>Ga0209426_1000073_pt1 | contig 179539 bp, 171 predicted proteins | sample Deesub1362B_J571_FD_187697 | JGI IMG/M metagenome (GOLD analysis project Ga0209426, IMG submission 187697) | Deep oceanic, basalt-hosted subsurface ecosystem from Juan de Fuca Ridge flank, Pacific Ocean, CORK Borehole 1362B_J2.571 (SPAdes)... ...
AAAGGTTCAGATGGTTTATCACCACCGAAGGATTTCTTGTGATAGGCGGAAGAAATGCGAAGATGAACGAAGAAATAGTTTCCAGATACATGGAGAAAAAAGATTTGTTCTTTCACACCCAAGTTCCCGGCGCTCCAGTCACCATACTTAAAAATGGGGTGGAAGCAAGTGATACAAGCAGAATGGAAGCGGCACAGTTTGCTGCAACCTATTCGAGTTTGTGGAAGGATGGGAAGCACAGCGGAGAGGTTTACTATGTTACTCCAGAGCAGGTGAAGAGAAGTGCGAAGGCTGGAGAGTATTTACCCAAGGGAAGCTTTTATATTGAAGGGAAGAGGAATTATATTTCCACAACTGTCTCATGTGCTGTTGGGGTTGACTTGAAGAACTTAAGGGTTTTTGGAGGTCCATTGAGTGCTGTTAAGAAATACTGCGACTATTATGTTGAAATTGAGATTGGAAATGAAAGTCCAAATGATATTTCTGTAAAGATAGCATCAAAGCTCGTTTCTATGGCTAAAGAGGATGAAAAATACCTTGTTAGAGTTATAGTAACGCCTGATGAGGTTATGAAGTTTTTACCTCCCGGAAAGTCGAGGATAAGGGAATAGAAAAGTTAATGGGAGTTAAAGTGTGTTTTTATAAAATATGTTCTTCATTTTTTTGGTTTTGGCAAGAAGCCCTATTACTAAAACTCCCAAACTTTTAAAGGTTTGACAGAGCCTGTAATTCCACCAAGATTGCTCTGTATTACACCCCTCTTAATCTCCCGAGAATCAATACAACAAGCAAGGCAATCAAAACATACAACACTTCGAAGCCCGGAATCCACTTTGCTGATGGTGTTTGAGTTGAGGGAGTTGTTTCACGAGGTGTTTCGTGAACTGGAGGCTTTTTCAATTTTTCTTTTTCTCCAGCTAACAAATAAATCCCGCTCTGCTTTGTTGTGAAATTTGTTTTAATTTTGCCTCCATCCAGATAAGCTTCGGATAGTTTTTCTATCCCATCATCTATGCGATATATACCTAATGTAGAAATGTCTAATCGAACATCAGCAGGAATTTCGGATTCAAAGCTTACATAGCCTTCCTCGGTGTAGATGTCCGGAACTATCGTGATATTTAATGCATCTGACAGAATAATGTAACCATCCACTGTTTTCTTTTCCAGCGGTTCGAGAATGAAGTTGTTTCCACTCAGAGTTAAATTTTCGAATACATAATCATTCCCTGATGAGTAGAAGTTTTCGGAAAGAATTCCACCTGCTTTGTTACCGATGAAGAAATTTCCAGAAGACATTAGGAGCTTTGAAAAATTCCCTTTTGCTGTATTGTTCAAAATCGCATTATCACTGGACCGTAGCATAAAGACGGCATTATTGCTTGAGAAATCATTTTCAGCAATTCTGCTTCCACCGGAATCTTCAAACAAGAGTCCAGTATCCTCATTCTCAAAGTTTGAAGATACGACTTCCAGAGATGATGATTGGCGTGCCTGAACACCAACTCTACCTTTAAAACTGCAGGATTCTATGGAGATGCTTCGAGACTTTTCGACTCTGATTCCGATATCATCAACCTCAAAAATTCCGCTGACAATTTCAACATCATGGATCTTTGTAAGAACCACTCCGAAAAAGTTTCTGTAGAAAGTGCAGTTTTCAATCCTTACATTACTTGCGTTGATAATCTCAACTCCCGCGTAGCCTCCGGTTATGTTAAGGTTCCTTATTAAAACACCATCTGCCAGAACTGTTATGCCAGGTTTGAAACCCACAGGAAGCAGGAGAGCTTTTCCTTCAACGATTATGGACTTGTTTAATGTCAGACTTTCCTCAAAGAGTCCTGATAGCTTGACAGTATCGCCATTTTCAGCATGGGCTATTGCTTCCTGTGCTGAAACGAAATCACAGCCAGTATTGCAGGCTGTAATCGTGCTTCCTGATACTGGGAATACCAGCAAAATGGAGATCAACAGAATAAATAGCGAAGTGAATCTCATATGGCTCACCTCTTCACCACCGTGACATCAAATTCCTTCACACCGCTCAGGTATGTACAGATCTCATACCACGTCGAATATATGCACTCATCAATGGTGTCAGGATACTTGAAATGAAATGACTGGTAGGAATTCTTTCCGATCTTTTTCAAAACGACTCTTTCTCTCGGGAAGTCATCAGGCAAATAATAATGACAGGGCTCTCGAATACTTGGGTGTGCTCCAAGAACACAGGCTGGATTGCGAGGTGGTGCAGGATTAACGAGATACCCATTAAATTCCAGGACATGATCACCACTCTCGGAATGACTGCTAACACTTTGCTCACCGGCTTCATACTTGGTTTCTGTCACAGTATAAGTTATGTGCATTACCTTAGCGCCGTAGAGGGGCATCCCCACTCTTATCGGGTCTATCCCTATTAGAAGGTTTCCAGCTTTGTCTTGGAACACAATAGCTCTGTAGGTTTCTTTTTCATCTATTGCGGAATGAACATTAGCCTTACTATTATATCTGGTAATCCATTCCGTATGGATCCCGTATAAAGGACAGGCTTTTTCGGGATCGTTGGGGCATCTGCCGTAAACATCTCCACATGTTAGCCAGTAATAGTAGGTATTCGAGTTGGAGTTATAGGAAAGTTTTGCCGTACTTTCTTCCCTGAAATTGTACTTGTTCCAGATTATTTTTGCATTAAATTCCAGTTTCCAATCTCCCCAGTATGTTTCTTCGTTGTCACCACATTTATTTGGCCAGGCTATAGAATATCTTCCAGAACCCATCTCAAACCATCTGATGCTGATAAGGTACTCCTCCTTTTTCACTTTGATAAATGCCTCATCTCTCGGAGCGAAGTCATAGCCAAGCCCTTGATAAACTGCCGGGATTTTAGCAATCCCTTCCTTTTTACCCGCAATAAACTTGATTACAGCATTTCCGTTATTATCGGTTACTGGGTTTCCGTATGCATCGGTTTCCCCAGTAGCCACAACCTTGCCATCTAAAAGAGAGTATTTCTCAATGAGGATTGTTTTTCCCGCAAGGGGTGTTCTCTCACCATTTAATTCTTCTTTATACAGGGAAATATACAGATCAGTTTCCTCCTTTGGTCCAATCTCATCTTTTTGCGGTTTGATTTCTATCCCTATTCCAGCTATCTTTATTATTGCTAAGCCCTCCTTTAGTTTTCCACCCCGCTCTTTGGTTAGAATGCTTATTTTGTCAACTCCAGATTTAACACCCTTGGAATCATCAAGGATATACTCCGCTTTTGCAATTCCATTGCTGTCGGTTATCGCATAAACATAATCTCCCGGACTCCAGCCTTGGGTAAAGAGATATGAGTCAGAAAACTCTTTACCCTCAGCCTTTACATAGCCCCTATCGGTAATTTCCTTGAAATAAACCTTTGCACCACTAACAGGTTTCTCCCTGCAATCAACAACTTCTACTTTGATTTCAGCCCGATCCTTATCTTCTTCAAATGTAAGAGTTTCAGGAGTTATAGTTATAAATAGAGATGGATCCCTTGGTGGATGGGGATTCTGGGTTTCGTGAAGCTTGATGTGGGATGCGATATCTCCGTAAGATAGGTAGGGATCTGGGCCATTCACTATCTCGTAAAGTGCCATTTTCACATTCTTTTTCTCTGCCTTTGCTCCCCAAACAACCAATGCATTACCTATGTCGACAAGATCTGATGTAAGAATGTAGCTCTCGTAAGGCTCTATCGGCTTATTTTCACCAAAATACTCCATTTCCTCTGGACTAACATAAACATAATCCACCTTCAATCCAATCAGATATTCAGCATCTGTTGTCTGCCTGAATTTTGACAGATCAGGTTGAGCTTCTGGATTTTGGAGCAAGAAGTCTTCCTGCTCTCTTAGAGCATCAAGGCGGTCAATTTCCGTGTATATCTTCACACCTGAAGAAATTTTCAGCAGTAATTCTCTAAGTTCATTTGCAAAGTATCTTTTCAGAGTTTCAGGGGTGTCTCCGGGATACTCTTTAAGGAGTTTGTTCAGTGCTTTCTCGGTAAAATCCACATAGAGTATTATCTTCGGCTTTGAACATTGATTCTGTTCCTGAAATCTGATTAAATTCGAATTCGAAGTGTCGGTATTGATATCAATCTCAGTATCCAAGCAGAAGTCAGGTGGAGTGGAGGGGAAGCTTGAAGCTGAAGTAGTTAAAGGTGATGAGCCTGAAGTGACTAATGGTAAAGAGCTGAGGTTTACTTCCCCGTAATAGGAGAGTGCGAGATTTCTCGTCTGATTTTTACTGCATTCAAGATTTACTATGGTTAGGGGTATGTAATATGCTCTCCCATTTTTGCTGTAAGCTTCTCCTGTGAGGTAGTATTTTCCTGAATTAGCGGTTACTGAGTATCCATAATGATCTCCAGTGAATTCTATTTCCTCAGTTTTGAGAGTATGGAAATCTATAAGCCTTATTCTGCTTAAAACGAAAGGAGATGTGTCATTTTCATTTGCCAATCTCATATAAGTTCCACTCAAAGTTGTTAGCTTTTTGCAGATCATGAACGTTAGAATATCCTCCGCAATAAGCTCTCCGGAATTGCTGAAGAGATTACTTCTTAGAATATAGGTTCCTTCTTTCCAGCTACTGTCCACAATTTTATCAAGTGCTTTGAAGTGGTCGGATTGAATTGGACTGTAACCCTTCCCTTCAGCCACCTCTGAAAGCATTGGGAGATAGATCTTTTCTCCATCAGGATCCTCCATTGAAAGAATTATGGTGCCATTATCTGTTCCGTTTCCCGTCAGCATGTGCTCGAGTATTATCTCTCGACCCTCACTGAAGATCTCTCTGTTCACATAGAGCTTTACAGAGGTTTTGTTGCTGTAATACACCTTATCTGTAGAAAGAGATACTGGTAAATCCGAGCCTCTTTCAGTGATTTTGCCTACTAAGATGTAAGTTCCGGGTTTGAAATCAGTAAACTGCAGAATGGATGGGAGTCTTCCGTAGTAGTTTGTCCTCAAATAATAGGGACTGATCGTTTTTCTCCCCTCATTCCATTCTGGATAATAGAGTTTTTTGCCTTCAGAAGTGATTATGTAAACATAAGCTTCGTAATCACTTTCATTGATAATTCCATCCAGTTTTAGATATGCAGTCATCGTTTCATTCTCAGAAGCAGCCTTATCGAAGGTGAACACCCTAATCTGCGGGAAGTTAAAAGGAAGAGAGGGAATAAGGGTGACATTTTTTATTTCCCACTCCCTTTCCCCGTTTCCAGCGTTTTCTGAGATGAAGGAGATTACGTTCTCAACATCAGGAGTTATGTTATCTGCTGAAATCTGGATCTCGTAGGTTTGATAAGTGGGATTAGGAAGGAAGGAGTAAATCATCCCGCCGGAAAGATTTCCATATGGCTGAATGCCATCCCTGAAGTATTCGTTAACATGGACATTAATCTTGGCTTCTCCCGTAGCTTCAAATCTTAAAGTGTAATCGGTGCTCCTTCCAAAGAATGAAAATGCAACATCGTCGATGAATCTCGGCACGGTTTGGGTACCGGTGATGTTGAGCTCTCCCAGAGTGACAGGAATTATTTCAAATTCAGCCTCCCCCCTTCCCTTTTTACCATAGTAATCCTCTCCGTTGACGATTATTTTGTGCTTTCCAAGATGTAAGCGGGTTATTTCTTTCGAGCCTGAAGTTGCATAGGGTGGTAAACTTATTTCTTCAGACTTATTTCCGTCGAGTATGAAGGAAGATCTTCTCAAAGGTAAAGGAGAGGTGAAAGATAATTCCAGATCTCTTTCAGAATACTGCTTTTTCTCGGGGTTCGTGATTTTTATTTCAAAGTCTGGCTGAGTTACTTCTTCAAGAGGTTGTAGTACTACTACTCCACCTCCTATACCAGCGGAAACGCTTATCGTGAAATTGACGGTTGTGGAATTTTCGTTGCCGGAAGTGTCGTTGACATAGATAATCAATCTGTAATCTCCGTTCGACAGCCCGGTTATCGTTGTATTTGGTGTGAATGTTGTGTTCTGTCCGCTATTTAAGGAGTACCACCATCTGTAAGCATCTGAGTCGGGAGAGTAAACCCATAGGTATACATAGCTGGCAGAGTAGGTTTGCCCTTCTACAGGAGAGACAACATAAATGGCAGGAGGTGTGTTATCTGGAGAAACATTGGTTAAGGGCAGGAAATCTCCACCGTTCTGAATGCTACCGCTGGAATTATAGGGCAGAAGTGTATCACCCAAGCCATCTCCTCCTACTATGTCCATCCCAGTATAATCATGCCAGTAGTTTCCTCCGAGATAGTGACCCCCAATTATATTCATGCCTTGGGTTCTGGTTATGTTCCAGATGTTATTTCCATTGTCGAAGGCATTAACTGTGTTGTTGAAGTAGTTGTTGTAGATTAGATTGTTTGAGGAAGAGGTTGAATATATTCCATACTTCTGCCCTCCTTCCCATGTTCCTTGCTTGGGGATTGTTAAAGCTCTGATGTAGTTTGATTTTATGGTATTATTTTCTGAGCTTTCAAACCCCATACCATGACCTCCAAAATAACAATCATCAGAAACTGGAGAAAGTTTAAAGCTTGGACCATTGTCGATTATATTCGAATTCAGGATTGTGTTATTGTCTGAATGATCCAAGTTTATCCCGTAGCACCAGTTTGTTTCGATATCGGAGTTGTTTACCGTTACATTTTCAGCCCTACCTAAAAACAAACCGGAACCCTCATTAGAGTACCCATTGCTAGCAAGCCATGAATCGTGTAGGGTAATATTTTCTGAATCGTAGATTGCTATTCCAGCCAGATGGTTGTTATACGCATTAACAGCATCGATTAAAGAATTGGATGTGTTATAAAGCAGTACTCCGTGAGAATTTTTTTGGAGAGAAAGATACTTGAGAGTGATGTTATCACAACTGATGCATGCGAAAAACCCTACATCCGATGAGTTGAAAACCTCGTCTTGAGCGTTTTTTATGAAATAAATTCTTTTTATCCCATTTTCCATAATTATATTTGAGGTGTCGATATTCATGTCGAAGTCTCCTTCAACCGGAGCAACAGGGAATGACCTAAATTGTGGGTTTATGTAGAAATGGTAGTTGTTGTTGGCAAATGTGTTGTTGGCAATGGTGAGATTGATTGCTTTTCCTTGACCATATGGATCGATCCTTAGCCCTATGTATTTGTACTCAATAGTATTGTTGACAATGAGGTGATCATAGGAGGAGGAATCGATTTTTATTCCAACGTCATAAATATCGGTAGAAGCTAAGGTCCCCTTTATTGTATTACTAATTATCTGATTTTCATTGGAATAAGAGTCGATTCTAATTCCGCCGTAACCCTCTATGGTGTTTCCTGAAATGATGTTTTTGCTCATATATCGCTCCACTGAAATAATGCCGAGAGTACTGCCCTCAGTTCTATTGATGTGGTTGTTCTCGATCCTGTTGTAAGCATTGATATTACTCGAAAATTCTGTTTGAATTTGTATAACAGGAGTTCCATAAACTGAGTAGAATTCATTGTTCGTGATGTTGTTGTACCTCCCTTCATTAACCCATTCGTTTTTTATTATCACACTGCTGTTCTCAAAATAATTATGAACTACATCGTTATTGCTGGAAGAGATGTAAACTCCCCCTCCATTTGTGATGTTGTTATTTCTTACAGTAGTATAATCAGATGAAGATTGCAAATAGACACCATAGTTATAATCTGAATGCGGAATTCCAAGCTCATACCATCCTGCACGATCAATGATGAAACCTTGGATGATGTTGTTACTTGAAGACAAAACAAAACCGCTTCCCACATTAAAGGCATTGATGAAAGGCATTCCAACTCCCGATATGTTGAGGCTTTTATCAACGGTAATGTTGCCCGTGTAAGTGCCATTGCAAACGATAATCGTATCCCCGTCAATTGAGGCATTTACCGCATCCTGAATGTTCGTGAAATCTGCTGAGCAATCCAACCCATTGTCATCCACATACCATGTTTTTGTATTTCTCATAGTGGTGAAATTTCTGATCGAGCTGTTGGAGTATATGCTTACATTATCTGTTCGGTGTGAGAAGACAGAGTAGTAGTATGTCGTATTAGGAGTTAGGCTTGAAAGAGTTATGGATGGATTCTGAGTGTTGTTATCCCATTCAGACCATACTTCAGCTGATAGATCAGGGTTCAGACTGTAAAGGATGCGATTGTTGGAAATTATGCTCGTCTGCCAGCTTATTATAATACTTGTGTTTGTTAAATCACTTTCCTGAATGTCTGAAATTACTGGCGGGGATAAAGTTTCAAAAAGCATTGGATAGTAGTCTCTTGCCTGAGGAGTAGACCCTCCACCAAGGGGTATAGCTCCACCATCTCCACCTTCCCCCCCTCCAGTGGAGATGTTGTAAGGCGTGTCTCCGATTCCATCGTTGTTCGCATCAACTCCAGTATAATCATCCCAGTAATTGCCCGTATAATTTGTGTAAACATTCCCCTGATATGTGTAGGGGTGCATCTCCGTCGAATTCCAATAATTAATGGTTGAAGAGTCTTCAGCATTCTGCCCATTGTTTGTAAAGCGGTTAAGGTAGATTTCGTTATCTTCACAGCCTGAAGGGATTTGAATGCCAATATACTGGTTTCCTGAAATCGTGTTGTTTACAATCAGGTTATTGAAAGAGGATTCGATTAAGTAAACGCCATAATCATTGCCGGATATGTTGTTATCTCTAACAACAGAGAAATTAGAATTTTCAAGCTGTATCCCTCCGTAAAGGTTGTAAAAAACATTGTTTGAGATGTTAACATAGTCGGAAGGATCTGAAGAAATAGGATTCGGTTCCACATCTATTCCATCATCATTGCTCTTTATTGAACCCCCGGTGATGGTAAAGCCGGAGATGTTAACATAATCTGCATGAACCTCAATAACATCCTCGTTCGTATCTAAAGCCTGGATGGTCGTGTCTGCCGGGTTCTGAGAGAAGGATTTGAGCGTTACCGAGATGTTGATATCAATATTCTCCAAATATGTTCCACTGCAAACGATAATCGTATCTCCACTGCTCGCACTGCTCAAAGCAGATGTGATGGTTGGAAAGTAAGCGTCTCCAGATGTGCATGGGGATGTCTTATTAACAACGAGAACGGCATCAACATTAGCTGATAACATCAGTATACAGGCTATTAAAACCAAAACCATCCTGAAGACATTCATAGTATTCCTCCTTAAAACCAGACGCTGTTGGAGAACAGGGTATACTATAGCTGTCTGGTTTAGATTACCCAGACTATTCAAATTAAAAAATTAATAATTTAAGTTTTTCGTTGTAATTTTTAGTTTTATTATTATCATTGTTATCAATTTTATGAATCTGCAACTTAAGACCCCCAAACCGAGTTTAAAACAGTAATAGTACACCGGTAATGTCTTAGATGATCCCATATGGGATGAGAAACTCCTTTTCCGGTTTTTGTTCGTTTCAATCCTGATGCCGCCATCAGTTATACTCTCTTTCATTTAACTATTTGTATAGTCTCAAAGAAGAGCAGAAAGACTTGTTTGACACACTTTGAACATCCTGTAATGATTAGAGACTAAAGTGCACAAACTGCCTGAAGTGTACAGCCAGCAAACTATTTATGCAAACGAATAAGATTCTGCTCCATGACCCTTCCAAGGCTCGTAAAGGATTACATCGATAGGCTGAAGGAACTAAGGGAATTGGGAAAAGACCCCTTTAAAATAAAGAGATTTGAGAAGAATGCTTCTGCAGAAGAGATAAGAGAAAAATTCTCAAATCTTGAGGCAGGAGAGGAGACTGAGGTTAGAGTCAAAATTGCCGGAAGATTGATGTCTAAAAGAAAGCATGGTGGGGTTATTTTCTCAGATTTGAAAGACTACTCAGGTAGAATTCAGCTCGTTTTCAGGAAAGACTATACTGATGAGTTCAAAGAATTGAAACTTATTGAGAGAGGAGACATTGTGGGCGTTGAAGGGAATGTAATAAAAACAAAGAGGGGAGAAGTGAGTGTCCTTGTCAAAAGCTGGGTTGTACTTTCAAAGGCTTTAAGACCTCTACCCGACAAATGGCATGGACTTGAAGATGTTGAAACCAGATACAGGCAGAGGTATGTTGACTTCATAATGAATGATGACGGCAGAAAGAATTTCATTCTGATAAACAAAGTTTTACACCTCATCAGAAACTACCTCAATGAAAATGAGTTTGTTGAAGTCTATACTCCAATTCTCCAGCCGGTTTATGGCGGAGCCTTTGCCAGACCCTTTGAAACTTACCACAACTTTCTGGAGCAGAAGATGTATCTCAGGATAGCTCCAGAACTTTACCTCAAAAGATTGCTTGTGGGCGGTTTTGAGAGGGTTTACGAGTTCGCCCCATGTTTCAGAAATGAGGATGTGGATCCACTCCATAACCCCGAATTTATCCAGCTTGAATTTTACTGGGCATATATCGAGCTTAACGAATTGATGGACTTTCTTGAAGAGATGTTTGAGAGTATAGTCGAGAAGGCAGTAGGCTCAACAAAAATTGAGTATCAGGGCAGAACAATCGATTTCAGCAAGCCATGGAAGAGAATGAGAATGACCGATGCCATAAAAGAGTATGGTGGCGTGGATGTTGATAACATGGGTGATGAGGAGCTTATCCAGCATGCAGAGGAGCTTGGAATAAAGGAGGAGAGAAGAGGTGATGTCATCGAGAAGCTCTTTGATTACTATGTGAAAGATAAAATCGTAAATCCGACCTTCATAACCCATTTCCCAGCTGATATTTCACCCTTAGCAAAGAAAGCTGATGGATATGCAGACAGAATGGAACTCTATATAGCAGGCATGGAAGTGGCAAATGGTTTCTCAGAGCTCAACAACCCGATAGAACAGTACAAGAGATTCAGGGAAGAGGAGGAGCTCAGAAAGAAGAGCGAAAAGAAGGGTCTTGAAACTATGCCCATGGATAAAGATTATGTGAGGGCACTGGAATACGGTATGCCACCAGCCAGTGGTGTCGGGATAGGGCTTGGTAGGCTTTTTATGATTCTTTGCAACAAAGCGACACTGAGAGAGGTTATAGCCTTCCCCACTCTGGCAAAGGAGGATGAAATAGAGGTGATCCCCGACCTTTATCCTGAGGTGCTCGAATGGTATGAATGAATAGATAATCCAAGTTATTGAACCTGCAGATGTGGTCTGTAGATTAACTCCAACACTTTTTTGGCTGTCACCCGTTTCTAAATTATGTTCGGGAATAAGAGATTCTGAAACCAACATGCTTCCCGACGATTCTGATGAGTTCAACTTTATTACCTATGGAAAAAATTCATTTCTATTCCGGGGGTTTGAAGATTCTTGAACTGTCCGTAAAAATCTCAATTGGCGAAGATGAATTAATACAGTGTAGGATGTTGCCCCCGAAGTTGCAAGGGTTGCCTTGCCCACCAGATGTTAAGAGGTTGAAATACGCTCACATCTTAGTCTTCTATCTCATAGATTCTTTTCTTACCCCCATTAACCGGAAAAGCCTCTTCTATGAACAAGCGTTTTATTCGGAAGCTCATTCACCTACTACCAAGGATTGTAATTTTCAACCCCAAGTCCTTCAGCAACTCAAAATCCCTATCAAACGTGAGAACTTCAGCATTCTCAGCAGCACAGGCAATCAGAATGTCTATATCAGGAACGCTCTCACCTCTAATCATCAGTTCAGCCCTGAGATTTGCTGCTTTTTTCATAGTATCCGAATTAACAGGAACTTCCGTTAAAAATTTCAGCATTTCCTGTATTTTTATTATTTCCCTCATGTCACCGTGCTTTTTCCATATGTATTTGGCACCGGTAAGTAACTCATATACTGTTAGCGAGCTAACCAGAATATCCTCACATTTATCCTTTCTCTCCTCAAGAGCCTTTACTGATTCCACATTACCCTTTTTCAACTCTATAAGAAAAGATGTGTCGAATATTACCTTCAAATTCTCACCTTGAAGCCTTTTCTTATCTCTTCCGAGATTTTCTCCAGCTCATCCTCATACCCTGTTTTCTCGGCAGATTCTATAAGTAGTTCAATTCTCTTTTCAACATTCTTTTTTATCAGCTCGTCTATTATCACACTAAAGCTTTTCTTTCCCTTTAGTTTTGCCAGCTTTTCGTAAACATCATCTGATATCGTTATCGTTTTCATGTTATGTGTGTTGTACACGAAACTATTTAAAGGTTCTGAGATCTACCTGCAAGTTTTTGAGTATCATTTTTATAAGTTTCAAAGCTTCTCTCATGAATTAATAAAAGGAAGGAGAATCAACAAAAAAGGGAATGATTTTAAAAGCTGATACCGAGTCCGGCGAGAAGATCAATCGCTTCCAGAAATGAGAACTCTGCTGAAACACCTATAGAATCAACCAGTTTTGGTATAATCTTTGGGACGGGGAGGATTAAAAGCGATCCCTTTCCAACGAGCTCTTTATAGTATTTATATATAAGGTATCTCACTACTTCGGCGTTTGAATTGAGCCCGAGCTCTTCTTTAATCTTTATGAATTTCTCTTCCAGTTTATCATCGGCTTTAATCCTCAGATTTAGTACTCCATTTGATTCTTTTTTACCCATAACATAACTTATTTAGTATAATTTAAGTAATTTTCGGTTTTTGTAGTTTTTTTATGATTTATTATGTGACATTGACATTGTTTAAATCATAATGCATCACACAATCTTTATATTATACAATTTATCAGATTTTGAGTTTGTTTGATACATTTTGATACTTAACGCAAGTTTTATATACTTTTTGACACAAATCGGCACACATGGTTACAGAACTCAAAAGCATTAAAATGAGTAAACAGGTTTTTATAACGGCTACATCGATTGTCATTCTATTTGCAGTGATTTTAGCATGGATATTCCTTCAGAGAGGTGCTTTTGGTGTTCCACTGTGGTCGGAATGGGTTGTATTCCTTTTTCTGTTTACACTGATTATCGGTGTAATCGGTCCGATGTCGGGTGTTGGTGGGGGCGTAATTTTTGTGGGTTTGGGTATGGCTATACTGCCGTTTCATGTTGACTTCATCAGGGGGGCTGGTCTGGTAGCAGCCTTAACCACAGCTCTGAACTCTGCACCACATTTCACAAAAAAAGGACTGGCAAACTTCAAGGTCGCGGCACCGTTGGTGGTGGTTTCAACGATTTTCTCAATAATGGGCAGTGTGTTTGGGCTGTGGATATCAAATGCATTCCCACAGGGTTCAAGTTATGTGAAGGTCAGCTTAGGATTCGTTCTGTTCATAATGCTCGCAGCCTTAGCCACATCCAAGAATGTTGAATATCCGGAACCCAAGAAACCCGACAGGATTTCGAGGATGCTCAACATTTCGGGTGCATGGTATGAGCCAACCCTACATAGAGTCGTGGAATACAGGGTGGGTAATCTCCCGCTTGCAGCGCTCTTCTTTGCAGGAGTCGGATTTGTGGCTGGAATGTTTGGACTCGGTGCTGGATGGGCGAATGTTCCGGTGCTGAACTTGATTATGGGTGTCCCACTTAAAGCAGCGGTAGCTACGAGCATGATAATTCTCGCAATAAATGATTCAGCATCGTTATGGGTGTATCTCTCCAACGGGGCGGTATTACCCTTGGTCGTTGTTCCCACAGTTCTGGGAATAGGCATCGGATCAAGAATAGGCTCGAGGATTGCTGTCAGAACGAAACCGAAGATCATAAAGTACCTTGTCATCGGCCTGATCGGACTCTCAGCACTTGTGAACATAATTCAGGGTCTGTCAAGTATGGGGATTATCGGGTTGTGAGGTGTTGAGGTGTTATGAGGTGAAAAAATGATGGAGTACCTGTTCAGTAAAGTGAAAAGCATATTCCCGACCTTGGACGAACTGATGGAAGTTATTGATCCACCTTATACGGGAGAGGCACTGGCACCACTTTCATCGCCTAATGTAAGAACTCTCCACGAAAGGTGTGGAACCGCTAAGACACAGAATTTACTGCGAGATGGGCATTCTTACTCATAAAAAAATCTGAGGTGATATGTATGGGATTTAAAGATAAAATAAAAGAACTTGCTCCGAGTGTTGATGAACTGGCTGATGTTATGGACCCTCTGGAGACGAAAGAGGCTTTAGCACCCGTCTCAGCATCTGTTTCAGATGACCATTTCCCAACAAAACACACTATTTCAGAAAAAACAGCTAAAAGCTCCGTTAAAGATAAAATAAAAGAGCTTACTCCGAGTATTGACAAACTGGCTGATGTTATGGAACCAATTCCAGCAAAAGAGGCATTGACACCATTGCAGGAGCCGGTACCGGCAACGATAACTATCGATCCTGTAAACCGGATTTTCGGAGATGTAATGAGGACGGTCTGCAACATCGGGCTTTTGGTGATTATCGTAGCAGCTGCACTGTATTTTGTTGGAATAAATCCAGGAGATAATCCAAATCTTGAAGTCTTAAAATGGAACGAACCAGCTACGATTTTCTGGAAGGATGTTAAGGGAATAGAAGTGAATGGATATTCTTGGTTCCTCACAGACTCAACCGATCCGGAGAATGCTGTAATCCTCGGTACAACTATACTGGCACTGACGCCGCTGATTGGATTCGTGTTTGCAATTCCAAGAACTCATGGTGCGTTGAGACTTTTACTGTTTGTGATAACAATTGAGTTCATCTATGCCATACTGCGACCTTTGATAATGAATGTAGGGGGTGTCGGATGAATTGACCAAAATGAGGAGAGGTAGAAATGTATCCCGGGTCTCTATTGCCTTAGATAACGAAACTGAGAGAATGGTTGAGCTTCTCGCTAAGGAGGAGGACAGAACAGCATCTGAAACCATAAGATCAGCGATTAAAGCTTACTTTGACCTGAAAAAGATAAGTAGGTCGCTGGATATAGACAGGCTGAAAAAATTCGGAGAAATGCTGGAAAGCGAAGAGCATGTGCTGGTGGATATTGATCTATGGATAAAAATTCTTGACGAGTTAAACAAAAGAGGTACTGAGGATTTTTACAACTATGTGAGAGAGATAGGGTACAATAGAGGAATCCAGAACAGAAAAGTGGGTCTGAAAGACATATACGAAACTCTGAAAAGCTTTGAGATTGGAAACTGGTTCAAGGTAAAGGCCAATGGTGAGGCTTACACAATAATCCTCTCGACTCGAAGTGAACAGAACATACTCAAAATTTTTCTTGAAAGCATGTTTGAAGCTCAGGGCATCCCAATCGAAATAATCTCCGGATTCAGGAAACTGACCATAGTAAAGAAAAAATAGTTAATTGGAGATAGTAAGGTAAAGGTCTATACTTTCCCTTACTTTTACCAATTCTCTGATACTTGTTTATGTATCTATCCATACCTTTTCTTTATTGCATCATGCAGAATTTCCCTCAAACCAGCATTTATTTCAAAGCTTCAGAGCTAAAGCTTCACCCTGAATTCCCAGAGTCCATCCCACTTCCCAATTTTTATTACTGTGAATGTGAGTTCCTCAGCATCACTTGGAATCGGATCAATAACCCATAATAATCCATATCCTTCTTCCATAACCCTGATGCCTGCCGTTCCAGCATCTCTTTCCGCCCCACTATCAATGCGATAAACTGCCCTGCAGGGCCATATTTCGTCAGGAGGCGTAGAGGGCGGGGCGGGTATGGAAGTATCAGGTACAGAAGTGCCGGGCGCAGATGTATCTTCTGTTGGTTTCAAGCCAGAAATGTATGCAACTGCATAAATCCTTGCTTCCGAGGATGTCATCTCTATTTGCTGAAGAGCAACTGTTATTCCGTTAGCAGTTCTGGACTCGTTTAGCTCAATCGTTCCCTCTTTTACACCCTGTAGGGGTTGAATAAGAAATCTCCATAGAACTGCTCCATTTGGATAAATCGTCATGTTCCATTCAGAGCTTTCAAAATGAACTCTGGAAATTTCCACATCATATCTTCCTGGTGTGACCTGATTCCCTCTATCATCCCTCTGATCCCAGATAATCATATGGGTTTGCTCCTCCCCGGGGTTTAAGATTATCTCCTCCTTCGCTATGGGAAAATTCCGAATTACTGTACCGTGCATTTTAATCTTTACTTCATCCGGATAATATATCTTAACAGGTTCTCTGAGTCTATTAAGGAAGTTAATCCTTATTTCCACATTCTCTCCTGGCAGATACGATTCCTTATCAGTCGTTACAGTCAAAACATTCGGTGGTGTTGGTACTGGATGAGGGACTGGTGTTTCCTTAGAAGTAAGAGTTTTAGAGCTGGACTGAGGAGTCTCCTGAACGCAGCCAGCAAAAACAAGTGCAAAAATAAGTGTGTAGAGAAGAGCAGACATTACCATTTTTCTGAAGCTATCAGAATACACGAACATTCAATATGTGTATACATATTAAAATTTTTCCTTGAAAAATGCTATAGTATGGGCCAATCAAAAGCTTAATATTGCCGCAAATGAGCGGGATATCATGCAATACTACAACGAAATTCTCTGGTTCATACTGCTCATCGTAAACTTCGCAGGCATTACATTGGCTTACAGATTCTTTGGAAAAACAGGACTTTATGCATGGACAGCCATGGCAATAATCTTAGCGAACATTCAGGTAATGAAGACTATCAAGTTTTTTGGACTCGTGACGGCTATGGGAAACATAATCTATGGCTCAACTTTCCTTGTCACCGATATTCTCTGCGAAAACCACGGCAAAAGAGATGCAAAAAGAGCGGTGATGATAGGATTTTTCACACTGATTTTTACAACTGTGATAATGCAGATATGCCTTGCCTTCATTCCCGACGAGAGTGACACCCTCAGCCCTGCTCTTGAACAGATCTTCAGTCTGTTACCAAGAATTACGGTTGCAAGCTTAACTGCATATCTCATCAGCCAGCTTCATGATGTCTGGGCTTTTGATTTCTGGAGGAGGAAAACTGCAGGCAGACATCTATGGCTGAGAAACAATGCATCGACTATAGTATCTCAGCTCATTGATAACGCGGTCTTTACATGGATTGCCTTTATCGGGTTTGGAGTCGGATGGACACAGGTGTTCCCGACAGATATTGTGGTGGAGATCTTTGTCACTTCCTACATTATGAAGTTCATTGTAGCAGTCCTGGATACACCCTTCGTTTATCTCAGCACGAGAATGAAAAGAGAGATCGAGATCAGAGAATACACTTAGACGGCTATATCCGAATGTATGACAGGGACTCCCCAAATATTATATTTTCACAGCTTACCATTACACATAGGTGCAAATCTTTGCGATCAATCTAGTATCATCCCGTTCAACCCTAAAATTTAAGGGATAATGTATTACTTAATCCTCCGCTTTTAATCAGAATATGCTGGAATTCATTACATTGCTGTCTTCTCTGATTTTGATAGGGATTTCGCTGGATAGCTACAGAAGCAAAGAGGTAGCATACAGAGTGTCATATGTATTCTGGGCTGTGTCTGGTCTGGCATTTTTGATCATATCGATTGCTTTGATCGTTCTGGGTCTTAACGCCCTCCAACTTCCCGTCACACCATATCTTGGTTCAATATACCCGGCTTTCATGGCTCTGGGCTTGGTAGCATACAGATCGAGGTACTGGAAACACTACCTTGCATTTGTAATCCTGATGCTGATACTGATTCCCGCAGGTTCAGCATTTGCCGTGAATGTTTTTCAAGTAGGGTTACACAGCATCTCAGGGCTGATTATAATACTTCTGCCCGTAGTATACTTTGTTCGAAAACAGGCAAATGCCGGAATACTGCTGTTTACTGTGGGTGGATTTACAATAGCGGTTGGAGGCATGGCACTGGCGGCTATTTCAGCTGGTAAACCAATTCTTCCACTCGAGCTGGTTGTACAGCTTTTACATCCCTTGCTGTTCATATCAGCATTTCTGCTGGCATCTGGAATATACACAGTAAAAAACGGGTAAGGAATCTGTAAAAGTCTGCTAAAGTTACTGAATGAAAGAGGGGTGGACACTGATGGATACAAGAGCGATAGATACAGCGTCTGTAGATAGAGACAGATTATACATGCTGATTGCCTTCACATTAGCTGTGCTGATAACAGCCTATGGTGTGCTTTTATCGCCACCATTCAAATCGGTAAGAGCTGCCATAGGCTTGCCCGAAGAGCTTGAGGGAGCCAGATACAATGATCAGACTGGTGCAGCAGACTTAATCAACCCCGATGGAGGTAAAACTTTCCTTGGCAGGATAACATTTGTTTATCACAGCATCTTTGCAGTACTTATCCTCGGTTCCTATTTAGTGTTCACCCACAGATATGTCAATGACAGACGATTGCTTACAGACATAATGCTTCTCGGTGCTCTGCTGACAGTTTTTGGTGGGATAGCTTACAGCTACATAACAAAGGATTTCATGCTTCACGGTTTGTTTATAGCTGGCCTGACTTTCCTGTTTGTATCAGGAATGTTCACTTTCAGTAAATTCAAGCCAAGTGATCTGGTAGCCTGGAACATATATGTATCAGGTATTCTTCTGCTAATGGGTGCATTCATAGGAGGCTGGCTCGGAGCAAGCTTCATGAAATACAGAGGCAGCTTTCTAAATGCCCTGATAGAAGGTAGATTCGATCCAAGTTTGCCCAAGGAGAACATATTCTGGAGAGCTTTAACCGCCCACGAGCATGCTATGATGGCGATTGCATTAGCCCTAGTCTTCTTCATAGCCCTATCCTTGGTAGATTTAAAAGGAGGTAAGCTTACGAGATACCTGCTTTATTTAGCAATCCCCTCCCAAGTTACTATGGCTCTGGCATCCTATTCAGTATGGTTCATAGGCGGAATAGCTCATCTGGCCATAACTCCCGCTGCTTTACTGCTGATCTTCTCAACGCTTTTACTGAGCCTCAGGGTTGATAAATGGAACCTGATAAAAGCCGGATTAATCACAGGTAATGCTGTTATGTGGATTGCTGTGGCTATCCCTGGAGCTTTGGTTGCGATGAGTCTGAGAAAACCCCTTTTCTTCAATCCAGAGTTCAGGGCAGAGGTCTGGAACTGGGCAGAGTTGGCTTATAACATAGGTCACTGGCACATACTTTTACTGTCATGGGGTGTGATGCTTCTGGTCATCTACATGGTTTATCCCGTTAATCTCGGTAGGGCCGGGAGAATTGCTGGATATCTGACGCTTGCAGGGTATTTCATCGCTTCGACCGGAATAAACCTCTACATGCTTGGAAATCCTCCGGGAGAGTATATACCAAATCCCTATGACAACATCTACCTTTCAACCATTGTTGAACCGGGTTTAGGATTGCTATCCATGGGGGTGGTATTAGCCTATTTCCTCTATCTGAAACAGTTTTTAAGGATTGAACTTAGCTAAACTGACTGGTTAGATAGCAAGTTAAATCGCAACATCAACACTTAGTAACCAAAGGCAACCACATCAGCAACCGAGCAACTCGATCAGATATATCCGAGCCACTCCTTTTTCAGTTCAAAAAATCTTCCCTCCTCTATTGATTCCCTTATTTTATCCATCAGTCTCAGTATGAAGTACACATTGTGGTAAGAGGCAAGTCTGAAATACGAAAGCTCATTTGCAACGAACAGATGTCTTAAGTATGCTCTCGAATAAGTGCTGCAAACGAAACACTCACACGATTTATCTATTGGATTCTCATCTTCCCTGAACCGGGAGTTCTGGATGTGTATTCTGAACTTGTTCTTGGGGTTTCCTCCCTCTTCCGGGCTTACATAAAGGTGCCCCCTCCTTGCCCATCTCGTGGGAGCAACACAGTCGAACATATCCACACCCCTCTCAACCGAATTGAAAAGATCCTCTACTGCCCCAATTCCAAGAAGATGCCTCGGCTTATCCTCAGGCAGCAGTGGAATTACCCATTCAAGAATGTTGTGCATATCCTTTTTGCTCTTTCCGAGAGAGCCCCCGATTCCGTAGCCAGCGAAGTCCTTTTCAGCCATAAATCTGGCAGATTTTATCCTCAGATCTTTATATTCTCCACCCTGAACTACCCCAAAGAGTGCTTGCCCCCTATCATAATATTTCAAGCACTCCTCCACCCATCTGTGCGTCCTTTCAAGGGCTATTGCGGTATATTCTTTGTCTGAGAGGGGTGATGTGCACTCATCAAAAGCAAATATTATGTCCGAACCAAGATTAGACTGGATCTCCATCGATTTTCGGGGTGTGAGTTCAACAATCTCCCCTGTAATATGATTTTTGAATTTCACACCACTATCAGTAACAGCAGCCCACTTTTCACCCCTGTATTCCACTTCTTTAAGCCCCTCGAGAAAAATGTTGTTGGCAATCTTTCCAACTCCATGCTCCATACCGAATCCAAGAGAGAAAGCCTGAAAACCACCGGAATCCGTTATTATCGGACCATTGAAACCCATGAATTTATGGATTCCACCAAGCTTTTTTACAAGCTCATCACCTGGTCTCAGGTGGAGGTGGTATGTGTTTGCAAGTAAAACCTCAGCCCCAATTTCTTTCAGATCCCTATTGTCCAATCCCCTGACGGAAGCAAGAGTTGCAACAGGTACGAACACTGGAGTCCTGAATTTTCCGTGATCTGTTTTGACCACACCTGTTCTCATCCTGTCAAGGGTGCTTTTAATTTTGAATTCCATCTTTCCAGAACGAGATGGTGTTGTTTAAATCTATTTCCCGCACTTCATCATCATGAGTTTTCCGGAATAACTATTAAATTACTGTAGTCCCAATTGGTATGTGGAGAAAGAGTCATTGTCTGTCGAAAATCTGCTGGAACCTCTTCTGATTTTTGTTGAAGATAGTGAAGACCTTATTTTCGCTGTTGACAAAGATATGAACATAATCTACTCAAACAGAAAATTCAGAGAAACTGTTGGTAACTACAAAAAAATCGACTTTATTACTCCTGAAGACTACACCATCTTCACGGAAAAGCTAAAAGAAGTCGGGATTAACAAAAGCAAATCTGATAAGTTCAGAATTAGCTTCATTTCTGATAAAGGGGAGAAAATTCCTGCTGAGGGTTTCATAATTCCAAAAATTGAGAATGGAGAAGTTGAAATCTGCTTGGCCATTTTCAAAGACTTATCAGAAAAAACTGAGCTTGAAATGTCATGCAGACAGTCAGAAGATATGTTCAAAACCCTTGCAGAAGAATCGCTCCAAGGCATATTTTTGATTCAGGATGAAAAATACAGATACGTCAACAGGGTTGTTGAGATATCTACAGGATACACAAAAGAAGAGCTATATGAAATGAAACCATTTTCGATAGTGGCTGAGGAAGACAGACAGAAAGTCAGGGAGATCTACCGGAAGGTTCTATCAGGTGAGAAGGTACCCGTAACTGAGGTGAGATACCTAACAAAGGATGGTAGAGAAAGATGGGTTCTAATGGCAGTTTCAAGAATTGAGTTCAATGGTAAACCTGCCATACTCGGAAACTGGTTTGACATTACAAAGATTAAGCTTCTTGAAGAGGAATTGAGAAAATCAGAGAAAAAATACAGGGATCTTGTCGAGAACTCGCTTATAGGGGTGTATATGGCAACCGTCGATGGAGACATGCTTCTTGCAAACAGTGCTCTCTCCAAAATATTAGAGTGCTCTCTCGAGGAACTTTATTCAACCAAGACGATGGAGTTCTACAAAAACAAGTCTGAAAGAAAGAGATTTCTGAAACTTCTCTTTGAGAAAGGCAGTATTTACGGATTTGAAACAAAGCTCATTACAAAAAAAGGCAGAGAAATCGATGTAATCGTCAGTGCCAAGCTGGAGAACGAGATGATAACAGGTACAATAATGGATATTACCGAAAGAAAGAACTTAGAGGAGAGGCTCAAAGAAGAAAAAGAATTTATTGAAAAAATAATCGATACAGCAAACTCTCTTATTGTTGAACTGGATGTTCAGGGGAATGTTCTGATGCTTAACAGGAAATGTGAGGAACTTATGGACTTGAAAAGAGAAGAGATGGTGGGGAAAGACTGGTTCGACTTCATCCCTGATGAGCATAGAGAGGAAGCCAGGAGGATGTTTGAGGAGGTTAAAAAAGGAAACCCTGTATCGTGTGCAATCCCCGTCAAAACGAAAGATGGTGAGAGAACAGTATTCTGGAGCAACACTGTTGTGAGAAGAGGGAAACAGAAAATTATTGTGTGTATTGGAGTGGATATTACAGAGGAAATCAAGGCAAAAAGGAGGGCAGAGGAACTCGTTGATACGCTTTCTCTGATGAACAAAATTCTCCGTCATGATATATCCAATGACCTCTCAGCAATTATCGGCTCAATTGATGTTTTTAGGGCTACTGGGAATGAGAACATGATTGAAATTGCCCATAAGGCTGCTGAGAGGAGCGTAGAATTGATAAAAGCAATGAGAGAACTTGAGTATGCTGTAAAGGAGAGGCAACTTTACTCAATAAACGTTAGAGAGATTCTAAACAGGATCACTGAAGGATTCAATGTAGAAATCAATGTTGTGGGAGATTGTACCGTTATGGGAGATGATGCTATAAACTCCGTTTTCAGCAACATAATCAGAAATGCCATAATCCACGGTGGCGCTGATAGAATCAAAATCTCTATCGAAAAAACAAACGGTTACTGCGAGATAAAAATTGCAGACAATGGAAAGGGGGTTCCTGATGATATCAAGAAGAATATATTCGAAGAGGGATTCAAATACGGTAGCACCGGGCGAACCGGGCTTGGGCTTTTCATAGTAAAAAAAGTTGTGGAAAGATATGGGGGCGAAGTTCATGTTGAGGACAATCTTCCCTCGGGAGCAGTATTTGTAATCAGAATTCCTTCTGCTAATTCAGACTTGATTAAATGTAAACATGAAGAGAGACCACAATATACAAAGACATCCCTGAAAGAGACCCATATTCCATAATCTGTATTCCATTAACAAACACAAAAGGAGAAATCTGTTCACACCTATCCAGAGTATTTATAAACTTAAGGTAAGAGAGAAGAAGAAGTAACTGTAAACTGTTGTTCAAGATTGAAAAGTAATATAAATCGAACAAGATTGGTTGAATCTGAGATTATATCTGATTTTCTTAAAAATTCTGAATATATGTCAGATATAATCTCCCATCATCATCAGCTAATATCACTCAAACTTATATATTTTCAGGGGTTTCTTTCAGCTAATGAATGCATCCTTACCCACCTCTATCAACTTAGACATCTTAGACTCAATTAAATCTGGAATCTACTTTTTCAAAGATGGAAAGTTTATTTTCGTAAACAGAGAAATGGAGAATATAACTGGCTACAGCAGAGAAGAACTGCTTGAAATGAATCCTTTCGACCTGATACATCCAGAAGATATAGATGCCAAGGAAAAACTCGTTGAATATACATCCCTTGCTTTAGGTGGAACTCTACCTCCACCGGAAATAGAATTGAGAATCAGACGGAAAGATGGGGAGACAAAGTATGTCGTTCTCAGACCGTCAATTGTGGGACAGATGATTGTTGGCAATGCTCACGATATCACAGAGAAAAAACTTATGGAGCTGAAGCTCAGAGAGAAGGAGGAATCTTTTCGCCTCATCTCCGAGAACTCTCTTTTTGGAATATTCATTTTTCAGGACGATTATTTTGTATATGTCAATCCTACTATTGAGAAAATCACTGGCTACAGCAGAGAAGAATTATACAGAATGCACTTCTGGGATCTGGTCCATCCAGATTTTAAAGATGTTGTAAAAGAAAGGGGGAGAAAAAGACAGAAAAGAGAAGTAGTTGAGCCATTCCTTTATGAGATCCCCTTTTACACAAAAAGTGGAGAATTAAGATGGGGCATTTTTTCATTCTCAAACACAATTTACATGGGAAGACCTGCTGGATTCTGTGCTGTAATGAACATTACGGACAAAAAATACTTAGAAAAGAAATTACAGAGGTCAGAAGAAATGTACCGGAACCTATGGGACAGTGTTAGCGATTCCATAATCTTAATTGACAGAGAAGGCAGTATTGTGGAGTGCAACAGGAAAACCTGTGAAATCATAGGTCTGAAGAAGGAAGAGATTATAGGAAGGAGTATTTTTGAGTTTCTGAGCGATGACATAACAGAATACATGAAACATAAAATTGAAGAGGGTTTTAACAATATTATAAGTACAGAGGAGGTCAAAATAAATTTAAATGGTTCCGAACTGTGGTTTGAAGTGACAGGGAGCTTAATAGAGAGAGAAAAACCACTGTTACAGATAATAGGAAGAGAAATAACCGAGAGAAAAAGATTCGAAAAGATGCTCAGAGAAAGCGAAGAGAAGTTCAGAACTCTTGTAGAGAAATCTGTAGCAGGAGTTTATTTTATTCAGGATGGTTTATTTAAGTACGTCAACCCCAAGCTCGCTGAAATATGGGGTTACAGCGTTGATGAAATGATCGGAAGGAGAGTTCTCGATTTTATCCACCCGGATAGCAGGGAAGAAGTTACAGAAAATCTTAGAAAACGAATAAGTGGAGAAGCTAAGTCCATAAACTACACTATCAGGATTCTTACAAAGAGTGGCGAGACAAAGTTCATTGAAGTTTTTGGCTCACGGGCTGTAATCGGAGGGAGGCCGGCAGTGATAGGAACTTTGATTGATGTCACAGATCTAAAAAGATCTGAGGAGAAATACAGAGCTGTTTTCGACCACTCACCAGTTTTGATAGGGATTCTTGACGGCAATGGTGTCTTCATAGACTCAAACAGAGAGTTTGAAGAGACTCTTGGTGAGAACCCCACGGGAAAGAGTCTTTTTGATCTATTTCCGAAAAAGGTTGCTGAGTCCAGATTGAGGTTCATAAAGAGGGCTCTTGAATCAAATTCCGAAGTGAATTTCATCGATGAATTCAAAGGATATTTCTCCTTCACAGTTGTGCCAGTTGATCTTCCTGAAGGAAGATACTGTATGATGATAGGGAAGGAGATAACCGATTTGGTGAACCTTAACAAACTCTTAGGACTTGTCAGTGATGTAAACAAAGCCATCGTTCATGAGAGAGACTATACCAGGCTTCTCAAAAAGATATGTAAAATCCTCACAGTTTACAATTGCTGTATAATTTTCGAGACAGGAGAAGGAATCTACATACCTCCCGGAGAAATTGAGGCCTCGGAGTTCAGATGCATGAGAGCAAGAGATATCCTAGCCTCGGATGAAATGCTGATTTCCGCCCCAGAATTCCGAATTGACTGTTCAGAATGCAGGGTTTTATGTCCTGTAAAGGATAAAGAACGGATGTTCATACTCCCCCTTGCAGATGAAGTTAACTTCGGGACAATTATGCTTTTCAAAAACACAGAATTTTACGATTATGAAGTTGAGATTCTGAGAACAATGTCAAGAGATATCGTATTCGGGTTGAAGACAATAGACATGGACCTTCAGAGGCAAAAGGCATATGAGCAGATTAACAAAAACATAGAGTACTTCGCATATTTAGTTGACGCCATAAGAAATCCCTTGATGATTATTCTCGGGCTTTCAGAGACGATTGAGCATGAGTCATCAAAAATAATCATGGAACAGATAGTAAAAATCGATAATGTGATAAAGAAACTAGATCAGGGCTGGCTTGAAACAGAAAAAGTGAGAGACTTTCTAAGACACCATCCAGGAAATAAAACAAGGTTTAAAGACCTTGACTTCGAGAATCTCTGATTATCTTTGACCTAAACTTCCTCGAGCTGCCTTGCTATATCTTCAACCCTTTTCTCAACCCCCTCAAATCTACTATCGATCCTTGTGATGGAGTTTCTGAGGTCGTTAATAGCTTTGATGAGCAAATAAAAGCCAACTACCATAATCAAAGCAAGAAATCCAAACCCGACTATCAGAGAGAGCAGAAGATCACCACCAATTCCACTTCCCATACCATTAACCATATTCACACCTCCAGATTCTTTATTGTTTCATTGTCCAACACATAATTAAACTCAGATGCCCAGTAATACTTTTTTGCTCTGTTATCCTCAAGCCTTATGTCACTCTCAATCAGTCCAGCCTTCTCAAGCTTCTTAAGGTGTAAATACAGGAGTTGCCTTGAAATAGAAAGCTCCTTAGCCATTTCGTAAACATACCATTCCTTCTCCATCAGAAGCTTCAAAATCTTCACTCTCAACGGGTTTGAAAGGGCATCACCGAGTCTTACAAGTTTCTCAAGATTTAGCTTCACCTTGTGTGAATTATTTCCCACCCACATATACCTTTCGATTTTTTTAAAGAATATCAAAATAATATAAATAAATAATAATCAAGCTAAATTTCACATCTGTCTCTTTTTCCATTCAGCGGATTTCTAAGGTAGAGTCTTAGGCAAACTCTCCTATCGATTAAGTGGATGCCTACAAGTAAAATTGCAGATATTGCTATCCAGGGATGGATATCGAGCCATGTAGATTTCTGGAGTCCATAGATTACTGCCTCCCTTGAATGAGAGCCCTTGGGTGCAAGCCACAGCACAAATCCTGTTATAAGAGTCAGAATGCCAGTAACAATCATGCTCCAGAAAATAACATGTTTTCTCATCTGACCACCTAAGTCCTATCTCCACCATAACCCCTGTGCAAGCCCTGCCTTTCAAAATCTCTGTGAAAGCCATTCTGTCCATTTAGCATATCATAGTAATTTCTGCTTTTCTTCCAGTCATGCTCCCAGCCAGGAGGCTTGTTCTCTAAAAATATCTGTCCCACCAGCTCTTTTCCACTGTAAAGAGGTACTCTTATACCCCATTTTGCTACAAATGGCTTTCCTAAGTTCAAGCTCTCCTTTTCATAACTACCCCACAAAACTCCGATACCCTCACCGTTCAGAACAAGTCTATTATATGTCTTTCTGCAATCATTAGTTACTTCCGACTGTTTCAAAATTTCTTCTGCTTTGTTCAAAATCTCTTCCTGTGAACTCTGTAGATCTCCAGCCATTACAGATGTGGCTGAGATCGTCAAGAGCAAAACAAACACCATACCAATTTTCTTCAATATATTCATACTCATGTTCATCACCTCACACATATGTAATTTTTTTGTTACTCATAGTTATTAAATGTTTCGCTATGTTAAAAATTAACGCACAAGCATTCAACATCAAACAGACCGAACATAATGAAGTCTATGCCCATCAACTACAAAACAGAAAGATGAAGAGAGCTATATCCTAAACTTAAAAGCAAAAGAGCCACGGCCGGGAATCGAACCCGGGACCTCGTGCTTACCAAGCACGCGCTCTACCGGCTGAGCTACCGTGGCTAATGTTAGACGGGATTTTACAGCAATTCTAAGCTTCAAATCATCTTCATCGCAGATGGTATTAAAATATTTTCGATAAACTTTCTGCTAACATCTGTATCCCCTCACTTCTCAATCAACCCCAAAATCTATATTCAATTCTGAACAGGAATTAAAAAATGAATGTTTCAGAACTTGAACCCTACATTTCACGGTTTGGAGTTGATGTCCTCAGAGAGAGAGGGATATCAGAGCTTTTTCCACCACAAAAAGAGGCTGTGGAATCCGGTTTATTCTCAAGGAAAAACTTCGTTATTGCCATACCTACAGCAAGTGGTAAAACCCTTCTTGCCGAGCTTGCAATGCTCAGAGAGATTATGGAAGGGGGAAAATGTCTGTACATCGTTCCTCTCAGAGCTCTTGCAGTTGAGAAATATGATGAGTTCCTGAAATGGGAGAAACTCGGAATCAAAACATCATACTCCATAGGAGACTTTGAGTCAAAGGATGAGTGGCTCGGGAATAGCGACATAATAGTCACAACAAGCGAAAAAGCCGACTCTTTTTTGAGAAATGGCGCAGGTTGGATAAAAAAGATTACATGTATCATTCTGGACGAAATCCACCTCTTAGATTCGGGGAAAAGAGGTCCTGTTCTTGAAATTATAGTTGGCAAGTTCAGAAGAATAAACCCGCATTTGAGGTTTATCGCTCTTTCAGCAACCATCCCGAACGCCGATGAAATTGCTGGATGGCTCAACGCAGAGCTATGCAGGAGCGAGTGGAGGCCAGTCAAACTTTATGAGGGGATCTACAGCAAAGGTGTGCTTGAACTCTATTCAAATGGAGACTCGGAAGTTAAGGAGATAGGTAGAGGTGATGTTTCCGCTCTTACAGCAGACTGCCTCAAAGATGGAGGGCAGGTACTGATTTTCGACTCCACAAGAAGAAATGCTGAATCTACCGCAAAGAAAATATCGACCATCACAATGAGATTCGTTGACTCAAATGAGGACATAGCAAGAATGGTGCTCGAAGAGAATGAGGGAGAAATGAGCCAGAACCTGGCAGACTGTATCAGACTCGGATCAGCTTTCCACCATGCTGGATTGCTCAACTCTCAGAGAAAAATCGTAGAGGATGCGTTCAGAGAGGGACGAATTAAAGTTGTTGTTGCTACTCCGACTCTCGCAGCAGGAGTAAATCTCCCGGCAAGAAGGGTTATTGTCAAGAGTTACCATAGATTCGAGGGTTACGGGAGTGTCCCGATAAAAATTATGGAATACAAGCAGATGGCGGGAAGAGCGGGACGCCCGGGTCTCGACACAAGGGGCGAGGCGGTACTCATAGTCAGAAATGAGCATGAGAGAGAGGCTGTGATTGAAAGATATGTTAGAGGTGTTCCCGAAAATATAGAATCCAAGCTTGGAGCCGAGACACATCTGAGATTTCACACACTATCTCTTATCTCAGAAGGTTTTGCAAGGAGTATTCAGGAACTTGTTGACTTTTTCTCGGAGACATTTTTCTTCTATCAAAACCGGATTTCTCCGATTTTCGAAATTGAAAGAGTTGTGACACAGCTTTCCAACTGGGACTTTGTTGAGTGGGATGATGTGCTTGCTCCAACTTCCACAGGCAGTTTGATATCAAAACTCTATATAGACCCGCTAACAGGATTCATATTCATAAACAGTCTGAACAGGTACGACAGTCTTTCTGAGATAGCCATTCTCCACCTTATCTGCAGAACCCCTGATATGGAGAAGCTCTATATGCGAAAGAGAGATGATTGGGTTGAAGAGAGTGCTTTTTCAGTAAGAAATGAGCTGACTTACTACCCCTCAGACTACTCGATAGAGTATGACTGGTTTTTGAGAGAGATGAAAACTGCTTTCTGTCTTCAGGAATGGATTAACGAGGAGGATGAGGATTCGATATGTGAAAAATTTGGAATATCACCTGGAGATCTCAGACGGATAGTCGAGACGGCAGAGTGGCTATCCTACTCGCTGAGAAGAATTGCAAACCACCTCAACCATCCACTGCAATCTCTGATTATGGGGCTCGAGTCCAGAGTGAAGTATGGTGTGAAAGAGGAGCTCGTCGGGCTTGTTGAGATTAAAGGAATCGGAAGAGTTAGGGCAAGAAAGCTTTATTCCGCAGGTATCAAATCAGTGGATATGCTTCTAAAGAACAGAGATAAACTACCAGCTCTTATCGGGAAAAAAATTGCTGAAAAAATCATAGCAGAGGTTGAAGGTAAGAGGCAGGATTGACTTCGGTTTGGCAATTCATTACAATTCCAAAAAATTTTTATATTGATATTCGCATGTTAATGTGTCACATAGTAACAAGGTGATGACATGAATATCGGGAAAAAAATCAGGTTTGAGAGGTTGATAAATAGAGAATCAGGAAACACTGTGATTGTCCCTCTCGATCACGGACTTTCAATGGGCCCAATCGAGGGACTGGAGAATCTGCCATCCACCATAAACAAAGTTGTGGTTGGAGGAGCAAATGCAGTGATTGTTCACAAGGGAATCGTACCCTTCGGTCACAGAGGATACGGAAAGGATGTAGGACTAATCGTCCACCTCAGTGGTTCTACATCTCTTGCCCCCGATCCTAATGAAAAGGTGATCGTTTGCAGCGTTGAGGAGGCTTTGAAACTTGGAGCCGATGCTGTAAGCGTTCATATAAACATCGGAAGCGACACAGAGGCAAGACAGCTGAGAAGTCTTGGAGAGATTAGCAGATGCTGTGCTGAGTGGGGGATGCCATTGCTTGCAATGATGTATCCAAGAGGGAATGGAATCGATCCCTTCAGTGAGAAATCAATCAAAATAGCCACAAGAGCTGGAGCAGAACTCGGAGCCGATATAATAAAAACAAACTACACAGGAGATATGAGATCTTTCGAAAGAGTTGTCAGGGGTTGTCCTGTTCCAATCGTGATTGCAGGAGGACCGAAGATGAGAAGTGATGAGGAGTTTCTCAAAATGATCGAAGAAGTCATGAAAGCGGGAGCAAGAGGTGTTGCAATAGGAAGGAATATTTTTCAGGCAGATGATCCAGTAAAGACCACAAAAGCAATTTCAATGATAGTCCATGAAAACACTTCAGCCGAAGACGCGATTGAGTTCCTTAGATCTGAGTAACAGAAATACTGTGCAACAGTTTCATTTCAGCCGAAAAAATTATAATTTCTGCTGTTTAATTTCAGAACATGGTAATTGGCGTAACAATGGTTAATGTTCTCCCCGGAAGGGAGAAAGATGTTTATAATGCGATAAAAGAGATGAAAGAGGTTAGAGAAGTATATCATGTCTTCGGTGAATTTGATTTCGTAGTCATCATAGAGGCTGACAGCCTTTCGATTCTCAACAATACTGTTGATAACATCAGGGCAATTGAAGGAGTAACAAAAACCCAGACCGTTGTTGGAGCAGAAATTTAACTTCAATCTGAATAAAAATGATAGCCGAGGAGTTTGCCAGAAGACAGAAGGAAATAAGTATTGCTGAGTTTTTCGAAAAGAACAAGCACATTCTTGGATACTCAAATCCTGCCAAAAGCCTCATCACATGCGTGAAAGAGGCTGTTGATAACAGCCTTGATGCCTGCGAGGATGCAGGGATTCTTCCAGATATTCTCGTCAAAATCTCAAAAACAGGAAAAAGCCAGTTTAGAATTATTATTGAGGATAATGGGCCTGGAATTGTAAGAGAACAGATTCCGAGAATCTTTGGAAAGCTACTCTATGGATCAAGATTCCACTCCATCAGGCAGAGCAGGGGTCAGCAGGGAATAGGCGTGTCAGGAGCTGTATTATATGCACAGCTGACTACAGGCAAGCCTGCAACGATAATTTCCAAGACTAATCCGGAAGAAAATGCTGTTAAACTTCAGCTTTTCATTGACACAAGGAAAAACGAACCAGAAGTCGTTCTCGAGGAGGAGACAGAATGGTTCAGGCCAAGAGGAACAAGGATAGAGCTTGAGATAGAAGGTGCATATGTTAAGGAGAGAAAACAGAGCGTTATTGAATATCTGACAGAGACCGCCGTGGTGAATCCTCATGCCAAGATAACCTTTATCGACCCTGATGGGGAGATATTCGAGTTTCCCAGAATATCTGAAGACATCCCGGATACACCAAAAGAGATCCTCCCCCATCCACATGGAATTGAGCTTGGAAAACTTATGTGGATGCTGAGAACCACAAAAGCAAACACTTTGAAATCCTTTCTGAAATCAGAGTTTGTTAGAGTAGGAGATAAAAAAGCAGAAGAGGTTATAGAAAGGGCAAAACTCAGTCCGGAAAGAATGCCCCAATCTCTGTCGAGAGATGAGGTTGCAGGTCTGCTGGAGGCATTCAACCAGACCGATTTTCTGCCACCCCCAACAGATTGTCTGTCTCCAATTGGAGATAGAAACATCATGAGAAGTCTGATTAACAAATACAATGTAGAATGGGCTTATGCCATTACAAGAAAACCAAAGGTCTTTTCAGGCAATCCTTTCCTTGTTGAGGTGGGCATCGGATACGGAGGTGAGCTGAGGGCAGATGAAAAAGTTAAAGTAATAAGATTTGCCAACAAAATACCCCTTCTTTACTCTCAAGGCGGCTGTGCAATGACCAAAGCCGTGGAGAGTGTAAACTGGAAGAGCTATGGTTTGAGCCAGTCCAGAAACGAGCTTCCTGTCGCTCCTGCTGTGATTCTCATCCATGTTGCTTCAACGAACATTCCTTACACTTCAGAATCGAAAGAAGCTGTTACACCAATCCCTGAGATTTATGAAGAGATCAGGCTCGGACTTCAGGAAGTTGGCAGAAGGTTAAAGGAGTATATAGGGAGAAAGGAGAAACTTAAAAAGAAAAAAGGTAAGGAAGATATACTGAACAAAATCCTGCCCCTTCTTGCAAAAAAGGTTTCAGAGGTTTTGGAGAGAGAGGAGATTGACGTTGGGAAGGTGATAGCCAGAATTGTTGGGAATATCCATGTACAGAGAAAGGTTCTGGAGAGCAACGGGAAGTTTGATGTTGAGATTACAGTTTCAAATTACACCAGATCTGCAAAGGAATTCAGGCTCTTTGAGATCGTAGCCGGAAAGGTAAGTATTGACTCAGATAATGCAAAGGTTTCAGAATCTGGAGGGCATACAACAATACTCTGGAGTCTCAAACTGAGTGCTGGAGAGGTTAAAATTCTTCGATACAGAGCTGAAGGAAGGATAATAAACAGAAGACCTTATGTCGATGGAATTGATGAAGATCTGCTCGATGGTGCTGATGTAATGAATCTCTAAGGGAGGTGATTTTTGCTGAATAAAATAGAGAAAGAATGTCTGAGAAGTTTACTCAAAATTCCTGAAACGATTTACGAGCAGATGAAGATGGGGATGATTCCCGAAATAGAGATAGCCACAAGAACAAAACACAACATAGAATTCAACGAAGAGAGTGAGGTATGGGTATATGGAGACAGAAAGAGCATCAGAAGTGCAAAATCTGTTAAAGGAGCATATCAGCTACTCAGAATGGCATATGTTATTGGATTTTTGAAAGATCAGCTTCACAACAACAAATCCTCCACTCTCAGAGAACTTTACTATATTTCCGAGAACTGGGACATAGCAAAGTTCAACGAACAGCCAGAAAGTGACAGACTCGTGGAGGATTTAGAGATAATAACCTCCTTCCAGAGAGAGCACTTCCACATCCGCCCCGAAGAAGATGGTGCAACCGTTGTTGGTCCACTGAGGATTAGGGAGGAGACGAGACGAGGTTTAAGAGAGATCCACTGCCAGGATGATGTTGGAGAGGGGGGTTATCAGATTCCAATTAATGTGGACAAAATAGAGTTTCTGGAACATGATGCAAGGTTTGTGATTGCAATAGAGACTGGTGGTATGAGAGACAGACTGATAGAGAATGGATTCGATGAGAGGTTCGATGCAATAATCGTCCACCTGAAAGGTCAGCCTGCAAGAAGCACAAGAAGACTTCTGAGAAGGCTGAATCTCGAATTGAACCTGCCCGTTGTTGTTTTCACAGATGGAGATCCGTGGAGTTACAGAATCTATGCAAGCATAGCGTATGGATCGATAAAATCTGCTCATCTCTCTGAATATCTTGCAACTCCATCCGCCCAGTTTGTTGGCATTCGCCCTACAGATATTGTCAAGTACGACCTCCCATCCGATAAGCTTACAGATGAGGATATCAAAGCTCTTAATTCAATTCTTTCTGATCCAAGATTCGATTCCGATTTCTGGAAAAGAGAGGTCAATCTGCAGCTTGAACTCAGGAAAAAGTCTGAGCAGCAGGCTCTTGCCAAATATGGACTGGATTATGTAACCGATACATATCTCCCGGAGAGACTCACAGAGATGGGTATTTTGAAATGAGAGAGTTTTACCTGCAATGAATAAAAGGATGAAAAGAAAATTAAAATAACCTTTTAATCTCTTCTTTTGTCAGTGGGAGCCAAAATTAATACAAAAAGAATAATAAAAATAACAGATAGATGTGTTGGTTGTGCAGTATGCATGCTTGTTTGTCCCTTTGATGGTGTTGATGTACTTGGGAGCGCCGAGATTAACGAGAGATGTAATGCCTGTATGAAATGCCTTATGTACTGCCCCAACTCCGCAATCGAGGTAAAAGAGGGTTAGAATGAGAGTAGCTGTGATTGGTGCAGGTCTCGGAGGGTTACTGACGGCTTCCCTTCTATCAGAGAGTGGTTACACTGTTGATGTTTATGAAAAGCTTAACTTCTATGGTGGAAGATTTACCTCTTTCGAATATAGGGGTTTCCAAATAAGCACCGGAGCTCTCCACATGATACCCCACGGAAAAAGAGGACCTCTGGGAAAACTTCTAAAATCCGTGGGTTCAGACGTGGAGATCATTGATTCCAAGCCCGAAGGGGAGATCCTTCTGAATGACAGGATTGAGGTCAGGAGCTCAGCCTTCCCGCTTAAATCAAAGTTCAAGTTCTTCAAGTGGCTTTTAAAGTATCGCGTACTGAGAATAGACCCTTACATGGACGCATATGAAAAGGAGCTGGATGATGTTAGTGCAGGATTTCTCAGAAGTTTTCTCGGATGGTCGCTGAGCATATCTCCCTCTCAAATCAAATTTTCAAAACTGCTCGCTATCTACAACAGGGTTGTTGAGTGTGGAGGCCCTGGCATACCGGTTGGCGGCTGCAAAGCCGTGGTTGATGATCTTGTAGAGATTATAAAGAGCAATGGAGGTAGTATAAGGCTTAGAAACCCTGTAATAAGGTTAATTACAAATGGAAATACGATTAAAAAGCTTGAAAGTCAAAAAGATGTTGCTGAGTATGACTTATTCATCTCAAATATCGGGCACAAACTAACAGGAAGACTTGCTGGCAGAGAATACTTCGAACATAATGGTTGTGAGAGCAAAGGGGTAAAGTACTCAATTTCCATCAGTAAGCCCTTCATCGGTAATACCGGAGTTCTCTTTCCGCTGAATTGCAGCAGAATTTCAGGTATGAATGAAGTAACGAATGCAGACCCTTCCTTAGCCCCAAAGGGGAAGCACCTCCTGATGGCTCATCAGCCACTATTCACAGATAACATAGGAAAGGAAATAGAAGAGGGCTTGAAAGAGCTCAGAACACTTCTTAGAGGATTTGATTATGAAATAATAGCTGTTCAGAGCTTTCATGACGACTGGCCCGTTAACAGAATAATGAGCGGTCTTGATAGAGGTTACAAAACACCCTTCAAAAATCTCTTCGTAGTGGGAGATGGAGCAAAAGGGGATGACATAGAAGTAGATGGAATTGCTCTGGGTGTTGCGAAACTTTTAAAGGAGAAATTCTCAGAGAAAGTTCCTGTCAGGTGCCGTAAATGCCCGAAATAATTGGTGTGAGAAACCTCAAGAAAAAATTCGGGAGAAATGCTGTTCTCAGAGGAATCAATCTGACAGTATCACCAGGTGAGAAAGTCGCACTTGTGGGAGCAAATGGTGCAGGTAAAACAACCCTTCTAAGGGTTATCTGCGGACAGCTAAGGCCAACTTCAGGAGAGGTGAGGGTTCTTGACATGGAACCCTGGAAAAACGCAGCTATAAGAAAAAGAATCGGATTTCTATCCCACAACACCTATTTTTACAGGGAGTTGACAGCAGAAGAGAACCTCAGCTTTTTTTCAGGATTTGTTGGAAGTAAAGACAGTATTGATGAAGTCCTTGAACTTGTAGGGCTTAAAAGATTTAAAAGCATGAGAGTTTCAGCCTTTTCAAGAGGCATGGAGCAGAGGTTGGCAATCGCAAGAATGTTAATCCACAGCCCGGAGATTCTGTTGCTTGACGAACCCACTTCAGGGCTGGACAGAGAGGGAAGGGAGCTTTTGAGAGAAATTCTGGAGAAGATGTCCGGAAAGGTGACAATGATTATAGCAAGCCATAATCCGGATGACATAGAACTCTGTGAGAGAGGCTATATAATTTCAGATGGAAAAATAAAGCTTGACGCTCCAGCTAAGGAGATCCTTGAAACATACTACGGGAGATGAGAATGGAGGCTATTCAGATTGCGAAAAAAGATATAAAAGTTGAGCTGAGGAGTAAAACTACCCTCAACTTCATGCTTCTCTTTTCATTTGTCACCATCTCAATTTTCAGCATATCAGTGCCAGTGAAAATCATTCCAGAAGTTGCCCCTTCTTTACTCTGGCTCGTCTTCCTCTTTGTTGGAATCGGAGGTTATGCGAGAGCTTTCGTGAGGGAGGTTGAGGATGGTACCCTCGACGGACTGAAAATGATTGCAAGACCCACTTCAATTTTAGCCGGTAAAATCCTCTACAACCTCTCACTGATGCTGATAATTCAGGCAATAACACTCCCCCTCTTCATTGCATTTTTCAACCTTCAAATCTCCCAGCCCCTTAACTTTATTGTTTCCATTACTGTCGGAAATGTTGCCTTTGTTGTAGTTTCCTCCTCTCTTTCCCTTTTAACTATAAGAGCAAACGCAAGGGAGCTTTTGCTTCCTGTCATCCTGTTTCCCGTAATTTTTCCAATTATCAGCACAACTATCAGGGCGCTTTCTTCAGCCATAAACGGTTCAGGCTATGACATGGCATCAATTGGACTGGTTGCAATCTACACAGCAGCTATGACAATTCTTGCCTTCACAACAGTAGAACAGGTAATGATAGAATGACCATTCAGTATTGCAACCTCAATTAGCAATGTCAGAAAAGAAACACGGCAGATAAGAATGCAAAATAAAAAATTAAGCTCTGGTTACGATCGAAACCGCCGCAACCGAGTAGGGACCCCCAAGGTTGTGGGCAAATCCCACCTCAGCATCCTTTACCTGCAATCCATCTGCTTTTCCGAGAACCTGTCTCGTGAGTTCACAAACCATTCTTACACCCGACGCTGCTATTGGATGTCCGAAAGATTTCAGCCCCCCATCAGGATTGATTGGAAAGTCCCCATCTATTGCCGTCACACCATTTCTTATGAAATCTGCTCCTTCCCCGGGTTTGCAGAGCTGCATATCCTGGTAGTTTATGAGTTCAGTTATGGTAAAGCAGTCATGAACAATCCCGAAGTCTATCTCTTTGTAGGGATTCTCGATCCCAGCCTGTTTGTAAGCCATTTTCGCTGCCTTCACCGTTGCCGGAAAGCTGAGGAAGCTTTCAGATGGTCTTGACCAGGGATGAATCGTTTCAACAGCCATTCCTATTGCTTTTATAACTGCATACTCATCTCCAACAATCTGTTTTGCAATTTCCGGACGGGTTAGAACCACTGCAGCCGAACCATCACTTACTGCACTGCAATCGTAAAGACCTAAGGGGTAGGCAATCATGGGAGCCTTCAGAGCTTTTTCAACAGTAATCTCACTCCTGAAATGGGCTTTTGGATGTCTAGCTCCATTGTAATGGTTTTTAACTGCTACGAGAGCGAGATCTTCCCTGCTCCATCCCCACTCTTTGAAGGCTCTGTTTGCAGCAAGGGCAAACATCCCTGGAGCGGAGACTGCAGGCATATAGGGTGGAAATATACCCTCTATGAATGGGATTCCCCTGCTTCCATTATCCATTAGTTTTTCTACACCTGCAGCGATGACTATATCAAAAGCTCCACTCGCAACGGCAAAGGCTGCATTCCTTATATTATCCATTCCAGTTGCACAGTAGTTCTCAACCCTTGAAATTGGCTTACCGAAGAATTTCAGAGGGTCGCTGAAATTGTTTCCACTTACACCTGAAAACGGATAGAAAGTTCCACACCAGACCGCTTCCACATCTTTCAGCTCGATGCTGGCATCATTTACCGCCTCATAAACAGCCTCGACAAGCAAATCTTCCTGATCTTTCTCCCATATATGTCCAAATTTAGTCACTCCGGTGCCTATAACAGCAACTTCCATATGCATCACCCTCTTGGAAATCGAACCTTCCAGTAATAATATCTGAAATCATTCTTCTCGTTCAGCAGTCTGAATGTCCTTTCAACTTCCATTCCCACCTCAACATTCTCTTTCCCTCTGTAAACATCCGTTAACTCCATGAAGGCTCTTCCACCATTCTCGAAATCCACTACAGCAACCACATTGGGATGAATTCCATCGGCGTTATAGTTACCGGGTGAGATGAGGTAATCAACCGTGTAGGTGTATATTATCCCCTTTTCTGAGATCTTAACCTCCTCATAGGAGTCTTTTGAGCCACACTCTATGCAGCACCGGCTGATGGGGTAGCTTACTGTTTTGCAGTTTTTACACCTCATACCATAGAACCTCAAAATGGATTTTTCATCCCTCCAGTATTTCACAGGTGACGGCCTGTCTGGATATGTTTTCTCACCCATTTTTTCCCTGAAGTAAAGGTACTCCCCATAATCTATCTCCTTTTTGCTCTCTATCATCCTGCTCAGGTTTGTTCTGATTGGAGTTTTTATGTCAATGCAGAATGCGTCACTTCCCTCTCCGTAGCTTCCCAGAAGTATTCTGCCCTCTCTTTCAAGCTGGGAGGCGAGAAGAAGGAATGGGTGAGCCGTTCCGGTTATACCAACTCTGTCGAAGAAGAACTCCTCCGGTTTCAAGCCAGCAGATTTAATAAGCCCAACATAACTCTTAGGATCCGGGGCTGACACAGCCACCCTGCTTATATCAGCCGGAGAAAGTCCGAGCTTTGCTATAAGTGGCATTATGGCGGACTGGAGGCTGGCTGCATAGCCATATCTTGCATCAACCCTCATGTCAAAATCCTTCATCGAGTCATCATATGCCTTCATCCATGAGCCGGGCTGAGGCTTTGAATAGGTCGTGTAGCCCTCTATCTCAGCATCCCCTTCAGCCTCCACCATCAGAGCAACCGCTCCATCTCCAAACAGTTGCTCATAGAGAGAGGAGGGTTTTGAGGGTATGCAGTCTGACGCCACCACAAGAACCCTCTCAAATTTTCCGGAATCTATCATGTTCGATGCCATGAGAAGAGCGTTTGTGGAGGCTCTCATTGTGTCAGTGATGTCTGAAGTGAATATACCAAGATTTAAATCAAGGGCTGTTGCTATTAAGGACGCTGCCTGTTTCACTTTGAAAGGAGAAGAGGTTGAGGCGAAGAGAAGAGCATCCGGGTTTTCTTCAATTCCCCTTGCTGCTTCAACCGCCATTGTTATAGAGTCTTCATCCCAGCATGCAACACTCCTCTCTCCACCAAGCGACTGAAAACCCGTTGCTCTTGCTATCTCATCTCTGCCCAGCCTCCACACCGGGATGTAAACCGAACAGGAGGTTATGGCAGCCATGAAAATACCTCCTTAATCATCTACCCTTCCATACTGGTCTTCTTCTTGAAATGAAAGCATCCATACCCTCTGCAAAGTCCGCAGTTGGAATTAACAGTTCTATTTCTCTTGCAGCTATCTCCATTGCACTCTTCATCACATCTCTAACAGCGTTCATCGATCTCTTGATTGCCTTTGAGGAAAGAGGTGCTACTGCCGCAAGCCTGTCCACAAATTCAATTCCGACATCCATCAGCATATCCTCAGGCACAACAACATCAACAAGACCAAGATCCATTGCCTCTCTGGCTGAAAGAACTTCTCCAGTTAAAGCGTATCTTGCTATCTTCCTTCCAAAGAGCATATAACCAAAGGATGATGCTATTGGCGGGATTGCGCCAATCAATCCCTCAGGAATTGAGAAAGTTGCATTCTCAGCCGATATTACTACATCGAAGAAGAGGTTAATCTCCATCCCTCCTCCAAAGGCATTCCCATTCACGAGAGAGACAATTGGTTTCTCATAGTAAGCCAGAGTGTTGACGAAAGGAAGTGCTACCTTTTCGAAGAAATCAACTCCATCCTTCAAATCTTTCCATGAGCCCATAACCGCAATATCATCTCCGGCGCAGAAAGCCCTCCCCTCCCCTGTAATAACAGTCACTCTGACCTCGTCATCCTCCTGAGCTTTGAGAAAAGCCCTATTCAGCCCATTCCACATCTCTTCATTGAGTGCATTGAGCTTTTCAGGTCTTCTCATCGTTATCAGAGCATAATTATGCCTTTTTTCATATCTTACAGGACCGAAATCTTCGAGCTCATAGCTCCACCTGTGGAATCCCTCACCTGTTTTCTTACCCAGTTTTCCTTCATCAATAAGTTGCTGAAGTAGAGGATCAACCTCATACTCCTTCAGACCCGTTTTGCTCTTCCTCGATTTCAGAATTTCCACAACCCTGTCTATGCCATAGCTATCGGCAAAATCAAGTATTCCCCTCGGATAAGCCATTCCTTTCACAGTGGCTTTATCAATATCTTCCTTCACAGCTATATCGTTTCTAAGGAGCCATGCAGCTTCATTTATACCGGGGGCAAGTATCTGAAGTGGATTAACTTTATACTGATATTCTTTTGGGATTTTCGCTCTATCATAAAAGCTCCTGTAAGTATAGAATCCCTTTCCGGTTTTCATTCCAAGTGATTTTTCTTCAACCATTCTTTCTAAAATCTCCGGGACTTCAACCTCAAAACCCCTCGCCTTCACCTCTTTCAGAACATTGTAAACCGTGTCCACTCCTGTGAAATCCACCACCTCAAAAATCCCCATTGGCAATCCTGCCCTGTATCTAATCGCTGAGTCAATTTCTTCAGGCTTGAAGCCTTCCTCAAGAAGTCTTATTGCTTCAACAAACACTCTTATGTTTATTCTGTTTATCAGAAATCCCGGTACATCCTTTTCAACCATCACATAATCCATACCTATTGACTTCGCAAACTCCTTTGTTGCCTCAACAGTACTATCAGAGGTTTTTTCTCCCCTAATAATTTCAACCAGTCTTATCAGAGTCGGAGGGTTGAAGAAATGAAGACCTACCACCCTATCTGCTCTCCCAGTGGCTCTGGCTATTTCAGTTATCGGGATTGTCGATGTGTTCGTTGAAAGAATACAATCCTCCTTGCATTTCTCATCAAGAACTTTGAAGATCTCATGTTTTACACCAGTCTTCTCAACAACAGCCTCAATAACAAAATCTGCCTTTGATGCAACTGATGAAAGTTCCTGAGCGGTTTCTATTCTGTCCAGCACTTCGTCAGCACTCTTTATCCTCTTCTTCTCCTCAAGTTTTTTCAGACTCCAGGTAATCCTTGCGATTGCGTTGCTTAGAATGTTCTCATTTATATCTACGAGAATAACATTGTATCCAGAAAGTGCACAAACTTCGGCAATGCCATGGCCCATTGTTCCTGCACCGACGATCAGAACATTTTTGCTCATAAACAAAATTTTAAACCATTACTATTTAAGTATTCCTATTTTACTACCAAAACATGTTAGAAGATTCTGGTTATATGAATTATAGTATAAAAATTTTACAAGTTTGAAGAAAAATCACTTTGGACTTATCCTTCCCCATTTCTCAAGTGCCTGCCTTAATTCCTTTCTGTCCCGGGCATACTCTTCGAGGCTGATACCCTCCATACATGCCTCAATAGCTTGTCTGAGAGCCTTTGCTCCACTCTCACTCCCCCCTGGATGACCATGAACTCCTCCCCCTGCCTGAATAAGCACATCTTTCCCGAATAAATCAATCACATCCGGAACTATTCCAGGATGCAGTCCACCAGATGAAACTGGGAATACTGGCTTGAAATGATACCATTCTTTTCTGCAGATATCTATGAGCTGTGAGACCTCCTCTCTTTTTCCAGCCATCTTCCCAACTCCCGTTCCAACATGCATGTTGTCAACACCGACTAACCTTGAGAGCCTTGTTATCACCCTTAGAGAGATTCCATGCTCCGGATTCCTTGTTAACGCTCCATGCATAGCTCTATGAGCATGAATTGCAACACCTATCTCCTCACATTTCTCTCTCAGAGTTTGAAGAGCTGAAAACCCGACAGTCAGAATATCAATCATTACGAATTCATTTCCGTAATCGGCAACAAGATCTGCTCTCCTCTCCATTTCATAGGTCTCAGCAGTTATGTTAATCAGAAAGCTTTTTATCTCTCCGGTCTCTTTCTCAGCCTTATCTCTTGCCTTCATTACCTCCTTAAGTCTATCTTCAAACCTGTTGAAAGGCTGACTCGTTAGGTTCTCATCATCTTTGAGTATATCTATCCCACCAACCCAGGACTTAAAGCCAATCTCTGCATACTCCTTTGCATCAAAACCAACCTTTGGTTTTGGAACCGTAACAGTGATTGGTCTGTCCCGTATTTCAAGCAAGTTTCTCACTCCCTCTATGCCGAACTGTGGTCCAGCAAAGTTTGCTGCAAAAACTTCAGGAATTTCAAAGTCCTCAAATCTCAGTCCCTGAATTGCCCTCATTCCAAAGATGTTTCCTGCAACAGAGCTGAGAAATTGAGGGATGTTCCCTTCCTCAAAGAGTTCAACATTATAGGCAACGCTTATTCTATTCCCCTCAATTCTGAATACCTTTGCCATCAGTTTTTTTATTCTCTCCGGGAGTTTTGCAAGGGTCGTCCATGTTCCAACAGAACTTTCTGATGCCACTCTGCCCGCAGCTTCCTCAATTGGCAGTTCCGAGTTAACAGCAAAGTGGCATATGATATCATCCTCTGAGGGCTCGTAAGATGTATCAACAAAATCCGTATACCATTCAAAACCCATATTCTACTTCCTGTATTTACAATTAAAAAAATTTTTGACTGAAACGGGCATTTGAAGAAAATGAGAAAATAATCATTCAATTCTTTGTGGGATGATTCTGCTCATCAGCATGAAGTCTGCAACCGTAATTGCCACCATCGCCTCAATAACAGGGATTACCCTCGGAACTATGCAGGGATCATGCCTCCCCTCAACTTTTATTGTTTCTTCTTCCATCCTTTCAAGATTTACCGTCCTCTGAGGCTTCGAAATAGAGGGCGTTGGTTTTATTGCTGCTCTGATTATTATCGGTTCTCCTGTGGTTATTCCCCCAAGAATCCCTCCAGAGTGATTTTTTGCAAGTCTTATCTTGCCATCTTTCAAAATTATTGGATCATTATTCTCAGAGCCCTTCATTCTTGAAACCCTGAAACCTGTACCTATTTCAACCCCTTTCACTGCCGGGATGCTCATAACAGCCATTGAAAGAGCAGCATCAAATCTGTTGAACACAGGCTCCCCCAAACCGGGAGGAGGGTTCAAAACTACAACCTCTGCTATTCCGCCAACACTATCTCCCTCTTTTCTGATGGATTCTATAAGATCTATGGCTTTTTCTGTAGCATCTCTATCTGGAATTCTGAGGGGGCTTTCTTCAGCCATTTCATAAAATCTGAGATAGTCCTGTTCATCATAATTTTCATTGCTCTCTTTCCATCCTACCCCCCCAATCTCAACCGCATAACCCACAACCTTAACGCCGAAACTGGATATGAGCTTCTTTGCAATCGTTCCTCCAGCAACCCTTCCTGCAGTCTCCCTTGCCGAACTCCTGCCACCTCCTCTCCAGTCTCTGTGCCTGTACTTCAACCAGTAGGTTAAATCTGCATGACCGGGACGGGGTGAATCCTTTATTCTAAGATAATGTTCGCTGATTACATCTTTATTGAGGATAATCATCGAAATGGGAGCACCTGTGGTCCTGCCCTCAAAAACTCCAGAAAGTATGCTTACTCTGTCTTCTTCTTTCCTTGTGCTCGTATATTCCTTTCCAGGCTTTCTTCTATCCAGCTCCACCTGAATATCCTCTTCGCTCAGCTCAAGACCTGCTGGACAGCCATCCACAACACATCCTATTGCTTTTCCATGGCTTTCGCCCCAGGTGGTTATCCTGAATAGATTGCCAAAGGTATTCCCCATCATCTCACCCTTCTTACATTAACTCCCAAGCTCCTGAGAGTATCGAAGTATCCCGGATAGGAAACACTCACAGCTTCAGCTCCTTCAACATAAACTTTTCCTGCTATACCAAAAAGAGAGAATGCAAGAGCCATTCTGTGATCTCCAAAAGATTTCACATTTCCTTTGAAGATGCGATAGCCATCCCCTTTCACAGTAATTGTGGGGTTTTTCCCATTATCAATTTTAGCCTCAACTCCAAGTGAATGAAGATTTCTGAGGATTCCTTCCACTCTGTCTATCTCCTTTATCCTCAGATGTTCGATGCCTCTTATTCTCGTTTCTCCCTCTGCAAAGGCTGCCATAACTGATAAAACAGGAACGAGGTCTGGAAAATTTGATGCATCGATATCGATTCCTGTCAGCGGTGATTTTCTTACCCTTATTATGCCTTCATCTCTGTTCCATCTCACATCGCCGCCCATTTCTCTGACTACATCAACTATTATTTCATCCCCCTGTCTTGATGGGAAAGCATTCTTTATTTCAATCTCTCCTCCAATCAGTCCGGCAGCAATAAGATATCCTGTGGATGAGAAATCTGCTGGAACAACAAATTTTCTAAGTTTAAATCTCTGATCACCATTTATATAATACATGATGTTCCCATTCTGCTCTTCCATCCCAACGTAAATCCCAGAGTTCTCCAGAACTTCCAGCGTTATATCTATGTATGGCTTTGATTTTACGCTCAAAATCCTTATTTCAGAGTTTCCCCTCGCAAGGGATAGAGTGAAGAGCAAACTTGAGACGAATTGTGAGCTTCTTGCAGACAGTACTATATCTCCTCCTTTAACAGTTCCTTTTATTCTCACAGGTGCTCTAAATTCCTTCCCACCCTCGACTCTTGCTCCAAGCCTATTAATCGCTTCTGCAAGTTCGAGATTCGGTCTTTTTCTCAGCGAATCATCTCCATCAAGAACAGCAAATTTCCCGGAAAGAGAGAGTGAGGTCAGCCCCATCATCAACCTCAGAGTTGTTCCGGAGTTTCTGAGATTCAGATATCCCGAGGTGTTGATTTCTTCAATTCCTTTAAATGTAAACCAATACCCATCTCTCATAAAACGAGCACCGATGAACAGACAGGCATTCAGGGTGGACACAGTATCCCCCGAGATTAGCGGATTGCCGATCTTTGTAGAAGGTGAGAGGGAGGCTGCAATAAAAGCTCTATGTGTGTAACTCTTTGAGGGAGGAGGTGTTATTTCTCCCATTACCTCTCCACCCTCAACAATTACATCCATAATCCGAGGCAATCAGCTTAGAATAATAACCTTTCGCTGGATTTGCCTAAAAATTTTCCTATAATTTCTAATAACAAAGGAGATACGAATGAGGCTGCAAAAAATCCCAATCTGATTAAACCACAATAAAGTTGAATTAATCTTACAATGATTTGCATTAATCACCCAATTAATCTAACCCTCAGATACTATATTCTCACATAATTTTATACTTTTACCGCAAAGCACGCATGTTGCGACATATCTTTTGTTAATTCTGAACTCATCACCACCACAGTTTTCACAAACTATAAGCATAGTCGTTGTTAAGTTGTCGATTTAATATGGTTTTCGTTTTTTACCATTATGAAATACATAAAGAATTTTGAAAAAGAGCACAATTTGTGAACTGAAAAAAGTATAAACCCCATAGAATTTCCTGACGGAACAGATAGCTATATGAATTGAGGTTTTCAAAAAGGTTATATTGCAGAAGGGTAAGGTTCAATCATGGGTACTGATACCACCATAACAATTGTGGGAGTTATAGTCGGATTTCTTTTCGGTTTAAGCGGTATAGCAACCCTCTTTAACTTTATGAGTGATGTGATTTCAGAAGCAAGCGTGCAGCTATCTCAGCTAAGTGCTGTTTCAACGCTTGTACTCTTAGTTATTGCAATAATTCTGATCGTAAAGGTAAGAATTATCTCCGCTCTGATTGTTGGAGCGATTATTGGAGCAGTTCTGAATCTCATTCTCAAACTAAACGGAATAGATATCGTGAATCAGGTATTCCATACGATAATGAGCAATATCTGAATTATACAGTTAAAAACCGTTAAAAACAAATAAGCTTTTATAGCCAGGATGTAATCCCAACATGGAATGAAGGTAGCCCTCGGAGGAACTTTTGAACCCTTGCATGAAGGACACAAGAAACTGATTGATGTTGCAATCAGACTCGGCGGAAAGGAAGTGATGATAGGAATCACATGCGACGAGATGGCAAGAATGAGGATAAGGAGTGTCCTTCCCTACGAAATAAGGGCAGAAAATGTAAGAAGATATGTTGAATCAAAATACGGTTTTAAGCCCACGGTTGTAAGAATCGACAATCCATACGGCAGAACTCTCGATATAGACTTTGACTACCTCGTTGTCTCCCCGGAAACATGCAAAATGGCTGAGCTGATAAACAAAAAGAGAAGAGAACTTGGAAAAAAGGAGATTAAAATAGTCAAGGTGGATTTTCTTCTCGCAGAGGATGGAAAGCCCATATCCTCAACAAGAATAAAAAAAGGAGAGATAGACAGGTATGGAAACCTTATATAAAGGTTTTTCAGGGCTTGATATATGCAAACCCCATATTCTGAAGCTCTATTAACTTTACAACCCCTGCTGGAATTATTTTGCATAACCCAGATATCTCAGATGGCTGTACTCCTACCAGATTCTTCAGCGCATTGTTGCAGACATAAAACTCCACTCCACTCTCAAGTAACTTCCTGATTTCAGGCTCATACTTTGAGAGATTTGCCTTTGTGAAGAGCTTGACTGCATATCCATTGGCAACAACAGCCACCTCTGCATCCCTTTCCTTCAGAAGATTCTTTATGTTTCCGAGCAATATTTCAAGCACAGGTGTACTGTCAAAATCGATGTGAAAGACAACTTTCATTGGAGTTGTGTTTAACGCAGAATATATAAAATTAATTGTGATAGATTCCTGCTAATCTCCTCTGGAAAATAATTTATGAAGGAGGGATGCTGAGTCTCTGTGGTGAGGGTCATCGTAGGTTCAAAGAACCCCGTAAAGGTGGAGGGAGTTAAACAGGCTTTTAAGCAGTTCTTTGATGATGTCAGTGTAAACTCAGTGGAGGTTGATTCAGGCGTTGGAAACCAGCCTTTCAACAACGATTCGATAAAAGGGGCTATCAACAGGGCGTTAAGGTCTTTTTCCGATGACTATGACTTCTCCGTAGGTGTTGAGGCTGGACTTTTCTCGGTCAAAGAGACAGTAACCGGCTTTATTGATTTTCAGGTCTCAGCGATATACAACGGAGAGAGGATAACCATAGGCTTTGGTCCCGGATTTGAATATCCTCCTTTTGTTGTAGAGGAGGTTCTGAAAGGAAGAGAGGTTGGAGATGTCATGGATGAGTTTACAGGGATAAAAAACCTTGGTGAGAAAACCGGGGCAATTCACTTTCTCACCAAGGGAAAAATTTCGAGAGTGGAGCTAACAAGACTCTCAGTAACAGCAGCACTGATACCCTGGATAAACAGAGAGCATTATTTTTAACGCAGTAGTATGACTCAGCTTATCAGACCATTCGACCCCTGGAAATCCCCTCTGTGTACCTGCAGGGAAAAATATTCTCTCAACCCATACACAGGCTGTGCCCACGGATGTCTTTACTGCTATTCCACATATATTCCTGACTTCTACAAACTGAGACTCAAAAAAAGGCTTGAACAGAGGGTTGAGATAGATCTGAAAAAAATCCCGGAAAAGTCACTGATTTCTATCTCCAACTCAAGCGACCCTTACCCTCCCGTCGAGAGAAAACTTGAGAAGACAAGAAACATCCTGAGACTTTTGAGGGATTACAACATGAGGATAATGATTGTAACAAAGAGTGACATGGTTTGCAGAGATGTTGATCTGCTGGATAAAGGTGCTGTCAGCATATCTATCATAACTCTGAGGGATGAAGTGGCTTCTCTGATTGAACCAGGAGCGCCAAATCCTGAGAAAAGAATTAAAGCTTTGCAGAGATTGAAAGAGAGCGGGATTCCTGTAATTCTCAGACTTGACCCGATTTTACCAGGATTAACTGAGGGTGAGGTGGAAAAAATCATAGAGAAATGCAGCTTTGCCGACCATATAGTCTCATCAACTCTCAAACTGAGATATGACTCTTTCAAAAGGTTGAAAAATATATCTGGAGAGGTTTACAGGAGACTCTACTTCATTGAAGGAGAAAAAATCCGGAACTCATTCTATATGCCCACTGAGATAAGAAGAAACATTCTTGATAAGGTCAAAAAAATATGCGAAGAGTTCGGATTGAGTTATGCCTTCTGCAGGGAGGGATTTAACTTCAGAGCAGAAAGCTGCGATGGGTCACATCTGATTCCATGATGATCATATCACTCCGAAAACAATGAGGGTTCCAATAAAACAAAGCGTTCCGAGGACATCCATTATGGAGGTTATCAGAGGGATGCCAATGTTGTCAGGGTCCAGACCTTTTCTGAAGGAGAGAATTGAAAAATAGTATGACATCAGGTTCAGGGGAACGAGAAGAATCTGTCCCGCCACAATCGTTATCAGAACCAGTTCCAGCGTTGAAATTGTCTGAAGTCCAATGAAAATATTGAGCGTCTGAGCCAGAACACCGATCAGTGCGAAAATAAAGAGACCGATCAGGTGAAAGACTCCAAAAACCTTTAAAATCTCAAGTGGAGGTTTGATATTCGGCTTCAGAACACCGAGATGGAGAAGAGAGGAAAATCGAGAGGAGAGAATTCCACCAATAGCTCCTCCATCCTCTAAGAAAGATGGAATAACAGTCAAAAGCCCCGCAATAATTATGAGTTCTTCAGCCCTTATACCTATAACCGAACCTGCAAACACATCTAGGATTACACAGGCGAGAAGGACCCATGAGCTCTCTCTTATTATCCTTCTGGCAATTCTGTGTTTCTCCATACTCATCTGACCGTAATAGGTTATAAACCCAAGAACAGCAGTGAAAAAGAGGAGAGAAAGGAAAATGAAAATTCTGACTCCAACCGGAATGCCAAAGATGACCTTTGCAGAAAGGAAGAGAATCGGAAGAGTTACTACGTCTCCAATCAGGGTGATGAAAGGTGCAGTAAGGTTGTCGGGATTCCATCCATAGCTGTAGCTTCCAAGAGATATGACAAGGGTGGACGGGATCATGAGGGTGGCTGAGAGAATGCCAGAAAGTGCTGATATTGTTATCATATCAAAAGAGAGCATGACAAGGGATATCTCCTCCCCCCCGAAGGTTGTTAAACCCATAAAATATGCCATCATCGCAGCCATAAACCCACTTGTCATGCTGAAGAGGAGGAGGAGGAAGGTGGATGAGACCAGATTTTCCGAGTACTCTTTTGTTATCTCGAACTTTGGTGAGATCCTACCGGTGTGCAGATAGGAGTTCAGTCTTGAACCCAGAGAGGCATATATGTTACCTCTCAAACCTATGCTTGGAGGAATAAGCAGAAAAAGAGCTGGTAGCAGTGAGAGCAAAGGAGATGAATAACCCAGAACAAAACCTGTAATGAGATTGCCAACTGTCACAAGGGAGAGAGCCAGTGTGCTTTCCTTTATGTCCCTTGAATCCATGTAAATTGAGTTGAGTACTACAAAACATCACCCCTGAACAGATTTACCAACCAAACCTATTATAATTTAGGGGTATATAATTCTTGTTGAACTCTACTTTTCATTTTGTAGATGGGTATCGAAAGGAGTAGCTTGAGGGATGACATATATGATTAAGCAGTCACCCTTCCCATCCCAGAAAAATAACCATAAACAGATACACTAAGAAACTGAGGGGGTACCATATAACCAGGTAAACTAAATTCATGGACTTCTGGATAAAAAAATTTGAAAAAGTTATCTGTAATCGTAAAATCCTCTTCCGGTCTTTCTGCCGAGTAACCCAGCGGCGACCATCTGCTTGAGAAGGGGACAGGGTTTATACTTATCTCCAAGCTCCCTGTGGAGAGTTTCAACCGCCGCAAGCACTATGTCGAGCCCTATTAGGTCCGCCAGCTCTAAGGGACCCATTGGAACATTGGTGAAAAGCCTCATTCCCTTGTCAATCTCCTCCTTTGTGGCAATTCCTTCATAAAGCACATAAATCCCTTCGTTTACCCACGGCATCAGGATTCTATTGCTTATGAAACCGGCTGAGTCTTTACAGACCACAGGTTCTTTGCCAATTCTCCTGATAAACTCAACAGCAAATTCAAGCGTCTCTTCACTCGTCAGAAGACCTCTAACAATCTCAACTCCTTTCATCAAGGGAACAGGATTCATGAAATGAATACCCACAAATTTATCAGGTCTTCTGCAAACAGCAGCCATCTCTGTGATACTCAGAGTGGATGTGTTTGAAGCGAAGATTGCCTCCTGATTCTTTACAATTTCATTAAGCTCCTTTATCACTCTTTTTTTAACATCCATGTTCTCAATAACAGCTTCAATTACAAGGTCAGCCTCTGCAAGATCGCCCATTTCAACTGTTGGTCTGATTCTGGAGACTATCGAATCCATTTCATCCTGTGAGATCTTTCCTTTCTGTACGAATTTGGAGAGACTCTTCTTTATCGTTTCCATCCCTCTGTCCACGAATTTTTGTTCGATATCTCTCATTATCACCTCAAATCCCGCCGCTGCACAGACCTGTGCAATGCCATTACCCATCGTTCCCGCACCAAGCACTCCAACAACCTTTACATCCTCAACCTTCATGATACACCACCTTATGTTTATTTATTCGATCTTAGACATTCAGACATTTCATACACTTAAAAGATAAAAATAAAAAATCAGCCTTTAATTCTACCAGCAAGCCTCCTGCCGATAATTATTCTCTGAGCTTCACTCGTCCCTTCATATATCGTTCCCACCCTTGCATCCCTGTAGTATCGCTCGACATCATACTCCTTGCTGAACCCATATCCACCAAAGATCTGAACTGCCTCATATGTCACCTTTATAGCAGTCTCACTTGCAAATAGCTTGGCAGCACTGCTCAGAGCAGGATCAGGCTCACCCTTATCTACAAGATAGGCTGCCTTGTAGACAAGAAGGCGAGCAGCCTCTATTGCAGTGTACATGTCTGCAAGTTTGAACTGAATAGCCTGATGATCTATCAAGGGTTTTCCAAAGGCTTTTCTTTCCTTCGCGTATTGGAGGGCTCTCTCGTAGGCTCCTACAGCTATTCCCAGATGCAATGCTCCGATTTTTATTCTGCTTTCGTTGAAAAATCTCATAAGCTGGTAGAATCCATTGTTCTCGGTTCCTATCAGGTTCTCTCGGGGAATCCTGACATTCTTCAGCACAACCTCGCTTGTATCATGGCAGTGCATTCCCATTTTATCAACGAGATTCGCCTGGTATCCTTCTCTATCAGTTTCAACAAGAAAGGCAGATATACCCCTGTGCGGGGGTTCAGCCTTCACATCCGTCTTTGCAAGCACAACAGTATAAATCCCAACCTTTCCATTCGTGATGAACTGTTTTGTTCCATTTATCACCCATTCATCTCCATCAAGAACCGCCCTCGTCCTCATCGCTGCAACATCAGTTCCGCAATCAGGCTCAGTGATAGCAATTGCTGAAGGCCCATCACCCTTTGGCACTCTCGCCATGTATTTCTCTTTCTGCTCCTCACTGCCAAAGTAGCGAAGCATAGGAACACCAAGGGTTGCAAGGTCTATTGCCGAACCAATTGCAGAATCAGCTCTGCAGAATTCGATGCTTATAATTGCCTCGGATATGCAGTCCATTCCTGCTCCGTTGTACTCCTCAGGAATGCTTGCTCCTATGAAACCCAGTTTTGCAGCCTTTCTGTATATTTCCATTGGATACTCCTTTTTCTCATCATATTCTCTACCATAGGGCATGATTTCTTTCTCTGCAAATTCTCTAACGGAGTCCTGAATCATCCTGTGTTCCTCATCAAGTTCAAAGTTCATCTGCACACCTCCGCTAAAATGTTCTTAATAACCTGAAAACCGGTACAACTCGTCTCTTCTTGTCTGGATAGAACATCTCCGTCGGATACTCTTTTCCTCCAATTTCAACCTCTTCCCCTATCAAATCCTGTCCTATCTCATCTGCATTCTCAATTTCAAGCCTTCCCACTATCCACGGTCCCTCCTCAAGCTCCACCATTGCAACTGTATAGGGAACCTCTTTATCATAGCCTGCAGGAGCAATGTAGGTTGTTGTGAAGGTTGCTATCCTTCCCCTGCCTGAAAGTTCAGCCCTTTCGAGATTTCTGCTCCCACAGTTATCACAAACTGCCTTCGGAGGGCAGGTATAAGCTCCACAATCAAGACATTTCAGCCCGAGAAGTTTGCCTTCAAGCAGGAAATCATAGAATCCTTTAAAGGTAACCTGCTCCATTCTATCGCCTCCTGTGTATTCCAAGTATCACATTAACGAGAGTTCCAAAATCACCACCAAGTGTGTCCGTCATACCAATTTCAGCATTCTTCACTGGATTGTAACTGAACTCTCCTCTGAGCTGTTTTACAACAGAGTAAATCTGTGAAGTTCCTGTTGCTCCAACTGGATGTCCCTTACCTATAAGACCACCATCCGGATTTACCGGAAGTTCACCATCAATCCAGGTGACTCCTTCAGCAACAGCATCGGCACCCTTTCCATACTCAAAGAACCCCATAGCCTCCGTTGCAATAATTTCTGCAATCGTAAAACAATCATGAATTTCAACAAAATCAATATCTTTCGGTGTGAGATTTGCTTCCTTAAAAGCCATTTCTGCTGCCTTTTTTCTTGGTATGGCTCGCACCATGTCTTCCCTCTGCCTGAAAAGTCCTCCTGCTCCTGACTGTCCTGTCCCAAGAACATAAACTGGATTATCAACAACATCCTCTGCAAAATCTGCTGAAGCGAGAATGACCGCGCTCCCACCATCTGTCATCGGGCAACAGTCGAAAAGAGTCAGAGGTGAGCATATAACCTTCGAGTTAAGAACATCCTCCACCTTCAAGTCACCAAATTTGTTGTAAAACTGTGCCTTGGGGTTTATTGCTCCGTATTTATGGTTTTTAACAGATACGAGAGCCATCTTCTCATGAAGCTTATCCATTGGAACCTCATACTTCTTTGAATAGAGTCTTGCTGCAAGGGCAAAAACCCCGGGAAAAGTCAAACCAGCAGTCATCTCGTGCAGTCCATCAACAGCAGTTGCAAGTGCTCTTGTTCCGATTGCAGTTCCAGCGTTATAGAGCCTTTCAGAACCCCCAACAACCACACAATCGTAGATGCCATGTGCAACAGCCAGATATGCCTCTCTGAAGGCAACCGATGAGCTGGCACATGCAGCCTCATATCTTCTGGCTGGTATCCCTTTCAGTCCAATTTCATCGGCTATGAACCCTGAAAGGTTAGCAGAACCATCTGTCATCTCTCCAACAAAGTTTCCGTAGTAAAGAGCCTCTATATCTTTCAGCTCGATGTTTGATTCGCTGAAGGCTTCATAGAAAGCCTCGGCAAATAAATCAACCAGTGTTTTATCCGGATGGTATCCGAATCTTGTTTGGCCCACTCCAAGAACAGCTACATCTCTTTTATCCATTTCAGTACCTCCTGTATGAATTTTTTCAGGGAATTAATGTTTAATTGTTTTAAAACACCTAAATTATTAACTCTTTCGTTTTTGTTCCGCTTTTCCATGAATCTGGCAGATGGTAAAAACTTTTTTATTTTATCCAAACAGGTTATTCAGAGGAGCTTAACTTAAGCCTGAAAAACATCAATGATGAGGTGAACAAATTGCCTGAAGAATCTGCACTTAGAGCCGGAGAAGATACTCACGCCCCATACAGGGGTTTCGACGGGAGTGGAATTCATATTATTCCAGTTATTATTACTCCCATATACTTTGATGGAGTATGAAGATTCTGCTCAGGAGGAAAGACTTAAAGAAGATGCTTGACCATACAAAAAAGATATCTCCAAAGGAGGCTTGTGGAATTATTCTTGGAACCTTCGAGGGAGATTTTGCAACTGTAGAGAGAATCAAAAATACGAGGAATGTCCTGAATTCATCTGTAAGATTCCAGATTCGCCCCGAAGATTTTATAAATGCTCTTAATGAGGCTGAAAGAATGGGATGGGAGGTTATTGGTTTCTACCACTCCCACCCGGCTAAAGCATGTCCTTCCGCAGTGGATGAGAGATTTATGAGACTATGGCCCGATAAAATATGGGTAATAGTTTCCCTGATTGACCACTCACTTGGAGCATACATCTTTGGGGAAAAAACGGAGGAAGTAGAGATAGAAATCATCTAAAAACCATCGGAAATCATGAGGCAAAAGCAAAGTTAGTAAATAACAGAGGTGGCAAAAAAGCTAACGCTCAATTTTTTCTGGCAGAAAGTACTCGTACCTCTTCCCCATCAGTCTGGCAGCAGAACGGTGTAACTTCCGGAGATTCAGGTAAAGGCTCCAGATAAAGGCATCATGGTCATAATACTTTCTGATTTCCTCATAAGTCAGCGGCTGAATTTCTGAGTTGAGTTCGTTGAAGAAATCGCTGAAGAAATCATTCGCAACTCCTATCAGTGCTGGTATTACATCAGCTTTCTTTTCCTTGAAGAGATTTGCCAGCAGATCAACCACCACTAAGCGAAAGTCAAAATATCTGTCGAGAATTTCCTGAAGGAAGGCTTTCTTAACGATTGTCCTCATCACGGGCGGGGTTGCACGAAGAAAGACTTCAGCATTTATCTGATGCTCGCCATTCTTTCTCACCATGGGAGTGCCGGTATCGAAATAGAGTATTTTCTCACCCTTAAGTGCCCAGTTTGAAATCTGCCCATCTATGCCTATTTCAATGTCCTTCACCTGATTAAACTTCCAGATTTTTCCGAGCTCATTTAAAACCCTTGAGAATAGTTCTTCAATCTCTTCTCCACCGAGTCTATGTATGAGCTTGTTACATATACACTCAGGATCAAGCTTTATCTGGGCTATATACAGTACAGCCTTTCCATCCTTCCTCAACACATAGGTGGCTTCACTTTCCGGGAGGTTTATCCCCGCTTCTTTCAACAGGAGTTCATACTCGTTGAAAAGAGAGATGTAAGCTTTAACTTCAGACTCCGATATGAAATTTGGAATTCGTTTGAAAGCTATACCATTGTGGACACCATCAAGAACCTCAAAAACCACACTTATTTCACCATAACCGAGTATGCTCATCGGATATCCCGATCTGCCTCTTGAGGGGTCAAGAGTTTCCTCAAAATCCTGCAAGAAGTCAAAATCTATCATAGCAGATTCCTTATTAGTTCCAAGAGATCTTTTCTCTGTTCGGCAAAGGAAAGAGCCTTTTCCAGATGCTCAAGTATGTATTTTACATGTTCCTCCTCGATTATCAGGGGTGGAATTAACTGCAGCACCGAGGTATCGTTGTTTGCATAGACAGCAAGAATTCCATTATGGTAGCACGAAATAGACATCAAAGGTCCGTAACCCCTATCACTCATTCTGATTCCAATAAAAAGACCTTTCTGCCTCACCTCATCAATGAAGTCAAAGTTTTCCTTCAGTCGGTTCAGACCCTTTGAGAGTTTTTCAGTCATTTTGGATACATTTCCAAGGAATTCTGAATCTGAAACCATATCGATAACCTTTTCTGCAACAACACATCCAATCTCAGCTCCACCAAAAGTTGAGACATGAATGAAGGGATTTTCCATCATGAAGTCGTCAAGTCCTTCCCTGAAGCATGTAGCAGAGATAGGATAAATTCCACCTGAAAGACCCTTAGCTGTCACAATTACATCCGGTACAATCCTGTAGTGCTCTATACACCAGAGCTTTCCGGTTCTTCCAAGACCAGTCTGAACCTCATCAAGAATCATTAAAGCTCCTTTCTCATCACAAACCTCCCTTACACGCTCGTAGAAATCATCAGGAGGCAACGGCATACCAAGTGTTGCAGGAATGGTTTCGAAAAGAACTGCTGCTGTTTCTTCATCCACAGCTTTTTCAACCGCCTGAATGTCGCCAAAAGGCACTGCTTCAAAGCCTGGAGAGAGAGGTTCAAAGGGTTTTTTATACTGTTCATCTCCTGCAGCAAGAGCCAAGCCTGTGTGTCCATGGTATCCACCAACCGCATACACAATTTTTTTCCTCCCTGTATGCCCTCTTGCAAGCTTTATGGCAAAATCTACAGCTTCACCACCACCAACACCAAAAACAGTTCTGTTTATATCTCCAGGCATGATTTCAGCGAGTTTTTCAGCCAGTGTAGCTCGATGTTCACTTATCAGATGGTGATTGCCTATGTCCAGTTCATCGAGGGCTCGTTTAAGGGTGGCTACAACCTCGGGATTTCTATGTCCCAAGTTAAAAACGCCGCCATTGCAATGGCAGTCCATCAACTTTCTACCATCCAAATCCCAGTACCAGACTCCTTCCCTCTTCCCCGGCACAAATTCGATGCCTGCCAGTTTGAAAAACCTCACCTTTGCCGGAGAGACATGTTCGGCAAAGGTATCAATCACCACATCCCTATCTTTCCTTCCTACAAAGGTCACGATTTAAAGTTACGATTTTTCGCTAAAAAGTTTTCGATTTATCTCCGGGAAAAGCACAGACTGCTATCCCACTCTAAGGAAGTGCGGGGGGAGGGATTTGAACCCTCGGACCCCTACGGGACAAGGTCTTAAGCCTTGCGCCTTTTCCTGACTCGGCAACCCCCGCTCAACCCATATATATGTATCCTCCTTAAACTCACCAATACAGTTTAAGAATTTTGTGACTCTAAGAATTCCATGACCCCCTTCAGAGAGTATCTCTTGGAAAGCCAGCAGAGAAAGATGACTATAATAAATGAATACAAAAATAAAATACGAAAGTTTAATATTCGGAGGCTGACGAATGGTCTGACAGCTTTAAATTAAACTAAATTGAACCGATCACATTCAGATAATCAAGGGGGAAAAGGTGGAAAAATGTCCGGAAGTGGTTCAGAAAAGAAGACAAAGAAAGAAGTGGAGAGACTCCCACCAAAGGAGAGTTTTTCCGAATGGTACCATGAAATCATTCAGAGAGCTGAGCTTATGGATATCAGATATCCCGTGAAGGGACTTTATGTGTGGTTCCCTTTTGGCTTCAAGTTAAGACAGCTCGTTTATTCAAAGCTAAGGGAGATTATGGACAGAGATCACGATGAGGTTTACTTCCCCACGCTTATACCCGAAACTGAACTTGGCAAAGAAGGAGAGCACATAAAGGGCTTTGAGGATGAGGTTTACTGGGTGACCCATGGTGGGCTTGACGAGCTTGATGTGAAGCTTGCTCTGCGCCCTACAAGCGAGACGGCAATGTATCCAATGTTCAAACTCTGGATAAGGAGCCATACAGACATGCCCCTCAGAGTATACCAGATTGTCAATATTTTCAGATATGAGACAAAACACACGAGACCGATGATAAGATTGAGGGAGATCACATCCTTTAAGGAAGCACATACAGTCCACAGAAACTTTGAGGAGGCTGAAGAACAGGTTAATAATGCTATTAACCTCTATAAAGAGTTTTACGATTTCCTGGCAATCCCATATATGGTTCTGAGAAGACCAGAATGGGATAAATTTCCAGGAGCGGCATACACAATAGCTTTTGACACGATAATGCCCGACGGAAGAACAATGCAGATTGGAACCGTTCATCATCTCGCAAACAACTTTGCAAAGACCTTCGAGATAAAGTACGAAACCCCGGATGGAGACCACGAATATTCCCACCAGACATGCTATGGTATCTCTGAAAGATGTGTGGCTGCAGTTGTAAGTGTCCACGGAGATGACCTGGGTCTTGTTCTCCCCTTTGAGGTCTCTCCTGTACAGATTGTAATCATCCCTGTGCTCTACAAGGGCAAAGAGGAGGCAGTGATGGAAAGAGCAAAAATGCTGGAAAATTCACTCAAGAGCTGGGGTTTCAGAGTTGTCCTAGATGATAGCGATGATAGACCTGGGGCTAAATACTATAAATGGGAGCTTAAAGGAGCAGCAATAAGGTTCGAGTTAGGTCCAAAAGAGGTTGAGAGTGAAGAGGTTACGGTTTCTTTCAGAGACACAAGAGAAAAGTTCAGAATTGGTCTTGATGAAATAACAGCTGGAAAGATTTACGAGTGGGCGGAGGAGATGAAGAAGAGGCTAAGAGCCAAGGCGTTTGATACCATGAAAGCCAGAGTGAGATACTTTGACAGTTTTGATAATCCTGAAATGCTCAGAGAGTGGATAAACAGGGGTGTTGCCCTCGTTCACTTCTGCATGTCTGAGGAGTGCGCTGAGAGAATAGAAGAGGGTACATCCGGTGGAATACTTGGAAGCTTTGAAGAAATCGGAGAATGGTGTGAAAAAGGGAAGGAGGGTAGATGTATTATCTGTGGTGAGAAAGGTGTTCTTTCAGCTGTTTCCAGAGCTTACTGAAAGGGGAGAAAAGTTCAAACACCCCTGTGTAGAAGCAGGAGTTGAATCCCTAATTTCATCCCATCAACACACCTATCAACATATTTTAATTCCCACTTTTTCCAATTCTCCTGTTAAACTCCTTCAAAAATCAGGATGGTGATACGATGCTCAAAAGAAGGAAAGATGGATCAGAAAAAAACGGAAGAATCGTTATCGACAGATACAAATGCGCTTACTGTGCAGCCTGTATTGCTGTGTGCAAGTACGATGCAAATCTCCTAATTGAGACTTTCGTTCAGGTTGATGATGAAAAGTGTACCCTCTGCAAAGCCTGTGTGAGAGCCTGTCCGATGAGGGCTATTGATGTTGTGGAGGTAGACAGCTGAAGAATGAGGTGATCAGATGAGTTACGATTACGATGTTGTTGTCATCGGAGCTGGTCCGGGAGGTTCAATGGCAGCAAAAACGGCTGCCGAAAACGGACTTGATGTTTTGCTTGTAGAGAAAAGACAGGAGATAGGCACCCCGGTAAGATGTGCAGAGGGTGTGAGCAAAGAGGCACTTGAAGAATTCTTTGAGGTGGAAAAAAGCTGGATTGCAAAGGAAGTTAGTGGGGCGATAATTTACTCGCCTGACGGGACTCAGATTAAGCTCGTTGCAGGCATGGCTGGCAATGAAGTGGGTTTTGTTCTGGAAAGGAAAATTTTTGACAGAGCACTTGCGAGGATGGCTGCTAAAAGAGGTGCAGAGGTTATTGTGAAGACAACAGCAACCACAATGAGAAGGGAAGACTCAGGAGTTGTTATCGGACTGAAGAGGCTTGGAGAATATTACGAAGTGAGGTCAAAACTTATCATAGGAGCAGATGGGGTTGAGAGCAGAGTTGGAAAGTGGGGTGGAATAAATACCACCGTAAAAATTGGTGAACTTGAAAGCTGTGTCCAGTATCTTATGAGCGGTATAGATTTTGATCCTGAATACACCCATTTCTGGATTGGGAGAAAGTACGCTCCTGGCGGTTATGTCTGGCTTTTTCCGAAGGGTGAAGATGTTGCAAATGTTGGAATAGGCGTTCTCCCCACCCAGACAAAAAAGAGTGCAAAAGAGTGGCTTGATAAATTTGTCAGAGAAAACTATCCCGAGGGTGAGATAATTGAGGTAGTTGCTGGAGGAGTGCCTGTAACCGGACCTATAGAGACAGCGGTTGCAGATAACCTCATGCTCGTCGGTGATGCAGCGAGACATGCTGACCCGATAACCGGAGGTGGTATCGCCAATGCAATAAAAGGTGGATACTTTGCCGGAAAGGTAGCTGCAGAGGCAGTAAAGGCAGGAGACTTCTCAAAGAATTTTCTGAGAAGATATGATGAATTGTGGAAAAACGATTTCGGGAAGAACCTCCATAGAAATAAAGTACTGCAGAGAAAATTCGTAAAAATGGATGATGATGTCCTGAACAGGCTTGCAAGAAGTATATCCGACTATGATTTAAGTGAGATAAGTGTGAAGAAACTCGTCATGGAGCTGATAAAGAAAAATCCGAAGCTTCTTTGGGATCTCAAAGATCTCTTCCTCTAACTCCTGACTTTCTTTAACTCCTGAAGGAATGACCATTTGGCTCTGAAAAGTGAAAATATAGAAAAAATAATGAGAGGTGAGGTAATGACCCAAAAAACATCAGACACAAACTTTCTTGTACCAAGCAAGGTTTTCTTCGTAACCGGAGTTGGAAAGCACAGCGATCCACTCGTTAGTTTTGAGTTGGCACTCAGAGATGCTGGAATAGAGAAATTCAATCTCGTGCAGGTGAGCAGCATTCTTCCACCGGGATGCGAAAAGGTTACTGCAGAGAATGGTATTTCCATGCTCAAACCCGGACAGGTTGTTTTCACCGTTATGGCGAGGCACACAAGTAACGAAGCAGGTAAGAAGATCTTTGCAAGTATCGGAGTGGCAAAACCATTTGACAGTACGAAGAATGGATATATCGCAGAATACGCCGGAGAGTGGAAAGAGGAATACCAGAACTACGCCGGAGAGATGGCTGGATACATGCTTGAAACGGCCTTTGATATAGATGATTTTGAAAAATTCACAATTCTGAGAATTGCAGAGGTTGAAGACTATACCACTGTCGTTTCCGCAGCTGTTTTTGTCTTTTAATTTTATTTACCATAAGAAATATTGTCTAACTTTATCATAACGACCTTTCCCACTCTGAGATAACCAAAGTTTTAAATTTTTGGTATTACAATAAAATTTATGGAATTCAGAAAGGAGGTTGAGTTTGCAAGAGTTCTTCTTCCCAACGGGACAGTTGAGGAGAACAGAATTGAGGTTAGATACGATCCGCTAACTCTCCAGACCTCTCGAGTGCTAAAAAAGACACCACCTTTTTCTGATATAAAGGGATTTGAAGACGAGATTGAGAGTTCCAGAGGCTGGTGTCCCTTCTGTCCGGAGAGAATTGAGTTAATGGCAGCAAGAGACCCAGAACTTCTGAATGGCGAGCTTTTAAAGAGAAATGAAGCTATACTCTTTTCCAATATTGTGCCCTACTCAAAATATTCCTATGTCATCAGGATGACCAATGCCCACTACCTTGAACTTGATGAATTTAAAAAAGAGCATTTTACAGATTCCTTCATTTTAGTACAGGAAATGCTTTCTAGACTGAGAGAGGGTAAGTTCTACATAAGCATTGGAATGAATTATCTCAAACCTGCCGGAAGCAGTATCATGCATCCACACATCCAGACAATAATCTCCGAAACCTCCACAGACTACTTTGCAAGATTGGACTGGAGTGCACTGGAGTTTTATGAGGAGAAGAAAAAAGACTACTGGAAGTCGTTAGTTGAAAAAGAGAGAGAAATTGGAAAAAGATTTGTCGGAGAAACTAAAAAAACCTCCTGGCTTTCAGCCTTTGCTCCCAAGGGTTTTTATCACTTTATCGGTGTGCCTGAGGAGAGAGAATTCGCAGATATGTCAGAGGAGCAGATTGATGGGATAAGTGATGGTCTGATAAAGATTCTCAGATTTTACAGGAGTAAAGGTTTCAATTCATTCAACATTTCGATCTTCCTTGCAGACAGGCTTGGAGAACATTTCAGAACCAATATTCACATTCTTGCGAGAACTCCTTTTGACAGATACTACTGGTGTGATGTTTACTTCCCGAAAATGTTTCATGATGAAGCTATCTCGTATCTGGTTCCCGAGGAGTATGCTCATGAGCTTAAAGAATTCATGTAACCTTTCCCATTAGCTCTTCATTAAACAGGAGGCTTTCGGGGAAAGGAGGGAGAGAAAAAAGATGATAGTCGAATCCAGAATCTTCAGGAAGGAAAATGATGTGATTATATGCAACACCTGTATGCACCGTTGCAGAATAAAACCTGAAAAATGGGGAAGGTGCAGAGTTAGAAAAAATGAGAATGGCAAATTGAATGTTTACAACTACGGGATGATTTCTGCCATTGCCCTCGATCCAATCGAGAAAAAACCCCTTCACAACTTTAAACCCACCTCAAGGGTGCTGTCTTTCGGTTCGGTAAGCTGCAACTTCCGCTGTCCGCACTGTCAGAACTATGAGATCGCCTTTGCCAACCTTACATACCCATATTTAAGAGAGCTGACTCCTGAAGATGTTCTAAAAATGTCCATAGAAAGGAGGGCAGATGGGATCGCATGGACTTACAATGAGCCAGCTATCTGGCACGAGTTTACACTTGACTCAAGCATTCTTGTTAAAGAGAGGGGGCTTTTCGTAGTGTATGTTACCAATGGATACATGACTCCTGAGGCAATAGAACAGTTTGAAGGGGTTTTAGATGCTGCAAATGTAGATGTAAAGGCTTTCTCAGAGGGTTTCTACAAAAAACACTGTAAAGCAAAGCTTGAGAGAGTTCAGGAATGTGTTGAATATCTTGTAAAGAAAGGTATTTTTGTTGAGATCACATACCTCATCATACCTGGAGAGAATGACAGTGAAAGGGAGATCGAGAGCTTTTCTGAGTGGATAGCAAGTATGGACAGGAGAATTCCTGTGCATTTCTCCAGATTTCATCCAGATTACAAAATGCTCGATAAGACCTCGACACCGATAAAGTCCCTTGAAAAAGCGGTAGAAATAGCAGTTAAGAATGGGCTGGAATATGTCTATATTGGAAATGTCTGGGGTCATGAAAGAGAGAGCACCTTCTGCCCAAAATGCGGGAAAAAGGTGATAGCCAGGAACGGTTTCTATGTTGAGAAAATAGATCTGGATGGGGATAGATGCCCCGGTTGTGGCTACAGACAGAACATTGTTTTATAAATCAACATTAACAGAGTATCAGCAAACCACAAACTTCATAAACCCAGTTTCATGAATCTTATAAAACTCCCTGAAGCGCGAGTAGTCTAGTGGTAGGACAACGGCTTTCCAAGCCGTTAGCCCGGGTTCGAATCCCGGCTCGCGCATTGCTCAGTATCTGAATGCTCCAAATCTGGTTGAAAACCATCAACTCAGAACCTTCTTTTCCATAAAACCAACGATTGCAAAGGATTGAGAGAAGAGAAAGCAGATATCTTTTTCTCCTCACCTGAAAACCTTTGAAAAAGAAACCTCTTTATAAATTACAAAATAAGAGCTACTGGTGATAGAATGGGAAAATACCTTTCCTTCATTGCCAGCCTGATAGTACTATTCTGGTCAGGTTCACTTGTTTTCGGGTATCCTGGAGTTATGGGATCCTACTGGAAAGAAATTCTAAATGCCGGGAGTGGAGAGATGGGGAACACGCTTTTCTTCCTCCTCGCCGCTGTCGGAATATTCATGTTCTTAGTTGGCAAATGGCAGGAAAAATTTGGTTTCAGAATCATGATTGTTGCTGGAATCACTCTATGCTCTCTCAGCCTGATGATGGTCTCTTATCCCTCCTCAATACTCACAATATACCTGTGGGCTTTTATAAGTGGTATTCAGTCATCATTCATCTATATTCCGGCAGTAACTGCAGTTCAGCTATGGTTTCCTGAATCAAGAGGTCTTGTTTCTGGTGCTGCTACAATGATTTTTGGTTTTTCAGCTGCTATCATGTCACCTATTTTTTACTTCCTCTTTGAGACAGTCGGTTATTTAGAAATGAACAGAATTCTTGCAATTTTAATCCTCATAACAGGGCTTCTTGCTACAGTTTTTGTCAAAACTCCGGAAGCTGAGAAAAAAGAAGTTGAGCTTCCATCCTACACAGTATCTGAAAGTATAAGAACCAGGAGTTTCTGGTACCTCTGGCTTGTATGGGCACTTCAGGGAGCCGCAGGGATTTCAATGGTGAGTCTGTCAGTACCAATAGGCCTCCACAAGGGGTTTTCAATGGGAACATCAGTTATGCTACTCACATTCTTCAATGTCACAAATGGGCTTAGCAGATTTATTTCCGGTTCGATTTCAGATATCTTTGGAAGAAACAATATAATGAGTATCAGCTTCTTTGCAGCTGGAATATCCTACTTCCTCTTCATCTTTTCAAAAGATCCTGTAAGTTCTTTTGTGCTTGCATCAGCCATAGGCTTTGCATTTGGAACGATGTTTGCAGTTTCTGCACCTCTTGCAAGTGATTGTTTTGGATTGAAACATTTTGGAGCTATTTTTGGACTTGTTTTCACTGCATACGGTTTCATTGCTGGATTAATAGGTCCTTCTCTCTCAGGTTATCTTCTCGATTTAATGGGTTTCGAGAGTGTGATGAGTTATCTCGGAGTTTTCTGTCTGTTTTCTGCAGCGCTGATAAGAGGTGTCAAACCAGTCAATATACAGTCAATATAAATTCAAAATGGGGGTGAGCCACCCTTATAGGTGGCTCCGGGTGGTGGGGGTCTGGATGGGGATGGATCATCTTAACAGCATAAATTAATAGGGTTTACGAATTAATAAATTTAACGGTGTTATACATGGTAATGACATACCGGTAAATCACAGGTTGGTAAGAAAATCTTATCGAATTAGTACGAAATTCAAAAGAGTGTTTATAAAACTAAACTGCCGTTTTTTCCATCCAAAGTATTCCGAGGTTGTCTGAAAGTCACTCGAACAGTACTCCAAAATCACAAATTTTATCTTGAAAAAATTTAACTCGATTTGATGCTCGCGGAGATCAAAAGAGCAGCAGAATTGATTGAAAATTCATCCTACACAACAGTCCTGACAGGAGCAGGAATCTCTGCAGAAAGTGGAATACCTACCTTTCGTGGAAAAGACGGCCTCTGGAATAAATACAGACCTGAGGAACTTGCAACACCCCACGCTTTCAGAAAAAATCCCTCACTTGTGTGGGAGTGGTATGCATGGCGAATGAAGCTCGTATTCAGCAGGGAGCCAAACACTGCTCATTTCGCTCTTGCTGAAATGGAAAAACTGGGAATAGTCAAGAAGATAATAACCCAGAATGTTGATGATCTTCATGAGAGAGCCGGAAGTAAAAATGTTCTTCACCTACATGGAAAGCTGAGAGACATTATATGCTCCAGCAGCCTCTGCTCTTACTCAACCCAGAACATCGATTTTATCGATAGCATTCCTGAAAAACTCCCTGAATGCCCCGAATGTGGTTCACTGCTTAGACCAGGAGTCGTATGGTTTGGAGAGAGTCTGAATCCAGAAGTGCTCACATCAGCTTTTGGAGAGGCTGAAAAAAGTGATCTTATATTGGTTGTAGGAACTTCCGCGGTTGTTCAGCCAGCTGCATCAATTCCCCTCATAACAAAACGAAGAGGGGGGAAAATTATAGAGATCAACCCCAATGAAACGCCACTCAGCTATGAATCAGATCTATCAATACGCAATTCTGCAGCAATTTTACAGGAAATTCTCCTCCACCTGAAAAAATAAGTGATGAGGTCAATACTTTTGCTCCCGGATATATGGCTTTCCGAGGGCTGATGGCGCACCAAACTTTTCCCTTTCTCTTATAACACTAAACAGCAGGACGAGTATCGTGAAGATGTAGGGGACCATCCTCATGAAGTGATACGACACTCCAAGACCCGCAGCCTGCAACTTGAAAGAGAGGACATCCAGACCTCCAAACAGATATGCTCCAAAAATAGCTCTCTGAGGCATCCAACCGCTGAATATGACCAGTGCAAGACATATCCATCCTCTACCAGCTGTCAGTCCATCAGTCCATACTTTTGCATAAGCAAGGCTGAGATGTGCTCCAGCAATCCCGACAAGAAACCCCCCAGTGAGAACTGCGATAAATCTTATTCTGTCAACAGATATGCCCACAGTGTCTGCAGCCTCAGGGTTCTCTCCAACAGCATACAGCTCCATTCCATATCTCGTTTTGTTCATGAAAAACCATAGCAACGGCACAATGAGTATCCCGATATAAACAAGCGGGTCATGACTGAATACTGCCGTTCCAATATAAGGAATCTCAGAGAGTAGAGGTAACTTTACTGGTTGAAGATAGGATGCAACCTCTCCTACAAGCCCTCTGCCAAGAAAACCCGTAATTCCAAGACCGAATAAAACAAGCATAAGTCCCGTTACTGCCTGATCAACCTTTAGCGTTACAGTGAAAAAGGCATGAACCATTGCAAGAAGTAAACCCGCAAACCCTCCTGCCAGAATTCCTATCCAAGGGTTTCCTGTTACATAGCTGAAGTAGAATCCTACCATCGCCCCTGTGATCATCACACCCTCAAGTCCGAGGTTAAGTACTCCACTTCTCTCTGTAATTATCTCACCGAGTGTTGCAAAGAGGAGGGGTGTACCTGCTCTCATCGAGGCAGCAATTAATGATGCAATAAACTCGGATTCAAGCATTAAACTCACCTCTTGGAACATTTCCATTTATATCCAGTCTCTGAACCATAGAGGATTTCATGCCGATGCCTCCCTGAAAACAAAGGAGATCCTGTATCTTGTGAAGAAGTCTCCCCCAATTATAAAAAGTACAACCAGAGCCTGAAACACATCAACAACCGCAACTGGAATTCCGTAAGTAGTCTGCATCGCTGAACCACCCACATAAAGAAGTCCAAAAAGAAAAGCAGCCATTACGACGAACAATGGATTTCCTCTCGCAAGAAGTGCTACAGGAATTCCCGTATATCCATATCCCGGAGAGACTGCTGCTCTGAGTCTCATATGCAGTCCACTTACCTCCATCATCCCTGCAAAACCCGCTATTGCCCCTCCGAGGATCATTGTGGAAATTATAATTTTCTTCCTGCTTATTCCAGCATATTCTGCTGCTTTTGGGTTTGCACCAACTATTTTAACAGCAAAGCCATATGATGTTCTTGTTATTAAAATATAGATTGCTATAGCCAGTATAAAAGCAACAATAACACCTGCATGAAATCTTGTTCCGAAGAACCTGGGAAGAATTGCATAGTCGCTGAAAAGATCAGAATAAGGGAAGTTGTAAACCTCCTTACCCTTCATGGGACCATAAACAAGGTATTCTACCCAGTAAATGGCGACATAATTGAGAAGAAGAGTGGAGATGATTTCATTCAGCTCAAACTTTGCTTTTAGAACGCCGGGAATCGAAGCCCACATCATTCCCGCCAGAACTGCCATAATTACCATAAAGGGCAGGACTACAGGAGGGGGAGAAAGATAAAGGGCAATAAAGCTTGCTGCAAAAGCACCCATGTAAAGCTGACCCTCAGCCCCAATGTTCCATAAACCTGCTCTCAGCGGGATTGATACAGCAAGTCCCGTTAGAATTATGGGTGCTGTTTTTACAAAGAGCTCTGTAACACCAAATTTTGTTCCAAAGGCTCTGTAAATCATTGTCGAGTATGCATCAATCGGGTTTACACCTATCAGGAACAGAAGAATACCCACGAAAATCAGCGAGGCAATAATCGATGCTAAGGGTATAAGTATGTAAATGAACTTCGGTGTTTCAAGTCTCCTTTCAACTTTTATCCTCATCATATCCCCCGTTTACTCAGTTATCCGCCCCTCCTGACATGAGAAGCCCTACCCTATCAATGTCAACATTCTCTCTATCAAAAATACCCCTGATTTCTCCTTCAAAGATTACAGCTATTCTGTCACTGATCTGAACGATCTCCTCCAGATCTTCAGATATGAGGAGGATTGCCTTCCCTTCCTCAGCAAGTGATATGAGCTTTCTCCTGACATAATCTATTCCCGCAATATCCAAACCCCTGGTAGGTTGAGAGGCTATCAGAAATAAGGGGTTTCTTGAGAGTTCTCTTGCAATTATCAGCCTCTGAATGTTGCCACCTGAGAGGGTTCTGGCTGGAGCCTTCGTAGAAGGTGTTTTAATCCCGTACTCCTCCACAAGTTTTTCTGCGTGAGCCTCTATCATGTCAAACTCCATAAAACCATTTCTGGAAAAGCTCTCATAATCTCTGAGAATAAGATTCTCCTCTATGGTTAGAGATGGAGCGAGTCCAGTTTCAATTCTGTTCTCGGGAATGCACGATATTCCAAGCCTTGTTCTCTTTCTGACAGATGAGAAAGTAATATCTTCTCCATTGAAAAGAATCTTTCCCTTCTCTACTGGTCTCAAGCCAATTATAACCTCTTCAAGCTCTTTCTGCCCATTTCCAGAGACCCCTGCTATCCCCAGTATTTCACCTTCTCTGACAGAGAGATTTATCCCTTTTAAAGCCATAAGACCTCTGTCATTTCTTGCATAAACATTTTCAAGTTTTAAAACATCCTTTCCCGCTTCGACCCCTTTTTTCTCTATTTTCATGTCGATTTCTCTACCAACCATCAGTCTGGCAAGTTCTTTCTCGTCTGTTCTTTTTGTTATAAGGGTTCCCACATTCCTCCCCTTTCTGAGAACAGTTATCCTGTCTGTAACCTCAAGAGCCTCTCTGAGTTTATGTGTTATGAACAGAACTGTCAAACCCTTCTCAGACATCCTTTTCAACGCCTGAAAAAGCCTTTCTGATTCGATAGGAGTCAGTACAGAGGTTGGTTCATCAAGTATAAGCAGTTTAACATCTCTGAAAAGAGATTTCAGAATCTCAACTCTCTGCTCCTCTCCAACACTCATGTTAATTACCCGTTCATCCAGCTCAGCATCGATTCCGTAAACCTCAATAATGCTCCGGATTTTTTCTCTTGCCCACTCGTAATCGAGCAAAGGGTCTCCCGGGGTTTTGTAACCCAGAAGGATGTTATTAAGTGCTGACATTTTGTTCACAAGCATGAAATGCTGATGTACCATTCCGATTCCTGATTCGATTGCATCCTTAGGTGAGCTGAATACCCTCTTTTCACCATCAAAGATGATTTCTCCTTCATCAGGCCTGTAAAGTCCATAGAGAATGCTCATGAGTGTGGTTTTTCCCGCTCCATTCTCTCCAAGGAGGCCATGAATTTCTCCCCTTCTTACTTCAAGGTTTACCCTGTCGTTCGCAACCACTCCTGGAAAAACCTTTGTGATGTTCTTCATTTCAAGTATTATATCCGAATTCTCTCCCTGCAATGCCCATCCCCTTTCAGTTTTTGTCTTTCTGTTTCCCATGTTTATTTCAATACCCTGATAGTGCTCAACTAACTTATAAAAATTACATCCTTTTCCCCCTTGCCAGAGCAACAAGCTCATGGGTTACTTCAAGATTGAACCTTTTTTTCATCTCTTCCGCCACTTCAGCATCTGACATAGATTCAACATTATCTATCCTGTCAAGAAAACCCAGAATGGTTTCAACCACTCCCCAAGGATAAACAATCCAGACCCATCGCTTCAGAACTTCTCCACAGTAGTCGGGAGCAAAAACCGAAGTTTTTTTGTACTGAAGGACAGCAGATTTTATTTCTCCAGCTCCAGCCTTTCTGAGATGAGATACGACCACACTCAATGTTTCTCCGGTGTCCGCAACATCATCAACAACGAGAATTTTTTTTCCATTGATATCAACATTTATTGGCTGTGTGATCATCGCATTTTCTCTAGTCTTCGCTACATCCCAGTACTCTGCCTTTACACTGTAAAGCTCTCTCAGATTGAGAAAATCACTCAGAATTCTCGCAGGAATCCATCCACCTCTCCCAACTGCAACAATAGCATCCGGTGTGTAACCTGATTTTATGATATCCTGTGACAGTTTGAGACAGAGAGCATAAATCCTCTCCCAGGTGAGTAGTTCACATTCAACTTCCATGGTGGAGAATAGTTTGTGAGTTTTAAACTTTTTCCAATCTTTCACTATTTGTTATCTCCATCTGTTATCTCCATCGATGATCAATTGTTCATCACCTTGCTTATTTCTTCACATCCTCCTTTCTTCCAGCCTTTTTGTCTCTATCCTCCTCCTCTGAGCATTCTTATTCTTCTCTGAATTTCCTCATGTGTGCTGGGTTCTGATTCTATTTCCACAATCGTCCTGCATAATTCCAGCTTTCCTCTGCCTGAGGGCTTAAATTTTAAGATTATTTCCTCTCCATCTTTCTTCCTACCCCTCATATGGCAAGTTTCTTTTTTTCCTACTTCTATCACCTCAAAACCAACCCTCTCAAGTATTCTCTTAAATTCTTCAACAACCACATCCATTTCGATAGCCATATCGTGAATGTAAAGCATGCCTTTTACTTAATTGCGAACTCTAAAATTCTTACTATCAGAAGAATAAGAGGTAAACAACCCGAGCACTAAACTTAAAAAAGTTTCATGACAGAACATAATAGGGAGGTGATATTTTGCTTTCTGAGAAAATGGAGAAGGCTTTAAACAAACAGATTAACGCAGAACTATATTCTTCATACCTCTATCTATCCATGGCAACCTATTTCGATTCGATCGGACTGAAAGGATTTTCAAACTGGATGAGGATTCAGGCTAAGGAAGAATTAACTCATGCAATGAAAATATTTGACTATGTGACAGAGAGGAGAGGCAGGGTGAGACTTTTTTCAATTGAACAACCACCCTCAGATTGGGAATCTCCTCTTGATGCCTTTGAAGCTGTTCTGAAACACGAGATGAAGGTGACAGGCATGATAAATGAGCTGGTCGATAAAGCACTTGAAGAGAAGGATCATGCAACATACACGATGCTTCAGTGGTTTGTTATGGAGCAAGTTGAAGAGGAATCGTCAGCCTCAGAGATTGTAGAAAAGCTGAGATTTGTCGGAAACGACAGAGGTGCTCTTTTCGCGATAGACCAGGAACTTGGCAGAAGACAGTTTGTGGAAGGCGGAGAATAAGGAGGAGTTTGACTGAAACTAAAAATTCGCAAGCTTGTTGAAAGCAGAAATTACGGAGAACTCCTTAGATACCAGAATCTGAGGAGAGTTGCCTCCAACCTTATTTCTTTACTCTATCTGGATGAACCGATTATTTTTTATGCTGCTGAAGCACTCGGAGTTGTTTGTGGAGAGCTTGAGAGAAGGGGTGACGATGAATTTGTCAGAGATATTCTCAGAAGACTTTTCTGGCACTTAAAGGATGAGTCAGGAGCCTACTGTAAAGGCGCACCTCTGGCTATCGGAGAGATCGGAAGAAATTGTCCTGCAGCTTTTGATGGGTTTAAAAACATGACCGTATCTCTTCTCAACAACGAGGAGGTTGACCACAGATATGTGGCTTATGCAATCGGCAGGGCTGCAGAGAACATAAGAGATGCTTATCCTGAGCCATCAGAAGAGCTGTTAAAGCTTCTGAAAAGTGACAATCCAGAGCTGATTGCATACGCAATTTTTGCTCTAAGACAGCTTGGTAAAGAGATCAATATTATCCCAGAAAAGGAGACCAAGGTAAAAATATACCAGAACGGGAAAATTAGGGAGTTATTTCTCGGAGAGATCTTTAAAAGCCAGACAGAAGAAAACAAAAAGAGTTAAATTTTACCCCAACCAGTCCGATTATGGAATTTCTGAAATTTGAGAAAAGAGGCAGAGTTGCGGTTCTGACACTCAATCGTCCTGAAGTCCACAACGCCCTCAACATCGGTCTTATTAGAGAGCTTTCAGAGGTGCTCGAAGCCTGTGAGATGGATGATGATGTGAAAGTAATCCTCCTGAGAGGAGCTGGAAAGAGTTTCTGCTCAGGTGCCGATTTGAAGGACTTTTTTGAGTTTTCATGCGGCAGGGGAAATCCTCTTGAATTTGCTCTCAAACTACACATTTCAGTCCTGAAAAAGATGAGAGAGATTCCAAAACCGATAGTTGGTGAGCTGAAAGGGTACTCAATCGGTGCAGGGTTGGGACTTGCACTTGCCACAGACTATGCAATTGCATCGAAAAGCGCAGTATTTTCCTGTGGTTTTGTTCTTATAGGACTGAGCCCGGATACAGGAACATCCTTTTTCATACCCAGGTCAGCGAATTTCAAAAGAGCTTTTGAGCTCATGGCAAGTGGCAGAAGGTTTTCAGCGAAGGAAGCGCTTGAATATGGTTTTGTAACTGAAGTAGTCGATGATGCAATGCTTGAGAGAAGGGTTGAGGAAGTTATCGAGCTTCTTCTTAACAGACCGAGAACTGCAATTGCAAACCTGAAAAAGCTGCTCAATGTCTCCCACTCAAACAAGCTCGATGAACATCTGGGATTTGAGCTCTCCTTAGCGCTCCTGTCAACACTATCCACAGATTTTGCTGAGGGTGTAAAAGCAGTTCTTGAAAAAAGAGAACCGGAATTTTCCTGATTTTTTATTTTGTCAAAACATAGTGCTGAGATGCCGGAAGCATTTATTACACCACACGATTAAGATACTGTCTCCTACAGTTCATATCCTCTGCTGACAACCTATTAACAGCTCGATTACTGCAAATGGGAACATCACCCTGCTCCTTCTTGTTTTTATCCTGTTTTTATCCGATTACACTCTAATAATTGAAAACGATTAAATATTTTAAAAATCAAGAAAAGGTGGTGGTAAAAATGGGCAGATATGTCGTACTTTCAAGACTTACCGACGAAGGAGCAATTACACTGAGGGAGCATCCAGACAGGCTCAAGGAGGTAAATGTAGAGCTTGAAAAGATGGGTGTGAGAGTTATTGATCAATACCTCGTTCTCGGACAGTACGATTTCGTAAACATTGTTGAGGCGGAGAATGATACTGTTATAGCGAGGGCGATGACCGAGCTTGCCTCGAGAGGAACAATCAGAACGACAACAATGCCTGCGATACCTGTCGAAGAGTTTCTCGATGCTCTGAAAAAGTGAATGTCCGAGAATCTGAAATGCAAATTTTTTAATACAACTTCTTCCTTTTTTATTCAATGCTTGAATCAGAAATCTGGGTCGAAAAATACCGTCCAAGAACCCTTGATGAAGTTGTCGGGCAAGATAATATCGTTCAAAGGCTTAAAGGCTATGTCTCCAGAAAGAACATACCCCACCTTCTCTTCTCAGGTCCTCCCGGAACGGGAAAGACTGCATCAGCCATAGCACTTACAAGAGATCTTTTTGGAGATGTATGGAGAGACAATTTCATAGAGATGAATGCAAGCGATGAAAGAGGCATAGATGTGGTCAGACACAAAATCAAGGAATTTGCAAGAACTGCCCCCATTGGGGGTGCTCCTTTCAAGATAATCTTTCTGGATGAGGCTGATGCTCTAACAGCAGATGCACAGGCTGCATTAAGAAGAACAATGGAGATGTACTCAAGAATTTGCAGGTTTATTCTAAGCTGCAATTATGTCAGCAGGATAATTGAGCCAATACAGAGCAGATGTGCGGTTTTCAAGTTCAGACCAATTTCAGAAGAGGCAATGAAGGAAAGACTACTTGAAATTGCCAAAAATGAGGGCATAAACCTGACGGATGATGGGCTGGATGCCCTTATATATGTCTCCGGAGGGGATTTCAGAAAGGCGATAAACGCCCTTCAGGGAGCCGCTGCGTTTGGTGAAAGGATAGATGCGGAATCAATATTTCAGATAACAGCAACTGCAAGACCTGAAGAGCTGAAGGAGATACTCGACCTTGCTTTGAACGGGAATTTTCTGGAAGCACGAGATAAACTGGAGATGCTCCTTGTTGAATACGGGATGTCCGGAGAAGATGTGGTTTCACAGCTTTTCAGGGAGATAATATCCTCAAATTTCGATGAAAGATTGAAGGTTGTGATGATCGACAAGCTTGGAGAGGTGGATTTCAGACTTACTGAAGGTTCAAATGAGAGAATTCAGCTCGATGCATATCTCGCATACCTCTCAACCCTGTATTCAAGAAGGAAAAAGGAAAAGGAGTGATCTTATAATGGAAAACATAAGCTTTGAGACGCTCGATTTTTCCCTAAGCAACGGCATTGCGGAGATAAAACTGAACATGCCAGAGTACCATAACGCCATCTCCATGAAAATGATTGACGAGCTTGCAGAGGCTCTGAACAGATGCGAAGATGATGATGTGAAGGTTGTGCTTATTTCAGGAGAAGGAATGAGCTTCTGTGCCGGGGCAAATGTAAAGGAGTTTCTTGAAAATCTTGAAAACCTCAGAAACAGAGACTTCTTTAATAAGTCTGGGAGAGTGATAAATTTTGGTGTGATTAAAAAAATGAGAGAACTCAAAAAACCAGTGATAGTTCTCACAAAGGGTTTCACCTTCGGAGCAGGAATGAGTATTGTACTTGCATCCGATTACGCAATAGCATCTGACGATACAATTTTTTTCGGAGGGTTTATAAGACTCGGGTTGAGTCCTGATATCGGTACCTCTTTCCTTCTTCCACGACATGTCGGGATGAAAAGGGCTTTTGAAATTATGTCCTTTGGAGAGACTTTTGGTGCGAAAAAAGCTTATGAGCTGGGAATCGTCAATGAAGTTGTTAAAAGAGATGATCTTGAAGAGAGAGGAAATTATGTTGCGCAAAGATACCTCAAAGCACCAAAAGAGGCAGTTGCAAGGATCAAAGAGCTCATAAACATTGCATTCGACAACCCACTTGAGAGACACCTTGAAATCGAAATGAATCACACCTATGAGACAATGCTAACAGATGATTTTGAGGAAGGTCTTAGAGCAGTTCTTGAGCGAAGGGAACCCAGATTCAGATGAGTTTTCCTTTCTTCTATATTTTATTGTCAAGTTTAAACTATAACTATTAAAAATACTCGATAAATTTATAAACCTCCTGTGTTATGAAAGTATATGAAATGTCAGATATGTGATGAAAGTGTAGGAGGGGGAAAATATCAGGCTTATGAAATCTGCCACAATTGCAGTACAGCTTTAGATGATATCATTGCAGCCTATTTTGAAAAGCTTGAAAAAGATGTCGAGATGTCAGCCAGTACAGATATTCCCTATTATGTCCTCCTCCTCAGCAGAAAGCTGAGATTTTTGGAACAGACGATGTGGTGGAAAGCTTACGATGAGATGCTTCAGAATGGCGAGAGCGATGACGAATACTACTACCGGCTGGAGAGGGTTATAAAGTGGTTTGATGAGAATCCTGATGTTGTAAAAAAAATTGGAGAGCAATTCTTTGCAAAATGTGAGAAGTGTGGAAAAAAGCTGCTTCCAGGAAGTGTTACAATACAGGACAAAAATGGAAGCTTTGTTGTGATGTGCAGAGATTGTGGAAATGAGATTGTTGCCTGCTCGATTTGCAGGAAGTTAAATGAGTAAAGTAACATTTTTTATTCTTTTATATTCTTTTGAACTCATCTAGACAGGTCCGACAGCAGAGCACATACATCCTGTTGTGGTGTCTGTAAACGATGGGCTTATCATCCATTTCCTTCCCACAATAATCACATCTGAAAGTTATTTTAATGTTAAACGGTCTTTCAATTTCCTTTGTTTCAAGAACCGGTATTATTTCTATGGTTTCCATCCAGTCTGCATTTGAAATCTCTGCAATTCTCCCAATTTCACTTACAGCAAGCTTGAGGATGTATCTCTTATCTGATATGCGATTTACCTCAACTATCTCCTCTACCTCTTCAAATCTTTCAGGAACGTGTGTTTCAGCAATTATAAAAACAGTACCACGGTTTTCAAGTTCATCAGAGAGCTTTATCGTGTACTTTTTTATTATTCCTTCCTTATCTAGTCTTTCCAACCTCGATTTAACAGTTTGTCTGCTCAGATTGAGCATTTTTGATAACTCAGATATACTGATTCTCGAATTCTCTTTCAGAATGTTAATTAACTTTAAATCAAATTCGTCGAGATTCATACCAATCATATGGTTAACAAGATATACAATATTTTCGCCCAATTTTAACAAAATGTTAAAAATTAGACTTATTATTTTTCAGGAGTAGTTCTATATAATGAAGACCGAAACTCTCAGGGTAAAGGGAATTAGCTGTGCGATGTGTGTAAGAACAATTGAGGAATCGCTTAAAAGAGTGGATGTAAAAGCATCAGTCAATCTCGCAACAGAAACTGTCAGTATCGAGTACGATCCAGAGAAAATTTCTCTCGACGAGATAGCCGAGATCATCGAGAGAAATGGTTACAGAGTCATGAAAGATTATAAGAAAGATGAGATGACGGTGAATGTCAAAATCGGTGGAATGTCCTGTGCCTCATGTGTCAATACCATAGAAACTGCTGTCAAAAGATTGCCAGGAGTCAAAAATGTAAGTGTTAATCTTTCTACTGAGATTGCTCGTATAACTTTTGATCCAGCCATTACAGGTATAGAAAATATAAGAAAGGCTATTGAGGACTCCGGATACAGATTTATTGGAGTTGAAGGGGAAGAATTAGCAGAGGAGGAAGCTAAGGAGAACCAAATCAAAGAAATGAGGAGGAAACTTATATTTGCTGCCCTCTTCGGCGGTATTTTGCTCTTTTTACAGTATGGAAAATACATAGGACTGGATGAAATCCCATACATGAGTCTGATACAGTTCGCCATCGCAACCCCTGTAATGCTCTATTCAGGCAGAAGCATGTTTGCAGCAGCTACCAGAGCTTTAAGCCATAGAATACTGAACATGGATGTTATGTACTCAATGGGCGTTGGTTCTGCATACATTGCCAGTATTTTCTCAACCCTCGGATTTCTGCCAGAAGACTACTTATTTTACGAGACCGCTGTCCTGCTTCTTGCCTTCCTCCTGCTGGGAAGAACCCTAGAGGCAATAGCAAAAGGAAGAACGAGCGAAGCTATAAAGAAGCTTATAGGTCTGCAGGCTAAAACAGCGATTGTAATAAGAGATGGAAAAGAAATAGAAGTGCCTGTGGAGGATGTCGGGGTTGGAGATGTTGTAATAGTAAAACCAGGTGAAAAGATTCCTGTTGATGGAGTTGTGATCGAAGGTGAGAGTTATGTTGACGAATCCATGATCACCGGAGAACCGATTCCAAACCTCAAGAAGGCTGGAGATGAGGTTGTTGGAGCTACGATAAATAAGAACAGCGTTTTGAAAATAAAAGCAACAAGAATAGGGAAAGATACACTGCTTGCTCAGATAATAAAGCTGGTCGAGGAGGCAATAGGCAGCAAACCGCCGATACAGCGTTTAGCTGATAAAATCGTGGCTTATTTTATACCCGTTGTCCTGACAATCGCGATCTCTTCATTCATATACTGGTATTTCATAGCTGATGTTCCCGCATTGTTTGCCTTTACCACCTTAGTTGCTGTTCTTGTCATAGCATGTCCCTGTGCTTTTGGGCTTGCTACACCCACAGCATTAACTGTTGGAATGGGAAAGGGTGCTGAGATCGGGATACTGATAAAGAGTGGAGATGCCCTTGAAATAGCCAGAAGAGTCAGTACTGTCATCTTCGACAAAACCGGAACGCTGACAAAGGGTAAGCCAGAAGTCACGGACATAATTGTCTTTGATGGTAGCGAAACAGAGGTGCTGAAGATAGCAGCTATAGCGGAGAAGAGAAGTGAGCACCCATTAGCTGAAGCAATCATAAGAAGGGCTGAGGCTGAAGGGGTTGAGATTGAAGAGTCTGAAAAGTTCGAGGTTATAGCGGGCAAAGGTGTTGTTGCATCTCTCAATGGAAACAGGATACTGGTTGGTAGCAGAAAGCTCATGCTGGAAAATGGACTGCAGATGGAAGAGAGAATAGAGCCTGCTCTCCAAAAACTCGAAAAAGAGGCAAAAACCGCAATCCTCGTCGCATCTAATGGTAAGATTGTCGGAGTTATTGGAATAGCAGATACCATCAAAGAATCGGCTATTGAGGCTATTGAAGAGCTCCACAGAATGGGTAAAAAGGTAGCGATGATAACTGGAGATAACAGAAGAACCGCAGAGGCAATAGCTAAGAAGCTGGGTATTGACACGGTTCTGGCAGAAGTTCTTCCACAGCAGAAGGCTGAAGAAGTAAAGAGATTGCAGAAGAGTGAAGTTGTGGCATTCGTTGGTGATGGAATAAACGACGCTCCTGCATTAGCCCAGGCAGATCTTGGTATTGCCATTGGAAGCGGAACAGACATTGCTATTGAAAGCGGTGAGATAGTCCTCATGAGAGATGATCTCAGAGATGTTGTTGCAGCTATCCAGCTGAGCCAGAAAACACTGAGTAAGATAAAACAGAACATATTCTGGGCGATGATTTACAATACAATCCTTATCCCGATAGCAGCAGGGATTCTTTACCCACCTTTCGGTGTTGTTTTCCAGCCCGAGTGGGCAGGTTTTGCGATGGCTATGAGCAGTGTGAGTGTTGTAACAAACTCACTTCTGATGAAGAATTACACCCCACCCGCAATAAAAAATAAAAGGGAGGTGAGAGTATGAAAAAGGTGAGTTTAAAGTTATCAGGGCTTTCATGCGGTGGATGTGTTGCAGCCGTTAAGTCCGCAATCGAAAGAGCCGGGGGTAAAGAAGTAAAGGTCTCACTTGAAAGAGCAGAGTTTCTGAGTGAAGGAGAGAACATTGAGAAATATATCGAGGCCGTGAAAAGTTCTGGATACAATGCAGAACCTGAATGATACTTCAGTTCTTTATATTTTTTATAATTTCAGTTCTTTCGGATTTTTGAAATTGTGAAACTGCATATCAATTTCATCATCATAATGTCATTTTCATATGTGTTAAATATTTCCACAACAATCTTTTAAACAAACCTCTGGGGATAGGAGGATGGGGGACAAAGATTATTCTGATATGGTTAAAATAAAAGAGATTTGTTCATCCCCAAAAAATACTTACTCCGGAGGGTGCTTTTTATTGATACTTTCGATTATTTTCTTTTTAATGTTAATTATCACGCCTGTTTTAGCATTTGATGAAGTCAGAGTTGGAGTTTACCAGAATGAACCATTTGTTTTTGTTGAAAACGGTGAGGTAAAGGGATTTTACATTGATATTCTTGAAGAGGTTGCAAAAAAAAGAGGGGGTGGACTATCAAATACGAGATAGACAAGTGGCAGAGTCTTCTCAAAAAACTTGAAACTGGCAAAATAGATCTACTTGTGGCAATCGGCTATTCAGAAGAGAGAGACAGGATTTATGACTTCAACAGCGAAACTGTAATTTCAAACTGGGGTCAGGTTTATTGCAGAAGAGGGATGAGAATCGATTCTATTCTGGATTTAAATGGTAAAAAGATTGCAGTTGTTCCAGAAGACATCTACTACGAGGAGTTCAAAAAACTGGCTGAGGGGTTTGGAATCAATATCAGGTATGTGGAGGTCGAGGGAGATTATCCAGAAGTTTTCAGTGCTGTAGAGAAAGGAGAGGCTGAGGCAGGAATCGTCTCAAGGATTTTCGGATACATAAACGAGAGAAACTATGATGTTTCTCCGACATCCATTATTTTTTCCCCAATTGAGCTAAGATTCGCCACACCTGAAGGAAGAAATTCTCATTTGCTAACAGCAATAGACAAGAACCTCAGAGAAATGAAGGAGCAACCAGACTCAGCCTATTATACTTCAATGAACAAGTGGCTGGAAATAAGAGTCGAACCAGAGCCATTACCTCAATGGGTATTGTGGTTATTTCTCACTGTTCTTCTTTTTGTATGTTTTCTTGTTTTCAGAAACTTTTATCTCGAAAGAGAAGTCCAGAAAAAGAAAGAAGAACTGGAAAAGGAGTATGAGGAAAGAAAAAGAGCTGAAGAAATGTTTCGTATTCTCGTAGAGAACCAGGGAGAAGGCGTGGCAATTGTAGACGAGAAGGAAACTTTTCTCTTTGCAAACCCGGCAGCTAAGAGCGTTTTTGGTGTTGATGAACTTGAAGGAAGAAATCTTATGGATTTCCTTGATGAAAATGAGAGAAAAAAGGTAATTGAGCAGAGTAAAAGAAGAAAACTCGGTGAGAAAGGGAGATACGAGCTCGAAATTATCCGGCCAGATGGAGAAAGAAGAACACTCTTTGTTACTGCAACACCCTATAGAGACAAGAATGGTAAATTCCTTGGTGCATTCGCAGTATTTCTTGATATTACCGAGAGAAAAGAGATGGAGAGAAAATTGAGGGAGAGCAAGGCTAAATACAGGAAAACTGCTGAATTCCTAAGTAAAATGATTGACACATCCCCTATCCCGATAACTGCTGTAGATACAGATCTCAGGATTACACTCTGGAATAGAGCTGCAGAGAACTTCTTTGGGTGGAGAGCTGACGAAGTAGTTGGCAAAAATCTTCTATATCTGCAGGTTCCTCCAGAAGAGAAAGAAAAGGTCGAATCGGTTTTCAAAGAAGTGCTCAAAAAAGGTACTCCGGTGAGAAATGTAAACAAAAACTATACAAAAGACGGAAAAGAACTGCTCATTGAATGGTACAACTTCCCGATTAAAGAGAACGGAGAAATCGTTGGAGTTGCTTCAATCGGTCTGGACTTGACGGAAAGAACGAGATTAATCGATAAAATAGTCGAGAGTGAGGAAACGCTACGAAGCATTTTTGAGAATACACCAAATCCAATTTTGATAACAGATGCTAACGGAAATATTTACAGTTCTAACAGAGCTGGCGAAAAAGTGTTCGGAGAACTTATAAAGAAAAATGTTTTGGAACTCGAGAAGGGAGAAGAGATTCTTAGCCATATAAAGAAGTGCATTGAAACAGAATCCATGATTGAAAAGGAACTCGAAATTAATGATAGGATATTCGGTGTGAGCTTTGTACCTCTCGAGCTTCCAGAAAGTAGATGTGTTATGATCATAAAAGACATTACTGAGATTCTCAGAGTTAACAAACTCCTGAGAGTGATCAATGATATCAATGAGCTGATTGTCAGAGAGAAAGATGAAGAGAAACTTCTAAGAAAAGCATCAGAGAGACTTTCGTCTCTCAAAAAATACTACTCTGTCTGGATAGGAATAAGAGAGAAAAACCCCATTAAAGAGATATATTCTGATAAAAAGAGAGAAGGAATAAAGATGATCTCTTTCAAGGATGAAACTGGATTTTACCCTGAAAGACTCGACATATCAAGCCTTCCTTGCTTCATAAACGCAGTTGAGAACAAATCCATCCAGATAGTTCAGGTGGAAGAAAGATCTGAATTGTGTCCCTTTTACTCTGCCAATCCTAAAATCTCCTGCCTCGTATTACCAATGATAATTGACTCCGAAATACTGGGATTTGTCATACTCCATACAGAGAAAGAACTGCCTTCTAAGGAGGAGATAGAACTTCTCCAGACGCTCAGCAATGATTTAGCTTTTGCAGTAAAATCTATTGAAATCGACAAGGCAAAGAAAAGAGCATTCGAACAGATTAACAAGAATATTGAGCAGTTTGCAATTCTGATTGATGGTATCCGAAACCCGCTTGCCATAATCTTAGGGCTAACTGAACTCAGAACAGACGATGATACAAAAGCCATAATTATGGAGCAGATAAAGAAAATAGAGATGATCCTGAAGAGACTTGACGAGGGCTGGCTTGATTCAGAGGAGATGAGAGATTTCCTCAAGAGGTTTGAAAAATGAGGTGTTATGGATGAAAATAATGATTGTAGACGATGATGAATCTATTGTAGAGGTTTTAAGCCTTATGCTATCCGAATTTCAGGTAATAAAGGCTTATAGTGGAAGAGAAGCTATCATAATGTACAAACTTCTCAAACCGGATTTGGTTTTGATGGACATCATAATGCCAGACTTAAGCGGGGATAAAGCCACAAGAGAAATACTGAAGTTTGATCCCGGTGCGAAGATTATCGGAATAACTGCCTACGAGAAACACAAAGGAGATGAGATGCTCGAAGCTGGGGTTCTTGATCTGCTGTTAAAACCCTTCAGAAAGAGCCAGCTTGTTGAGACGGTTAAAAAGTACATAGACATAAAGTATCTCGATGATGAAAGATGAAAGGATACTAGACCTACTGCAGTATCCAGTATAACAGGTTACTCTCTCCTCTACCTGTTCTGAGAATAAAATCTGATTTTAAACACGCCGGGGGTGGGATTCGAACCCACGCGGGCAGAGCCCAATGGTTCTCCGCCCTGAGTTAGCAGACCATCGCCTTACCACTCGGCAACCCCGGCTCAATTTACCTAATCACTGCAAGATTTTAAAAGTTTTATGTTTGGATTTGCTTTTCGACAAATTCATTTACCAGAAACTGGATGATTTCAGTTATGCCCGGAACTTCAGAGACAGGAACTTCAGAATTTAAACTCGGACTTCAGCATTCTATACCTATTGTGCTGGGATACCTGCCAGTATCTATCGCTTTTGGAGTTCTTGCAGCTAACTACATCGGAGAGAACTCTATCATGATGTCTGCTTTTGTATTTGCTGGAGCAAGCCAGTTTGCTGCTCTTCAGATGATGATCGTTTCAAGTTCTGCTGCTTTTATTGTTTTTACGACCTTTCTGATTAATCTAAGACATATTCTTATGGGAAGTTATCTCAACACCTACCACAAAGACAGCAATGCTTTAAAAAAGCTATTAATCGCCTTTGGTATAACAGATGAAACCTTTGCAATCTCAACGGGTGGATTTAGGAGAAACAAAATAAAAAATCCCTTCATATACCAGCTCACCCTGAATACGGCATCATATCTCTCCTGGGTTTCCGGAACGATAGTAGGCTACTTTATCGGCCAGATTATGCCCGAACAGCTTGTTGAAGTTCTCCCATTTACTCTCACCGCACTTTTTCTTTATCTACTCACCATAAGCATCGAAAGGAAGTTAGATCTGGCTGTCGCATGTGTAGCTGCAGTAATTTCCATTCTGGTCTTAAACTATTCCATCGGGTGGAACATATTCGTCGCAACTCTTGTCGCATGCTTCTTTGGAGTCAGACTTGAAAAAACCGTAAAGAGGAGTTAAAGATGTATTCTCAACAGGAACTGGTATTGATAATAGCTGGAATGGCCATAGTTACATATATACCCAGAATCCTACCTTTTTTCACAGGAATAGATGTCGAAAGATATGGTTTTCTAAAATTCATTCCCGTAGCCATATTTTCAAGCCTTGCCATACCTGATGTGGTTATTGAAACAGGAGCAATTGCTCCCGAAAAGATAGTAGCAGGGATTATAGCCGTTCTGGTAGCTTATAGAACTAAAAGAATGTTTCTAACAATTGCTTCCGGGGTAACCGTGCTGTTCTTCATAAAATATATACTGGCATATTGACCGAAAAGTTTAAATATTTAAACAACCTAACCTAAGGTTAGTAATAAAAAGTTACCAAGGTGATTTACTTGAATCCCGTAGATATGATACTGGAAGCTCTGGGAAATGATAACAGGAGAAGAATACTCTCTCTACTTTCAAAGAAGCCTTGCTATGTCAGTGAGATTTCTTACGCACTGAAAATGGCTCCCAAAGCTGTAATTGAGCATCTTGAGAAGCTCGAAAATGCAGGGCTTGTGAAGAGCTTTGAGGATGGTAGAAGAAGATACTACTACATAAATGAGAGCATGAGACTCGAGATTTCAATAACCCCCCACCTCTTCCAGACAAATCTCGTGAGAAAAAGCTCTGAAGACTTTGACAGAGTGTTCAGAGAAGCTTTCAACCTCTACCGAGAGATAAACCAGATGTCTTCCAGTATCATGAAAACCACCCTTAATGAGATCTACAGAAGTTTGAAAAATCTCGAGGAGATTCAGAACAAATTCTCTCTCATTCAGAGTTACCTTTCATCCAGAGCCAGTGAGATATTTGAGAGGTTCCTAGATGAAATCGAAAGATGTGTTGAAGATGACTATGAGAAAATCGTTCTCCTCGGTCTTTCAAAAGGTGCAAAGAAGGTTTCAGAGATATCCGAGGAGTTCGGAATACCCTATGCTGAAATTGAGAAAGCTATTGAGAAGCTGAAGGCAAAGGGTGTTGTTGAGGAGAAAAAGGAAAAAAGAGGATACGAACTTAAAATAAAATGTTAAATTTATTTAAAGGAGGTGATAATAATGCCTGATGAGATAATGCTGAAAGTTGGTGAGGCTTACTATCGGGATGTTGGCAGGGGAATAGCAAGACTTGACCCTGCAGTTATGGAAAAACTCGGAATACAGAGTGGTGATGTTATAGAGATCATAGGAAAGGAGTCTGTACCGGCAATAGTATGGCCTGGTTATCCTGAAGATAGAGGAAAGGAGATTATAAGAATAGATGGAAGTATAAGAAACAATGCTGGAGTGGGAATAGATGACAGAGTGAGGATAAAGAAGGTCTCTACAAAGCCAGCGGAGAAAATAACACTCGCACCCACAGAGCCAGTTAGACTAATGGGTGGAGAGACATATCTCCTCAGAGTTCTCGAAGGGAGACCCGTTAAAAAAGGACAGAAAATAAGAGTCGAGATTTTTGGGCACACGCTCACCTTTGTCGTAACATCAACAAAGCCAGCAGGAGTTGTTATAGTATCAAGGCAGACTCAGGTAGATCTGAAAGACAAACCAGCTGAAGAAGTAAAAAGAGCAGTGCCAAATGTCACCTACGAAGACATAGGTGGTCTTAAAAGAGAGTTGAGGCTTGTCAGAGAGATGATTGAACTTCCCCTTAAACACCCAGAACTATTCCAGCAAGTAGGAATAGATCCTCCAAAGGGTGTTCTGCTCTACGGTCCTCCTGGAACAGGTAAAACGCTAATAGCCAAAGCTGTCGCAAATGAGGTTGATGCACATTTCATAACTCTCAGCGGTCCTGAAATAATGAGTAAGTACTATGGCGAATCAGAACAGAGGTTGAGAGAGATTTTCGAGGAGGCTAAGGAGAACACACCTGCAATAGTCTTTATTGATGAGATTGATTCAATTGCCCCCAAAAGAGAGGAAGTTACAGGAGAGGTTGAGAGAAGAGTTGTAGCTCAGCTCCTTGCTTTGATGGATGGTCTTGAATCAAGAGGAGAAGTAATAGTTATTGCCGCAACAAACAGGCCTGATGCAATTGACCCTGCTTTAAGAAGACCTGGTAGATTTGACAGAGAAATTGAGATTGGTGTACCTGACAGAGAGGGTAGATACGAGATTCTGCAGATTCACACAAGAAGTATGCCTCTTGGTGAAGATGTAAACCTTGAAGAGCTTGCAGAGCTGACTGTGGGTTTCGTTGGAGCTGACCTCGAGGCTCTCGCAAAAGAAGCTGCAATGCATGCAATCAGAAAGATGCTCGAAACAGGGGAGATAGACATTGAAGTTGAAAAGATCCCCGAAGAAGTTCTGGAGTCGATAAAGGTCACAAGAGAGGATTTCCTTGAAGCTCTAAAGAATATCGAGCCTTCTGCTATGAGAGAAGTTCTCGTTGAAGTGCCGAATATCAGATGGGACGATATTGGTGGGCTTGAAGATGCAAAACAGGAACTGAAAGAGGCTGTTGAATGGCCCCTCAAATACCCTGAAGTTTTCAAATCAGTGAACATAAAACCACCGAAAGGGATCTTGCTCTATGGTCCTCCTGGAACAGGTAAAACATTGCTTGCAAAAGCCGTTGCGAATGAGAGCAATGCAAACTTCATAAGCGTTAAGGGTCCGGAGTTGCTCAGCAAGTGGGTTGGAGAGAGTGAGAAACATGTCAGGGAGATGTTCAGAAAAGCCAGACAGGTTGCCCCTGCAGTACTGTTCTTCGACGAAATAGACAGCCTTGCTCCGAGAAGAGGGGGAATCGGTGACTCACATGTAACAGAAAGAGTTGTAAGTCAGCTTTTAACAGAACTTGATGGAATGGAAGAACTTAAAGATGTGGTGGTAATAGCTGCAACAAACCGCCCTGACATAGTTGATCCAGCACTTTTGAGGCCTGGAAGAATAGAGAGACACATACTGATTCCGGCTCCAGACGAGGAATCAAGAAAGGAGATATTCAGAATACATACCAAGGGAATGCCTCTTGCCGAAGATGTCAGTATTGAGGAGCTTGCAAAGAAGGCAGAAGGATACAGTGGTGCTGATATCGAGGCTCTCTGTAGAGAGGCTGGAATGCTAGCAATCAGGGACAAGCTGAAAGGTGGACTGACCAAAGAGGAAGCTAAAGAGATTGCTTCAAAGATAAAAATTACAAATGAGCACTTTGAGAGAGCTATGGAAAAAGTGAAGCCAAGCCTTACAAAAGAGGATCTGGAGAGATACAAAAAGATAGTTGAAGATTTCCATAAAATGTATGCTTAATTAATTTATTTAGTTTAGGAGGTGGTGAAAAATGCCCTGGAGAAGGAGAAGAAGAGACTGGGATGATATATTTGATGAGATGTTCGACATGCTGAACTTTCCCTTCAGTGAAGAATTCGATGAGATATTCAGGAAAATCACAAGAGACTTCAACGAGATATTCAGAGCCGCTCCCGAATCACGACCCTTCATCAGAGGATTTTCGATAAGAATCGGACCTGATGGAAAACCGGAGATAAAAGAGTTTGGCACCAAATTTGAGACAATCAGAAGTGAATCCGGAATTGAGGAGAGAAAGCCTCTGATCGATGTGATGGAGACCGATGACGAGGTTCAGGTAATTGCAGAGATGCCAGGTGTAAACAAGGAGGATATAGATCTGAATGCAACTGAGAGAAGCCTGGAGATAAAGGCAAGTGGTGAGAACAGAAAGTACTTCGAGACAGTTGAGTTGCCTGTTGAGGTGGATCCAGAGTCCGCAAAGGCGAGGTATAACAACGGTGTTCTTGAGGTTGTGATGAAAAAGAAGCATCCAAGAAAGGAGGATAAAAGAAAAATAAATATTGAGTAATTTTATTTTTTATATATTTTTTATTTTAAAATAAATTTGTTCAGAAAACACTACCCGTTCCAAAGAGATCCAGTGTTGTGCTTTTTATGATATTCTCAGACTTTGACAGCAGTTGAAGCCTGTAGTCTTCGAGTATTGCTTCCTTAACAGGCTCTACAGGTATATCGAGTCTTATCTCTCTTGTTCTACCATACCTTCCCTTGGATATAACTATGGAATTCAATATGCCAAGCATATCCAGCTCAGATATCAGATCACTGATCCTCCTCTGAGTCAGAACATCAATCCCTATTCTCTTGCAAAGGGATTTATAAACAGTATAAACCTCTCCTGTTGTGAATTTCTTTCTCCCAATTGATGAAAGAAGGATCATCCCATAAAGAAGAATTTTATTCTGGGTCGGGAGAGTTCTTACAACCTCGACAACATGGTCACACTCAATTTTCTTCACAGCCTTTCTCACATGTTCTCTCGTTACAGTATCATCTCCATCCCTTTCGGCAATCTCACCACTAACTCTCAGCAGATCAAGGGCTTTTCTCGCGTCCCCATGCTCCTGAGCTGCAAGAGCCGCACAGTAAGGAATGACCTCGTCATCAAGAACATTCTCATAAAAGGCAAGTTCAGCCCTCTGAGCAAGAATATCCTGAAGCTGCTCTGCATTATAAGGTGGAAATATTATTTCCTCCTCACTAAGAGAGCTTATAACGCGAGGATCAAGGAAGTTTTTGAACTTGAGATCATTTGTTATACCAATCAGACTGACCTTTGCCCTTTGAAGATCAGAGTTTATCCTTGAAAGGCTGTAGAGGACATCGTCTCCCTTCTTCACGAGCTTGTCTATCTCATCCAGAACAATTATAATCGTCTGTTCTCTCTCATCAATTGCCATCCTTACCTCTTCATAAACCTGATCAGTTGGCCAGCCAGTCATCGGGACATTTCTCCCAAGAACTTTTGCAAGAGTTGCAAGAACCCTGTACTGAGTGTCAATAATCTCACAATTAAGGTAGTGCATATAGCACCTTGCATTTTTCCTGATGCTATATTTTTCAAGTTCTTTTCCAACAAACCTTACGGTTGCAGTTTTTCCGGTTCCGGTTTTGCCATAAATAAGTACATTAGACGGGGTTTCTCCTTTCAGCGCAGAAACAAGTATTGATGCCAGAGCTTCTATCTGGCTTTTCCTGTGAGGAAGATAGTCTGGAGTGTAGGAGTGCCTGAGCACATCCCTGTTCCTAAATATCTTCTTTGAATTTAATATATTTTCAAAAATATTTGTTTCATCCATGACATCACCTACAGAAAGCATCTTTTTTACGATTCAAACCTTTAAGAATTTTACCATTTCAGCCATTAATTTATTTATGAGAGATAAATTTCTTTTAAAGAAATTTTATTTTAAATGCCTATTTCCTAAAATTTAACTAACTCAGGATAGATGTAGTTTTCGATTATAACGCCCCTTTCTTTCCACTGGAGGTCTTCTATAAAAATCATCAACTTTTTACATGACTCTGATTCATTTTGAGATGAATCTAATAACCCCAATCATACATCAATGTCAAAATAAACCTTCAATAGCTTTCTAAGCTCTTTTGATGACTCTGCCATTTTCAAAACAGCCTCAAAATTCTTTTCCAGTACAGCCTTCTCAACAAGCTGTCTCCCGAATCCCGGTATGGCTTTTGCCTCATCCTTTGTCAGATTTTCTATACTTAGGGGATACTTTACAGCTGTAATACTTCTTCTCCCATATCCTGTGATTCTCACATCTATAAAGCTGTTCCTTTCATGAGTTCCAATTACCCCCACAAGAAGTGGATATGTGCCAATCTGTCTTGCGAAGGTTATATTGTTCTCTTTCTGCTCACACCTCAACTCCGTCATTTTTCTTCCTACAGGTATCATTTTCTGGAGAATCAACCTGTCTATATTCCGTCTTACTTTTTCTTTGAAGAGTCTGAAGTATTTTCTATGTTTTTTCAAAAGTCTGTCACCTATAGTTTCCATGGGTGTAGCTCTAAATACCTTCACCTGCCTTATGTTTATCCGCCTCAATAACAGATTTTCTTCAACTATCCTTTCTAAAAACTCATAATTCAGCTCATAAGTTTCCCTTTTTTCCCCTTTCAACCCGGCAACGAAGTTCAAACCAGGGAGAAAATAAGGAAGACCATTGTAGGATGCGAATCTACCATACCTGTTTATCATCTCCACTGCCTCCATTACTTCCTCAGGAGAGGCTGCGAGATTGTTTTTCTCAATGACTCTTTCATCTGCACTTTCAAGACCCATAGCAGCTATGTTACCAGGTGTCTGATATATCACAACAGTTTTTATAATATCCTTGCTCTCCTCAGGATACTCTGCAATTGTTTTCGGATTTACATTGTCAAGGTGCAGTGTCTTGATTCCCGGACACCTCCTCCAGATTTCTCTGTGAAATTCCTTCATTTTCTCAGGGTTTGGTTCTGGAGGCTCTTTACTGAAGTCACCCATATAGGTGAAGAAGTCAGTCTGGTTCCCAAGGCGGAAAAACCTGCATCCATTTCTGTAAAGTGCCTCAATTTCTGCAAGAACACCTTCAGGACTCCTCATTGAGGGGTTGCCATGTATCCGCTCTATGCAGAAGGAGCATTGTCTCCAGTAGCAACCTCTGTAGGTCTCTATCTCGCAGATGATGTTCGGAAAATCAGGGTGATGTCTTATCACCTCTGCTCCGAGAACTGCAAATCTATTTATTACATCTCTTCCCCTGCCCTCAGGCATTTCTCTATGTGAATATCTCTGAAGATGGGCTAAAAGCTCCTCCTCAAAAGGAAAATCCAATACCAGATAATCTTCCAGTTTTTTTGTTTCTTTTTCAGTTAATTCAAGAACGATTGGTCCGACAAGAATTTTTTCAGCCCTGTTTACAGGAAACAAAGCAAAGAGTTCTTTTAATCCCAGTGGCGTACCACCGAGATATTTTCCAGGAACAGCCATCCCGGCAATGACAATGAGCAGATCAAAATCGTAGAGAGATTTCTTAAGTCTGTAATTCTGTCTCAGAGTATCTATGGTCACATAAAAGGGGTTAATTCCAGCGAATTTTAGCATTCCGTAGATATACCTCGGATAGGGAGATATATAAGGTGGGACACCAAGGCATGAGGGTTCATCCACATAACCATCGATTATCGCAACTTTCATCATCAGAACTTTATTTAGAGAGTATAAATTGTTTAGTCTATCAATTGTGCATAATTTATGACTAAATCCAGCCTTTCTTTATGGTTTCGTTGAGAAGCCTGAGCCATCTATTGAACTTCTCAGTGACATCCTTTTTTCTCTCAAAGGTATTTTCACCGAGGAACTTCAACTCATTAAGCTTCCATTCCCCTGTTGATAAACCGGCTATCAAATGTGCTCCAAAGGAGGAACCTTCGAGATACCTGCTTCTCACAACTTTCAATCCTGTTGTGTCTGCAACCCTCTGAAGCAGAAAATCATTTGAGCTCATTTTTCCATCCATCCTTATCTCTCTGATACTCAAACTAACTTCTCTATCCATCAGAGATACTATTTCAGAAATCCTGAAAGCTATGGACTCCAGAAGAGCCTTTACAATATCTTCCTTGGATGTTTTGTTTGAGATACCCCACAGCACCCCAGGTGATTCTGTATAATAAGGAGTTCCCAGTCCAGTAAATGAAGGCACAAGAAGGAGATTCTCATCCTCAGACATTTCCGCAAGTCTATAGGACTCCTCAGGAGTTTCAAGAAGGCCAAGACTCTTTATCCACTCAATAGAGGAACCACTGAAGCTGACATACCCCTCAAGAATGTACCTCCTCAAATTTCTCAATCTTATACCCACCATCGGTATCAAACCAGAAAGGGACGCTTTTGGTTCTTCACCGACATTAATATCAACGAATGTTCCTGTCCCGTTAGTGCATTTTACCATCCCCTTCTCGAAACAGCAGAGAGAGAAGAGAGATGCCTGCTGATCAGCTACAACAGATGCAATTGGAATTTTTCTGTACTCTCCAAAGAAGGAATCAGACTCCTTTACCTCCGGTAGATTTTCCTCGGGAAAACCTATGATTTTAAGGATATTCTCGCTCCACTTGTCGAAGAATATGTCATAAATTCCTGTGGCACTTGCATTGGTGTAATCTGTCAGGTGTTCACCACAAAGCCTGTAGATAAACCAGGAGTCTATTGTCCCGAATCGAAGGTTATCCATATTTCTGTTTTTGAGATTTTGAAGCATCCACATCAGATGGACACTCGCATGATTTGGTTTGAATGAGAGTTTTGATATGGTAACAAGATACTTGATCCTCTTCCTGTTCCTTAACGACGGGATTGTGAGATAGAGGAGTGTTGCTATCTTTCCTATGGCTTTACCAAACTTTATGAGCCAGAGTTTATTCAGAGATTCAGCAACGGGCTTTGCTCTAATATCCTGCCATGTGAGAGCTGGAAAGATGCTCTTAGATTTTTTCGAATCCCATAAAACTGAGGTTGTTCTCTGATTCGTTATAGAAATGGCATCAACCTTGTATCTTTCAAGCATCCTGTCGAGGAGATTTTTTCCTTTCACGAAAATTTCTTCAGGATCAAGCTCAACAAAACCCGGCTCTGGATAGTATCTCTTAAGAGGTTCAGCTTCAAAATCTACGATACTCATGTTTTCATAAACAACGGCCCTAACACTCGTCGATCCAATATCTATAACACAGGTTCGCATCAAATCAAATTAAATCAATGAAATAAATAACTATTGAAATTCCATGGTGGTCTTTATTTCATGACCACTATCTCCCTCAACCAAGCCATTCAGCTATTAACTCGGTCACATCCTTGGCAGAGAGAGCCCTTCTGCACGAAGGGCAGAATGTCAGGATCGTGTGTGATTGCTCAGCAAGTTCATTTTTCCTTTTCTCAGCCATTAAAGTTGCTGAGGAAATATCGATATAAGGATAGACTCCACCAAATCCACAACAGTATGTATTCCTTTTGCTGTGAACTGGCTCAGAAATTTCAAATCCAAACTTTCTCAGTATTGTCCTTGGTTCATCATAAATTCCAAGCTTTCTGGAGAGAATACATGGATCATGATAAACCACCCTACCACTCACCCTTTCAAAGTTAAAAGAAGGTAAGCTGTCTGCAATTACCTTCGAAATATGCACAGCCCTAATTCCATAATCCTCCTGTAGAACCTGAACACAGTGAGGACAGTTACTTATCACACCCTCGTAGCCTTTCAGGTCTTTCATTGCTGCAATATGTTCTCTATACTGTGAAAGATACCCGAGTTCTCGAAGGTACGCTCCACAGCAAAGAATGTCCTTTTTGAGGGCGTAATCCAGTCTCAAATGATTCAGGATTTTTACAGTGGCTCTGACAATTTCCGGAACTTCAAGAGTTTTACAGCCCGGAAAATAAAGAAGTTTACCTTCTCTTTCCCCATAGTCAAAATTTTTCTTTATTTCCTTGATCCTCATCTCATGTGAAACAAAGGCTTTTTTAACAGCTTCTGGCTCAGTATTACCTCCACATAGAAGCTCTCTTTCTCTCCTAAGATTTTCATTTACGCTTATATTCATGGGACAACTTTCCCTGCACGCATCGCAGGGAACACACCTCCAGAGATTATCGCCAGCTTCAGATGGTGCAAGAAAAGCCAGCCGGGATTTGATAGAAGGCGAAACTGTAAGTCTTCGCTCAACATCAAAAACCGGACATGCATGCAAACACATATTCGGGCACACCATACATCTGATAGTGTCATCAGCCTTTCCAAGCTTTGGAAGAGATTCTCTGATGAGTGAGAGCTTTGTTTTCAAGGATGAAGAGGATGTTGCTTGAAGTAACCATTTCCAGTTCATATTAGTCCCCCTTCCTGCACTCATTCCCGAGAACTGTTCCCCTGTTCATAATATTTTTCGAATCAAAAAACATTTTTAAATCTCTGAAAATCGAATAGAAGCCAAGAAATTCCTCTTTAAGCCATTTTGCTCTGAGACCCCCTATCCCGTGATGGTGACTCAGTGATGCCCCCTTCAGAAGGGCTGTTTTCATTGCAGCCTCCCATACACTTCTATAATATCCCTCATAATCCCCTGAAACTCCTGCAAATGTGAAGTAAAAGCACAACCCATCCTCGTAGAAATGCGAGGCATGACAGGAGGCAAGAAGTGTTCCCTCTACCCCTCTTATTGCCTTCAGAATGCTTCTGTAAACATCCATCGCATTTTTCCAGAAGCACGATACCTCAATCGTATCAAAAATAATCCCCATAGGAACAAATCTGCTGATGTCTGAAACATTGAATCTCTCCTCAAGCCATATCTCAACCGGTTTTTCCCCCAGTTTCTCCCCTTTCAGCTTGGTTTCTATAAACTCCATCTCCCTCTCCGCATTTTCTCCTTCCACCATCACTATCGTAACCACACCATCTACGCTGAAATTTTTCATCGTTTCAAGTTTGTCAAAAATTCTCAAAAGAGCCGGTTTAAGAGACTGCATGAGGTTTCTTGCATCTTCCACAGCATCATCCATCGAGTCATATCTGAAAGCCATCTTGTACTGCTTTTCCGGAAGTTTTCTCATTCTCAGAGTTGCATCACAGATGACTCCAAAAAGACCTTCGCTCCCAATGTAAATGCTCTTGATGTCAATCGACGCTTTTCTTGGAAGATTCTTAGCTTCAATAACCTCACCAGATGGAGTTACAACGGTTAAAGAGACAATAATATCCTCTATGTTTCCATATCTTGTGGAAAACTGCCCACTTGCTCTGGTAGCAACCCATCCACCCACAGTAGAGCAGTAAAGGCTCTGAGGAGAGTGACGGAGAGTGTAGCCTTTATGATTCAGAACATATTCGAGTTTTCCTCCCACAACTCCTGCTCCTGCTTTGACCTGCATTCTTTCCTCGTCAATCGATATTTCGTCAAGCGAAAGAGTTGAGAGAACTATACCCCCACAGTAAGGTGTGCTACCATCAATAACTCCACTTCCACCACCAAATACATAGAGGGGAACTGAATAAGAATTCGCAATTCTGATGACCTCAGCCACTTCCTCTACACTTGCTGGAAAAACTACAGCATCAGGGAGAGCTGGAATTTTTCCATTGAGTAAATGGTGAAGGTGCAGAGGATTATAGTCTTTGCAGTATGCTATTCTGTCTGCTACATCCACAGACAGTCTCTTTCCAAGAACTTTTTTAAGCTCGGGAATAGCTTCTCTTACTTTCTCTGAATACTTTGACTCATGAATAACTTGATACATGATTCAATAAAAGGGGAAAAACTATTTTATTCTTCTGAAATTTTTCTGAACATGGATCTCACAGAAGACAAATTCTCAAAAGTAAAAGACTGGTTAATCGAGGAAGGGCTTATGAGGAAAGAAGTTCCAGATGAGATGGCTGACTGGCACTATGTGGTTGAGTTTCCCCAGAAATCCAATCAGGTTTCAGATGTTCTGAAGCCAAAAGACAGAAGAATCGTCCTTCTGATAACGGGAATCGTCCTTTCAGAGAACCATTTCAGGGCGTTCAACTCACTGACCGAGGAAAAGAAAAGGAAGCTCATCCACAGATGGAAAATGGATCTGATATTCAGAAAAGCAGATTTCAGATTTTTACCCGACTCTTTCAACCTCCAGAAGGTGGAGTTCTCACTCCCTGTGTTCGAAGATGAGCTGAGCAAGAGCACAGTAATACATGGCCTGAGGGAGCTTTTCAAATGCAAGCTTTACATAATATGGAACGTCCAGCACGAATTCGACAGACATCCGGAAACCAGCTATTATATTTAATATATTCAGAACCAGTTAATCTGGTTTTAAGGCAAAAATAAATATTCATTAATCATTTAAAACCTGCAGACGATTCTGTATTTCGTAACAAACCAATAAGATTTTTATTTTCATTGCTGTAAAGAAATAGAAGAATGCTAAAGAAAACTGCAGTGATTGTTGCACATAGAAAAGCAGGCTACCTCGAGGAGAACATAAAATTTTTGAAAAAGAGGGGTTTTGAGATTATAACCGCTGTTGATGAACCTGATGAAGATTGCCTGCATATTACTGAGAAATACGGAATAAAAACATGCTTCAGTCAGAAAAGAAGAGGAAAATGGAAGGCACTCAACGATGCTGTATGTTTTGCCGAAGGGGATTACATTCTCTTCGTGGACTCTGATACCAAGCTGATCGAACTTGATTCTGGAGATCTGAAAAGGCTTGAAGAATTCGACGCAGTAGAAATCAGGAAAGAAATAAACGGATCTAATTTCCTTGAGAGACTTATTGGAATTGATTACTTCAACATGTACCTGACCTCAAGACTTGCATCAATTTTCCAATCATGCCTGAGTATAAATGGTGCTGCTTTCATCATAAGAAAAGATGTGCTGAGAAAACTTGAGGGATTCAGAAAAAAGATAAATGAGGATACTGATCTCGGCATAAGACTTGGACTTGGTGGCTACAGGGTTGGTGTGGGGGGTATTGCCATTACGAGAGCCCCAACAGACATAAAAGAATGGTTTATCCAGAGAGAAAGGTGGAGTCTTGGTGGTGCAGAAGTTATCATAGAGAATTTTAGAGAAATTACTAAAAAACCCAGATTATGGCTTCCCTATCTTTTTATGTTCTATCCCGCTATTGTGGGAATATTTGCTGGGATTATATTCGATAGATACGCCCTAAAGCTGCTATACCTTATACTACCCTTCCTGTCACTTCCCCCAAAATTGCTATCAATCCTGATGCTCTCAGTCTTCGAATTTCATACTGCAACCAATCTCTTCTCAATTCTCATTTCCTTTTCAATATGGAGTACCACAATCATAATACTATCTAAGAAAACACACTCTTCGATAGATCTGTCGTTGCTACCCATATACTACTTCTTCTACTCCCCCCTCTGGACAATGCTGTGTCTGATTGCGGTTGCACGGGTTTTTGTTACCAAACTAGAAAGGAAATAGTATAAACCTGAAAGACTGGGTGGTTTAAAGAAGGTAGATAGAAATTCACGAAGAGTAGGCTACCTGACAAGTATCCCCATCATCTGCAATCTCCTGAGGAGTTACATTGAAGCCGTATTTCCAGTAATATCCTATATGCTGGTCAATATCTGGACCTCTTGCAACGAGGTATGCTGCCCATATGAGTTCACTGCAGTAGTAGCTGTTTCCGTAAACTTCCTTCCCTCCAAAGATACAGGGCAAACAGCCAGAATGGCTGTAAAAGCTATCAGAAATATTCTCTACACCATAGAAGGATTTAAGACATTATTAAATATTTAAGTTTTTCGAAGTTTTTAATCAAATATAATTAAAAATAGTCGAATAAAGATATGTATGTTAATAAGTAGAGACTCGATACCATATCATAAAATATAATTCAATATCACCTGGGTGGTAGTGTCAAAATAACAAAAAATAATTAAGAGAAATACAAATTATGCAACCCGTACTAAGCCAACTAATAGAAGAAATCAAAGCTACAAAAGTCAAAATGTCAGTTATCATTATCATTAAGATTATCATAAGATTTTTATATGATCTTATAATTTTGTTAGATGGCTTTAAAAAAAATTCCATGGTGGTCACTATGACCAGAAAAGAATTACTTTTCATAACCCTAATTTTTCCTTTGCTGGTGGGAGTTGTTAGTGCTGAGACATGTAAGCCGATCTGCGATAAGATTGGAACTAGGAGTGAAGGATGGTATGATTCATGCAGTGGAAAGCTAATTAAATACGACTCATGTGGTAGATGTGAGGCAGTTTGTAAGGAAATTGGAACTAGGAGTGAAGGATGGTATAGTTCCTGTGATGGTTCCACTATTTGGCTGACAACCTGTGAGGAGAGAGCTGTTTGTACTGACTCTGATGGTGCTAATATTTACATAAAAGGCACAACAACAGGATGGGATTATAATAAGGAAATCATAATATCCAATTCCGACTCATGCACGGATTACGATGGCGGTGCCCCTAAGGATTCAGGACAATGGGTGATTGAGGAGCAGTGTGATGAAGAGGGCAGAGTTCACTCCTATTATTACAAATGTCCTGCAGGTTACTGGTGTGAAGAGGGGAGATGTGTTTTTAATGAATCGCTAACAGACTGTCCAGATTACTGTGAGAACGGATGGCATTATTATGGTGGAAAATTCAACGCAGAAACAGAAAAATGCGATTACTCAGGAAAAAGATTCTGTAAATACGGTTGTGATGATGAGGGGATGACATGTAAAATACCTGAAAATGTGAGCTGTCCCGATTACTGTAGTGATGGTACTTTCTGGAAAGATGGTTCATTCAATGAATGGACGCTTGAATGTGACTACAAATACAAAATAGTCTGTGAGCAGGGCTGTAATGATGAGGGGACTGCATGCAAATCTGGTGAAAGTGAGACAAAATCTGAAGAATCTGAGGTACCCTGTGAAGAAAAAATGAGAAAGGTCATCGAAGAAACCTGCTTGAATCAGGGGGTTGATGAGGAAATCTGTAAAGAGAGGTATAACAATCTGGTTGAATTCGAATGTAAGAAGAAAGGTCAGGTTGAGGAGTCTGTAATTGAACTTACCATCTGTCAGAGTTTAAGGAATAAGCTTGTTTCATTGAGTGAAGAGTTAATAGAGGCAAAATCGGAAGAGAAAAAGGAGAAAATAAGTGCTGAGATCAGCGAGCTGAAAAAAGAATATGAGAAATGCATTAAAAAACCAGAAGAAACAGAATCTGAGAAAACTGAAATAAATATCTGCGAAGAACTTGAAAACCTGAAGGAAAGTTACAACAATCTGTTAGAGAAAGAAATGAGGATGAAAGAGCTTGTTTCTTCTGGCAAAGTGGAAAAGACTGCTCTTGAAGAGATTCAGAGAGAGAAACTATTTCTTGAAAAGAGGATTGAAAAGGCAGAGACTTCATGCATGAGCACTGGGAGCTACCATGAATCCCCATGTTTAATGCTCTCTACCATGATGAAAGTAGAGAGTGTGCTTAACGAGAAGATTTCCACGGCTAACAAAGGAGAAGCTGAAGAACTTAGCAAGAAGCTCAAAGAGGTTGAAGAGGAAATCATCCGTCTGCGTGAAGAGTGTGCAAGTCATAAATTGGTTGAAGAAAGAGTGAACTCTCTGATTGAGGCTGAAGAAGTCTACAAATCTAAAATCCAGAATATAATAGAGAGATCTTCTGCAAAAGAAATTGATGATAGACTCCAGGAGGTAGAAAAAGAAAAGGATGAATTGATATCGAAACTGGTAGAAGAACTCAATGATATTGACCTAAGAAATACAGGGATAGTGAAAGAGGTCAAAGTGACTAAGGAGGGAGTATACTTAGATGACGTAAAGACAGAGGCTAAACCGATCAGAATAGAGGTTGGAGAGAGGGAAGTTTATGTCAAACCGGGAGAAGAGGTGATTATAGAGGTAGAAGGTGTATCTGCAAAGGGCAAGGTTGAGTTGTTTTATGCAAATAAAACCCTTATTGCAATGAACAGTAAAAAGCCAATAAGGATATTACCGTCAGAAGTTTCTGAAAAGATTGGTCCGGTTAAGGAAATAAGATTGGTCGATGAGGATGAGCCAAAATACAGAGTTTCTGCTGAGAGAGCAGGGAAGATTCTCGGTCTAATTCCGGTTTTGTTTGATGTAGAGTATGAGATCAGCGCTGAGAACGGAGAGATTCTTGCCAAAAACAAACCCTGGTGGACAATTTTTGTATTTGGCGAGTCCAATCCGATGCCGAGTCCAGCACCTGCTAAATCTTCTGAAGAAGAAGTTCATGAACAGCAAGAGGGTGGTGAGGGAGCAGAAGAATTTTCTGAAAGTCCAAAAAAATATAACTGCACAATCCCACTTGGGGGACTTGATTTCCCATATTATGGCGATACTCCTCAACAGGGGTTAATGACAAAAGAAGATAAATTTGTTCATAAGTCGGTAGCGGTGAATATATTTTCAAACAATGATATTTTTGATGCGGGAGATTTTCTGGGTTATTTTGAATCTTCAACCCTATTTTTCTCCCTTGTAAATAAAACTGGGTTCTCTCCTGAAAGTTTAATTAAACTGGCAAAAAATGCAGAACTACAGTGTACTTTTGGCAAAGAGGAGATGTCTTCAAACGACATTATTCTTCTAAACGCAATGGGCTTTGATAGCCTGTATATGCTCTCAAAAATTGATAATTCAGATTCTGAAGAAATAAACAAAATTTACATAGAAGCTTTAAGATATGAAATGCAAAAGTACGCTTATGCCATGGGATTGAGTAAAAGAGGAGATTATGTGATTCCACCAGAGGAAAAAATAAAGAAGTGGGCAGAAAAGGCAAAAGAAAGAGAGCCAATAATAAAAACTGAGAAAGAGAATGAGGATGTAGTTATTTTTGGAGATGGAAGTACATGGCAGGAAAGCGATGAAGATGAAAATGCCCCAGGAATAGAAAGTACATACGAGGAGGGATGCTTTAAACCTGTTGATATAGAAAATAACATGATTACACTGGAAGGGCAGAATGTACTACTTGCAAAATCAATAAAAATGGATAAGGGCGAGATCGCGAAGGTATCAATAAAAATTGTAGCAGAACCCTTAGACATTAAATTCCCGTATCTTGTTGTTAAGATAAGTTCTACTACAAAAGAGGATTCAATATATCTCGATGTCAGTGAAACGGATCATACATTTTACTTCTTTAACAACCAGTGGTGCTCTTCTGAACCGGGTGTATTCTGCTCCATATCTGATAATTATAAAATTACAATTACAAATATAGATGATTTCAATGTAGAGGACATACAGATCTGTGTTGAAAAGGTAAATTCTGAAACAATAAAGTTAGGAAAAACACAACTTTACTACTCAGAGAATCCTTTCCACTACTTTAAGTTCTATATTCCAAAAGACAATGGTTTGGATTTATATATCTACAACTATCCTCATTATTTCTATCCAAAACTTCCAGTAATCTGGCTGTACGGAGAAAATGTAGGCAACATTTACTTAGAAGATACTGAGAATTACAGTATCTCCAAAATGCCTCCAAATTCCAATGGAAGATGGTTCATATTGGCTGGGAAAATAGAATTCGTGAGAGATGTAGAGGAATATATAAACAACGAAAATCTCCTTCCAATCTTCAAAGCCAGTGAAGAAATAGGAGGGCATACAGAGATTTTCTTTTTCTCTGATGTTGAAAGAAAGTACTACTATATAGGTACAATCCCATACTCGCTTTTGTCAGAAGATTCAGAACCATCCGAGTTCTGGGAAGGTGAAATAGAGTCGTATGCGGAGACAATGCTTCTTGACTCAGAAGGGAATGTGATTCATTCTTTTGGAATGAGTTACCCATTTTTCCAATACAGGGAAGCAGAGGACAATGGAAAGAAAGAGTATCCTCTAATCAGACCTTACATGCCGGTTACCGCTTTTGAGATCGAGGATGGAAAGTTGTATATTCCAGAATCCGTATCGGAAGTGAGTAGTTTCACTGTTGATTACAATGTGTACGAGGACGATAACAAGATATTGGAAGTGCTTAATCCTTTAAACTGGTTTGATATTGCGTCCAGCCTCATCACAGCATATATATCCTACACCAAGTGTATTGGTGCATTATCCTTAGCTGATTGTGTTGGAATGGTATGTGATGCTCTTGATGCAGTGGCAGAAATAGCAAAAGTAATTTCAGCAGATGAGGACGATAACTTTGGAACTGCCCAGATAAGATTGGAGGCGATAAATTACGAAGAGCAGTTAATCAACGAGACATACTTGATAGAGGGTGCAGACAACGGAAAGGAAGTTGACTGGTATGATTATGTCGCAGAAGCTGCTAATGTTTGTTCAGGTATTGTAGATACAGTCAAAATGGTTTCAGGAGGAATTACTGATGTAACAAAATTAAAGGATAAATTAGCAGAGGGAGACATAGAAATGAAGGATATTGCAACCCTTAATAAGAAATACAAGTCTTATGAAAAAACTTACAAAAAGACTGTTAACAAATTTAAATGGGATGTAAAAGGAGAAGGACCATCAGGAAGGTTCCACAAAGAGATTTATTCCGTCGATGAGGTTAGTTCAATACCGATAATTGAAAAAATCGAGGTCTCAATAGACAGTGTTCATGTTCTGAATGACAGAGATGGTGACTGGTCAGGGATGGGAGACCTATACATGTGGACTTTTGTTGGAACAGTAGGAGGAAACTATCTGAATGATCTCGATGAGTGGTCAAAAGGAAATCTGATAAATACGAATGAGCTCATCTTTTCTTCTGTTGATGCCTGGAGAATACCCTGGACAGGGACGACGGATGTTGATACAGGAAGTACATGGAATATCGGAGAAATAATACTGAGAAAGAAGGCAATGAACGATGATGGAGAACATCTGGCTGGCATTTACATTGAGGTGACCATTTTTGATGATGATACATTTGAAGATGATGAAGTAGCCGTGCTCTCCAAGTGGATACCTACAGAGAAGATCATTGAGAACTGCAAGTATGACCCAAGTGAGAAAAGATGTACATATCATGCCCAAGAATACATTTACACGAGACTCGGGATTAATAAAGACGATTGGGTAGAAAAAGGATATCCAGGAGCAGAGATTGACTACACGATTGTCCTTTACCTTACAAAAGATTTATAACTTATAATTCTATTTTTCATCGCTTACATTTTTGAGAGATTACCCGACACTGTGAGAATGATCCACAAATCGTTGTCGATGGAGGGTTCTGGTATCCCTGAGCTTTAAAAAGGATTGGATTGAAAACGACAAACATGAGACTTTTGGCGGGGAGAAACACCATAAAAATCTTATTTTCTTCATTAAAAGAGATAACTAAGAGATTCCATAATAGATTTCCATTCGGAGATTCTTTTGGTCTGTTCAGAGCTAGTTAGAAAGCTTCATTGTTTACTATAATTACTATAGATTGTTATCTTACCACACCCCATCTGAGATCCATCAAAGTTCAGTGTACTTATCTGCCCTACCCTTTGACTTTTCTACCGGATACTTTTCAGCGTTCTTTTTTACTTTTTCAACAATTGCTTCAGAGAGATCAATATCAAGAATATCTACCAAAGAAAGGAGATATATTGCAATATCGGCTATTTCATCTCTTATCGAGTCTACTCTGCTTTCAACCACCTCGTAAACCTCTTCGACGCTCTTCCACTGGAAATGCTCAAGAAGTTCCATCGACTCAATGGCAATGGATATTGCCAAATCTTTCGGGTTATGAAACTTTTTCCAGTCTCTTTCATCCCTGAAATCCGTAACAATTCTCCTCAGTTCATCAATGTCCATGACTACCAGGGATGATGGGTGAACTTGTATCCTGCAAGAATCATTAGAAGAAGCAGGCTGATACCTACTGCTATCCTTATGGTAGATATTATCCACCAGTATTTTAGATACCTCTCCCTATTTTTATCGGAAAAGACCCACCTCAAAATTCTATCTGAAAGAGAATCTTGCTGAAATCTCATGGCCGAAATAAAAATTGAAAGTTATTTAGTCTCCATCTTAGCCTTAATCTTCTTCAGCCTGACAATGTTCTCTCTGTCCATCTCTTCAAGCCTGAAGGCGATGTATCTGGCAGCATTTTCCATTTCGGGGATGACCCTGTACTCGAGGGCATTTACCCTCCTTTTTGTTTTGTCTATTTCCTCGAGAAGTCTTTTGAGTGTGGTTTCTATTTCAGCCACCTCAAGAACTGAATCAACAAGCTCTTCATATGCTGAAACTACCTCATCAATTCTTGCTGTTGTACCAATCACACCGTAATTTCTCTCTTGAACCATTTTCCTCACTTTTTCTCTTTTAACAACTGGAACTACCACACCCATTATGTTCTTTTTCTTGATAGAGAACTCCGGCTCTGTGGCACAGGAAAGTGCTATGGATTTTATACCCACAACACCCTCAACAGCCATGGCAAGTGCAAGCTTTTCCTGAGCCTTGTTGTACTTTTCAACCATTCCTCCAATGGCTTCCTTTGCCTGTTCAAGGATATCTCTGAATTCAACAATCAATCCATCTCTCTTCATCTTAAGCAGAGCATGTCCTCTCTTTGAAAGCTTGATTCTCCTTCTGAGCTTGATGAGCTCCATTCGGGTTGGCTTTACTTCTGCCATTGTTCCACCCTTGTTAAAAAATGAAGTGGCTGAAGAGGTCAGGCTTCAGCTTCAGCCTTCTTCTTGTGGGCTGGATGATACTTCTCGATATATTTGGTCTCGATTTTTGTTAGGTCTGATTCTCTGAGCATTGCAAGCAGTTCCCATCCAAGATCGAGGGTCTCTTCGATAGATCTGTCCTCGTATCTTCCCTGCTGGACGAATCTTCTCTCGAACTCATCTGCAAACCTGAGGAACCTCCTGTCCCTCTCAGACAGGGCTTCTTCACCGACAATTGCAACGAGACCTCTCAGATCGACACCCTCAGCGTATGCTGCATACATCTGATCATTCCACTGGACATGATCATCTCTTGTAAGCCCTTCTCCGATACCCTCCTTCATCAACCTGCTGAGGGATGGAAGAACATCGATTGGTGGGTATATACCCTTAGCATGCAGCTCTCTGCTGAGAACGACCTGTCCCTCTGTGATATATCCAGTGAGGTCGGGAATTGGATGGGTTATATCATCGCCCGGCATTGTCAGAATTGGCATCTGTGTGATTGTTCCCTTTCTGCCCTGAATTCTCCCAGCTCTCTCGTAGATTGTCGCAAGGTCTGTGTACATGTATCCTGGATAACCTCTTCTTCCGGGAACCTCTTCTCTTGCAGCAGAAATCTCTCTCAAAGCCTCACAGTAGTTGGTCATGTCTGTCAGGATAACGAGAATGTGGAGATCATACTCATAAGCCAAGAACTCTGCTGCTGTTAAAGCCATTCTTGGCGTTAGCAATCTCTCGATAGCTGGATCATCAGCGAGATTCAGGAAAACAACTGCCCTCTCCAGAGCTCCAGTTCTCTCGAAATCCTTCATGAACTGGTAAGCTTCCTCGTTCGTGATACCCATGGCTGCAAATATGACAGCGAACTCCTCTCCACTACCTCTAACCTTAGCCTGCCTCGCAACCTGCAGGGCTATATCGTTGTGTGGCAAACCACTACCACTGAAGATCGGGAGCTTCTGACCCCTAACAAGTGTGTTCATTCCATCAATGGCTGAGATACCGGTCTGGATAAACTCTCTCGGATAAGTTCTGGCGTATGGATTGATAGCCGCACCGATGATCTCTCTCCTTTCCTCAGGGATGATCTTTGGTCCACCATCAATCGGATCTCCAGCTCCTGAAAGAATTCTCCCAAGCATATCCTGTGAGCAGTTAAGCCTGACAATGTCTCCGGTAAATCTTACAGCTGAAGAGGTATCAATACCTCTTGTACCCTCGAAAACCTGAACAACAACGACATCCTTCGATGTGTCAAGAACCTGGCCTCTTTTTGTAGAGCCGTCTGCAAGCGTGATGTTCACAAGCTCTCCATAGCCCACAGGCTCTGTTTTTTCAACAAACAAAAGAGGTCCGGCAACCTGACTGATTGTTCTGTATTCCTTCATCATATCACCCCAGCAGAGCTTTCTTTATCTTTTCAATCGCTGCCTCAAGCTTTGGCTTGTAGTCCTCTTCCAGCTTTGATCTCTCAAAGTCTTCTTTGCCCTCTACTTCTTCAATCTCGGTAACAAGTCTCCCAGCCTCAAGTGCCTTATAGAATATGTCGTTAAGCTCCTTTATTCCTTTAAGCATGTCATACTGCTTCTGGAAGCTGCAGTAAGTATCCACTGGATGATATGCATACTGCTGGAGATAGAACTCTCTGATGTATCTTGCAACCTCGAGGAGGACTCTCTGGCTGTCAGGCAGAGCGTCACTACCAACAAGCTGAACGATTTCCTGCAGGTTTGCTTCTTCCTGAAGTACCTCCATCGCCCACCTTCTGAGTTCAATGAACTCGGCAGAAACATTATCTTTGAACCAATCACTCAGAACATCCAAATACAGACTGTAGCTCTGCAACCAGTTGATAGCTGGGAAGTGCCTTCTTGCTGCAAGTTTTGCATCAAGAGCCCAGAACACCTTGACAATTCTCAGAGTGTTCTGTGTTACAGGCTCACTGAAGTCTCCACCAGGTGGTGAGACTGCTCCAACAACCGTAACACTTCCAACCTCACCATTGAGTGTTTTAACTCTGCCTGCCCTCTCATAGAACTCTGCAAGTCTTGAAGCCAAGTAAGCTGGATATCCCTCTTCACCGGGCATCTCCTCAAGTCTTCCTGAAATTTCTCTCATTGCCTCTGCCCATCTGCTTGTGGAGTCTGCCTGAACGGCTACATCGTAACCCATATCTCTGAAGTACTCTGCAATTGTAATCCCAGTATAAACCGATGCCTCTCTTGCCGCAACAGGCATGTTTGAAGTATTTGCAATAAGAACCGTCCTCTCCATCAACGGTTTGCCTGTTTTTGGATCCATAAGCTCGGGGAACTCTTCAAGAACTTCTGTCATCTCGTTTCCTCTCTCACCACATCCAATGTAGACAACTATCTCAGTATCACTCCATTTAGCAAGCTGGTGCTGTGTAACCGTCTTTCCTGAACCAAAAGGACCTGGAATAGCAGCAGTTCCACCCTTCGCAACCGGGAAGAATGTGTCAAGAATTCTCTGCCCGGTCATCAACGGTATAACAGGTGGAAGTTTCTCCTGATAGGGCCTTGCCTCTCTGACAGGCCACTTGTGGTAAAGTTTTAGCTCTGTTCCATTGTCAAGAACCGCCACGGTATCTTCCACTTTAAATTTACCCTCGTAGATCTCTGTTATAATTCCACTTATCTTTGGTGGGACGAGAATTCTGTGCTCAACAACATCTGTTTCCTGCACAGTCCCGATTATTTCTCCACCACTTACCTTATCTCCCTTCTTCACGGTTGGTTTAAATTCCCACTCAGCTGTTCTGCTCAGACCAGGAGCCTGAATACCTCTCGATATGAAATCTCCACTCGACTCCTTCAGAGCAGGAAGCGGTCTCTGGATTCCATCATAGAACGATCTGATTAGCCCCGGACCAAGTTCAACGCTGAGAGGCATTCCAGTATTCTCGACAACATCTCCTGGTTTGATGCCCGATGTATCTTCATAAACCTGAATCAGTGTCTTCACTCCTACAAGACCCACGACTTCTCCCATCAGTCCCTCTTCTCCCACTCTGCAAACATCGTACATTCTTGGTTTGATTCCTTCTGCAACAACAAGAGGTCCTGAGACTCGATAAACCTCACCCTTCATTCCTACTTCCATAGGTCAACACCTATCGCCTTCCTAATTTTCTCCCTAACTTCCTCTACTCCTCCTTCTCCACCAACCTTAACGAAGGTTGGCTCAATACTCTCCTCAATCTTCAATTTAATCTGAATCGGTAAAGACTTATAAATGTCGTAATTGATAATAACAATTCCTTTTTTTGTCAGAGCCTCTTCCACTATCTCCGGTACTGAGGACTGGTCAGTTACATCAATTACATTTCTAATCCCTGCAAGCCGGAATCCAATGTTGAAATCCGGGTCACCGATAACCATTAATTCTCCGCCCATTTCCACCACCCGAACATCTATATTATGACGAGCTGTTCTTTAATGTTTTCCACATCAAGCCCTGCTGCCTTGCCCCTCGCTATAATCCTGAGATTGTCGATTTCCAGTTTTTTCAGAAGTATAAATGCCATCACAGGTAGAACTGACAATGGGAAGCTATGAGATTTGGAAAGCACCTTCTTTGCCCAGAGTCTGTCCAGCATTGCCTCAATCTTTGAAAGCGATGCCCCTTCTACAGAATCCTTGATACCTTCCCAGAACCAGTATCCCTCCAAGGATTTTATCAGTTCATCCCATTCAAGTGCAGCAAGCTTTCTTGCCTCATCTTCACTAATCTGAAGCCCCCTGGGGATGATTTTAGTCATAATTTCTTCTGCAGAAGCTCCATCAGCCTTCAACCTCAGAATCGTCTTGATGTTCTTGATATCCACTTCCATCTTTATGAAGTCAATGAAGTACTTCATATCGAGAGTCTCGGCTTTTATTCCTGCAAGCCCATTGTAGTATATCTTGTAAAGGTCGTCTTCAAACTCACTCATCGGACAAACCCTTACTATCTTTTCAAGCGCTGGATAGAAGGGTGTTCCCTCAAATGTTTTCGCTATTTCCTCAATTGTTTCCTTGAGCATAAGCGATTTGTAAAACTCTTCATCATACTCTCCTGCATAAATCAGCGTTGCCTCTATTTCCTCAGAGGGGAAATTGAACATCTTTCCTCTGACGATGTTCATGATGTTCCAGATATCGTATCTTTTCAGATAGGCTGATATTAAGTCTCTCGGAGTGCCCTTTGAAATCCTTATAAGTTTGCTGTAGGCTCTGGAAAGATTTAAAGAAAGAGCGTAATCGATCAGGGTTAATCCTTGGTACTTGAAACCCAGTTCGTCAATTTCTTTCTTGTACTCTGATTCTTCAAGGAATCTGATGACTTCGTCAAGTTCCATGTTGAGCATTTTGTTGTACTCTTCTGCCGGGATGAGCTTTCTGCTCATCACCCTTACTCTCGAGACAACATAAGCCCACTCGGATGGTTTTGTACCTATAAGCCTCTTGAAAATTCCCGGCATGTCCATCCCTTCATTTGAAAAGTATTTCCGACACTTCTTTCATCTTGCTTTCATACAGTGTGGCAAGCATCTCATCGAAAGTCAGATTTACCCTGAACTGCCCATCTTCACTCTCTATCACTATTCCCCCAATACAATCAATGTTTCCAGCATAGGGCATCTTTGTGAGACTCTTGATCATTTCCTCGTCATCCTTGTTCGAGTAAACCCTGTACCCTTCCTGTTCATTCTCCTTGAGAAGTTTTTCTGCAAGCTTCTTTTTATCTTCTGGAGGCATTGCTTTTACCTTTTCCACAAGCTTTGCATAGACCTCCTCAAGAACCTCTTTTCTCCTGTTCAGCTCTTCTCTTTTCATCTCGAGATTGACACTGGAAATTTCCTGCTTTCTCAGCCTTTCAGCCTCGCTTTCAGCAGCCTCCCTCGTTTTCTTCAGTATCTCGGCTGCTTTTTCTTTTGCTTCCTCAACAATCTTCTCTACTTCTTTCTCTGCTTCACTTTTAATCTCTGCCACTCTCTGCTGTCCCTTCCTAGTAATCTCTTCTATTACTGGTTCCAGCGGCATTGTGTTCACCTGAAAAATAAAAAGGTGTTCAGATGAACATCAGCAGGAACGAGATGACCAGTCCAAAGATGACGATTGTCTCTGGAATAACTGTCATCAACAGACCTCTACCAAAGAAGTCTGGGTCCTCAGCCATTGCTCCAACAGCTGCTGCACCAATTCCCTGTTCACCAAGTCCAGCACCAATTCCAGCCAATCCTACAGCCAAACCAGCTCCTACAGCCACCATACCATCTACAGGCATTTTTCTCACTCCTCCTTCGTAAATTTTCTAATTTTCCCAAACGGACTATACCTTACTCCACCACCCTCAAAATACTTAACGAAATGCTCCACATAGTGGAGTCGCAAACTCTGCAGCCCGGGATCGAGGATTCCGAGCAGCAGATTGATGAAATGCCCGAGCAGGAATATAATAATTCCTGCAATAATCCCCACGATACCCATGGGGAAGAGCATTTCAAGGACCATATAGTTGAAAGCTATTGCAAAACCAACACTCGCAAGTCCGACTGCTAGCAATCGAGCGTAGCTTATCGTGTTGCTGAGAAGTGTAAGGTACTCTATAAGAAACATCGCTCCTTCTCCCTTGATCGTCAGAATTGCCCATGCAATCACCAAGGGTGTTGCAGTAATGTAGGCAAAATTGGGAGCAAATGCAAACTTCCCGCTCATCTGGTTCAGAATGAACCCGGTTATTATCAGACCTATGGATATCAATGCAAGAAGCCAGTTGAGCTTTTCATACACTGCATGCTTCCATCCATGCTCCTTCTTGACATTCATGATTCCAAACACATAACCAATGCCCATGTGGAGAACTCCTATTGCGATCGTTAGTACAAGAATTGCTGGAGCCAATTCAAGTCTGTTTATATGAGGAACATGTTCAAAGAATTCATTGTGTGTTATCTCTGCAAGAACACTATGTTCTCCAAAAAGCTCAAAACCAAGAAATTCACCATAGATAAATCCAAATGCTATTGTAGATATTGCTGAATAAACCAGAATCGTCAGCAAATCCTGCCATCCGGGAGTTTTTAACTTTGTCTTGAGCCACAGACCAAGAATAAGAATAACGACTCCATAACCGATATCACCAAGCATAAAACCAAACATCAGTGGAAAAACAATCGCCATCAATGTGGTCGGATCGACCTCATGATACTTTGGAGTTGTGTAGGTGAAGGTGAGCAACTCAAAGGGTTTTGCAAATCTTGGATTCTTAAGGGCTGTTGGTGGTTTCATCTTGTCTGTAAGCTGTTCTACAACCACCTTGCCATCTGTAGCCTGCTCGATTTCCCTTTTCATTTCATCAAATTTCTCTTTGGGCACATATCCTGCAAGAACAAAAGCATATTTTGAAACTGCTGCTCTGAGCGGAAGTTCACTTTTCTCAAGCTCGATTGTTAGATACTCCTCCATTGCAAGCATTAAATCAAGGTTATCCTTTTCAAGCTTCTCAACTTCCTGTCTGAGTGACTCTATTTTGCTTTTCAGGTCCTCCTGTCTTTTCTCGATTTCCTGAAGCCTTGCATCATAGGTGCCTTCAAACTCAGGTACTGCGATTTCCCTGTAACCAAACTCCTGGATTACTTTAAAAACTTCCTGAGCAAACTCACTTTTGACAAAAATAGCTCCAACGAACTCCTTGTCGTATGGAGAGATGACTATTTCAAACTCCTTCGTAACATCCATTATTTTCTCCATCGGGTTTGCACTGAAATATCCCACGAAAACCTGCAGATTTCTGTAGCCCCCAAGTAAATCTACAGGCAACCCAATAGCCTTTAATGGGTCAAGAACCTTCTTTTCATCTTCTAGTCTTCTCAATTCCTCTTCTGCTGCCCTGATTTCCTCCAGCTTAGATGTTATTTTTGACTCAAGGTCAGAAACTTTCTCCTCGAGCATTGAATCTATCTCACCAACACTGTAAACTTTCTTTGGCTCATAAGCAGGGTCTACTTTTATGTAGGAGAGCATCGACCTCAGCGTGACGAGAAATCTGGAGGCTTTGGATGCTTTTTCAAGGGGCTGTCCGATCTGGAAGTACTCACTTTCTTCCCCGTAATCCTCAATGTGCAGGAGATTTAATCTATGAAGTGTTTCTGCTGTTTTTTCAAAGTTATCCTTTGAACCCACTATGGAGACTTTAACCATCTCCACAGGTTTGAACATTTACACCGACCTCACAAACTCTTCGTAAAGGAAATTTACTGCCTCATCAACTTTCGACCTGCCTTTAGAAACAGATTCATTTATTTCTTTCAGCTTTTTCTCCTTGATCGTCTCTTTCTCCTTCTCGATCTCAGCCTTTGCCTTCTCTATGATTTCGTTTTTAATTTTCTCAGCCTCTTTCTCAGCATCAGCAATAATTTCCCTTGCTTTCTCTTTTGCCTCAAGAATTGCCTTTTTCTTTTCCTCCTCAGCAGTCCTGATGTCATCTTCTACTTTCTGCTCTACTTCTTTAATTTTTGAGAGTATCTCTGATTTTTCCATGCCCACACACCCCACAAATAAGATTGAAGGGATCCCCCTAATTTTTCGAAATCCCCAAATTCTTTTGAAACATTTGGACATAAGTATTTAAAGTTTATTCTTTTTAGCTATCAAATATTTCTGGAAACCGATTTTTCATTAAAAATAATAAAAATCTGATTCAATAATGGAATTAATCCAGCAAATGGACTTCAATCTCCTCACCCTCTCTAATGGCGGAATTCTCTTCAAGAACAAACCAAGAATTGGAAACTCCAATATTTTTGAAGAAGCTGCCGCCCATAACGGGTTCTACTCTCAAACCATCAAATCTACAGAGTATGAACTTCGAAACTTCACCTCCAACAAGCTCATGAGATAGTTCAGCTCTAAAACTGGAAATAATTCCTCCAGCCATTTTTCTTATTGCAGGCTTTGTATAACACATAAATGATGAAAAACATGCTGATGGTTTTCCCGGGAGACAGAAAACAGGTTTATCCTCGTAAAGAGCAAAGAAGGCAGTTTTTCCAGGTTTCAATCTCGAGCTCTCAAATATGATGTTGGCTTTTTTCTCCATGATCCTTCTCACAGCATCCCTTCTACCCCTTGAAGTTCCACCTGTAGTGATTAGGACATCAAAATTTGCTGTCTCTATTTTTTCCAGTATCGATTCTTCATCATCACCACACACCTCAAATTTTATGACAGGAAAACCCCAGCTTTTTAAATAAAGAGATATCATCCAGCTATTTGTCTCAGGAATTCTTTTTTCTACTATTTCCTCCCCCGTTGGAAGTACTGCAACCTCAGGAAATCTGTAAACATCTATCTCCTCAATTCCAGAGTTTTTTAAAACTGATACATCCACTGGTCTTACGATTCTTCCAGCCTCGTATATCTTTTCTCCCTTTTTTAATTCCATCCCTTTTTTTAAAACTGTTTCAACACCATATAACCCTTTTTTCACCTTCAAACCCTCTCTACAAACCTCTACATCCTCCTGCAGCAAAACCATATCGGTGTTTTCGGGCATTTTATCCCCAGTACATATGGGGGTGAAATTTTTAATTGTATCCAGACTTGCTTTATCACAGGAATTAATGGCGAATCCATCAAAAAGAGCCATATCATACGGTGGATAATCTTCCTGTGAGAGAACATCCTCAGCAAGAGATTTTCCCACCGCATCCTCAACATCTACTCTTTCCACTGCTGGAGGTTTGATGTTTTTGAGAATCAGATTTAATGCTTCTCTGTAAGATACTGACATCAACAACCCCCACTCACTGGAGGAAAAATGGCTACTGTATCCCCTTCATCCAGCTCCGTTTCAATACCATCGAGATAGTTTATGTGCTTTCCATTTACCATTATGTGAACATAATCTCTCAATTCACCGTCATCAAAAATCAGTGGCTTGAGGTTTTCAAACTTTTCAACAAGAACTTCAAGGAGATCCCTTACATTCGATGCCTTTATTTCCACTTCTTTCTGTTTTGCTGCCTCCCTGAAGTTTGCAAAGAGCTTGACTTTCACCATGATATTCCAGATTGGGAGTAAAAATATATGAAGATAACGCAATTCTACTCTTGGATGGTTTCAATGCCTGAGAGTATTTCTGAGGGTAAAAAGGTTTTCAGATAATCATATACCTTTGGAGAAGCCCAGTAAACTCTCTCCCATCCGCCTTCATCAGCAAGAAACCTTTCACTCTTCAGATAAGAGAAACTTGATCCCGTGAAACCCTCAACCTGCTGACCAATGATGATTCTCTCCATTTCTGAAAAAGTGAGTCCGATCGGTGTTCTCTCCTTAAAATTCCTGTCAATAATACCAAAAGCATCTCTTTCAGGATCGTAGAAGATTATAAGCTCGGAGTAAAGTCCGGTCGGTGGTGGATTTTTTAACACCGAATGCAGAGAAACTCTTTCAATTTTCCCTTCACTCAATTTCCTGAGTGTGTTGTTAATTTCTTCATACTCAGAGTTTTTTCTTCGACCCTTTAACGCGGCTCTATAGTACTGAACGATGCCAAGTTCTTCTGCAGCCTTTGCCTCCACCCATGTTGTGCCACAAGGAGATGGGCGCTCTGGAGAGATTACACATCCATGAGATGGAAGATAACACTGGCAGGATGTACATGCGAAAAACCGATCAACCTCCTCATCCTTCTTTTTGAAGAGTTCGTTTCTTCTTAAATGAATTTCTCTGGATTTCTTTCTAATTTTCTCGAACTCCTCTTTTTCAAGTATTAACCTCACTCTCAGCCTGCTTACAGCCGGAATTTTTTTGAAAGACAGGAAAATCATTTTTCCGATACACTCAAAAACAGATTCAGACTTCAGTTCATCCGATAACTTTATCACAACATTTTCCTTTCTGAATTTGTATTCCAAGCCTTTTATCTTTGAGAGAACCTCTCCTATGAGTGACCCTATAGCTGAAGCAGCTTCTTCACTCAAACCCGTATCCACAAGTATATGTATCCCCAAAACATCAAAATTATCGAATTTCAAATTTTTCGAAATTACTATCTCCACTCCCTCTGAGAAGTCCCTCTCTCTTTCAACAAGCTCAAAACCTCTGAGTTCATAACCACCCTCAACCCTCTCCCCTAAGTAGACTTTTCCATATTCAAGGCATTTTTCATCCACATCGATTTTTGAGGGATCGATATAACGGTTGATCACCGCTGGAACATCCATTTACAGTTATAAAAAAATAGTCCTTATGCCCTATCGATAAAAAAATATAGGCTGAGAGACAGGTTTGGATATGCAGGTAGGAGTGATCGGAAGCTCTTTTTGTGGAGAAGAGCTTTACAAAATTGCCTATAGAGTTGGTGAACTTCTGGCAAAAAAAGGGTATGTACTGATAAATGGTGGACTGGGAGGAGTTATGGAGGCCAGCGCAAAAGGTGCAATGGAGGCTGGAGGGGTCGTTGTTGGCATAATTCCCCAAGCTGGAAAAAAAGGTGCCAACAGATACTGCAGCATCGTTATAGCCACAAACATGGGACATGCTAGAAATATGATAATCGTGCACTCTTCCGATGCCATAATATCCGTTGGAGGTGGTTATGGAACGATTTCTGAAACTGCAATTGCTTTGAAAGAGGGGAAGAAAGTGATTGCCATCTCACCCGAAATCATGCTTCCCGGAGTTATCGTTGCATCTACACCGGAAGAGGCTGTAGAGAGAATTTCCGAGTGAATTCTCGAGTACTTTGGAAGAGTTTTTTAAACCATATGTCGAATCAGAATCATGACTCATGTCCCGGAGGGCCACCCGAGATACCTATCACTGAAGTACAGGGAAAAGATAGCTGAGGGTGTTAAAAAGGGTTTAACTGCAGTGGAGGGCATTGCTGCTCATGGAAGGGGAGAGACTTTTGATTACATTCTTGGAGAGAGAACCCACAGGTTCGCATGGGAAGCTGAGAGAGCCGCTGTCTCACTGATGCTCCTCTCAAAACATCCTGTAATTTCAGTCAATGGAAATGTAGCTGCTTTAATACCTGAGGAGATCATAAAGCTTTCAGAATCCCTGAATGCTATTCTTGAGGTAAATATTTTTCATTTCAGTCATGAGAGGGTTTTGAGAATTAAAGAAGAAATAGAGAGTTATGGTGGGAAAATCCTTGCAGACCTTGATGCAACCTTAAAAGGTCTTGAAAGTGCGAGGAGGATGGTGAGCAGTAAGGGGATTTTTATTGCAGATACAGTTCTTGTCCCCTTGGAAGATGGAGACAGATGTGAAATTCTCAAACGAAACGGAAAAAAAGTGATAACAATCGACTTAAACCCCCTCTCACGAACCTCCAGAATGGCGGACATAACAATAGTCGATAACATAGTGAGGGCTGTCCCCAACATGATAAAAATCTCAGAAGAACTTTCAGGCTACAGTAAAAAGGAGCTTGAAGATGTTTTAGCTTCTTACGATAATAGAAAATCTCTTGCACAGTCAGTAGAGATAATTAGAGACTATTTAACTGAGATCGCTGAAAAAATACTCAGAGGGGAGTAATTTGATTGTTTCAAAGGAATTTTTGGTTAGTTTTGAGAGAAAAGAATCATTAAAAGAAGTGTTCCCAAAAGTAGAGGAAATCATAGATATGGTAAAAAGAGATGGAGATGATGCCCTGATAAATCTCACTGAGAGATTTGACGGGGTTAAACTTCGATACATCGAAGTTCCATCAGAGGAAATAGATGATGCTTATGACAGAGTTGATGATGAGCTTGTAGATGCCTTAGAAGCTGCAAAAGAGAACATCTCAAACTTTCACTACATAACAATGGTTGACAGAGACATAAGGCTGGACTTTGACTACATGGTTCTTGGAAAGAAATACACTCCAGTCGAATCCGCCGGGATCTACATACCTGGAGGAATGGCTAGCTACCCTTCAACCGCCCTCATGGGTGGGCTACCTGCAAAAATAGCCGGTGTGAAAAGATTGATTGCCTGCACACCTCCTGATGACTCGGGAGGTGTTAACCCGTTGACACTTGTTGCTTGTGATATTGTGGGATTTGATAGAGTTTATGCTGTTGGAGGGGCTCAGGCTATTGCTGCCATGGCTTACGGAACGGAGACAATTAAAAGGGTTGAGAAAATTGCCGGACCGGGTAATGTATATGTAACAGCTGCCAAGCTGCTCGTGCAGAGAGATGTTGCAATAGATATGCCTGCAGGCCCTTCAGAAATACTGGTAATAGCCGATGAATCTGCCAACCCGGAATTCGTTTCCTTGGATATAGCCGCTCAGCTCGAACATGACCCCTCTTCAATTGCCATTCTTCTTACTGACAGTAGAGAGTTTGCAGAAAAGGTTGAAAAAAGGGTTTCAGAGCTGATAGAGAGCAAAAATCTGTATACATGTATTTTGAAAATTGAGGAGGCGGTAGAACTTTCAAACTTACTCGCTCCAGAACACCTCTCTCTTGTTTTCAAAAATGCAGATGACTGGATTGATAAAATAGAAAATGCTGGTTCGGTTTTCATAGGTGATTATTCTCCTGTTGCTGCTGGGGATTATGCATCCGGCACAAACCATATTTTGCCAACCTCCGGCTACGCAAGGATGTATTCTGGACTGAGCGTTGAAACATTTTTAAAACACATAACCTATCAGAAAATCGAAAAGGATGGTTTGAGAAAAATCGGAGATTCAATATTGAGACTTGCTGAAGCTGAAGGTTTAAAACTTCACAAAAAATCAGTGGAGGAGAGACTGAAATGACAGAAATGATTAGAAAATACACATCGGAAATTGGAGACGATGATGACGGAAAGCAAGTTCTGCTGTATGGGTGGATACATGAGGTGAGAGACCTCGGAGGTGTCGCCTTTGCACTTCTGAGAGACAGAGAGGGTATAATACAGATAACCTGCCCGAAAAAAAGGTCTCCAGAAATAATCAAAAAGCTCAGAAAAGTCAGAAGAGAAAGTGTCGTGAAGGTGATTGGAGAGGTCAAGAAGGAGCCCAAAGCTCCGGGCGGATTTGAAGTGCTGCCTGATGAGTTTGAAGTTCTCAACGAGGCGGATGCGCCCCTTCCACTGGATGTTGTGGAAAAAGTACCAGCTGAACTAGACACAAGGCTTGATGCAAGATTTCTCGATTTGAGAAAACCAAGGGTTCAGGCTATTTTCAGGGTCAGACACCAGATGATTCAGAGTGTCAGGGCTTTTCTGAGCGAAGAGGGTTTCATTGAAGTTCAAACCCCAAAAATAGTCTCTACCGCGACTGAAGGAGGCACAGAGCTTTTTCCTATAAGCTACTTTGAGAGTGAGGCTTTCCTGAACCAGAGTCCTCAACTATACAAGCAGGTACTGATGGGGGCAGGACTGGAAAAAGTCTTTGAAATAGGTCCTATATTCAGAGCTGAGGAACACAACACAGTAAGACATCTGAACGAGGCAATATCAATTGATATTGAGCAGAGCTTCACGGACCACGAAGGTGTTATGAAAGTTCTGGAGAGGCTTGTGAGTAGGGTCTATTCAGATGTGGTTGAGAACTGTGAGAAGTACCTTGACTGGATAGAAGTCGAGCTGGAGGTTCCCGAGATACCTTTCCAGAGGATAACCTATGACGAGGCGATTGAAATTATAAAGAGGAAGGGCGAGGAGATAGTCTGGGGCGATGACTTCTCCACACCAGCATTGAAGACACTCTCTGAAGAAGTTGATGGACACTATTTCATTGTTGACTGGCCCACAGAAATCAAGCCTTTCTATGCGATGCCTTACGAAAATGAACCAGAGATAAGCAAGACATTTGATTTAATGTCAGGAAGTCTCGAACTTGCAAGTGGAGCTCAGAGAGTTCATATCTACGATCTTCTGGTAAGAAAGATAGGCGAAAAAGGACTTAACCCTGACAGCTTCGAATTCTACCTCTCCGCCTTTAGATATGGCATGCCACCACACGCTGGATGGGGTCTTGGAGCAGATAGGCTTCTGATGTCAATCCTGAAGCTGAAAAATATTAGAGAGGCAGTTATATTCCCAAGAGACAGGAATAGATTGACACCATGATTCATCTGAGTTACCTCAGCCATATTAGTTTATTTAATTTAAAGAAACCATAATGAACTCCTATTTTTTTTAAGCGAATTTTGATTGTTCAGTCCTGTCTGGTGAGGAACTTTACGAGAAATTGAAGGCTTCACCGAAGGGAAAACTATATTAATAACTTGTTTCTATTTTCTATTGGATGGTGGAAAGTGATATACTGGTTGAAAGGCTTGAAAAAAAATTGGTCGAAAAGGATAAGGAGATAGCGGAGTTGAAGAGGATGCTGTCAGAAAAAGAGAGTGAAATTGAGCAGATCAAAAACAGGCTTGTTGAAAAGGTTAGATCAGAGTTCGAGAATGAACTGAAAAAAATAGAGGAACTCGAATCAAAAGTGGTGGAACTCAACAAAACTGTAGAGAGCCTGACTTCAGAAGTGCTCTACCTCAAAACGGAACTGAAGAGATCAGAGCCACCGAAAAAAGAGATTAAAAGAGAAATCATGGAGAGAACTGAAGAGCAAGTGGTGAACGAGCCAAAGGATGAAGATGATTTAATAGTCTGTGATTAAATATATGAAGTTATGCACATAAAAAAGATAATAATAAAAAATTTCAAATCATTTAATAAAAGAGTAGAAATTCCACTTTTTAAGGGATTTACGGTTATCAGCGGCCCAAATGGAAGTGGAAAATCAAATATCGTTGATGCAATTCTGTTCTGCCTCGGACTTACACCATCAACAAGACTGCTGAGGGCGGATAGACTGACTGATCTTATCCACTCAGGAAACGGAAATCTCAACGAAGCTGAAGTAACAGTTGTTTTTGATAACTCTGATGGGATTCTAGGCGGAGAAAAAGAAATAAAGATTACAAGAAAAATCCGGAGGACAGAGAAGGGGTATTACAGCTACAACTATATTAACGGCAGGTCAACAAAGATTTCTGAGATTCACAGACTTCTATCAAATGCTGGAATTCACAGCGATGCATACAATGTCGTCATGCAGGGCGATGTAACCAGAATCGCTGAAATGAGCCCCTTCCAGCGAAGGAAGATAATAGATGACATAGCCGGAATTTCCGAGTTTGATGAAAAGAAGGAAAAAGCTATAGAAGAACTTGAGATTGTAAGAGAGAACATTGAAAGGATTAACACAATTTTGATAGAAGTGAGTAACCAGCTCGAACAGCTTGACGCTGACAGACAGGAGGCTCTCAGATACAAAGCATTGCTGGAGGAGAAGGAGAAGTTCCTTAGATACCTGAACATAAGCAAATATCTGAACCTGATGAGCAAGAAAAAGAGAATAGAAAATGAGATTTCAAAGCTTGAAGCTGAGAAAGACAGAATCTCAAAAGATATAATTGAAGTCACAAAAGAAATAAACGAGTTTAACTCTAAGGCAGATGAGATCTCTTCCAAAATCTACGAGCTTGCCGATGAGAATTACAGAGCAATCCAAGATGAGATAATAGACATAACCTCACAGATAGAGGGAACTAAGAAATCAGTCGAATTAAGGAAAAAGGAACTTAGAGACATTGAAGATAACAAAACACAGCTTCTCGTTGCGATTTCAAAGTTAAAGGAGGAGCTATCTTCAGTTGAAGAGGAAATCCAGAAATTTTCAATCCAGAAAATAAGCCTTCAAGAAGTGCTCGATAACTTGGAGGCAAAAAGGAGTATAATAAACATAAAGCTGGGCGAAATGGACGCAAGCCATAGCAGACTCAGGGATGAACTCCTTGAGAAAAGAGAGATGCTTGATTCGATAAAGGAGAAAAGGTCAGAAAAAGTAAATGAGAGAGACAGGCTTCTTGAGATCATAAGAAGGATAGGTCTTGAACTGGAGGACCTCGAGACGGAGAAAATAAATCTTGAAAATGAGATCGAATCATCACTCCAGGAGGTTGTCAAACTTAACAGAGAAAAAATTAAGGTTGAAAAAGAGCTTGAAAAAAAGATAAAGAGGAAACAGGAAATTGACAACAGAATTTTCTCTATCAGAAATGAGCTTTCTGAGGTTGAGGAGGAGATAAAGTCTCTTGAGGTGGAACTTTCCAAAATTCAGGCTCAGCTGACTGTTATCGAGTCACATTTTTCAAAGGCTGTTGAACTCGTTCTTGAGGCAAAACGAAGAAGGGCACTCCCAGGTGTTTATGGAACAGTTTCACAACTCTGTGAGGTCAGCAACGAGTTTGCTACAGCTCTCGAAACTGCAGCAGGAAATGCACTGCAATTCATGGTTGTGGATTCAGAAGATGATGCGGTAAGATGCATCAAGTATCTCAAGCAGATAGATGGTGGAAGAGCTACTTTTATACCCCTCAACAGAATTAAAAAAAGCTTCAAAGATATAAAACTTGATAGATCTGTTTTAAAAGAAAAGGGTGTTGTAGATTACGCTGTAAATCTACTCACCTGCGATAAAAAGTTCAAACCAATTTTCAACTTCGTATACAGAGATACACTCGTGGTTGAGGACATTGATGTTGCTAGAAAACTCATGGATAGTAGAAGAATAGTAACTCTTGATGGAGACCTGATCGAGAAGTCAGGAACGCTAACTGGTGGAAGTCCCGAAAAGAGGAGGGGAATTCTTGCAACAAAAGAGCTCTTTGAGAAACAGAACAAAATCAATGAGGAAATAACTCTTCTCAAAAGCAAGAAGGCAGGTATAATCGGCAATCTGAGAAATGCAGAGGAGGAGAAAAGAGTTATCCAAGGTGAAATAGACAGTATTAACGAGATACACAACAGAATATCAGGAGAGATTTCCCTTAAAGAGTCAGCAATTGAGAATTTCAAAAACAGGATCAGTGAGATAAAAAGTAAATCAGAGGAGAAAATAAAGGAGAGAGACGAGATATACGAGAGAATAAAGGAGATCGAGAGCGAAATCAGAGAGATTGAGAATTCAATAAAGGCTACAACAAAGGAGATAGAGAATATTGAAAAGAGGTTGAAGGGGAGTGAGATTCCAAAGCTCACCGAAGAGCTTGAAAAACTCAAGGATGAAATATCAAGGAACAGAGAAGCAATTGTTATTGTTGATAAAAACTTGGAAAATTACGAATACAGAAAAAGGCAGCTTTCAGATTCTATTTATGAGAGGGAGCTTCAGATTTCCCAGATAGAAGATAAAAAAAGAGAGATTGAAGAAAAGATAAGAGAAGACACCGAACTCAGGCAAAAACTGGAAAATAGACTTGCAGAGCTAAGAGAGATGGAGAAAGAGGTTGGAATGGCTGTAAAAGACCTCAGAGAACAGAGAAATAAATTAATGGATAAAATAAGAGAGCTTGAGGCGAGGAGAGACACCCTCAGATTTGAACATACAGGAATTGACGAGAGAATAAAGGCAAGAATGGAGACCTTACAGATAACCGAGGAGCAGATAAAGGAGATGGGTGAAATTGAGTTCGATGAGAAAGAGAAAATACCCTCAAATGAGGAAATAATGAGAAGGCTTGAGGAGATTGAAATTGAGCTTGGAAAGTTTGGAGATGTCAACCTCAAGGCAATTCAGGATTATGAAGAGGTAAAGGCGAGAAGAGATGAGCTTGTAGACAAGAAGCTCGTTCTCGAAAAGGAGAGGGAGGAAATACTCGAAAGAATTGAAAAGTATGAGGGGATGAAAAGAGATGCCTTTTTCAATGCCTTCAACGCGATAAACATGCATTTCAAAGAGATAATTTCAAGACTGACTGAGGGTGAGGGAGAGCTTGTTCTGGACAGTTTTGAAGATCCCTTTAATAGTGGACTGCATATGAGGGTTAAGATCAGGAATAAACCCGTTCAAAAGATTGAGTCGATGAGTGGAGGAGAAAAAAGCCTTGTAGCCCTTTCACTGATTTTTGCAATCCAGAAATACAAGCCCGCTCCCTTTTATGCTTTTGATGAGATTGACATGTTCCTTGACGGTGTAAATGTGGAGAAGGTTGCTGGACTCATAAGTGAGAGATCGCAGGATGCACAGTTTATAGTCGTTTCGTTGAGAAAGCCCACACTTGAAAAGGCAGATTCGATCATAGGTGTTACTCTCTCAAGAGACAACTCCTCAACCGTGACAGGAATAAAAATAAAGGCTCAGTGATACTATGAATGACCTCGAAGACCCGGTTGAAATGCTCGTTGAAATGGCAAAAAGAGGGGAGATAGACCCCTGGAATGTTGATGTAATAGATGTAGCTGCAAAGTTCCTTGAAAAGCTTGAAAGAGCTCAAAAGCTTGATTTAAGGATTTCGGGAAGGGTACTGCTTTATGCTGCCATCCTTGTTAGAATGAAGGCTGAAATCCTATCCGAAGAAGCTTCAAAAGTTAGAAGAAGAGATGAACCAGAAATAATTCCTGAAGAAATCGATTTTGAGGAGTTCTTTGACTATGGCTATGAATTCGCAGAAGAATATGAAATCGAGCAGTTCGATGAGAAACTCTCAACAGGAGATGAGCTGATAGACAGCCTGCTGACAGTTCAGAGAAGGACTGTAAGAAGATTTACTACACTGAAAGACCTTATCAGAGAACTTCAGATGGCAGAGACGGTTGAGAAAAGAAGGAAGAGGAGGAAACAGGCTGAGAGAGAGGAGGCAATTAAAAAAACTCTTGAAACCCCTCACGAGGAGAACATTGAGGAGATATTAATTAAAGTAGAAAATGAACTTCTGAGACTTTTTAAGAGAAAAGAGGCGCTTTATTTCTCAGAAGTTGTTAAGGGAAAGGAAAAAGAGAAGTTGAACTACTATCTTTCCATCCTGCACCTTGCTTTCAGAAAAATTATTGAGGTGAGGCAGGAAAAGATATTTGAAGAAGACATAGAGCTAAGACTATTCAGATGAGGTCGAAATATGACGGAGGCAAAAAAAATAATCGAGGCTATACTCTTCTCATCCTCTGATCCCCTCCCGATTTCAAAAATATCCAGACTCACGAAGATGAATCCTGAAACCGTGAAGAACGCTATAGAAGAACTTATTGAAGAGTACCGGGGAAGAGACAGCTCAATTGAGATTCTCGAACTCAACAAAAAGTATCTCATGCGAGTCAAGCCTGAGTATTTCAACTATGTCGAGAAGTTTACTGAGAGCGACATGGATAGGGGAACCAAGAGGACTTTAATTGTAATTGCTCTTTATCAACCCATTCTCCTTTCAAAACTCGCAAAAATAAGAGGAAACAAATGCTACGAGCATGTCAGAAAGCTTGAAGATATGGGACTGATAAAAAGTGAGAAAAAAGGCAGAACAAGAGTTTTAAGAACGACAAAGTATTTTGCCGATTACTACGGTCTTAAATCAAGCAATCCCGAGGAAATAAGAGAGATGCTTTTAAAAATGGCAAAGAAGACAGATTCAGGACTTTCAAACTGGTTAAAGAATAAGACGGGATTTAAGGAAGATTAAGAATGCTACAAACTCTTCTTTCTGTCCGTTTTTCGTACACCCTCTAACTGCATGGTTGAACTGAAAAATGTGGTGGAGGTTTATAAATCGCTAAAACGCAAACGCATGTTTACAAGAACATAATTTAACAGCAATTTAACTCCAAGCCCTCTCGTTAAATTTATTAACAACTTTTGAGAACTGGTAAGGTGGACAGAGAACTGATACTTCCGGAGATTCTGAGAGAGATTTCAGGAATGCTCAGAAACATTGTTACAGAAGAAGAGATAGAAGTAAAACTTTATAGGGCTATTCTCAGGGTTTTAAAGACAGATGCCAGAAAAATCAAAGAGAAAGATTTCAGAAAAATTCTAAATGATGTCACTGAAAGCATGTTCGACACACCCCATTCAATTAATTCATCTCATTTCTCCGAGAAAATTAAATTTATGAATGTCGATTTATACCATGTCCACACCTGCAAACCTAGAAAAGAGGAGATTGAGGAAGCTTACAACTTATGTATGGAAAGCAGAAGATTTCTCAGATCACTTCCAGAAATTATCAGAACAGTAGATTCTTTTTTTAAAAGATATAACCATGAAGATGGTGTTGTGAGGAGATACTTCTCTCCAAGGCATGAGAATTTTGTTTTTATCTCCATGATTGGAGATGTGTCCAGCGATCTGAAGACTCATCTCGAGCTTTCAGAGGATTTGAATGGGAGATACGCTGTTGTTGTCCCAGTAGAGAAGACTCCGAAGAGGTTCATAAAGTTTTACAGAAATCACTCGGAAGAAGTAAAGAAAGCCGGGCTCAGGATATGGGTCGCTAACCCATCTGATGGTACGATAGATCCTTTTATAGGCTATCCCAAGGATTTGAACCTGATAAAGAACTTCAAAAATCCAAGAATTGCGTCAATCATATCCTCCTTCTGGAGAACAAATGTGGATAGACTCGATTGAGTTCTCAGCTAACAAAAAAGAATTAAACTAAAATTGGAAAAACTTTCCACAATTAAAAAATTCAAACATCTGTGGTGGTAACATGGAAAGCAGGAGAATAATTCTCAGCTATCCGGAGGAAAATGTGGCATTGATCACATTCAACAGACCCGAAAAACTCAATGCACTCGATCTTGAAACAAGAAAGGAGATTTCATTTCTGCTTGATGAAATTGAAGAAGATGCAAGATGCCTTATTATAACAGGAAAAGGAAAGGCATTTGCTGCAGGAGCAGATATAAAGGAGATGTCCACAAGGACTTCTTTTGAATATCTGAAGATCTCAAAATACACTACATGGCTTAACCATAAAATAGAGAATCTTGAGATTCCGGTAATTGCCGCAATAAATGGATATGCCCTCGGTGCAGGTTGTGAGTTGGCAATGAGCTGTGATATAAGGATTGCCAGCAAAAAAGCAAGATTTGGTCTCCCGGAGCTAAACCTCGGAATAATGCCCGGTGCTGGAGGAACACAAAAACTCCCCAGATTTATCGGAATAGGCATGGCTAAGAGACTGATTTTCACAGGTGAGATAATCAATGCGAATGTAGCATTAAGGCTCGGACTGATCGAGGAAGTTGTTGAACATGAGAGACTGATGGAAAGAACATTAGAGATAGCCAGAATTATTTCCAGAAAGCCTCCACTTGCAATAAAGCTTGCAAAGAGGGCAATAAACGCAACAATGTCAATGCCTCTTGAGGAGGGTCTTAAATATGAATTGAGCCTTGCTGCCCTCCTGTTCTCAACTGAAGATGCCAGAGAGGGATTGAGAGCTTTTATTGAAAAAAGAGAACCTGAATTCAAAGGATACTGAAACAATTCATTCCCTTAATTTTTCCCCTTTAAACCCCTTCCCAATAAAATAGATCTCTGCACTTCTCTTTCTTGAAGCCTGAGGCGAGTGAAACTTCCTGAATCTGAACTTTGGAGCTATCTCCCTGTAGAACCTGTTAATTTCCTCTCCCTGAAAGATCTTTACAAGAAAGTTACCTCCAGGTCTGAGCAGCTCCTCTGCAAAACTAAATGATGCCCTTGCGAGGTCTATGGAGATCAGATGGTCTATCGTCCACTTCCCCGTTAGTTTTGGCGCTGCATCACTTATCACAGCATCGAACTCGCTGCAAATATCCCTCACACTCTCAAGTGTCTCTTTTGAAGTTATATCTCCCATCAGAAATGTGACATTTTCAATGGGTGGCATCCGGTTGATGTCCACCGCCACAACTTCTGCTCCAATATTTGATGCAACCTGACTCCATCCGCCAGGTGATGCTCCCAGATCGAGAACTTTATAGCCCTTTTTAATTATACCGAATTTTTTATTTATCTGAATCAATTTGAAGGCTGCCCTACTTCTGTATCCCTTTTCCTTTGCCTTCCAGTAATAGTAATCCTGCCTGTCTATTGTTCTCCTTGGCTTACCCATTCGAAACACCCTTATTTTTTCGAGAGTTAAATTGCAATTACCTTTACAACAATTTTTCTGCTACTTCTCGGACCATCCAGCTCAATAAAAAGAACTCTCTGCCAGGTTCCAAGATCGAGTCTGCCATCAGTCACTGGAACTACAACGCTGTTTCCAATTAAAATCGCCCTTATATGTGAATCGGCGTTGTTATCCATAATATCATGTCTGTAACCGGCATTCCGTGGAACAAGTCTGCTCATCACATCTTCCAAATCTTCAAGCAGCCCTTTCTCACCTTCATTGATTGTCAGGGCTGTAGTGGTATGTCTTGTGTAGATGATTGCTAAGCCATCCCTCACACCGCTTTTCCTGACCTCTTCCTGAACCTGAGAAGTAATATCCACAACTTCAGTCCGGTTTGATGTTCTGACTTCTATCATAAATGAGAGTTGTGTTCAAACTAAAAAAAGTTTACACATTCAGACCCAGAGATTCCGGAGATAGCATTCTCTATAATCCTCCAGTCTGAACTCACCCAGCTCAACCCTTGTTATTGCATCAGGAGAAACATTTACAGATGTTTCCACCGTTATCTTCCTGCTCCCGAAATGAATGTCTTTCAGTAATCCAAAACCAAGATACCTGTCGGAATATAGGCCAATAACCAAACCTTTCAGGTCATCAGGGGATGATATCAGCACATCTTCTACCCCAAACATTTCTTTGATTGCCCTGTAAATCTCTTTACCTGGCTCAAACCCTTCTGTGACGATGATAGTTATTCCATCACCATTTTTTTCAGCATAAACAACCTCTGTGTCAAGGATTTCTCTTAAAAGAGACTTTGATTCCTCATCTATCCGTTCACCCTTAAAAATCTTCCAGCCCGAGACTACACCACCCATATCAATGGAGATTTCGCCAGTATTTTCAAGGAATTCCGCATATTTTCTACTTCTGAATTTTATTCTCTCCTCTCTACTCCTCTTTTTTGCTACAAATGATTCAACTTTAAAGGATTCGACAGATAGAACATCAACAAAGGTCGGTTCATCTCCAAAATAAACTATAACTTCCGGCTCAAGAATCCTGGCTTTGGCAAGTTTGTATTCTTGGGCTTTTCTGCCCTTTATCCAGCCTGTTGAGTCTATAACTACTGCATCCCATCCAATTCTGTCAAGCTTGTCTCTGATTTCGAGAACAGCATTAAGACACCTGACTTCCCGTCCTGTCGGAGAAATTGTCCCGACAAAGGCTCCATCAACCATTTTTACCTGCGAGAGGGAGAGAATTCTACCCTCAGTCATCCCGATTCCCATAGACCCCGGGTGGGAAATACTTGATTGTCCTATATCCAGATCCACCACCACCTTTCTACCTTCAAGCCTGTTTAGAAGATAGGTTGCCAGACTGCTCTTTCCGGAATCAGATGACCCATAGATGAAAAAACTGCTTTTTCCACTCTCAACGAGCCTGTCCCATGATTCTGGTATTGTACTGCCCCTGACGGGTATGAAAAAAGCATCATCAGATATGTTTACCGTTGAACTCTCCTTGAGATAAATTGGAAGGGTTTTTCCTTCCTCCACAACCACCTTTCTCACACTGCATCCAAACACCTCTGCATCACCATCGATAATTACCTCGGCAGGACCTTTAACGACTAGAGTTGTGTCTGCCTCTTCAGTAAAATCAGGCATGAATGGAGTTGATTTTCTGGATTTAAATTTTTAATGTTACAGTTTCTGTTAACTTATTACTGACATGCAGATATTGTGGGTGGCATTGACAGATAGGGAGTCTCAGAGGTAATTTAGATTGACTTAAGTGAGTCGATTCTGCTGGTAGCAGACCAAACGATATAGGGAGTAGTTTAAACTAACGATGTTTTCCGGGCAACCCCTGTTTTCTTTAAATTCTTGTTTTCTTTAATTTCTGGTTTATCTCCTGTGTTTTAAAAAAGTTTAAAAAAGTGAGATCGTTTAACTGGATGTTTCATTGCTCTTTGGTTCTTCATTCGCCATCTTAATCTCTATCATCCTCATCTCAGGCTCTGTCTGCATCAGCTTTGTGAGATTCGTGTCCATCATAACTGCAAGACTTAACCCATCTTCAAAGTTTGTGTAGTTGTAGTAGGCTGTTTTGTTCGATTTCACAAAATAGGTATTACTGGTAAAGTTCATAAGCACAACCTTCTCATAGAAGGTTCCATTCTCCGTTTGATTGATTCTGTAGCCAACAAGATAAAAATCAAAGAAAGATGTGGAATTTCCCTTTATAAGTGATTCGATTGCTTCTCCCTGAAGGAGTATTACCAGATTATACTCCCCCTCAGGCATCCTGTCAGTAAAATTCGCTATATTCTCCCCAAGGCTACCCTTTCCTCCAGATTTGATAATTTCAAGCGTTTTTGCAACAGTATTTGATGTTCCCATCATAAAGGGGCTTGTCTGATCAACAAGAGATATTCCTCCACTGGATTCAACCACGAACCCCATATACTCCTCCACCGAATCATGAGTGAAGAAAACCTTCGTTTTATTCACATCAAAGAGATAAAGCAGCCCCGGAAAGGCTCCCGGATAGCTGGATACCAGCATCTTCTCTATTCCCTGACTGAGACGGAGATTTGAAAAGAAATTGTAATTCATATTATTTCTTACAATCTGACTGAGTATCGAACCGAGTTCAGAATCTGCGCCGTTAAAGTTGATATAAATAACCTGCTCCGCACCAGATGGGATTTGAGAGATGTAACCCCTGAAACCATCTGGAAAAGTATAGGCTACCTCCCTCTCAGGAGTTGTAGTTGATTGTCTGGTTGCATATGCAAAAACTGAGCCAATCATGATTAAAGTGAGGATTAAAGCCAGCAATCTTGCACTTTTTGATTCCATTCTTCGAGCCATAGGACTGGGTGCAAGGGAAGGAAAATAAAGTTTTTTATCTTTTGGTAGATTTTGAGGAGAGTGTGGTTTTCATGCTGTTCGTTCTCAGGATCCGAACTAATATTTTTATTTTCCAGTATCTATTATTACCCGATCTTCCTTCGAAATAAAGCTCTGCAATATATCTCACCGCTTTCTCTCTTTTATTCTCTCTGTTTTAAAGTAATGTTTCAGTTTTGTGTAATTTACAACGAATACGAACTCACAGAGAGGGCTATGAGACCCAACTTCCACTCAAAAGACATTCTAACATCTCCTGAAACCACTTATGAATACAGTTATGAAAACTCTAAACAAAAAATACAGCACTAAACAAAGCAATACTTAGAGCATGCTGTCCTCACTTAACATCCCTTTGTACTGTTCATTAAGCATTTTATTCAGCTCATCAAAAATGATCTTGATGCTTTCCAGATCGAGTCCGAGTTCTGAGGCTACATCATTCGCCCTTCTTAAATCAAGAAAGTTGATTCCATCCTTTGAGACCCTTTCATCGAGAAGTTTTTTTATGTAATTAACTATTCTCTCCTCATCCGATTCAGCCATAAAAATAATTGATTTTAAAGGTTAAATAATTAACTAAATTTCTATCAACCAAACCCTCTGCAACCAAAAATATATAACCAGGTTAAATCAGCGAAATTCTGGGGATGGTTATGCCTGCAGCTGTTAATAAGGAATCGTGCGATGGTTGTGCAACATGTGTTGATGAATGTCCGATGGGTGCAATAGAACTCAACGATGAAAAAGCATTCGTTGATGAGGAAATCTGTACTGAGTGCGGAACATGTGTTGATGTGTGTCCCAACGAGGCAATCAGCCTTGAGTGACTGGCAGCCAGTGTTCTCCGTTTACAGTAAAAGGCTTAAAATTAAATACCATAAAAGATATTAAAAATCAGAAATATTGAATTCCGGGCAGAGGGGTACATATGGGATGGATGGTAAGAATAAGAAAAAGATTCGGTTTTCTGTTCAAGTGGATATTTAAAAAGGATAAGATGAGGATCGGTATATACGGTCCTCCAAACGCTGGCAAAACAACTCTTGCAAACAGAATCCTCAGAGACTGGACGGGAGATATAATGGGATCTGCAAGCGATGTCCCTCATGAGACAAGGAGGGCAAGATTGAGAGAGGGTGTTAAAATTGAGGTTGATGGCAGATCTCTCACAATAGACATTGTCGATACTCCTGGACTTGCAACAAAAATAGATTTCCAAGAGTTTCTAAAATTTGGTATGGATGAGGAGGAGGCAAAAAGAAGGGCTAAAGAAGCCACAGAGGGAGTTATTGAGGCTATAAAGTGGTTAGATGATCTGGATGGAGTTTTGCTCGTCATGGACTCTGCTGAGGACCCCTTCACCCAGATAAATGTTACGATTGTTGGAAACATAGAAGCAAGAGGTCTTCCTCTACTCATTGCAGCCAACAAGATAGATCTGCCCAATGCTTCACCCGCCAGAATAAAGTCAGCCTTCCCCCAGCATCCGGTTGTTCCAATTTCCGCCCTTAAAGGGTTGAACATCGACAATCTGTATAAACTTCTGGCGGAGAAATTCGGTTAGAGGTGTTATGATGGAGGGTGTACAGCTCAATCTAATATCCAAGGACAGGCTCGATAAGATGCCCACAATGGAAAAGCTCAGAATGATTCTTGACGAGGTAAAGGCTGGAAAAATTGTCGTCTTAGAGTCTGGTCTTTCTCCTGAAGAAGAGGCAAAGCTCATTGAGATGACCATGCTTGAAATCGACCATGAGAATTTTGTCGGCATAGAGGTCGAATCCTATCCACAGAAAGTTGTAAAATCCTTCTTCAAGAAGTTCTTTAGTAAGAAAGAGGGAAGACTTACTCTCATCGGCCCTGCAAACCGATTAAAGACGCTGGAAAAGCACGAAGATCAGATTAGAGCCCTTGTTCAATTCAGCTGATACCATGCCCCATCAATGTACTGAATGTGGAAAACAGTACCCGGATGGAGATATGCGAATACTCAGTGGTTGTGAATGTGGTAACAATAAGTTCCTCTATGTTCCCAAGAAAAAAGCCGAGATAAAGCCTGAGAAAGCTATTACCAAGCTGGAAAAGCAGCTAACAGATATGGGTATTGCAAGTGTAAAAATAATTGAGCCCGGAAAATACGAGATAAACCTCGAAAGACTCTTCAAATCAAAGGAAATAATCATAGCTCTTCAGGAAGATGGAAAATACATAATCCATCTCCCCTCTTTGCTAAAGGGGAAAGCTAAAAAAAAGGAATAAAAACCATTCAATCAAGCCATACAGTGTCTTTTTCAACCCAGTCGTACTTAAAAACAAGCACTCTGAACGCTTTATCTGAGACATTATTAACCCAGTGGACTGTTCCTGGTTTACAAAGAAAAATATCCCCCTCATTTGCTCTGTATTCCTCCTCTCCAATACCGAGAACAGCACTGCCCTGAAGTATATAGAACACCTCAGTCTGTCTTTTATGGTAATGTCTTCCAACATTTAAGCCAGCTGGAATCTCAACTATTTGAACAAAGGAAGTATCAGAGATGTCAAAAACCCGAATTGTTCTGTAGCCGTTCTTTTCCTCCCACTCAGCTTCATCAATATTGAATTTAATATTGAACTTCATCCAGAACCCCCGCAATTTTTCTGAGGTCACCAAGTTTTCCAAGATAATAAACCCTGTCCTCAACTGCATAAATATGAATCTCATTCTCCTCAAAATCCCTCAACAGGTGGGACAGGAAAGACTCCGATGAAATAATGTCGCTTCCCGAGACCATTGTTGAGAAAGCAGGTAGAACTATAACCTCTTTTTCCGGCTTTGTCGCTCTAAGGAAGCATGGAAAGGAGTAGGTTGTAAAACCTGTTCTAACTTTCACAGATGGGTGTTCATGTCCGATGATGAATCTGGTGGTATCTGAGCCTGCCATTTTCAGATTATCCACATCAACATGTCCGTGAACAACAACCCAATCTCCCAATTTTAAATAGTTTTCAAGGGCTATCCCATGCTTAGAGAGGATTGTCGCAAGATAGTTATCATGGTTCCCCCTTAAAACACGAATTCTGACAGTTTCTGAGACTTTGGTGATAAATTCCTCAACATCATCCCATTCATAAGGCATGTTTCTGCTGAACTCATTTTTCATATCGCCAGCCACAACAAGCTCCTTTACACCATACAGCTCGACAAGATTCAAAACTGAGGCAATTATCTCTTTAATCTGCAGTCTGGGTATTGTGCCTGCCATCGATTGCTCAATACCAAGATGTAAGTCGGAGATCACAGCAGTTTCATCCATAATCAAAGCCTTCTGAGGTGTTAGTTTCAGTCCAGCAACCTCCACTTCAATCTCCTCTCTGACCATTATTTTATTTGCTCATTTCTCTAAGCTCGATCATTCTGGTTATCTTCTCATAGAGGCTTTTTATTATCTTCTTTCTATCTTCCATCAGCACAACATCCTCCTCACCGAGTACGAATATATTGAGAGCAAAGGGGCTCGGATAGGGTATTCTTATAATCCTGAGATCCATATTTTTCAGCCTTTCCAGAAAGCTGATAGCATTCTCCAAATCCATGGAATCCTCCATTATCTCCCTGTATGTCTCTCTGAGGACAGGAAACTCGATACCAAAATTTTTCTTAATCAGTCTTAAAAGAGAGTCCGCATTGAGTTGCTGCCTCCAGACACTTTTTTCCCTTCCCAAGTAATTTCTCAACACCATCAAAGACCTCACAGCCACATGCCTGAACCTCCTCCTCAGTATCTCGGTTCTGTCAAGGGCTGAAATGAGGTTGTCTCTGAAATGCTCTGGAGAGAGTAGATCCAGTATTTCACTATAGCTAAGTTTTTTACGCTTGGGAAGTTTTAGCAGGAATCCATTATCATTGATCGCTATTTTAACATTGCAGTTTTTCATCACACCTGCTCTCCAGGCTGCGACTCTGGATATTGCGCTGTTTGCTCTTCTACCTACAAGAGAGTGGAAGACATAGCATTCACTACCATTATCCTGAAAGTTTTCAACCACAAACCTGTCATCTGTGGGGATGTAGCTGAAAAGATTCTGTTCTAAGAAATATCTAATAATCGCCTCGGCTGAACTCCTCTCGAGGTTATAGTTTTTTCTTAAATAGAAAACAGCATCTTCAAACTCAAGAAGTTTTGAATTCAGAATCCTGTCAATTTCCCCCCTGAACCTCTGAATTCTTAATGCTAAATCAAAGCTGAGTGGGAGCTGTTCTGAGAACCAGCTGGGAACCGTTGGCTTCTCACCCTCAACCTCCTCCACTATAAGATTCATTCCTCTTGATCGCAGAAACCTAAAGGTTCTTCCAGCAAGAACAAAAACATCACCTTTTACAAGTCTCTCAGCAAACTCCTCTTCGACCTTTCCAACCCTCTTTCCATCAGTTGTGATTACTTTAACAGCAACCTCATCTGGAATCGTTCCTGTATTGAGGTAATAGATTGGTCTCACAAGCTTTCCTCTTCTTCCAAAAGTACCCTCCGCATCATCAAACCAGATCTTTCCATATACTCTTTTCTTTTCGAAATCCGAATGCCCTGCAAGGTATCTGAGAACCGAAAGAAACTCTTCTCTGGTCAGCCTTCTGTAGGGATAGCTGCTTCTTATGAGTTCAAGTGCCTCATCAACGGCCCATCTTTTTTCAATAGCCATCCCCACAACATGCTGGCAGAGTACATCGAGAGGCTTCTCCGGGATTTTTATTCTATCAAGTCTTCTGTTCAATGCTTCATTGGTGAGAACCGTACACTCCACCAGATCATCATGGTCAACTACCACCACTCTTCCAATAGATACTTCATGTAATCTGTGACCGCTCCTGCCTATCCTCTGAAGAGCTCTGTTAATGCTCTTTGGAGAACCAAGGAGGATAACCAAATCTATGTAACCTATATCTATCCCGAGCTCGAGGCTCGTTGAGGAGACAACACACCTCAAATCTCCATTTTTCAGCTCATCCTCCACCTCAAGTCTTACATTCTTTGATAGCGAGGAGTGATGTGCTTTGATAGGAAAATCCTTTCCAAGTCTTTTCTTCAAATTATAAACAACCCTTTCAGTTGCACTTCTCGTATTAGTGAATATGAGGGTTGTCTTTGAAGACTTTATAAGCTCCACAAGAGTCTGATAAAGCTTTTCACTGATACTTTCAGAGCTTTCCCTGAAAAAATCCTGAACAGGAGAGATAACTTTTATATCTATCGGCTTGGAAAAGCTGACATCCGCTATAACACATCTCCTCTCTTTCCCATTTTCAAAGCCAACAAGAAACTTTGCCACTTCTTCTAAGGGAGATATAGTTGCAGAAAGTCCTATCCTTACCATATCGCTCTCCTGAATTCTCTGCAATCTTTCAACGGAGAGGGAGAGGTGCGTGCCTCTCTTGTTCTCCGCAACCGCATGAATTTCATCAACAATGAGAAACCTGATTTTCCTGATTGACTGAGATAGCTTAGGACTGACCAGAATAATTGAAAGGGTTTCAGGTGTTGTAATGAAGATATGGGGTGGTTTTCTCGTCTGTTTCTGTCTCTCCTTTTGATCCGTGTCTCCAGTTCTAACCCCAATCCTTATCTTCTGCAACTTTATTCCCTTTCTTTCTGCGAGTTCATATATTTCTCTGAGGGGTTCCTCAAGGTTCTTTCTTATGTCATTATTAAGAGCCTTTAGAGGAGATACATAAAGTGTGTAAACCCTATCTTCAAGCTGATTCTTTTCTGCAAGCTCTATCAGCATGTTGATTGAGGCAAGAAAGGCTGCAAGAGTCTTACCACTACCTGTTGGTGATGAAATCAGGACATTGTTTCCTTTAAATGCCTCAACAATTGCGTATTTCTGGGGAGGTGTGAAGGAGTTAAATTTTGATTTAAACCACTCTCTAACAACTGGATGAAGTAAATTTTCTATTTCAGAGTCTTCATACTCCTTCCCCTCAATGACTCCTGCAGATTTCATTTGAGAAGTATAGTTGGAAATTTTGGTTTATATGGGTTTTTGTCAAGTTATCTGCTCAGGTAATGGTGTTGATTACCGGTACATTCTCATTTTGTGATAAACATAAGTTTAAGGTCAATATATTCATGATATATAAGAAATTTCAGCAAACTAAGAAATTAAAAGATTCGATTTATATTTATAATAAATTGAAAGAAAAATTTTAAATATAGCAAGTTTTAGAAAAAACAAAGGTGATTTAATGAAACCAGTAAAAACCGGTTTGATTTTGTTGCTTGTTTTAGTGATTGTTGGAAGCGTAGTAAATCCAGTGATGGCAGCAAGCCAATTTTCCAAATATTATAATGTAGACTTAGACGATACTTCTAAGGATGGCTCCGTTTATTTACACAAATTAGGCAATTCATTAAAAGTTGAAATGTGGACAGAGGCAGAATTAACAGGGTGGGAATTTCTTGGTTATAGAGAAGATGTGTCAGTCGAGATATATGTGTTAGAGGGTGGAATGTGGAAATACCTCACCAGTTTGCAATCAATAGCAAATCTTTTGGATTGGTACGACTACGATTCTAAATCAGGGACTTATTTCGTGTCTTCAGGAACGTTTAAAATCAAAGTTTGTGAAGGAGAGTACATCCAAGATCCTCCTGACAAGACGAATAATAGTACACAGCCAGACAGCATCCAACCAAGAAGCTGGGTCGAATATTGTGAGGAAGACATAGTCTATCTCGATTGATATTATATCAAAAAATAAATCTCTTTGTTTTTTATATTAAACTAACATAGGAGGCTTAACTAAATGAAGATCTTCACTTGGAGCTGCCCGGTATGTGGTGAAGAGTTTGAGAACAGAGAGAAGGCTAAAGAACACTTGAAACTCCATAACAAAACAGAAATTGTGTCAAACACAGCTTTAGGCCCTAATCAGTGGTTAATATGGTATCGCAGTGAATGGGAAAAAAGACTGGGTCTAAAAAAGACATTACTGATTTGGACAATTATACTCTTTTTTTGTAGTTACACTTTACATTGTAACTTACAGAGGTGGTTAAAATGATCTGGGGGTTGGTTGTTGCAATGACATGGTTTTACGCATATTCAAAGACAAAGTTGAAAGCATTCAGTATTATCGGACTAGCAGTTTTAATTTCATGGGTTTTTTCAACATCTATCTCATTTTTAATGGGATTTACAGAGATAAGCAGCTTTGTGATACGCCAGTATGCAAGTATTGGTTCAGTTGTTGTTGGAATTCTCTGGATGATTTTGAATGTTTATGGAATAGTGCGCTTGATCCGTGAATTCAAGAATAGATAAAATGTGTAGGTGATTTGATGAAAGCAATAAAATCAGGATTGATTTTGTTGCTTGTTCTGATGGTGACGAGGATGGCGATGGCTGCAGCAACATCAGATACAGTAGACTACGATGAAACATAAATCCAAGCATGATTTAGTTATGATGGAGTATGATGGGCATGATGGTTGCAAGCCATACATCAATCGAGATATAAAAGGAGAACACTGCACAATCCAGTTTCAATAAAAAGAAGGTTGATATTGTTGATCTACAATCCTATTTAACCTGTAACTCCACCAAATATAATCCCATTCTCACCCCATTCAGGTTCTGTAGCTCCTTGGCATACCCAGAATATGCTCTGCAATGTAGTTCAAAGCCATCTGCTGTGTGATTGGAGCCAGTCTGAGCAGATTAACCTCTCTCCACCATCTCTCCACATCATGCTCCCTTGCATATCCATAGCCACCAAAGCACTGCATTGCCCAGTAAACAGCCTTAATAGAGTTTTCAACGGCAACAACCTTCGCCATATTTGATGCATCTCCTACCTCTCTGAACGCTGCCTGCATCTTAACCCTCTTCTCCGGATCAAGAATATCTTCAATCCTGAACTTCGTGTCATAGAGCCATGCAGCCTTCCTCATCATCAAACTCGCACACTGAAGTGATGCATAAGCCTCAGCCAAAGGAAACTGCAGACCCTGATAACTTCCGATCGGATCTGCAAACACTCTCCTCTGTTTCGTGTATTCCACGGCTTTGCCGATTGCAAGCCTCGCTCCCCCAATAGCTCCAGCTGCAGCACTCATCCTCTCTGGATTTAAAACATCAAGGAGGAGATACCACCCGAGGTCTTTCTGACCGAGAATAGCATCCTCAGGAACCCTCAAATCGCTAATGCTCACTTCACATGTTTTTGAGAAGTTTATCCCGTGTTTCGGAATGGGATTCCATTTCACAGCCCTGTTGGGAAGATCAATCAAGAAGAGAGTTATCCCGAGAGACTTCTTAGGAGATTGATCCAGTGGTGTTGTTCTCGTTACAAGCAGCATTCCTTCAGCTCTGTCAACACCGCTGATGAATATCTTGTTTCCATTAATAACATACTCATCTCCCTCTTTTCTTGCAAATGTCTGAATATTCAGAGTATTTGTTCCTGCATTCGGTTCAGTTAGAGCCATGCAGAATTCCATTTCACCCTTAGCAATTCTTGGGAGATACTTTTCCTTCTGCTCGGGTGTACCATACCTCGAGATTGGTAAAGCTCCAAAAATCTCTGTAAGAACAAGATACCAGACTCCTCCAGCCCCACAGCCATTTGCACAGAGTTCCTCCATCCCAACTACCATTTCCTGCATCCCGTAGCCCGCTCCACCGTACTCTTCCGGAATGAGTAATCCAAGAAATCCCGCTTTCGCTATTGCTTTAAAGAACTCCTCTGCAAACTCATTATTTGCATCCTTTTCTCTCCAGTATTCTGGAGGAAAATCTTTCGCTATGTCTTTGGCTGTTGAAGCAATCATTTTTTGCTCTTCAGTGAGTTCAAACATCTCAACACCTCATGGTTCTTTTTTCTTCACAGCCAGTTTCAGTATGCATTTCAACACAATATCTCCGGTCTGCTTTTCAGCTCTCGATTCAATCGTTACCAGCCCGTAGTTGCCTTTATCTTCTTTATCGACAACCCTTGCAATTGCCTTTATAGTATCCCCAATAAAGACAGGATTTGTGAAGCGAAGCTTGTCAATTCCATAAAATGCAACTATCGTTTTCTCAATGATTCCAAGCCTGATTATCAGTCCAATCATGATTGAAAAAATAAGAGTTCCATGTGCTATTCTCTGTCCGAAAAAGCTGGTTTTTGCAAATTCCTTATCTGTATGTATTGGATTCCAGTCTCCTGTAAGCGCAGCAAAATTAACGATGTCTGTCTCAGTCACAGTCCTGCCAAGGGTTTCAAGCTCCATTCCAACTTCAAAATCTTCAAAATAAAGGCTTTCCATGGTTTCAGCCCTCAACCGGTTCAAAATACAGTATGTCCGTTATTTTACCCTCTGGCTTGTCTTTCCAGACTGCTTTAACCCTTGTACCGGGTTTAAATATCTCATGAACCTTCTTCCAGTCACTCAAATCAACCCCGCCTAAAAGACAGAGCATGCCCGTATCCGCTCCATCGAGCTTGACTATCCCTGTGGCATATGGCGGATCCGGAAGCCCTGTGAACTTGATATAAGTCACAGTTACTGTAGTAATAACCCCCTCATCCTTCACCTCAACCCACTCATCCGTATCAACAAAACATCTTTCACAGAAGGCTCTGGGTGGAATCAGGACTCTTCCACATTCAGGACACTTGACTCCGAGAATTTTCTTCTCCCTTAGGGCTTCAAAAAACTTGGTTCCATGTTCTCCTGCAGAATGCACATACGGAATTTCCCATTTTGCTTCAAATTTCAGAACCACACAACACACCTCCTACAATCCCTCTACAATTCTACAACTTTTTCTTTGATGAAACCAGCATCAGGGTATGGAACTGAAGAGTTCCACCCCATGCATGAGCCAGAGCTGTACTAACATCAGGAATCTGGTTTGATGCCTCACCCATAACCTGCAGTGATGCTTCTGCAAGTCTGACGAGTCCAGTCGCTCCTATAGGATTCGTACACATAACCCCACCAGAGGGGTTTGTCGGCATATCACCGTCGGGGAAGGTTATCCCCTCCTTTGCAAACTTCTTTCCTTCTCCTTTCTTTGCAAATCCAAGTGCTTCAAGCTCAAGAACTTCCTGTATTGTAAATGGAGAGTAAAGTTCAGCAACATCGATGTCCTTTATCGGGTTGTCGATACCCGCATGCCTGAAAAGCCTCCTTCCTGCTATGCTCAATGTATCCCAGTGACTTAAATCCGGTCTATCACCGGCATAGTAGTTATCACTGATTGTGGCCTCACCGAGAACCCATGCAGGGTTATCTCTGATTTTTTTAGCAACTTCTTCGCTGGCGAATATTACAGCAACCGCTCCATCACTTCTCGGACAGCACTCAAGAAGCTTGAGGGGAGAACATATCATCGGACTGTTCAGCACCTCCTCCACACCTATATCAAGCTTTACATGGGCATTTGGATTTTTAAGAGCATTTTGATGATCTTTAACACTAACCCAGGCAAGATCCTCTTCAGTTGTACCATATTTCGCCATGTGAACGGTTGCCTGAATAGCTGCAACACTTATCGCACCTGCTCCAGAGTGTCTTTCATAGATTGGGCACACAGCCGTGTTCAACACCGGTTGAGCGTCAACACACTCTCCAACCCTTTGCGTGCAAACTGCCATTGCTATATCGAACATACCGCTCGCAACATGCTCGTAAGCTGCAAGACCAGTTGTTAAGCCAGTCGTTCCACCAGTCGAGATTTTCATAAAGGGTTTTCCAACTCCTCCAGATGTTACATCCCATCTCTCGGGACAGTAAATTCCATCAAATGGATCCATTGTTCCATAAGCAATGGCTTCAATATCCTTCAGTTCGAGGTTAGCATGATCTAATGCTTTTTTCATTGCCTCGTATGTAAGCTCAGGATGTGTCTTATCATCCCTTCTCGTCCTGAACTTTGTCTGCCCAACACCGACAATTGCAACTCTTTTCATAACCATCACCTCATTTTGAAAGAACACACACAACAGAGTTCTGCCCTATACCACTGATTGCATGTGTAATACCTCTCTCTGCTTCTCCATTTCTGATCTGCATGGCAAGATTTGCCATCAGAAACATGCCCGTAGAGCCGTAGGCATTCGTGCATAATGCACCACCGGATTTGTTCACAGGAAAGTCCGAGTCCAGAAGCTCTTTCCCTGAACCATAATCAGCAAATCCAAGAGCCTCAAGGATCATGAAGTGGTAATCACTCGTCAGATCCATTATCTCAACAGAGTCCACGTCTTCCGAGCGAATACCTGCCATCTTGTATGCTTTTTCTGCTGCGAGTTTGGTAGAGTTTAGCTTATCAAGCTCCCTCGCCCCGAGAAAATAGTTATCATAACTCCATCCAAGCCCCCCTATCCATACGGGGTCTGGATTGATTCTTCTGGCTATGGTCTCTTCAGCCAGTATAAAGGCAACACACCCATCACACCATTTTGCAATCTCAGGCTCCCTGAGAGGATAAACTGCCATATCAGAGTTTAAAACCTCTTCAACAGATGTTTCCTCTTTTACATATGCATAATCATTCTTCATTGCGTTCTTTCTGTCCTTTACAACAGCTTCTGCCAAATCTTCTTCACTAACATTGTAGGCGTTTCTGTATGCATAACTCTGCATGGCATAACCCATTTGAGGTGCAAGCTTTAGATCTCTGTGAAAGAGTGGATCAAGACTCTGCACTTCTACAAGCTCTACTGGAGTTTCAGAACTGTGGCCAAAACCGAGTGCTATCGCCACATCCGAAAGTCCGGATTTGATCCTCATAAAAGCGAGGGGAATCGAGAAGGCAGCATCATCCGCAACTCGTATCTCATGCCTGAGATAACCCCCTGCTGCCGGAGCAACATACATATTGGAAATTGTCCTTCCAACTCCAAGGCTATCGTATCCTCCAAGAATGAAGCTATCTATTTCCCTCCTCTCAATACCTGCATCTTTCATTGCTGTCTTTGCAGCCTGATAAGCTACATTGTAGAATGGCTCCTCATGAATCCTGAACTCTGTTATACCAACACCAACTATCCCTATCTTCAATCCAACCACCTCAAAAAATTACTTTGCTCCGAATCTCTTCCTCCAGTCAGGAATCTCCTTATCCCTATCCCATCCGTGATCAGTTTTCTCTTTCTCCATCTCTTTAAGCTGCCATTTCTTCACTCTTCCAGTTGGGGTGTAGGGGAGCATCTGGACGAACTCTATGAATCTTGGTATCTTGAAGTATGCAACCTTTCCAGCCATGTATTCTATAATCTCCTCAGGCTTGATTCCCTCTCTCGGCAGGATGAACACCTTGATTTCCTCTCCCCTTATCGGGTCTGCAACGGGTATAACCGCAGCATCCTGAACTTTGGGATGGCTCTTTATTACATCTTCAATCTCCCAGCTGGCAATGTTTTCACCACTTCTCCTGACTATGAACTTCTTTCTGTCAACGAAGTAAAGGTAACCTTTTTCATCCATTTTTGCGAAATCACCACTGTAAAGCCACCCACCTTTCACAATCTCCGCCGTCTTTTCAGGAGCTTTGTAATAACCAAGCATCTGAGCTGGATTCTTCCTCACAAGCTCTCCTGTTTTCCCTCTCTCAACCTCATTTCCGTTTTCATCCACTATTTTCGCTTCATGTCCGAGATCAGGAAAAACAGGAACTCCGAAGCTTCCTAACTTTTTATACTCGCCTGGCGGATTTAAACATGGTAGCGGGTCTTCTGTCATGCTGTAGCCTTCTAGTACTTCCACACCGAATCTTTCCTCGAAACCTCTCCATATCTCCTTGGGCATACCACCGATTATCACATACTTAGCTGGATTGTCCTTTTCATACTCTACCGGAGGCAGAGAGTACAAGATGTTGGCAAGAGATCCAAGAAGATTGAAGTGGGTGCAGTTGTAGGTGGATATGTCCTGCCAGAAGTTTGAGACAGAAAAGAGGCTTCTGAGCGTGAGAGTCCCTCCAGCAAACATCATACCAAGGCTTGAGTAAATTTGAGCATTGATATGGAAGAGTGGAAGTCCGGTGTAATCGTTAGCACTCTCATCAACCATCCATAGCGTGATGGCCTGTGCGGAGAGAACATAAGATTTATTGGATAGCACTGCTCCCTTCGGTAGTCCGGTAGTGCCTGAAGTATAGATAATCGCCATCGGGTCTTCTGCCCCTACATCAGCCTCAGGATCTGTTGATTTGCCATCGAGAGATCCCATGTCGAAATACCCGGCTTTCCCATCCCCCCTGACGATTATGTTCTTAAGATGCGGTAAATCCTCCTTTATCGACTCAACAACTGGCAGAAGATCAGCTTCAACAAAAATTGTGCTGGATTCACTGTTTCCAATGACATGTTTTGCGTCAAGCTCTCTGTAGAACCAGTTCACTGGCACTTCAATTGCCCCAATTTTGGCACATGCATAAATTGCTCTCAGGTAATCAAGGGAGTTTCTCAAAAATAAAGCTACTCTATCGCCTTTTTTCACACCAAGTTCAAGGAGAGCGTTTGCAATTCTGTTTGCTTCCTTATTGAACTCTGAATATGTCACTTTATCGCCGGTATCAGCATATATGGCATATATCTTATCCCCTCTGATTTTTGCAGATGATTCAACCGCTTCTTTCACTGTTTTGACTTCAGCCATATCCTCTGGTAATCTCTTAACAGCCCATGAGTAATTGGGCCAGCCTGCAAGCTCTCCTTCCTCAATTATAAAAGCCATTCAACCACCTTACCTAATGATTTTTAATGAGCAAATATAAAATGTTTAAGCAACAATCATGAGCATTCATGAGCATCTAAAAAGAGCAGATGAAACCACTGGTTTCCTGAGAAGAGATGTCAGTACGAGTACTTGCTGTAAAACTTCAAAATAAATCCGTTGGTAGATATACTCGTCAGAACATCCCATTTTTCTGAGTAATATTTTCTGTAGATCATTAGTATATGCTCAGAGAGAAACTCGCTGACTTCTTTTCGCCTCATAGTATGCTCACAGAAAAACTGTATCCAGCCCTGCCCTTTGGTTATCTCAACATAATCCACTCTGTTAAGAATTCTCCATCCCCTTCTTACGGTCTCAAGAAACTCCTCAAGCTCTATCTCCACAAAAGGCTTTTTAAGAAACCATTCCACAGCAGTTTCCATGCTGCTTTCATCAACAGCTCTTTTTGGATCGCCACAGACTAAATACATATACTGGCTTTTCCCACATCCCGTAAAATCCAGATCCCGTATAAGCTTTATAAGAAGTAAATCATCCTCACTAATGAGTGATGACCGATCATCGAAGAATTTCAATGCCGCTTCAATGACATGGTTGTACCCCTTATAATCGTCCTTGTACTTATCGAGAATTTTGAAAGCCTCGTCACTCAGAGTGGTCTGAAGTCTCTTCTTAGCCATCTGAATCTGCTTGAGTTGTAAATTAATAAATGTTACGAAATTGGCTGAGGTTCATGAGACAGTTAAACCATAAATCGTCGTGGGTGGAGGTTTCCGTACTTAGGGAATTGAGGAGAGGTTGAATTGAATAGGTAAAATAGAGATTTTTGTGCAGATACAATCGAGGATTCCTTAGGCTGAAAGACGAATATAGATTTCAAGACAGATTTTCATCCAATTTTTTGACATTCAAAACTTAACCTGAGTGTTCTGCTGTGAGATGATTGCTGAGAGCTATTTCGATGATTGCCGATGAAATCAAAATTCCAACTATTAGACCAAGTTCATGGATAAGGCTAATCAATGGCTCACCATGTAAGTAAAAAGCAGAGGGGTGGTTCTATTATAGGAGCTATTTTCAACTATCAGAAGAATAACCCAGTAAAACTCCCTAATACTAAAACTTTTTACAAATGCAAAATAAAAAAGATTTTATCTCTGATTTAGAAAATAAACTCATGGAAACTCGATGGATGTATCCTGCGCTGGGTCTTTTGATACTTTCAATGATGGGTGGTATATATGCATTCAGCCTTTACTATTCTCCCCTCCAGCAGGCTTATGGGCTAGAATCCATTTCTCAACTTGCTTTTGCGTTTTCTCTTATAACGATCAGCTATTCACTATTCATAATTCCTGCAGGTGTGTTTTATGATAGGACAGGACCAAGAATTCCTGTTTTACTCGGAGCTTTACTGATTTTTCTCGGTTATCTGATCGGGTGGTTTATGCAGAACATTGAGGACTGGAACATTGCAATGATTCTCTACTATATAGGTCTCGGGATTTTGCCGGGATTTGGAATTGCGGTAATCGATGCCGTTCCAAGACCCCTTGCGGCAAAATGGTTTCCTGACAGGACAGGCACGGCTGTCGGGATAGTTGCGTTCGGGTTTGGAATAGGGGCAGCGGTGGTTACACCAGTTATCAGGTACTTCCTCAGCATAACAGATGTTTTCCACACATTTCTCTATATGGGGACAATATATTTTATTATTATCGCTTCAACGGGTCTTTTGCTCAGGGAACCTCCCGTAAACTACATGAGAAAGGATGATGTACCTGAGTTCAGCCTCTCAAGGGCATTGAGGGACAGAAGGTTTCACATTCTATGGCTATCTTTTGCATTCTCTTCCTTTGCCGGACTGATGGTCATCGGGAATGCTGTACCCATTCTGGAGGAGGGAATTTCGGAACAGGAAGTAATTTCCGCGTTCCTCATCATCACATCATTCTTCAATGCAGGTGGCAGAATTCTATGGGGAACTATACTCGACAGGACAGGAGCATGGAGGGCAATGGAGATGAATTTCCTGATAACGGCCATTACACTTTTCGCTATTTCATACGGCTACAGGTCTCCAGTTTCTGTTATTTTGCTTGGCGGACTGATATATGCAAATTATGGGGGACTTCTCGCTCTGTTTCCATCCGCAACAGCCATATTCTTCGGGAAAAAATACCTTGGAAGAATTTACGGAGCTGTTTTCACATCCTGGGGTGTTGCTGGATTGCTGGGAGCACTCAGCGGAGGATTGATAAAAGATCTTACCGGAAGTTATGTCAGTTCTTTCTACTTTGCCATGGCTATGTCACTCCTCGCTGCCCTTTTAGTGTACTTGGGCTCTAAATATTACCAGAACTGAACGATTACTTAGAGTACATTTCATCTATAAGTTTGCTGTAGTTTTGAATTATTACATGTGCCCTCTTTTTGAGTGTTGGAGTCAATTCACCTCTCTCAATGCTGAATGTTCGATTGAGAAGTCTGAACCTTTTGATCATCTCATAATGAGCGAGATTTCTATTTGCTCTATCCACTATTTGCTGATAGAGCTCAATCACTGCAGGATTGTTTACAATATCTTCACCAACCTCTGTAACATCCATCTCACCAGAAACCCCTTTCATCTTTACAACTTTACTGCTATCATAGGGTATCCCATTATCATCTGCAAAATCAAGCAGTAAAGCAAAATTTGGCTGTATTAAAGCTGCGATATAAGGTCTTCCATCCCCTACAACAAGTGCATCTCCGATGTAATCGCTTTTCAGAAGTTCTTCCTCAACAGTAATGGGTGATACATTCTTTCCTGTGTCGAGAACAATTATGTGCTTTTTCCTCCTAGAGAATACAAGATATCCATCGTCATCGAACTCCCCCAGGTCTCCTGAGTAAAGCCAGCCGTCCACGATTATTTCAGCCGTCTTGTCCGGCTTGTTCCAGTATCCTTTCATCACATTATCCCCTTTTATCAGAATCTCGCCATCTTCAGCGATTTTCTGTTCTGTACCTGGAATCGGTGGACCAACAGTTCCTGGCTTGAACCTGCCAAGGGGATTCAGGTTTGAGGGGCCTGAAGTCTCTGTCATACCATAACCTTCTATGACAGGAATTCCCATTCCATTGAAAATGTAGGCAAGGTTCTTGTGAAGCTCAGCTCCCGAAGAACAGATAAATCTTATATTCTGCAGTCCTAAGGCATTTTTAACCTTACTGTAAACCAGCCTGTCAGCAATATATCTTCTCAAACTAAGCCAGAGTCCAAAATCCTCATTTTTGCTCATTTTTCTCCCGCTTTCTATGGCAACATTTCTTGCCCAGTAAAAAATCCTCTTTCCGATACCTCCCTTCTCCTCAACATTCTCGATTAATCCCCTGTTTACCCTCTCCAGTATCCTTGGTACCACCACAAAAGCAACAGGCTTTATCTCTCTGAGTGTCTGAGCAAATCTCGATGGAGTGATAAAAACAGCATTTGCTCCCTTCAAAACACCGGCAAAAAATACAATTCTCTGAAAAACATGACTTAAGGGCAGATAGCAAATGTAGCTCTCACCGGGATAAAATGGAGTTACAGACATCACGGATATCGCATTGAAAACCCAGTTCCAGTGAGTCAGCATTGCTCCTTTGGGCAAACCTGTTGTACCTGAAGTATAAACAATCGATGCCACATCGTCAGGTTCAGGATGAACAATTTCCCCATCAAAATCCATTTTTTCAACTAGATCAGGCATATTTTCAAGTAAAATTATGTCTGCATCGATGCCTTCCAAATTTTTTTTCATCTCCTCATTTTCTACAATAACAATCTCTGACCCGCTGTCACTGATTATATACTCGACCTGACTCTTGCTGAGCGTATCGTGCACGGTTACAACCATAGCCCCACGCATCAGGACGGCATAATCTGCGATTTCCCACTCATATCTTGTCCTGCTGTATATCGCGACACGATCACCTTTATTCACACCCATTTCTTTTAAAAAAGTGGAAAACCTACCAGCAAGATCATAAAATTCCCTGTAGGTGAGAGAATCCAGCTTATCTCCAGAATAAAATGTCAATGCCCTGTAGTCCGGGTAGTTTTCCACTGTTTTCAGGAACATCTCGTTGAGATTGATCTTCTTCTCAATTTCCAGATGCTTGCCCTTGATAATCATCAATAAAACTCTGATGAGCAATTATAAATTAATAATGATTAGTTATGAGCATATATAAACATAATCGAGTTACTCACGGAAATTTTGATCTCAGTAGTTAAAAATTAAAAATGCCTGAGATTTATGACCTGCTGCGACTTACTATTAGCAGAATCCCTGCAAGCAGCATAAAAATATCTACAGGGGGTAGAAAAGCAGCTATCAAGACAATCAGAGCTGCTTTCATAGTATTACTTCTTGTTGTGTAGTAAGATACAATACAGAGAATAAAACCCCCTATAAAAACCGCAAAACCAATAGCTGACAGGAGAAACTCATGACTGACCACGAAGGAAGGGAGGGATATTATCCCTATCGAGCCCATCAGCATATAGCCTGCTAAACTTATTATCCTCAATGCGATTGCAATAACGAGGAGAATCAATGCAAGCTCATATTTCAAATTCACTTCCTTCATCCTTTCATGGAACTGATCTTCTTCAACCATCTCAATCACCTACAATGAGAGAACGAACGAGATTCTCTCTTGCCCATTCTTTTCCACTCCACTGTTCCATGAGAATTACTTTTTGGGGTACTTCCAGAAAAACAATCTCCACTATCTCATTAATGTTCCTTCCTTCTGAGTGGAGAGCATTCACCCTTTCCTTAAGCTCCACAAGATAATCCATGTATTCCTCAACCTCATCTCTCGGAATGACCATTGTTCCTCCAAAGGACTCCGAAAAATCCAATTCAAGAACTTTTTTGAGAGAATCAATCACTTGCAGGTAGTTTTCCTCCTTCATACATATAACCTGCCTTTTTGCCCCGATCAGGTCACCGCTGAAAAGCTTGTCATCGATAAGAAAGCAGACATGGTCAAAACTATGCCCAGGAGTTTCAATAACCTCCACATCAACATTACCAAAGTTCATCTCTTTTCCCATAGGGATTGCTTCGACAGGCTGTGGCTGCCCCCAGACAAACTTTCTGTAATCCGGAATCTCAGGGGGATTTTTAAGGAGTTCAATTGATTTTTCAGGAGCATAAACAGGAACATCGAGGATGTAAGCTCCTCCGGAGTGGTCCTCATGGTAGTGTGTCAGAAGAACTGCCTCAACATGCAAATTGCTCACGAGATCTCTGAGTTCATGGGCTGAATGATAACAGCCTGTATCAATCAGCAATCCCCTGTAATAGAACAGATTTGCCCAGTACAATACCTTTCCATTAATTTCATTCCCACTTTTGATAACAGTTACATCCCTGTGTGAGGAAGTTCTTATCATAGAGCAATGTTTTCAGGGCTATTATAAATCACTTTCTTTTGTTCATGAATTAAAAAAGATCATTAATGGGTTTTGGGTTCGAATGGCAGGAGGATAAATGCTTTAATCATTTAAAATTTTATTTCTATCTATGGAATTAAAAGAGCTGGAAAGAACATACACGGAATTGGGAGGAGAGGTAAAGAAGTTCAAAAAAGAGAGAGGAAAAATTGAGATCGGTTACAGGATAAGATACTCAAAAAAGATAAGCGAGGTTGATGTTTTTGCCTTTGGGCTTATGTCCGGTGACTGGAACCCAATACACTTCGACGAGGAATTTGCTTCAAAAACAAGGTTTGCGGGAAGAGTTGTCCATGGGATGCTTACAACAAGCCTCGTTTCTGCAGCAGTTGCAAAACTCAGTGGAACTGCTGTGCTGATTGAAACAAAATTCAGCTATCTGAAACCAGTCAGAATTGGTGAGACTGTTGAGGTGGTTTGTGAAATCACTGAGATAAAAGGGAATAAATATACATTAAAAGCAGAGTGTTTTACAGAGGAAAAGGTTGTTGAGGGGGAAGTTCAGATTCTCTTGTGGTGAAATCTCCAGCTTTCAGCTTCCGAGATACACGGTTATCTCAAGATTTTTCATTGAGATTATCTCGTCAGCCGATTCTTCAACCTCTACCCAGAGACCCTTTGAATTTTCAACTGATTTTATGAAATCTTCGGATTCTGTCATTTTTGAGAAAAAATAACCTATATACTGCTCGTGGAAGACCGGGTTGTAAAAGTCAGCATATCCTGCAAATGTGAATTTCCAGAGATGTCCCTTAACATATCCTGAAGGGACATATGAGGAAGTTATTTTCTTCAACCTCTCATCCTCTTTCAAACCATATTCTTTCAGCTTTTCTGAAATGGATTTTTGAATTTTTAAGAGATCATCTTTGCAAATTTCGTAGTCATGATGTTCAAAGTCTGTAATGATATACTTGTTCCCAACTTCTACTGTCCCATTCACTTTCACAGGATATACCGTTATTCTTTCGATAACCTTTGAGTCAAGAGATTTCCATTTCTCAAAATAAGAGCCCACATCAAGTGGAGGGATGTGTTGATCCATGACAAAAAACTCTCCATCGATTTTAATGGCAGCTGCAGCATGTTTCAGCCCTGAATCACGGAAATCAATATGAAGATAATAAAGCTCACCCTTATACTGATTTACAAGTATTGAGAGAGCCAGAATTGCAAAATCCCTGCAAACTCCTTTCCCCCTCTCTATCGTCTCCATAGGAGTCTGGAAGATGTTTTCTTTCCCCTCAGTCACCTCCACCCTCCCATCACTCCAGAAAACGATTTCTGGGTTGGACATGTTTGCCTTTACCCAGTCATACTCAAGGGAGTCTATGAATTCAGATACTTTCCAGACTGTATCGAGTGGAGTTCTGCCCTTCAGCATGGTAGCAAAATTCTCTACCTTTTCCACTTCTTTTTTACTGAGAGTGCACAATAATGCCCTGTCAAGCTCATACCTCCATAAAAATCCGCTACAGGCATCACCCGACTCAGACTCCTGCCCAACTACAAATCCATTGGCTTTTACAGCCTTATGATTTTTCCCACTCATCAGCCCGAGATTCGTAATCGTGCCGATCTGATTCTTTCCTGCATTGTAAATATCATCGACAAAGGTAGTTATGTAAAGCATAAAAGACAGCAAGAGCAGGATGAGCAGGAAAAGCGATCTCATTGGTATTTTAACTGAAACTATTTATAAATGATTTTTGGTTATCCTATGATGAAGGCTTTACTCCATGATAAATCAGCCGTACACTTTCCAAGAAGAATTTAACAAGGTGGAGAAGAATATTTAAATACAATCGAGCATACTTCCGTCAATGTTCATGATCAGAATCTTTCTTATTTCAACCCTCTTCATTGCAGTGATGCTGGCAGGATGCTCGGATGATGGAAACGCTGAGATTAAAGATGGGATCTATTATTTTTACTCTCCCAAATGTCCGCACTGTGAGAACGTCAAACCGTATGTTGAGGAGGCGAGCAAAAAAACAGAAATAACTCTATGCCAAGTTGAAAACATGGACGATGCATGCAAAGCAGTTGCAGAAAAGATTGGCTTAAAAGGTGTTCCAACGGCAGTAAAGATAGAAAGGGGTAAACAAAAGATATATGTTGGCGAAAATGAGGTAAAAAACCTGATGTTGGAGCTAATTGAGTGAAATGATGGTTGATAAGCTGAAAACAGGATTGATTATTTTCGGAATTATAGATTCTCTCTACCTGCTGATTAACACATACCTTCAGTCATTATCTGAGTTCTGTCCTCTTCAAGGATGCTATTTCCTCACATATTATGGAATAAATTTTCCCGCTCTTCTTGGATTGATATGGTTTATACTGTACCCATTTATGAGAGGTTTACTGCTATCATTATGGCAAGTTTCTGCCATAATCGGGATCGCTGTACTGGGAGGAACTGCAATACTGACATCTTACTTCTGTCCTTACTGCTTTGCTGCCTATACAGCAGGAATAGGAGTAATTGCAATAGATAGAATAAATAGATAGAATAGAAATGAGCATATAGACAGAATAGATGTTAAAAAGTAAAAAATTCCAAAAACAACTTATCCCCATCTATTCCCTTACAAATAAGACATTCTCAGGTTTACCCGCTGGTGGGTTGTAATTTGGCGGAAATATTCCAACTTTCCTTGCCTCCTCTACCAACCAGTCCCTATGCTCCGGATGTGCAAGTCTGAGAAGTGCAAGAGCCCTTTCTTTAACGCTGTAGCCCCTCAAGTAAGCCACCCCCCATTCTGTAACAACATACTGCACCATACTTCGGGGAACTGTAACTGCTGCTCCTCTATCCAGCACCGGCAGAACTCTTGAGTCGCCATTGTAGGTTGAGTAAAGACCGAGTATGCTCTTACCTTTCCTGTCTCTTGATGCCAAGCAACCCATCACAAAGTCAAGCTGTCCTCCAGTTCCACTAACCTGGAAGAGCTTGCATGTAGCTGTTCTCAGTCCAATTTGTTCCGAGTTGACCTGACCCATCAAATCTATCTGTGCTGCACTGTTTATGGAAAGCATTTTTGGCTGCTGAGCTATAACAAAGGGGTCATTGGTGTAATCAACAGGATATATGGCAACTGATGGATTCCTATCGAGATAATCGTAAAGCTCTCTTGTACCAATTGTGAAGGTGAAAACAGATTTTCCTCTATCAAGTTTTTTATTTGCATTGGTTACTATCCCCTCATTTATGAGGTGAAGAAGACCGTCACCTATCATCTCAGTATGTATGCCCAAATCCTTAACTCCTGCTTCCCGGATTATCTTCACAACAGAATCCGGCATCCCACCTATCCCCACCTGAATTGTGGAGCCATTTTCTATCAAACCCGCTTCTAAGATGTTCTCTGCAATCATTCTATCCTCATTGTTTGGTGGCATCGTAAAGGGGAGAAATGGAGTAGGAAATTCATCATCTTCAACCACATAATCAACTTCAGAAATGTGAATTACCTCGTCATAACCTCCATACACCCACGGCATGTCTTTTTTAACGATGATGACAACTTTCCTTGCAGCCTCGGCAAGAGCCTTCAGATGTGAACATGTAAGTCCGAAGTTGAAGTATCCATTCTTGTCCATTGGTGTGGCTGGGAGAAATGCGATGTCTATTTTATTTAAAAATACCTCTCTGGCTATCCTGGGTACATCATGATACAAATTTGGCTTGAATACACAAACTCCTATATTCTTGCTGCATTCTCTAACAGGAGCGAGCAGAAATCCACTCGTCCATTTAAACACTTCCCTATTAGGATCTGCTCTCAGCATTTCGTAGTGGGATATATCAATGAATGTGCCAACTTTCACCTCATTCAGCTCATTTTTCCTTTTAGCAAGGTATTTATCTATTATGAGAGCTGTATTAACAGCTCCTCCAAGTTCAATCCACATGCCATCCTCTACGAGAGCCGCTGCCTCTTCAGCAGAAATTAGCTTTTTGTTATACTCTTCGATGAACAACAAACCACCCCCTCTCCAAGCTGTTGAGTGAAACAAATAACAGATATAAGTACTTTCCTAATTTTAATTTTATATTGTTTCATTAAGGTGAATTAAAGCCGTTAGAATTATTAATCGTTAATTTAAATCCTATTTAAATCCTTTTCGGCTCTAATAAAATTAATAATAGATAATCTCATGTAACAAAAGAAACGACTATGCAATCATCCAAAAGAAAAATAACAATAAAAGATAAAAAGAGTTCTACCCCTTAGCAACTCCCATCGGCCTTAGTCTTGCCACGAGAGTTGAAATTCCTGCATTGTGTACAACATCAACAACAACATCGCTCAATTTGTAAGCCTGTGGAGCTTCTTCCGCTAAGAGAGCTCCATGAGTCGCCCGGACATAAATTCCCTTCTTTGAGAGGTTGTTTCTTACCTGATCTCCCCTCAATTTTCTTTTTGCCTGTGCTCGACTCATTACCCTCCCACTTCCATGACAAGTAGAACCGAAAGTTTCCTTCATTGCCTTCTCTGTCCCAATCAGAATATAGCTCGAAGTTCCCATGCTCCCCGGAATCAAAACAGGTTGACCAAGGTCAATATAGTCTGACGGTAACTCTTTTGAACCTTTTCCATAGGCTCTTGTAGCTCCTTTTCTGTGCACGCAGACCTTCATTTTAACATCATCGATGTAATGCTCCTCGAACTTGGCGATGTTATGGGCAACATCATATATCAAAGGCATCTCTGCAGAACCAAAGATTTTATCGAAGGTCTCCCTAACCCAGTGAGTGATTATCTGCCTGTTAGCCCATGCATAGTTGGCACTTGCAGCCATTCCGGCAAAATAGTCTTCTCCTTCTTTACTCTTTAGTGGAGCGCATGCAAGTTGCCTGTCTGGAAGCTGGATCTTGTATTTCCTGACGGCCCTGTTTAACACTTCCAAGAAGTCCGTGCATACCTGATGCCCCAGACCTCTACTCCCACAATGGATCATTACTGTGACCATCCCCTCTTCCAATCCCATAACCTTAGCGGCTTCCTCGTTGTAGATTTCGTCAACGACTTGAACTTCAAGGAAGTGGTTTCCACTTCCGAGCGTTCCGAGTTGGGGTCTCCCTCTGTCTCTTGCTTTTCTACTCACGACATCTCCTCTTCCACCTTTCAATGAGCCCATTTCTTCACAGTGTTCGAGATCTTTTTTTGTTCCGAAGCCGTTTTCAACCGCCCATCCGGCACCTTTAACAAAGATTTCATCAAGTTCGTCGTTCGTCACCCTGAGTCTACCCTCACTGCCTACACCAGAGGGGACTGCTCTGAAGAGCTCGTCAATAAGCTCTTTGATTCTCGGTCTGACATCCTCCTCTCTGAGACTGCTTCTGAGAAGCCTGACACCACAGTTTATATCAAAACCAACACCACCAGGAGATACTATTCCCTCTTCAATGTCGAACGCTGCTACACCGCCAATGGGGAAGCCATAACCCACATGAACATCAGGCATCACGAGAGATGCAAGCTGAATACCCGGCAGTGTTGCAACATTGGCAGCTTGCTCGATGGCATCTTTTTCAAGTATTTCCACGAGTTTCCTGTTGAGGTAGAAATAGGCTGGAACCCTCATACCCTTCTTGTAGTCTTTACCCAGCTCCCATTTAAAGGGGGTAATCTTTTTCAGAATGTTTTCCATCATATCACCTTCCTGTTTGTTTACAAATTAAAGATTAGGCCGGTACAAATTTGTGTCACAGTTGCTGTGATAGATTGACCTTCCAATTTATATCTCTATCTATCCGAATTTCGAAGGTATTTTAGATGTGTTAGGCTGATGAGGGATTTGCTTTTTGAAATTATCGGTGGTGATGAAACATAAATAATTCCTTACAGAACAGGTATAAATGGATCCAGGAAGTACCTCCTTTCGATGCTTTCAAGATTTTGCAAATGGACTGCCAAACTCGAGAACAGCAACTTAGATGACATAGCAAACCTGCCGAATTCTGAAGGATTCAGCGGTTTTTTTGGTAATGAGATAATAAAATTGGCAGATCCCAGAAAATCTTAAAATTACAGACAAACTTAAATCAAAGGAACAAAAAAATTATATCTTTATTATTTTATCATTTCTTATGGAAGAGTTCATCAGAGAAGCTGAACCCTTTCTTGATTATGCTGACCTGAAAGTACTCAGGGCAATGAAAAGAGATGAGACTGTATCTAAATCAATTATAAAGATTTTTGAGAACCCTGAGTATGCAGGTAAATACCTCATAATGCTTAAAGACAGACCAAAAGCTCTATTTATTGTTGCAAAGCTTTCAGAAAGAATCTCAAAATACTTCAAAGGAGAGGAAGGTGAAGCTATTTACAACATTTTTCTAAAATCTGTAAGAATGATAAAAGATACCACCGATACTTCTCTAAAGCAGAGTCTTTTTCTTTTAGTCAAAGAGGCAATTGAGAGGAGAATGAATGAAGGGGATTTCGAGACCGCTGCCTCCCTTATCTCCGAATTTTACAGCTTTGGATTCAAAAACCAGTTTAAAAAAATCCTTTTCACCGCCTCAGAGCTGGCAGAAAAGGGTGACTTTGAGAGGACAATAAAGATACTTAACAGTCTGTCACCTTCAGAAATTGTAAGAGAGCTGAGAACCCAGATATACTTTGAGTGGGGCAAAAAGCTTTTTTCACTTAAAAACTACACCTCAGCAGAGATACAGCTAAGAGAGGCTTTAAAATTTTCTGAAAACGAAGAAATTTCTCGTGAAACAAGATTTGTGCTTGCAGAAGTTTTGAGAAAACTCGGGAGATTTGAAGAATCCTACAGGGAGCTTTCAAAAATAGAACCTCAGAACCCTGTTGAGGAGATAAAAATACTCAGAAACGCTGCCAGAACACTGATGGAGTGGGGAGAATTCCTGCAGAAAGAGGATGCTGATTCTGCCATAGATAAGTTCAATGAGGCTTATCAGATAGCAATGAGAATCGGAGATACCTCCATAGCCGAAATAGCATTCAAAAAAGCACAGAATACACTTAAATTAAAAAAAGAAGATTAAAACGCAGGAGTTCTCCAATTTCTGAACATATTTATCTCCTTCCGAGTCTTCTCAACACTAAGGCTGTGATCATGGCACTAATGGCGTAGAAAACCTCCATACCAGGAACGGATGGTGGAGGTAGTTCAGTCACTGTTGGAACTGGTTTTTCTTTCTCTGGTGTTTCTTCCGGTGTTTTTACAGGGGTTTCAGGTAACTCAGGAGTGGGAGTTGGTGAAGGAGTGGATGTGGGAGTTGGAGTGGGGGTAGGTGTTGGGGTTGGTGAAGGAGTAGGGGTAGGAGTTGGAGTGGGAGTTGGTGAAGGAGTGGATGTGGGAGTTGGAGTGGGGGTAGGTGTTGGGGTTGGTGAAGGAGTAGGGGTAGGAGTTGGAGTGGGGGTTGTCTCCGACTCATTATATATCGTTGCAGTAGCCACTACTTCATCAACTTCAGAGTGGGTTCTGAGGGTTGCCTTAACCTTATAACTCCCTGAAGCTGTGGAAGGTACCTGCCATGTATATTGAAATTTCCCATCACCCACGCTGATGCCTGAAACCTGATAAACTATATCTTCTCCATTATAGATCGTGAGAGTGACAAGATTGGCAAAATCAACATCTCTGTCACTATCTGTATCAGCTACATTTGTTGTTCCATTTATTTTAACGAAGTCTCCACCACTATTATATGGCTCAGCGGAAAGGTTTATCCAAGGCTCCTCTGCTTCAAAGGTAATCTGTCTGAGTTCACTTCCTGATGTTGCTCTGATAAGGTATGTACCCGGCTCAAGGATGGTCTGATAAATCGTAACCTCATCCTGACCACTTCCAGAGTCAGAGAACCCGGGGCCCTCAATCAGCCAATCAAACTGACTGTTTCTCGGATAAATCATTATTTTAACCTTAATTCTGTCACCGATCGCGATCTTATCGGGAGATGATATAGAGATTTCCACTCCAGACGGAGAGGATGCTTTAACTTCAACATAATTCCAGTCTGAGTCGTACCTGCTGTCCCAGACCTTGCTTGCCTGTTCATCCTTTATTATAAAATAATATGTCCCTGGAAGCATGAGGTTTTCAGTTGCTATCTCAACTGCCTGCTCACCGGAGCCTACAACATAGGTTTTTACCAGTGAGTTGTCATAGCTGTCATAAATCTGAAGTACTCCTGTTCCCGAGGTTATCGTATTCACTGTAAAATTATCACCATAGTAGAGACTGGTTGGAGAGACTTCTATATCATATAGTGCGAATGCTGAGACAGATTGTATTAGGAAAGGTAAAACAGCTATTACAGCGAGATAGATCTTCCAGTTTTTTTGAGAATCACTCATAATTGTAATGATATCTTTAATAATATTTAAAAATCATGGTCCTGAAACCCTTAGAGAGAAATACTGGTTTGATAATAAAAACTGAAGTGTTCAGGACCTCAGTCTGAGGGTTATTGCAGCAATTACAGCCACTATTACAAGGTAAAATTCAAAACCAGGCGAAACTTTCAGTTCTGGCTCTTCTTTTTCTTCAACAGGTGTTTCAGACATGTTTACCGCTGGAGTTTCGGAAATTTGTGGTGTTACTGCTGGTGTTGAAACCGGGGTTGAGGTTGGGGTAGGAGTGGGTGCTAAGGTCGGAGTAGGTGTTGGTGTGGGGGTAGAGATGGGAGTGGGTGAAGGAGTAGGAGTGGGTGTTGCAGCGGGAAGTGTTTCCTCAACACTGACAACAATACTCTTATTGAAATTACCAAAGGTTGTGTCAACATGAAGTTCGAGAATATATGAACCAAAGGCATCTTCAGGAACACTCAAGTTCAGCAAAACACGATTCTTGAAGTCTATCTCATCCAGTTTTACCCTCTCTGAATTCCAACCCTCAGGAACATCAAAGTAAACCTCTGCTCCACCCTTCGAATATGTATTGGAGCTGAAAAAGATGTTAACACCTGTTTTTCCAGGTTTAAGATCAGTTGGAACGACTAGAATATCATACAGATAGCTTGTCGTCTTCTTTTCATCCTCACCGATAGTTACAACGACGATTGTCTGGGTGGAATAAACCTCAAAGGATTCGTTTTCGACTTCAACTCCATCTTCATCAATAACAACTACATAATAATTACCAGGATACAGCAAACCCTCGGTCTCTATCTTATATGTGAATTCTCCCCCATTCCGGAGGGTGAAGAGAACTGCAGTTTTTTCGTGCTCATCCTTTATCCTTAAGACTCCATCACCAATGAAGACGAGATTTACCACAAGATTCTCTCCATACTCTATCTTTTTGTCCTCTATTTCAAAGTGATAAACGGTAATCGCAGAAGATGGGGTAAAAAACAAGCTGATTGTAAGAACTGCCACTGCAACTTTAAGTGCATTCAGGGCTGAGTTCATAATTTATTTTAGGTTTTCCGGCTATTTTAATTTTTGTGTGTCTTGAGGAATTTTTTTCTGTGTTGATTCAGAGAGGGAGATGCCAATCACTGATAGAACAATCAATCCTGCTCCAGCATACTCGGTAAAGGTGAGAGACTCACCAAGCATAAAAATTGCTAATATGTGTGAGAAAACACCCTCCATTGAGAAAATTATTGCTGCATCAGTTGATCTCGTAAACTTCTGGGCGTGGTTCTGAGCTATCCTTGCCAGAGTGGTTGCAAAGACAGCTGTGATGAGGAGTGCAACCGCCACATCTCTGCTCAGCTCAAAACGATATGCAACTATTGACAGAGGTGTGGAGAGAATTGCCACGGTAAGAACCTGCCCAAAAGCCAGATAAATGGGGCTTTTAATTCTTGAAAAGTGTGAAATGAGAACTATCTCAAAGGCAAAGGCAACTGCACATAAAAGTATGAGTATATCTCCATAACTGAACTCTGCACTGAAGCCTGAAAGAAGATAAAGACCTGCAAATGCTGTTATAACAAAAAAAATTTCCCTTCTACTAACTCTCGCCTTGAAGAGAAACATGGCTATAAGTGGGGTGAATACAACATAGGTTGATGTTATGAAGCCTGCATTTGTGGCTGTTGTGAGTTCAATACCTGCCGTCTGAAATGTGTAACCGAGAAAGACTGCAATTCCGATTAATATGCCTGTTTTTATGTCTCCAACCGATGTTGTGGAAGGATTGAACCTCTTAGATAGAAAAAAGGGAACAAAAAGGATGGATGCGATGAAGAATCGTACTGTGTTGAACATGAAAGGGGAAATGCTGGCAAGTGCTATCTTTATGACAGGAAAAGTAACCCCCCAGATAAAAGCAATTGAAAGAAGTACGAGATCCGCATAAATCCTTTTCATTCTGTTGTCACCAGATCAGATGTTTTCTCCCCTGTATACTCCCATGTAGGGTGTAGTTTTTCCAGTTAGCTTTATGAAGACGAGTTGCATTATTCTTGCATTTCTCTTGAGCCATAACCCCTGAGGGTTGTAAACGACAAGCCCCACCTCACTTCTTCCCGCATACCCTGCATCCCATACAGCAGTCAGAATGTTTGCCCCAGAGCGAACGATGGTTGACCTTGGCCTCGCAAAAGCCATGATGTCTTCCCCAAGCTGAACAATTTCATTTAAATATGCCCTGTAAACTCCTTTTTCAAGGAAAACCCACTCATCCTCATCGAATTCAATTTCCTCAATTTCAGGAAGGCTCCTCTGGCTGTTATCAAAGTCAATCCTGGCATCGCCATGAACTCTGGCAACCTTCCTCAGCGTACAGTCAAAGCCATTAGGCTGAAGCTGGGTTTCAAGATCTATAAAATCAGATATCAGATTCTCGTTTTTTATTCTTCTCAATATGTCATCTCCCGTAAGCACACTACCTTCTGGCATGTCGTAAACCTCCGAATACGGCTTTATGTCAATTACGGGTGAACCTGGGAGAGCATCAAGAGCGGATGTTCTGATTAAATTACCCTCAATCCTGTCTATTCTAACAGCAGATAACCCAATTCTGTTCACTCTGCTTGGACTTCTGGTTGAGAAAACACCTCTGAGTGGTTTGCTAAAATCTCCCTTCGGATGTACCTTTAACTTCTCATCAGAGAGGTGAAAAATGTAAAGAACCCATATGAGCATCCCCTCCACCAGCCCATCCATTGCATCCAAGAATTCAGGAAATATCTGAATCTCGTTCTCTTTTATAACCTCCCCAACAGCCTTAAGTCTGAACTCTGTCATAAATGCTCCCGTGAATTAAAGATGAGAGGGGATATAAAAAGTATGCGAATCTCTAACCTTATCTACCTCATCTTTTCTTATTTTCGAGATAATCCACATAGTATCTGTTATATTTTCTGTAGCGACCCATTATTCTGGCTATTTTGAGGGTAATTATGTGTGAACATGGCTTTCTACCCTTCAGATTTATCTGAAAATCGTTACAGGTGCAGAAGTTATCCTCCACTATATAATCCTCCTCTCCAACAACAATAAAAAAATCTCTGTACTTTTTAACCCTGTCTTCCTTAAGATACAAGAAGGCTTTTTCTCCCCTCTTACCGTAAGCGAACAGGAGCTTTTTATAGAGCTCATAACCCATACCCTTTTTTGCACTTTCCAGAATATCATCCGGAAGCTTGAAGTCCTTGGGTAGAGCAGACCTCTTTTCATTCTGCACTGAGCCTTTTACCATCCAGATAAAATTCAGGACAACAGATTTAAATTAATTGGTAAGAACCGGACCCAAAATTATAAAAGGTGTTTCAATCCTCGTCAATACCTTCCTCAGACACATCAATCTCATTGATCAGAACCACAGTGTTTATGGCATCTATACCATCAAGCCAGTTGAGGACAAGCAGTTCATCATCCGGAACATCAAGCTCGGGAAGTTTTTCTCCTTTCAGAACCTTTGCACCCATTTTCGCCATTATCTCAAAGGCAGAGTCCAGATCACCCTCTTTCTCCTTCTTAACAGCCTGATCAAGGAGGGACTGGAAATCTTTTTTGCTGAGCTTTCCTTCAAGGCAAACCTTAGTGGACTCAAGAATTGTCTTCATACTTTCCTTTGTAAACTGAAAGAAGTCCCCCTTGAGCTGATCATTAAATTCAAATTCACTTTGGAGAATTTCAAAGACTGCTTCAATTTCGGAAAGAGCCTCCTTTTTCGTGATCTCTCTATCTCTCACTGACCTTATCAGATTCATGCAGGCTACAACAAAGTCTTCCATCATTTTGTCAAAGACCTCAAAGCTCTCTGCAGTTTCAAAGTCGATTTCCTGCTCATTTATCCTCTCAACCCAGTTCTTCAATCTGTCCTCGGTGTAAAACACCACATTATCCCTCCTTTCTTAGGAATGTTCCGGGATATTTATTAAGCTTTTGAATCTTACAGCCATCCCGGCTTCAACTTAACTGCTTCAAGCTACCCAACACAAAAGCTTAATAAATACTTATTGTTTGGTGGGGTATGCAAAAACATACTTTATTTTTCACAGACTGGGAGGGTCCCTGGATCACAACCGATTTTGCCTTAGAGGTTTCGAAGGATTTCCTCAACAACGCAACCTTTTTCGAGAGACTCAGCCAGTATGACGATTACCTCTACTTTATTGCGAAAAAGGAAGGATACAGGGCAGGTGATACACTCAAACTTCTGGCTCCCTTTATCTGTGCAAAGGGCGTAAGCTCGAAAGAACTGGAAAAGCTTGCAATCGAAACAGCAAACTTCGTAAAGGATGCGAAAAGTAGCATAACAATCCTTCAGAAAAAATACACTGCAGTTGTGATATCCACCAGCTACGATCAGTATTTAAAGGCTACAGCTAAAAAGCTTGGTGTGAAAGGATTTCTCCATGGAACAGAGTTTGATGTTGAAAAGCTGGCTGAACTATTTGATTCTGAAGATGAGATGCTTGCAGAAAAACTGATTGAAAAGATCTCAAAGCTACCTGAAATTTCCTTAGATTTCAGAAACAGGAGGGTAAATTCCGAGGCGAAAAAGTCAATTGAGTTTCTCAATGATGTTTTCTTTGAAAACAGAAAAAAGATTAGAGGGTTTGAAAAATTCATTGAAAAGCTGAGAGCGATTATGAAGAGAATTGATGTCGTAGGAGGAAATAAAAAACTTGAAGTTCTAAAATCATACAGCACTGCCAACAGAATAATAGCTATTGGAGATAGCATTTCAGACTGCGAAATGCTCGATTATGTCAGGAAAAAAGGACTGGCAGTGTCATTTAACGGAAATGAGTACTCACTGATGAAGTCAAACCTCGCAATCGTGAGTGACTCCACCTTTGCCGAGGCTGCTGTTGTTGATGCATTTCTGGGTGGAGATATAGAGGGTGTTGTGAAAATGATAGAAAGCTTTAAGGAGAAAAGATTCGATGAGGTTGAAAAATATGTTGATAAAGACATAGTCGAAGGGCTTAAAGAGATAAACTCAGAATTTTACTGGGTTAAGAAGGCTAAATTCGATGTCATCCTTTCAAGATCAAGGACTATGAGAAAAGCCGTAAGAGGTGAGGCAGGAAAACTAGGATGATATTCTGGCAGATTGAAGGTTCAATGGAATGTGGGTGATGTGTATGTTTGATGCTGTGGGTTTCGGAGCTCTCAACCTTGATAAGATCTACAGGGTGGATAAAATTCCTGGAAGGGATGAGGAAGGTTTTGTTCTGGATGTGGAGATGCACCCGGGAGGAAGTGCAGCTAACACAATCGTCGGACTTTCAAGGCTCGGTTTAAAGACTTCCTTCATAGGCAAGACAGGTGACGATGAAGAGGGTAAAATTCTGATTGATGATTTCAGAAATGAGGGGGTTGATACTTCTGCAATAATAAGAGCAAAGGGAAGAAGTGGGGCAGCCATGATTTTCGTTGATGAAGGAGGTAGCAGAGCGATTCTTGTCGATCCTGGCGTGAATGATACGATAAAACTGGAAGAAGTAAGAACCAGCATTCTGAAAAATGCAGGAGTCCTTCACCTGACATCCTTCATCTGCAAAAATGGTCTGGAATCATTTGATAGCCAGAAAAGCGTCGTTAAGCTTGCAAAAGAGTTAAAATTCCATGTAACTTTCGATCCAGGATTAATTTATGTTGAAAAGGGATTCAAAGAGCTTGAAGACATTATAAAAACCACAACAGTTTTTCTTCCAAACAAAAGTGAGATTGAACTTCTGATGAACATGGACTACAGAGATGGCAGTAGGGAGATAATTTCCATGGGATGTAAAATAGTCGCTGTGAAACTTGGCAGAGAAGGTTGTTTCATCACTGATGGTGAAAAAGAGTACTTCATCGATGCCTTCGATGTAAAGCCTGTTGATACAACCGGTGCTGGAGATGCATTTAATGCCGGTTTCATATATGGCTTCCTGAAGGGTTATCAACTGAAAACATGCGGGATGCTCGGCAATTTTGTCGCATCGAAAAACATTCAGAGGGTTGGAGCCAGGGCAGGCTTACCTTCAAAGGATGAAATTGAGGAGATTCTCTGAATTAATCCTCACAAAAAGCCCGAGAGTGTTGTCTGAATATTTTTTCTGAGATTTATCTCCCATTTTTCCTTAGGAGTTATCAATCTACTCGATGCATCCTTTAACGCATCACTCAGATTCTCAAACTTTCTGCAATTCCCCCTCATCGCCCTCCTAACGCCTTCCTCAACCACCCAGACACCAAGAGGAGCATAGTAATCTGGTTTTATTTCTCTGAGAACAGTAACTTTTGCCTTTCTTTTCACCTTTCTGAGGTGCTCAAGAATAGGGAGTCTGGCAGCATAATATCCACCGGAAAGTGGAGAGTAATCTTTTTTCGGGAGAATTTCCTCGCTGTCGAATCCAATCCATGTTCTATCCGGACTCCAGAAACTCTTCTCAATCCAGATTTCCACGAGCTGGAAACTGTACTCTCCAGGACTCAATATGACTTCAAAATGGTTTCCAAAATGCTCATAGGAGTAGAGCTGGACTTCGTCAAGCTCTGGAAAGAGAGCTATCTCCTCCTTAATCTGCTCTCCAAGTATGTCATGGACAGCCGTAATACTCCATCTCGTAGGAACAAGCTTCCTGTTCCTTTGAATTCCAAGCATTCCCACCGAGAAAATTTTCTGGATGTAGTAGGTTGAGAAACCTGCATCGAAAAGGCTCTTAACCGCTTCAACAGCTCTCAAATCATCATAATATGCCTTTTCAACCTTGTGAGGTATTTTAGGATTTCCAGAAAGTTCAATCCTGTCCATTTTTGCAGAAATGCCAACAGGCTGGATTATATCATCCAACAGAGGTCTCCTTATTATTTCACTCACTTCAGCACCCAGTTCAACGGGTTTTTCACTTGCAGTTGCCTCCTGGATGTTAAGGAGGAATCTGTCAGGATTTGATGCAGCTTCAACAGCAGTCCTTCTCATACCTCTCAGCAGAGACATTCTAAAACCAATGATATCCTCGATACTACCCTCCCACATCCAGGGAGCATCCAGATGTTCGGGGTGTTCTGATTGAATGGAAATCATAGGCCCAACAAAAACAGCCGGGTACCCCGCCCTACCAACAAAAGCTGATGGAGGAGTTGGTTTCTCAATTTCTCCCTCTTTTATGTTGTGAGCTTTTAGAGAGTTGAATTTAACTATAAGCGGGCACTTTTTTCTCATGCACAGAAGGTTGCCCTTGCAGAGTGCACAGTTCACAATTCGATTAATAAAACTGAAAGTTAATAGAAATTTTGATAGATCTGAAAGTGTATTAAAGTAGATTAAAGTGGATTTTTACAAAAAAATTAGAAAGTGGTTATCTCACCATTAACGACCATTTCAGTTATTTTCGTGACATCTGAAAGCCACTCTTCAGCCACAAATCGGATTTTGCTCTCAAGCTTCTCTAGATCATAGCCCTTCTCCGGAATAACTTGAATACTCAGAGCATAGGGCTCATCAATTGGCTTTCCTATTTGGGAAAGTATCTTTACATATATTTCTTTTATTCCCTCAACTGCCTCAACAGTATCTCTCGCTATTATGCCTGCAAGTAGATTGTAAATCTTCCCAACATGGTTGATCGGATTTTTTCCGCTTGTTGCCTCCATACTCATAGGTCTGCCAGGAGTAATCAAACCATTTGCCCTGTTCCCTCTTCCAACACTGCCATCATCTCCATTTTCAGCTGAAGTCCCGGTTACAGTCAGATAAACTATTCTACTGTCGTAATCATCTGCTGTATTGATGCTCACATTAACATTCCTTTCCGTGTACTCTGAAACGATATCTACCACAAACTCTTTGAGCTCATCTTTCAGAGCGATGTAATCTCTGAAAGAATCAAGATATTTCCCAACAAAGGCACAGGCAATTGTGAGGTTGATCACATCCTTCTCCCTCAGCCCCATAACCTTCACATCTTCTCCAATCGCTGGATTCCTCCTTCTGAATTCGCTGTAAATCTTTTTTTCTACATTGTAAACAATTTTCTCAGTTTCACTCAGTGGAGCATATCCTATTCCGAATGATGTGTCATTTGAATGGGGTACTTCATTACTCCTCTTGAAAACATCCTTTAAATCCGTACTGCCCTCTCCCAGCCTCACATCAAAAACGATATCCGATTCTGGATCGAGGTTCAGCATGGAGTTCCTGATATACTCCTTTGCTGCCTTCAGTGCGATTCTGTCCGTCGGAATATAAACTCCATCAAACTGCTTTGTTGCTCTACCGACAAGAAGGCAGTAAATTGGCTCAATAACTTCTCCACCGCCAAACTCAGGGTTTGCCCTTCCCGCTACAATTTGCGTTTCATCGGTGTTGTGGTGGAGAATATATCCGAATCTCTTGAGATACTCTCTGCTGAGTGCCCTACTCATAGCCTCTGCCATACCATCGGCAAGACTATCCGGATGCCCAATTCCTTTTCTTTCAACAATTTCAATTTGCTGATCTTCAATCGGAGTGTGGACAATTTCCTCGATGAATATTTTTTTCTTCATGAACATCACCCAGCAAAGGTTGATATCAAGAATATAAATATTTCCCCATTCGTTTATTACTAATGGTAATAAACAAAAATGCGGTTTAACTCAGGACCGTCAGATTTATTAAGGTTTCTATATTTAGTTTCCCATCTAAAAGGATAGAATCCAAGAATTAGAAAACGCTAAGAGACACAGGATACACTTAGGCAAAGATATTCAAATCCCAGTCAGATTTTTTCAGGTTTTTCTGTTCCCTCCTGTAACTCTTTTTTCCTCCGGCCTGCAATTTCCTTAGCTCTTTTTTCTACCTCTTCAATGCTTAGCTCTTCAATAATCTCATATTTACCAGTGCTTATCCACATCATCTGCTCTTTTGTTGGCCTCGTTGCAAGAAATTTGGCTCCTGTTTTTTCATCTTCAAGCAGTATGACTGTCTCAGTTCCATCAGGGAATCTTATTCTTTTCATTAAAAAACAATGGAAAGAAGGAATTTAAATAATTTTAGGTTTGGAGACCCGTTTACACCCTATTTTATTCGAGACCAAATTCCGTTAAAAGTTTGCTTCAAGAATGGGCCAAAACTTGGGCTCAGCCTTTTTTGTTTCATTCTTTCCAACAAATCTTTTAAAAGTCACTTGGTTCAGAAATTTCAGTTCAAAAGCATGTTTGAGAGAAAGCTCATGGCGATAAATAAAAAACTGTAATCTGCGATTCTCGTTGATCCCAGTTCACAAAATATCCCGACAAACACATACAGTATTCAATCAACAATCTGTCAATCAGTCCAGATCCAGGAAAATAGTTCGGTAGAAGTAGTAAGGATGATACTGCCATATCCAGTGTGGCACATTCCTTCTATAGTCAAGCTCCATTGTTACCTTTACTCTCCCCTCGCTTAGAATCTTCTTTAGCTTCAGCTTTATATTTTCATCGAGCTCATCAAGAGTTTCACCAGTCACGGTAATTTCATCATTATGGGCTACCCATTCCTTTCCATTATGGTGTATGTCAAAACTGACCGTTCTCATAAAATCCTTCTTATTAACTGTATACATCATAATCGACCACTCATAAAAAATAGAAAGAAAGTTTTATGTTTAAGGCGATACCGTCGGTGGCATCATTCCCATGTGGAACAGCCACGCAATAAGCCAGCCGATGGGTATGATGATCACTGCCAGGATGAAGGCGTATGCAAGTGTGAGTTTTCCAAGTCCTTCCTGTCGAAGCGCTCTGAAGTCCGTTACAATGCCGATGCTGGTAAATGTCAGAACGAAGAAGAACTTTCTCAAAGACCCTTCTACAGGTTTAATTCCAAGCGTCAGTGCTTTGTAAGCAGTAGCACTGTCGGGATATAGGTTAAACCCTATGAACAGCAACAGGAACATTGCCAGGAAGTAGCCGAGGACGAACTTTGGAAATCTCCACCAGATCTCCATCTTCTGGACTTTCTCTCCTGGGCGTCTTTCAACTTTGTAAACCCAGATCGTAGCAAGAACGAAAGCCCAGACACCTATGAACATGTCGATCCAGATCTTGGTGTTAACTGCAGACATCAATATCCAGCCTTCCTCCCACTGCTGTCCGAGTTCTAATGCGGCTCTTGACCTCATCAGCTCGTCGAGTATCGCTCCAGCTGCTGCATCTGCACCATCGGTTTTGACCGTTAAACCAAGGCTGGCTCCTGCTGCTATTGGCTCATTGAACCAAAACGCCGCAAGTACTCCTGGCAAGATTATGAGTTCTATGACAGCGAAGACAACTATGAGCGCTGAGATCATTACCGGAACAATCGGTCTTGCTCTGATCGCTCCTGCAGTCGCTATAGCTGCTGAGACACCACAGATCGAGATTCCTGAAGCCAGGCACGCTGCCCACTCTCTTGAAAGCTTAAACAGTTTTCTGCCAGCCAGGAATGCAAGAGGCCAGAAAAGCAGGTACGCGGCTATTGTTGCACTGGCTCCGGCTGCGAGAAGGTGCACAGCATATCCAAGTGATTTGATCGCAAGATACCCAAGTTTGGCACCGAGCATAACTATAGCAACTTTGATGAACCACTCTGGTCTCGCACCAAGTTTAACGAACTCTCTGAACCCTTTTGGAGCTAAGTTGCCAATAATTAAACCTATGATCAGTGCCATGATATAGAATGCTCCACCGAGAGACAGACTCCAATCGATACCATATTTCGCTCTGTCAAGCTCTGTAGCAGCTATGTATGCGTTTTCACCGATTATATAACTGAGAACTGACAGCCAGAAAACGATTGTAAACGCACCAATGTATTTCTTGATATCCCACTTCATGAAATATGCGCCAATAGCGGTTGTCAGCATCAGTATTATGTATGTTGCGATCAGTGCTGCTACTGGACTCATGAGGTCAGGATGAGATGCCTTGAATGACTTCTCTATGGCCACCCACTTACCAAACTTTATGATCCATCCGACGAGGTCAACTCCGCTCAGTGATGTAATTATCCCAAGCAATACAAAGAATGTTCCAAGCCAGAAAGCCCACCAGTCCTCAGTTGAAAACATTCCAGTATACCATTTCCTTTCTTCAGCCATCATCTCACCTCTAAACTAATCACCCCTTATACTGCACCAGTATGGTAAAGTATATGATTGTCCATAGAATTGCCATCGTTATGACTCCTGCAATTACGGAGAATTTTACCAAACTCCCGTCTATTGCAGGATCCCACGGTTCTATTGCTATCAGTGGTTTCTCGTAGCTACACGATGTGCATCGAAGGATGTCTTCACCTTCCATTTTCACTATTTCCATCATTGATCCACAATTGGGACACATCTCTTCAGCCATACAATCACCCCGCTAAGCTCACCAGACGGCGAACCTCGAAGCTCTATTCTTTGTTTTTTGAATATTTTAGCATATCGTCAAAGAAAGTGTCAGAAAGTGTCAATTAAATTTATCATTTTTAATTAGTGTAATTGTTACCCACTTAATCTCAAAAATTATTTTTTAGGTTATTGACTCAACCCTTCTCGATTGGTGGATGAAGTAATCTCTGCCCTTCTCGGTTAACTCCAAGTATTTCACCCTGCCCATCTTTCCAACCACAATAAGCCCTTTATAGACGAGCTGCGCTATCCTCTTCTTAGCTGTATTTCTCGATATTCCGAATTTATCCATAATCTCCTTCATAGATGGTTTCCTTCCGACTCTGTTCTCAAGATAAACATATCTCGCAATTTCATAAACCTCTGGAGATAGGTCAAATGTTTTCTGTTCTATCGGATTGCACTCCTTCCTCAAAAGCCTTATTTCCTTCTCCGAAAGTAACGCTGGATCAATGTTGAAAATCACTACTCCTTTATTGAAGATATAGAAGATATCTCTTAATTCCTGAACAAAATCCAGCAAGCTCTTGAAACCATTCTTGAGTAAAATATAGTCTAGATCAATCATAACTGCATTGTTCCATCCCGGAAGTTTGAGTATAATCTCTTTAATTTTCTCAGGGTCCGGGTAAACATTATTCTTCCCCGCTCTTTCAGAAAAATAGTACAGCTTTGCGTTGCATTTTATTTTTTCACCGTCTTCTCTTGTAAAAACATAACCTGAGAAACCACACCTAACGAGATCAGAAATTACCTCCTCACACAGATCAGGTGATTGTTCTATAAGATATATCTTCCCTTTTTCTACATTATATCTTGTTATCTCTCTGATCATCTCCTTCTCAGCTTTCAACCTTGTTGAGATATCTCTCGCGATGAAAGAGAGTCTTGAAATCCCATTTTCTCCATAAACCGGTATTGCAGTAATCTCCACGAAAACTATCTCTCCTTCTTTATTCAACCTTCTCGTCTCATAAGTTATGTTCTCTCCAGAACCAATTCTATCCTTCACCATCTTTATTTCATCGTAAAGTTCTTCAGGTAGAATCAAATCTATGGATTTACCTATTACTTCTTCCTTTTTCCATCCAAACAACCTTTCAGCAGTTTTATTCCAGCTCGTGATTCTGTTAGAAAGATCGATAGAGTATATCGCATCGTTTGAGTTTTCTACTATGTTTGCGAGGTATTCGAGTTCTTTTTTCGAATTGATTAGTTCTTCTGTTTTCCTTTCCAGTTCAGAATATGCGAGTCTTAACGCCTCTTCAGCCCTTTTTCTGTCAGTTATATCCCTCATAATTGCAACAAACCCTGCTATATCTCCTTCAGAGTCGTGAATTACAGTGAGTGTCTGATCAACGACCATCGTTCTCCCATCTTTCGATATTCTTATAGCCTCAATATCTCTAACGAATCCATCCTGTATTGCTTTTCTAAAATTCTGCGCACATACTTTCTCTCTTTCAGGGGGAATGAGGATTGATAATGGCTTTCCTACCATCTCCTCGGCAGTATAACCAAACATCATCTCTGCTCCCCTGTTCCAAGAGACGATCTTCGTATCGAGATCAAGAGAGACCACCGCATCTATCGTGTGGTCGAGAATGCTGGCGAGGTATGCTGCCTCCTCCTCAGCCCTCTTTCTGATTGTGATATCTCTTGCCACACACCTGTAGCCTAAAAACCTGCCATTTTCATCAAAAAATGGTCTTCCACTGATTTCAACAAATAAATCCCTCCCATCAACAATGTTTTTAAATTGTATGTCCATTCCACTGAAGGGCATTTTAGCCCGAAGTGTTTCAATCACATGTTCCTGCTCTTCAACTTCAACAAAATCAAGAATTGACATCCCTATAACATCTTCTGGACTTAAACCCACCAGTTCAAAGCTTCTTGAGCTTGAAAATGTGATTTCAAGGCTTTCATTGATTTCAAAAACCCAGTCATTGATATCTTCAATTAAAGCTCTGTACTTCTCCTCGCTTTTCTTTATAACCTCTCTCTGGGTTTTGATTTCATATGCCATTTGATTGAAAGAATCAGCCAGAGACTCAAGTTCATCTCCTGATTTCAATTCAACAAATACCTCTTCTCCTCTTGCTATCTTTTCAAAACCCTCCTTCAACCTCTCTATCGGTTCAACTATACTTCCTGCTGCAAAAAGAGAAGTGCCGAAAAGAATTATCCCTATGTAAATCAGGAGTTCGAAGGTAAAGCTTCTGGGAGTATAGAAAGTAGCAATGTAGAGGGAAAGGGAGAGTAAAGAGAAAAAGAGAGAAATTGTCACGATCTTCAGGAACATCGGGAAGACATATCTCTTTCTTATTTCAAGGGGATTGACCGTTTGAAAGATTTCTTTGCCGCCTTTCATATAACCACCTCACACCAGTGTCATAAGCAGGAGTACAAAACTTACCGAGAGAAACCATCCTGAATATACGATTATGAGTGGAGAGAGGCGAACATTCTGTATGTCTGAAAGATTTACTGAGAAGCCAATTGATGCAAGAGTTAGCGAGAAAGCCAAGGTTGAGAGGGGCTGCAGAACCTCTATAATCTGTCGTGGGAGAAAATTCTCTGAAAGAAAAGCAAGTAGAATAAAGGCAACAACATACCAGGGAACATAAAATCTGTGGTCTGAGTAAAAGAACGATACAAGCAGTGCAACAACAGCAATCATAGCTATTCTTACAGCCTTTATTGCCAAAGCCGTAGCTTCTATGTTCTCACCCAGTTGCTTTGATGCTATTTTAACCAAACCAGTCTGCTGGAGAGTAGAACCACTTAAAAGAGCATATTTTAAATCTGAGAGTTCCAGAATGTAATAAAGGGAAGGATAAGTGATTGCTCCAGTAAGACCAACAACTGTGATTATAATAATCGAAGCTGAGAACTCCTCCTTTCTTGGCTGGATAATGGAAGAGACAATTGCAATGGCTGAAGCGCCGCATATTGCATTGCCACATGCCAATAGGGTTGTAAACTTCCTGCTGAGATTAATAACACGGCACATATAAAAGACACTCAAACCGAGGGCAAGTGTGGAGAGCAGTGAGACCCCAATAAAAACAGGTGGGATCTCAACTCCTCTTGGAAAGACCACATTTGTGCCGTACAGAACAATACCTATTGGAAGAGTTACCGAGAGGGATTTTTGAGAGATATATTCCTTTCTCTCACCCCTGTAAGCTGAACCAAAAAGAATTCCTATGAAAAGGGCAAGAAAAAGAGCATCAAAGGCAGGATCAAGTGTGCTGATACTGTATGCTATTATACCCGATATCACAATGAGAATTATGGCTGGATAATTCTCTTTTATATCCCTGAAGGCAATGTGGAACATCGAACCTAAGTGTGAAAGTTTTGATTCCATAATCTCAAATGTTATCAATCAATATTTGTAACTTTTGACACTATTTCTGACACTGTCACTGCACAGTAATCGTGAAAAGTATGAAAAAGGGAAAGGTTAAATATTCACGTTTACGTAAAGGTGACAAGAAGACTTAACTTGAGGAAAGGCAAAATATAGTGAGGTGTTGTTATGCTTGAAAACAATTTTTTGAACAGTGAAGAGGAAATAAAATTGAGAGAGGAAGTTAAAGAGTTTGTTAAAAGTGTTGATCCTGAACTGCTGAGAAAAATGGATGCAAATGAAATTGACTACCCCTACGAATTCCTGCATGAGGCTGCACGAAGAAATCTTCTTGGCTTGAGATTTCCGGACGAGTTTGGTGGTAGAGGGCTTACATGGACTGCTGAAAGTGTTGCCATGGAGGAAGTTGGAGTTCTGGGGATGGGTCTTGGATGCACATATGCAATGGTAAGTATAGTGGGTGAAGCACTTTACAGATTTGGAGATGAGTGGCAGAAAGAGGAATTTCTCAAACCCATAATAAAGGGCAAGAAACTCTCTGCTGAGGGACTGACCGAGCCGAGAGGTGGAAGTGACTTTTTTGGTACAACAACAAAAGCTGAGAAGAAAGGAAACAGGTGGATTCTAAACGGAATGAAGAGATTTATCGCCGGAGGTAAAACCGCTGACTTCTATCTCATTTATGCGAGGACAGACTTTAACGCTCCCGGACACAAAGCTCTGACTGCCTTCATTGTGGAGAGAGATATGGGTGTTGAGGTGGAGGAGTTGTATAACCTGCTCGGATTCAGAGGAATGGGAACTGCAAGAATAGTTTTCAAAGATCTGGAGGTTCCCGATGAATACAGGGTCGGAGAGGTCAACGGAGCCAGAAAAATTTTCAACAGGATGATGGTTCCTGAAAGGCTGACTTCAGCTGCAGGCGCAGTTGGTACTGCGAGAGCGGCTCTCGAGGTGGCTGTTAAATATTCGACCAAACGAAAAGCCTTTGGAACGCAGATAAGAAATTTTCAGGGGGTCAACTTTAAGGTAGCAGAATGTATGGCAAAGCTTGACGCTGCAAGAGCACTCGTCTATACAGCTGCAAGAGCAGCGGATGAGAGCGATAAGAGCGATGTCGATCCAAGAAGACTCGTGAGTGAGGCGAAATATATTGCAACGGAATTCGGATGGGAAATTGTAAATGAAGCCATGCAGATCATGGGGGGTATAGGCTACACCCAAGTGTATCCAATCGAGAGAATGCTCAGGGATATGAGGCTTGCACCGATATGGACGGGTAGTAATGAGATAATGAAGATGCTGATCCAGCATGAAACATATAAAATGGCAGGTGCCCCTTCAAAGGATAGAGATTACGAAAAAGATGCTATGGACTGGTACAAGGAGGCTGAAAAAGTATTTGAATAGAGCTTTTTAATTTTTTCCCCTTTTAAGAAAAGTTAAGAAAAGCTTTTAAAACTCCAGTAATTTCGTTGGAGAAAGGTGTCGGGAATGCTGGAGTACGTTCTGGACATATTCATTGAAATGTTTATAGTTTTCATAGCAGCCTTACTTTTTGTTAACGCAATAGAGTACTTGGGAAGTGTTTTTGAGCTTGGAGGATCATTCGTTGGAGCCATATTATCTCCCCTTTTCACATCTTTGCCTGAATTAATTGTTTTTATTGTAGCAGTTTTCTTTTCAGGAGCTGTCAGTGGTGAAGAGATTGGAATTGGAACAATTTTTGGACAGCCATTCATGGCTTCCAGCTTATCTTACGGCCTTGTTGGAATTACAGTTGTTCTTGGTTTTTATTTCAAAAAAAGAGAAGACCTCGTTCTTGAAGTTAATAGAACACTGATAATCCCCTACGCCCTCATATCAATAGTATTCCCGCTAACCCTCGCTCCAGCCATTCTCGGATTTAACAAGTTGTTTGGATTGCTGTTCCTTATGATTTATGTCGGATATACTATTTCAATGTACAAGAGTGGAATGTCAGAGAAAATAGAGGATGCTGATGATCCATATGTCTGTGCCGTAATCCCAAATAGAAAACTTGGTGGTGTTATTCAGCTCATAGCAGCTGTTATCCTTCTTTACTACGGTTCCCACGGTCTTGTAAACTCCGTGGATGCTATTTCCCGTGAAGCAGGAATAAGTGCTCTTGGGCTTGCTCTCATAATAATCCCTGCTGCAACAGCAATTCCTGAAACAGCAAGTGCACTTATATGGAGTTACAGGGGTAGAGATACATTAAGTATAGCATCCTTGATTGGGGAGAAAATACTCTATTCAACATTTTATCCCGGAATCGGGTTGCTTGTTACATCATGGGTTCTTGATATTCATGCCTACCTCAGCGTGGCTGGAACAACAGTAATCTCACTGATTCTCCTTTACTTTGTAGTAAAGCAGAGAATTCCATGGTGGGGTTTGATGTTCGGTTTATTTTTCTTCATCGGGTATTCAATCCTGATATTCGTTTACCACATCTGATTTTTAGATGGGTAAATTTTAAATCAGAGTCATCAAATTCGATACATAGGAAAAAGGGCGATTTGCAATGTTTGTGGTTATGAATGGGATGCATGGGATAAATCCGAGTCAAAATTATGCTGTCCCAAATGCAACTCAAAAGAGGTAAATGTAAAATAGGGTTTTCTCCTGATTTACATAGTAAACTTTATGTCAGACCAAAATTTTGATAACCAGCACGGGGTAAACTAAAATTCAAGCGGAGGTTGCCGAGTCAGGAAAAGGCGCCGGATTTAGGGTCCGGTCCCGTAGGGGTCCGAGGGTTCAAATCCCTCCCTCCGCACTTTTATTACTCCTACAGTTTTCAGCATCTCTTCAATCTTTCCATCCGCAGACTCTAGCAGTTTTTAAAAATCAAAAATTAAGTTAATAAAATTAAAATTAGAAATAAATTGTAGCATCTGCCTCCAGAACGAGGCTGTTGAGGGTTGCTGCTCCAACCACCTTTACACCGTCAATTATGTCTCCCTTTTCAATATCCAGTAAATATGCACTTCTATCACAGACCATCATCTCTACTCCCGCCTGCAGCGATTGATCAATTATCTCTTTTAGCGAGGGGAAATTTCCGATTTTGATTTTCTCAGCTTCACCCTTTTTCACAACAGTTACACCCTTTATTAAAAAGTAAATTACCGGTTCAATTTCCATGGCTTTTGCAGTCATTGCAAGAACGAAGGGAGCATACAGTCTTTCAGGAGTATCAGTTCCACTCGTCTGTACATAAACTATTTTAGTCATTCCTTTCACCAACAATATTCCACAGATATACTTTATAAACTTTCTTATTTTTAAGTCAAATTAATTAATAAAAAATAACCTGAAAACTCATGAGAGCATCTTCTTTATCCTGAGACTTACAAGAATATTTAGGAGTGCAAGAAAGGCGGCTGACAGGAGGAGAGCAGCATAGCTCGATGATGAAATTGATTGATAAAACCACAGTGAAACAGCAACCAGACTCAGAACAGATATTATCAGAGTGATATTGAGGAATTGGTTCAGGATTGATTTATTGATCTCCAGAATTCTCGTTACTTCACCGAGATAAGAGGTCTCTTTATTGAGTATCGATTCAAGATCTCCAATCAACATGTCCTCATAATCTCTCCCTTCAGAATCCCATTTATTCTGATGTTCTGATGGGCAATCTTTTTTTATGATTCGAGAGATTTTATCAATCCGATCAGAAGGGCTCTCCATTTTAATCCAATCTACATTTCTTTAATTAAATACTTTATTATATACCTCATTATGATAATTCCTGTTTATAACTAGATTATAAACATCAAAACCCGATTATTAACTGGCAATACTGCACTTCCCAAGAAGTCGGTCTCGTTAAAAGGTTTCCCATCACCCTGATAAAAGAGGTTTTCAGACCAGCAAGAAGGTTAATCAGACTCGTTTTGCTTTCCCAAAGTACCAACTGCAAATCTCTTTCACAGACTTTTAAGAAATCTACCGTAAAATTCATAAACACTCTTTTTTTACTACCTTAAAAGAGGGGGCCGGTAGCTCAGTCTGGAAGAGCGCTCGCTTGGCATGCGAGAGGCCTGGGGTTCAAATCCCCACCGGTCCACTACGAATTCTCTTACTACTGGGTTATTTTAATGAATACAGGAGTTCTAAGTAGAGTAGCCACAAAAACAGAAACCCTGAGAGTTCATGAAATGAATTTTCAGTAATCTTGACTGAACTTAGAGTGACTACATAACCCTATCGTATTTACATTGTAATAATTTAAAATAATTAAGCAATTTAATTAATTTAGTCAAATTTACTTAGAATGCGTGAAATCATAAACATCGAAAGAAAAGGATAAACAAAAGAGAAAAGAAGAAGATACCCCGAAAATGGGGAGCTGTAATGAACAGCTATGTAAAGTGGTGGATTAAACAGAATGTAGAAAAGGTTGGACAAGAAGTGTAGTTTGAGATATATCGGCAAATAATTGGTTGAAAGGCGAATTACGAGATCAATCAGTGGCCCAATATATCCTTTCATCACTACAAGAAAACTTAGAATAAGATATGCCAAAGCAATTTTAGTTGAGAGTTTCAAATATACCCCTCCAAACTTTCTGAATACAGCTATATCTATCCAACCAATCCTGCAATTATTATCGCACAGCCTATTAAGGCAGTGTGATTCCCTCTTACAGCGATTCTATAACCTCTCTTGTTCATTTACCTGATAGCTTTTTTAACATTTACTCTGATTTGTACTGTCCTTCGCAACTCAGCCCCATATGAATCTGCTGTGGGAGATCAATACACATCTTCATACATCTCCAACACCCAAGTATATTTGCTTTCTTACAACACAAACCACAGAACAAGGAAAAATAAAGCTAAAACAGAGTAAATTTTCAATCCGGTACCCAGTAAAGAACATTGTTGTCAAAAAAGGCATTAAGTTCACCTGAATTGTAGAGGGAACTCAGATAAGCTTTTACTGTTGAAAGAGCTAAAGAGTATTCTATAAAGTTGTTCACAGTAATTTCAAAGTAATCCAAAACCTCTTTAAAAATCTCCTCTGTGGTCTTCGGAGAGTTGAAGGAGAGTATCAGATCCTCAACCCTTTCAATTACTCCTAAATTTAAATCAACAAGAGAGGAGATATCTTCCGTCGGTTCAGCATGGGAAGGTACGAAAAGGTCACATTTCATCTTTTCAATTTTTGTTAATGTCTTTTTTTGTTTCTCTATATCCATAAAAAGTGGAATTCCGTATTTATCAATGATTTTCTCAGAAAAGACTGTATCTGCACAGAAGAGAACTCCATCCACCTCTAGTCCTATCTGATTCGGTGCATGTCCGGGTAGTGGAATAACATTAACCTCTTTTCCCGCTATGCTGATTGAATGTTTTTCAGACCTTAGCACATGATCAACCCCTGATGGTTTTGCCATGAGAAATCTTGACATCAGGTCTCTAACCGGATGAGCAGAATAGAGATAAAGTGGTTCTATATACGGATACTGAATCATACCCGCCTCTATTTCAGGAGCAATTACCTTAGCCCCAGATTTTTCTACAATATAATTATTTCCACCAAAATGGTCTGCATGAGAATGGGTGTTTATGATTGCCGAAATTTTTAAGCCTAGTTTATCAAGACGCCTGAATATTCTTCTACCTGTATCTTTATCCAGCCCCGTATCCACAAGAATGGCTTTTTCACCAGATTTAATCACCCCGATGTTAACAGCTCCCGGAATGCAGAATACAGACTCACTTACCGAATCTAGTTTCATGGGAAAAAATGAGTAAAATCTTATTAATAAATTGCTGGTTAATAACCATAGAAGTTAAAGCTCTGATGGAAGAAAAAAATATTTAAAACGGTTATTTAACCTGCCTTCATGAGAAAATATAGTGTTGCCGTTCTCGGAGCAACAGGGATGGTTGGCCAAAAGTTCATCCAGATTCTCAGCAACCACGAATGGTTCGATATAAAGTCACTTGTTGCTTCTGAGAAGAGAATTGGCAAGTTTTATGGGGAAGAAGTTGAGTGGAAGGTTTCTGCGAATGTTCCTGAGAAGGTTAGAGATATTGAGATGCTTCCGATGGATCCGAAGAAAGTTGATGCAGACATAGTTTTTTCAGCTCTACCCAGTGATACTGCCAGAAAGGTTGAGGCTGATTTTGCATCAGAGGGTTTTGTGGTCGCATCAAATGCTTCAGCCTTCAGAATGGAGAAAGATGTCCCACTTATGATACCTGAAGTGAACCCGGAACATCTTGGTCTTATAGAGGTTCAGAAAAAGAACCGTAACTGGGATGGTTTTATAGTAACCAATCCAAACTGCACTACAATTATACTGGTTCTCAGCCTGAAACCACTAATGGATCTTGGTCTGAAAAGAGTTATAGTTTCATCGATGCAGGCTCTCAGCGGAGCAGGCTATCCGGGAGTCCCATCCCTCGCAATAATGGACAATGTTCTGCCTTTCATCAATGGAGAAGAGGAGAAAGTTGAGGAAGAGCCTCTGAAGTTGCTCGGAAAGTTCAACGGTAGCGAGGTGGAGTACGCAGATCTAACTGTATCTGCATCCTGTCACAGAGTACCGGTTATAGATGGACACCTTGAGGCTGTTTGGGCTGAATTCAGCAGAGATGTTGAGGTGGATGAGGTAATAGATGCTTTCAACTCTCTAAAGCCTCTTGATCTCCCCACATCTCCAGAAAAAGTAATCATAGTGCGAAAGGAATCTGATCGCCCACAACCAAGATTGGACAGAGACGAGGGAGATGGAATGAGCATAACCGTGGGAAGAGTTAGAAAGGATTCCAGCAATGCTATCAAATACCTCGTTCTTGGACATAACACAGTGAGAGGTGCTGCTGGAGCAAGCATATTGAATGCAGAACTCATGATTAAAGAAAAATTAATATAACATAAAGTATGCTTCCATTTCACTGAAAAAACAGGGGGGAATAAAAGATGGCTGAGAACTCAGTGTTTGTTGGAAACAAGCCGGTCATGAACTATGTTCTGGCAGTACTGACTCAGTTCAACAGCGGAGTAAATGAAGTTTCTGTTAAGGCAAGAGGTAGGGCGATCAGTAGGGCTGTTGATGTCGCAGAGATTGTCAGGAAAAGATTTCTGCCAGATGTTGAAGTAAAGGATATTCAGATTTCAACCGAGAAAGTGGAGAGTGAGCAGGGAGAGGCGAATGTATCTGCTATAGAGATAACACTCGCCAAGAAATAATAGTAGGACTGAAGAATAGAACTGTTATTTCAAATTTTATCAAAATTTACCCGATTTTCTGAATTTTATTTATTAAATGTTCTGTGTATAGTTTATTGGAGTTATCCCAATCAGACTGTATTATTCCGGATTTCGACTATTCTAACAGGAAATCCAGAGCAGCTATCAAACACAAAATTTTTTAAATTCCCTTTCGATTTAAAAATGATGATAGAAGGTCTGCCAACTCTTGATGATGTAGATTTTTCTGGTAAAAGGATTCTTCTCAGGGTTGATATCAACGCCCCCATCGTCAATTCCACAATTCTCGACACAACCAGATTTGAAAGTCACATTCCCACACTCAGAGAACTTGAGGATAACAGAGTTGTTATCCTTGCACATCAGAGCAGAGCCGGAAAAAAAGATTTCACAACTCTTGAAGCCCATGCAGATATACTATCCAGACTCTTAGGAAAAAATGTAGAGTATGTTGATGATCTTTTCAGCAGCTGTGCAATCAACAGGATATCGGAAAGTGAGAGTAGCTATCTTCTCCTTGAAAACGTAAGATTTTACGCAGAAGAGACTCTAAAGAGGACACCCGAGGAGCACTCTAAATCAATGATAGTGAGAAGACTCTCTCCGCTCTTTGACCTATATATAAACGATGCTTTTTCTGCATCTCATCGATCTCAGGCTTCCTTGGTGGGATTTCCACCTGTAATTCCTTCGGTTGTGGGGAGGCTGGTTGAAAAGGAGGTTGCTGCATTAACCAGAGCGCTAAAAAGTAGTGAAGACAAAATTTTCATCCTTGGAGGAGCCAAGATATCAGATTCTGTTAAGGTTCTCAAAAATGTCCTTACATCTGAAATTGCAGAAAAGGTTGCAGTTACAGGTGTTGTGGGAAATTACTTTCTGATGCTCAAGGGTAAGAAAATAGGGGAAACCAATGAGAAGGTTGTCGAGGAGAACAAGGAGGGAATCGATGACAGAGAGATGCTGGAGATTCTTGAGAAATATCAGGATAGAATAATGCTTCCTGTGGATTTTGGGGTTGAGATTGATGGAAGGAGAGAAGATATCAGTGTGGATGAATTTGATGGAAATGGGCGTATAATGGACATCGGCGTAAATACAATATCTATGTTCTCCGAAGAAATACCCAAGTATGGTGTTGTGGTGATCAATGGTCCCGCCGGCGTTTTTGAGAACGAGAAGTTTGCACTTGGAACTTTTGAGATACTGAAAGCAGTTTCAAAGGCTGAATTTTCTGTTGTCGGTGGTGGGCATATATCCACAGCTGCAAGATTGATGGGGATCGATAAGAAAATGGGCCATGTATCAACTGGTGGCGGTGCAAGCATAAGATTTCTGAGCGGTGAAAGACTTCCCGCACTTGAGGTTATAAGAGAGTACTGGGAGAAAAAGTGGTCGAAGGCATTATAGCATATAACACCTAACCAAATTCCCCGATTCAGATTGAAACATATTAAAAGATGAATTAAAGAATGAATTCAGATCTGGATAGAGTCCAGACCATCCCACCTGCTAAACTCCACTTCAAAGCCAAGCAAGTCCAGCACTCTCGACACCGTATGAGCCACAATATCATCAATTGTTCTGGGACGAATGTAGAAGGCAGGAACAGGTGGCATGATAATTGCTCCAAGTCTTGAGAGTCTCAGAAGGGTTGATAGATGTCCTTCATGGAGAGGTGTCTCTCTCACAAGCAGTATCAACTTTCTTTTTTCTTTTAGCGTAACATCGGCTGCCCTGGCTATCAGATTATCTGCTATACCATAAGCTATGGAAGAGGCTGTATTAATCGTACAGGGGGCTATTACCATACCATTGTGCCTGAAGCTACCGCTTGCAAGTCTTGCCCCAATGTCTTTAGGAGTATAGAAGTGATCTGCCAGAGATTTGATATAATCTAGATCTACATCAGTTTCTGTCTTCAGTGTGAGAATTGCAGGTTTTGATACGATAAGATGGACTTCAGAACCAAGTTTTTTCAGCTCTTCCAGTAACCTTATGCCATAAACCTGTCCGCTTGCTCCAGTCATTGCGAGAACGATTTTTTCCATGCAATTCTTTAATGGTTGAAGTATTTAAAGGTGTTTTGATGACACATTGCTATTCCAAAAAACATCTTTTAGCTCTCCCACAAAAAATTATTAATTAGCTCCAGTTTATACTTTCAGAATACAAGAAGAAATAACACTGTGGCTAAAAAGTGCTGAAGAAGATATATATGATGCAGAAATATTTCTGAAAAACTCAAGATTCTTTCGTACAGCTTTTTTTCACAGCAAGCTGTAGAAAAAGCTCTTAAGGCGATGTTCTTCATTGTTAAAAGACAGGAACCTCCAAAACCTCATACCGTCACAGAACTTTACATAGATCTAAGAGATCATGGGTTCAACCTTCCTGAAAAACTAGAAAAAGAGCTTTTTGTCCTGAACAAATACTATACAGTTTTGAGATATCCTGATGCTGCAAATGGGCTCCCATCAGAGAGTGTAGATGAGGAGGAAGCTATAAGAGCTTTGAGAATTGCAAAAGAGGTTGTTGAGAATGCAAAGAAAGTCGCCAGCAGAAGTGATTGACACTGTAAGGAGACTGGAGAAAGGGTTGAGTGAACTACTCCGCCCTTACGGAGCTTCTACCTTCAAGGGCTTCAGCCCTATCATCGGTAGTTCGGGCTGGTTCACGACAGCCCCCGTCCCCTTACGGGACACTTTAGTTTTGTTTAGCTTTTCCAAACCCTTCTTCAGAATAT
>Ga0209426_1000074_pt1 | contig 175912 bp, 166 predicted proteins | sample Deesub1362B_J571_FD_187697 | JGI IMG/M metagenome (GOLD analysis project Ga0209426, IMG submission 187697) | Deep oceanic, basalt-hosted subsurface ecosystem from Juan de Fuca Ridge flank, Pacific Ocean, CORK Borehole 1362B_J2.571 (SPAdes)... ...
GGGCGAAGTCGGGCCGCTCTGGCTGCTGGGCTTGCGCCAGACCGCCGGGCGCGGTCGTCGTGGCCGCGCCTGGGAGACCGGCGAGGGCAATCTCGCCGCGACCCTGCTGTTTCGCACCGACAAGCCGCCGGCGGAGGCCGCCCAGGTCTCCTTCGTCGCCGCCCTGGCCGTGGCCGACATGCTGGCCGAGTACGCGCCGGCTTCTCTCATCAGCCTGAAATGGCCTAACGACCCGATGCTGGCTGGCTTGAAGGTCAGCGGCATCCTGATCGAGTCCGGCGCCGCGCCCCAGGGCGGCCTGTGGATCGCCGTCGGCGTCGGCGTCAATCTCCGCCACAAGCCGGTCGAGAGCGAGCGTCCCGCCACCTCGGTCGCCGCCCATCGTGAGAGCCCCCCGCCGCATCCGACCGAGGCCGTCGAGGTGCTGGCGCGCGCCTTCGAGCGCTGGTCGCGATCCTGGACCGCGCTGGGCTTCCCGGTGATCGCCGACGCCTGGACGGCGCGCGCCCACGGCCTGGGCGAGGCCTGCGTCGCCCGGCTGGGCGCCGAGACGGTCGAGGGGATCGCCGAAGGGCTCGACGGCGACGGCGCATTGCGCCTGCGTCTGCCCGACGGTCGGGTGCGCCGGATCACCGCCGGCGATGTGTTTTTCGGAGCTGCCTGATGCTGTTGGCCATTGAACAGGGCAATACCAACACCATGTTCGCCATCCACGACGGTCAGTCGTGGATCGCCCAGTGGCGGTCGGCGACCGAAAGCACCCGCACCGCCGACGAATATGTGGTCTGGTTGTCGCAGCTGCTGTCGATGCAGGGGATCGGCTTTCGGGCGATCGACGCGGTGATCATCTCCAGCGTCGTGCCGCAGTCGATTTTCAACCTTCGTAACCTCAGCCGCCGCTACTTCAATGTCGAGCCCTTGGTGATCGGCGAGAACGCCAAGCTGGGCATAGACGTTCGGATCGAAAAGCCATCGGAGGCCGGCGCCGACCGCCTGGTCAACGCCATTGGCGCGGCGATGGTCTATTCCGGTCCGCTGATCGTCATCGACAGCGGCACGGCCACGACCTTCGACATCGTCGCGGCCGACGGCGCGTTCGAGGGCGGCATCATCTCGCCCGGGATCAATCTGTCGATGCAGGCCTTGCATGAAGCGGCGGCCAAGCTGCCGAGGATCGCGATCCAGCGGCCGGCGGGTAACAGGATCGTGGGCACCGACACGGTGTCGGCCATGCAGTCTGGCGTGTTTTGGGGGTATATCTCCCTGATCGAGGGGCTCGTCTCGCGCATCAAGGCCGAGCGCGCCGAGCCCATGACCGTGATCGCCACCGGCGGCGTCGCCTCGCTGTTCGAGGGCGCCACCGACAGCATTGACCATTTCGACTCCGATCTGACGATCCGGGGTCTCCTTGAAATCTACAGACGAAACACTGTTTCAGAGACCTGATGAAAAAAGCCAATGACGACGAACTCGTCTTCCTGCCGTTGGGCGGGTCGAACGAGATCGGCATGAACTTCAACCTTTACGGCTTCGGCCCGGCGCATGATCGCAAATGGATCGTCGTCGACCTGGGCGTGACCTTCGGCGACCAGACAACGCCGGGCGTCGAGATCATTCTTCCCGATCCGACCTTCATCGAGCCCTATGCCGACGACATTCTCGGCATCGTCCTGACGCACGCGCACGAGGATCACCTGGGCGCCGTGCACTGGCTGTGGCCGCGCCTGAAGGCGCCGGTCTACGCCACGCCGTTCACCGCCTTTCTATTGCGCGAGAAGCTGCGCGACGCCGACCTGCTGGACGACGTGTCGATCACCGAGGTCCCGCTGGGCGGAACCTTCCAGCTGGGCCCGTTCGCGCTGGAACTGATCACGCTGACGCACTCGATCCCAGAGCCGAACGGTCTGGCGATCAAGACGCCGCTGGGCACGATCCTGCACACGGGCGACTGGAAGATCGATCCGGAGCCGCAGCTGGGCGCCCCGACCGACGAGGCCGCCATCCGCAGACTCGGCGACGAGGGCGTGCTGGCCATGGTTTGCGACAGCACGAACGTCTTCGTCGAAGGTGAGGCGGGGTCGGAAGCCGATGTCCGCAAGGCCCTTGGCGATTTGATCCGGAGCCTGAAGGGTAAGATCGCCGTCGCCTGCTTCGCCTCGAACGTGGCGCGCATGGACACGGTGATCCGCGCCGCCCAGGCGTGCGGCCGCAAGGTCTGCCTGGCGGGCCGTTCGATGCACCGCATGGCCGCCGCCGCCCGCTCCGTCGGCCTGCTGGAGGGCGTGGAGCCCTTCATCAACGACGACCAAGCCAAGCACTTGCCTGAGGACCAAGTCCTGTTCCTGTGCACGGGCAGCCAGGGCGAACCGCGCGCGGCGCTGTCGCGCATCGCCGAGGGCAGCCATCCGCATGTGAAGCTGGGGCAGGGCGACCACGTGGTCTTCAGCTCGCGGGTGATCCCGGGCAACGAGATCCCGATCCGCAACCTGCAAAACAAGCTCGCCGATCGCGGGGTGCGCCTGCACACCGAGCGCGATACGCCGGGCATCCACGTCTCGGGCCACCCGTGCCGGGACGAGCTGCGCCAGATGTATTCCTGGGTGCGGCCGCATATCGCCGTGCCGACCCACGGCGAGCGTCGCCACCTGATCGAGCACGCCGCCTTCGCCAAGGATCTGCAAGTTCCGCACGCGGTCAGCCCGCGCAACGGCGACATGGTGCGCTTGGCGCCCGGTCAGCCGGGGATCATCGACGAAGTGCCGGCCGGACGTCTGTACGTCGATGGCGGCGTCGTCACGCCGGAGAACGGCGAGGCCCTGCGCGAGCGTCGCCACGCCGCCTATAACGGCGTGCTGGCCGTGTCGATCGTGCTGGATGGCCGCAACAAGATCGTCTCGGGCCCGCAGATCCGCGGCATCGGCCTGACGGGCGACGAGGAATACTCGCTGGACGACGCGCTGGACGATCTCTGCGAGGAGGCCGAGACCGCCTACAAGCGTCTCGACGGTGACGCCCGCGAGGTCGACGAGACGATCGAAAGCGCCATTTCTCGCGCTGTGAAAAAGGCCGCGTTCCGCATCTGGGAGCGCAAGCCGGTCGTCGAGACCACGGTCCTGCGCATCTGATAGTGGGGGCGGCCGCGAAAACGCCGTGGTCGCCCTTTCTTTCCGGAGCGCGCTGGTGCTAGGCCATACGGCAAGAACCAGAAAAGCGCAGCGGGAGTTCGGACATGATCGGCAAGCTCAACCACGTCGGCGTCGCCACGCCGTCCATCGACGACTCGGTGAAAATGTACCGAGAGCTGCTTGGCGCCACCTCGGTGACCGAGAAGTGGGCAATGCCGGAGCAGGGGGTCTGGGTCTGTTTCGTCAACCTGCCCAACAGCCAGATCGAGCTGATCGAGCCCTATGGCGAGAAGTCGCCGATCCACGGCTTCCTGGCTAAGAACCCCAAGGGCGGCCAGCATCACATCTGCTTCGAGGTCGAGAACATCCACGAGGCCCGCGATGATCTAGTCGCCAAGGGCGCGACCGTGCTGGGCGAGCCCCGCATCGGCGCCCACGGGACGCTGGTGATCTTCGTTCACCCCAAGGACATGGGCGGCATGTTGGTCGAGCTCATGGAAACGCCAAAGGACGCTCACTGATGAGCCCGATCACCTGGTTCGCCATCTATGTCACCATCTGGTGGACGGTGCTGTTCGGCATCCTGCCGCTAGGCGTTCGGAGTTTTCACGAGGCCGGCATTACGCCGCCGCCTGGCGTCGAGCCGGGCGCGCCGATCAATCCGAACCTGAAGCGCAAGTTCATCACCACCACCTGGGTCTCGGCGATCGTGTTCGCTGTATTCTTCGCGGTGATCCAGTTCCATCTGGTGCGTTTGCCGGATCTTCCGGCCGCCGCATGACGTGCGAATGCACAAGCCTTGAGCGACGGGCGATCGATTTGCCCCCATTCGCTTAAGGCTTGGGCGATCGGCCCCAATGTCCGAGCTTTCGCCGCAAGCGCGTGCCCCAACACCGGTTCGGTCGGTAAGGTGACTTCAGGAGATCGGCCTTGCCGGTCTCGCTCTGTGGCGTCTTCCCCGACGATGACTAACAAGGCCGCGCGGCGATCCGCGCGGCCTCTCTTTTTCTCGCGACGGAGCCTTACTTTGGCCCGAAGCGCGACCGCAGAAAGTGGATGCCGGTTTCTGCGATAGTCGCGCTTCCATGCTTGAAGGGACGAGCCTGCTGATCCGGTTCAGATCAAAGATCTGAACCGGGCGGGCTCTACCGCGTTGCCAAGCTCACGGGCGAGGGGCTATCTCAGGCCCTTCTCGAATTCCCGGAGTTTCCAAGCTGATGCGCCTGTCGCGCTATTTCCTGCCGGTGCTGAAGGAAGCGCCGTCCGACGCCCAGATCGTTTCGCACCAGCTGATGCTCCGCGCCGGCATGATCCGCCAGGAGGCGGCGGGTATCTACGCCTGGCTGCCGCTGGGCCTGCGGGTCTTGAACAAGATCGAGCAGATCGTCCGTGAGGAAATGGATCGCGCCGGCGCCATCGAACTCTTGATGCCGACCATCCAGTTGGCCGACCTGTGGCGCGAGAGCGGTCGCTACGACGACTACGGCGACGAGATGCTGCGCATTACCGACCGCCACAAGCGCGAGCTGCTGTTCGGTCCGACGGCCGAGGAAGTCGTCACCGACATCTTCCGCGCTTCGATCAAGAGCTACAAGGACCTGCCCAAGAACCTCTACAACATCCAGTGGAAGTTCCGGGACGAGCGCCGCCCGCGCTTTGGCGTGATGCGCGGCCGTGAGTTCTTCATGAAGGACGCCTACAGCTTCGACCTCGACGCCGAAGGCGCGCGCAAGTCCTACAACCGCATGTTCGTGGCCTATCTGAACCTGTTCGCGCGGATGGGCCTGAAAGCCGTGCCGATGCGGGCCGACACCGGTCCGATCGGCGGCGACCTTTCCCACGAGTTCATCGTTCTGGCCGAGACCGGCGAAAGCGCCGTCTTCTGCCATAAGGACCTGGTCGAGATGCCGGCCCCCGGTCCCGACCTCGATTGGATCAACGGCGACCTGCAGCCGCTGGTGAACCAGCGCACGGCGCTCTACGCCGCGACCGAGGAGATGCACGACGAGGCCGCTTTCAACGCCCTGCCGGAAGACGATCGCCTGTCGGCGCGCGGCATCGAGGTCGGCCACATCTTCTCGTTCGGCACGAAGTACTCCGAGCCGATGAAGGCCACGGTCCAGGGCCCCGACGGCCAGCAGGTTCCGGTCCAGATGGGCAGCTATGGCGTCGGCGTCTCGCGTCTCTTGGGCGCGATCATCGAGGCCAGCCATGACGAGGGCGGCATTATCTGGCCGGAAAGCGTCGCGCCGTTCGACGTCGGCATCGTCAACATGCGCCAGGGCGACGCCGCCTGCGACGAGGTCTGCGACAAGGCCTATGCCGCGCTGAAGGCCGCCGGCAAGGACGTCCTCTACGACGACACCGACGCCCGGGGCGGCGCCAAGTTCGCCACCATGGACCTGATCGGCCTGCCTTGGCAGCTGATCGTCGGCCCGAAGGGCGTCGCCGAGGGCGTGGTCGAGCTGAAGAACCGCAAGACCGGCGAGCGGCAAAGCGCGTCGCTCGACGCCGTCCTCGAACAGCTCGTCAAGGGTAAGACCGCCTGATGCCAGACGTCCGCGCCGCCGGTCCCTTCAGTCGCTGGGAGCGCTCGGTCGCTCGGCGATACCTGTTCGCCAAGCGCAAGAACGGCGGCGTGGCGCTGATCTCGGTCATCTCGTTCTGCGCGGTGATGCTGGCGGTCTTCGCCTTGATCACCGTGATGAGCGTCATGAACGGCTTCCGCGCCGAGCTCCTGGGGCGCATTCTCGGCTTCAACGGGCATCTCTACGCTCAGTCGCCCCTGATCAACGGCCCCGACCGCGATGCCATCATCCGGCGGATCAAGGCCGCCCCGGGGGTGATCCAGGCCGCGCCCATGGTCGAGGCCCAGGCCATGGTCATCGGCCCGACCCAGGTGACCGGCGCGATCGTGCGCGGGGTGACGACGTCGGACCTGCGGCACATGTCGCTGATCTCGGGCAACATCAAACAGGGCTCGATCAGCGGTTTTGGCCAGGGCGAGTACGGCGGCGAGATCGTCCTGATCGGCGACCGCATGGCTCAGAGCCTGGGGGTGAAGCCGGGCGACGCCATCACCCTGATCTCGCCGACGGGCCCCGCGACGGCCTTCGGCAGCTCGACCCGGGAAAAGAATTACATCGTCGGCGGCATTTTCAGCGTTGGCATGAGCCAGTTTGACGAGGCCTTCGTCTACATGCCGCTGGAGCAGGCTCAGCTGTTCTTCGGCCGCGACACGTCGATCGACTATGTCGAGATCAAGGTCGACGACCCCGACAAGGCCAAGGATTACAAGCACGCGGTCGAGGTGGCGTCCGGTCCCGGCGCGCTTGTCACCGACTGGGTCGACAAGAACCACAGCTACTTCACCGCGCTTCAGGTGGAGCGGAAGGTGATGCGGCTGATCCTGTTCTGCATCGTGGCCATCGCCACGCTGAACATCATTTCCAGCCTGGTCATGCTGGTGAAGAACAAGGGCAAGGACATCGCCATCCTGCGCACCATGGGCGCCAGCCAGGGCGCGGTGCTGCGCATCTTCATCATGGCCGGGGCCTCGATCGGGGTGGCCGGCACCCTGTGCGGTCTGGCGCTGGGCGCGCTGTTCTGCACCTACATCACCCCGATCCAGAACTTCGTGGAATGGGCGACGGGGACCTCGGTGTTCAACGCCGACGTCTATATGCTTTCGCACATTCCGGCGAAGATCGACTGGACAGAGGTCGGCGGCATCGTCGCGATCTCGGCCCTGATGAGCGTGCTGGCGACGCTACCGCCGGCCATGCGCGCCGCGCGCCTCGATCCGGTGGAGGCGCTGCGTTATGAGTGATCCCATCCTGGCCCTGCGCGGCGTCGAGCGCGTCTACAAGACCGAGGCCGGTCCGCTGCCCGTCCTGCGCGGCGTCGATATCGACGTCTACCCGGGCGAGGTGGTGGGCCTGATCGGCCCCTCGGGCTCGGGCAAGTCGTCGCTGCTGCATTCGGCCGGGCTTCTGGAACGGCCGGACGGGGGGCTGGTGGCGCTGGAGGGGCGCGACTGCTCCAGGCTGTCCGAACGTCTACGCACGCGGATCCGTCTGGGCACGGTCGGCTTCGTCTATCAGTTCCATCACCTGCTGCCCGAGTTCACGGCGCTCGAGAACGTCGCCATGCCGCTGACCATCGCCGGCCGGCGACGGAAGGACGCCGAGGCGCGGGCGCGCGAGCTGCTGGAAGGCCTGGGTCTGGGGCATCGTTTGACCCACCAGCCAGCCCAGATGTCGGGCGGCGAGCAGCAGCGCGTCGCAATCGCCCGGGCCCTGGCCAACCATCCCAAGCTTCTGCTGGCCGACGAGCCGACGGGCAATCTCGATCCGGCCACCTCGGCGGCGGTGTTCCAGGCCCTTTATCAGGTCTGTCGCCAGCAAGGCGTCGCGGCCCTGATCGCCACGCATAATATGGAGCTGGCCCGCTATATGGACCGGGTGTTGGCCCTGAAGGACGGTCACCTGGTGGCCCAGACCTTCTAGATAGAAGCGGCCTGGGCGCGGTCTCCCTTCAGAGCAGCGCGCGTTTCATCGCGGCGAAAAAGCCGGCCTGGTCGATCTTCTTGATCACGCGGGCGTTGGGCTCGCGCCGCTTCAGGGCTGGGTCGGCCACCTCGATATCCGGCAGGATCGCGTGGGAGACCGACAGATAGCCCCGCGTCAGCTCGCCCATGGTCTCGACATCGACGACGCAGGTCTCGGCGTCGAGGATCAGGCGCTCGTCTAAAGCCAAGGCGCAGGTCAGGGCGTCGGGGTGCAGACTGCCGTCGAGGCCCTCGGTTTCGCGGGCGAAGGCGAGGGAGGCGCGGTTCACATCGGTGAAAAAGCGGGCCTTGTCGGTCCCCAGCGCTTCGAGCTCCGCCAGTTGGGCGGTGCTCCAGAGGCCGTCCCGCAGCGTCAGGGTCCAAGTCGAGATCGTCAGGTTGAAGCCGGCGTTGACCACGATTTTGGCGGCTTCGGGATCGACGTAGAAATTATATTCCGCCGCCGGCGTGACGTTGCCGACGCCGTTGTCCGTGCCGCCCATGATCCAGAGATGCTTTAGCGCCTTGGCGATCCGGGGCTCGCGCAGATAGGCGAGGGCGATGTTGGTCAGCGGGGCCTGGGCGATGAGGGTGATCTCGCCGGGCGCGGCCATGATCCGACGCACCAGCTCATCGACCGCGTGACCGTCGGCGGGCCGCTGGGCGGTCCTGGCGAAGCCGCTGTCGCTCATGCCGTCCTTGCCGAAGACGTAGGCGGCGTCTAGCGGCGCGCGGCTGAACGGCCCCTGCGCGCCCAGATAGACCGGGACCTCGCCGGCCCGGCCGCACATCTCCAGCGTAACCAGGGCGTTCTCGGCGTGCTGGTCGAAGCCGACATTGCCATGGGCGATCGTGATCGCCTCCACGGAAACGCCAGGGCGGGTGAGGGCCAACATCAGCGAAAAGACGTCGTCGCCGGCGGTGTCGGTGTCGATGATCAAGCGCATGGCGTTGATCTGAACCGATCCGGCGCGCTTGGCCATAGGTCCGTGGCTTTGGACCGTGAACCGTTCACCGAACGCCAAGGAAAATGCGGTGAAGATCGCCGGAACATCTTGTGAACAGAACAAAAGCGGAATATGGAACGAAACGAGAAAGTTGTGGAGGTTCCGATGATCCGTATCGCCCGTGAGTCTTTGGCCCTTGTGTCGGTCGTCGGCTTCGTCTGGATGATGTGTTCGGTGGCTCAGCTGGTGGCCTGAGTCGTGTAGGCGCGGAGAAACGGTGATGGCGGACGCGGAAGGGCAGAATTTCGTCCACCTGCGCGTTCGCTCGGCCTATTCGCTGCTCGAAGGCGCTATCAAGGCTGACCAGATCGGCAAGCTGGCCGCCGCGGCCGGTATGCCGGCCGCCGGGATCGCCGACCGCGCTAATCTCTTCGGGGCGCTTGAATATTCGTCCTATGCCAAGGACGCCGGGGTCCAGCCGATCATCGGCTGCGCCATTCCCGTCACGGGAATCGGCGGCGGTCCGACCGAACGCTGGGCGCGGGCCCCGACGGTCGTGTTGCTGGCCCAGAATGAGCAGGGCTACCTAAACCTATCGGAACTGTCGTCGATCGCCTATCTCGACAGTGCCGAGCTGCCCGAACCGGTCGTGCCGTGGGACAAGGTCGCCGCCTATAGCGAGGGGCTGATCCTGCTATCGGGGGGTACGGACGGGCCGGTCGACGCCCTGTTCGCCGCCGGCAAAACCGCGGAGGCCTCGGCCGCCCTGGCGGAGATGCACAGGGCATTCGGCGACCGCTTCTATGTCGAGCTGCAGCGGCACGGCTTGCCCAAGCAGGCGGCCGCCGAACCGGGCCTGGTGAACTGGGCCTACGACAATGACGTGCCGCTGGTCGCCACCAACGACGTCTATTTCGCCAAGGAAGGCTTCTACGACGCGCACGACGCGCTGCTTTGCATCGCCGACGGGGCGTTTGTCGGCCAGGACGAACGCCGTCGCGTCACGCCGGAGCACTGGTTCAAGCCCGCGGCGGACATGCGCAAGTTGTTTTCCGACCTGCCGGAAGCCTGCGACAACACCCTCGATATCGCCCGGCGTTGCGCCTTCATGGTGCACAAGCGCGCGCCTATTCTGCCCAGCTTCCCGACGGGCGACGGCCGCAACGAGGCCGAGGAACTGCGTCACCAGGCCAAGGAGGGTCTGAAGATGCGACTCGACGGCCTGACCCTGTCGGCGCCCGAGGAGGAGTATTGGAAGCGGCTCGAGTTCGAACTCGGCATCATCGAAAAGATGGGGTTCCCGGGCTACTTCCTGATCGTTTCGGACTTCATCAAATGGGGCAAGGCTCATGGTATCCCCGTCGGCCCTGGACGGGGTTCCGGCGCGGGGTCCCTGGTCGCCTGGGTCCTGACCATCACCGATCTGGACCCGCTGCGCTTTGGTCTGCTGTTCGAGCGCTTCCTCAATCCCGAGCGGGTTTCGATGCCCGACTTCGACGTCGACTTCTGCCAGGAGCGGCGCGAAGAGGTGATTTCCTACGTGCAGGAGAAGTACGGCCGCGACCGCGTGGCCCAGATCATTACCTTCGGCTCGCTGCAGGCCCGCGCCGTGCTGCGCGACGTGGGCCGGGTGATGCAGTTGCCGTTGGGCCTGGTGGATCGTCTTTGCAAGATGGTGCCCAACAATCCGGCCGCGCCCGTGACTCTGGCCCAGGCCATCGATATCGAGCCGCGTCTGAAGCAGGCTAAGAAGGAAGACGCCAACGTCTCGGCCTGCCTCGACGTGGCGCTGCAGCTGGAGGGCCTGTTCCGCAACGCCTCGACCCACGCCGCCGGGGTGGTGATCGGCGACCGGCCGCTGACCCAGCTGACGCCGCTCTATAAGGATCCACGCTCGGATCTGCCCGCCACCCAGTTCAACATGAAGTGGGTCGAGAGCGCGGGGCTGGTCAAGTTCGACTTCCTGGGCCTGAAGACCCTGACCGTGCTGGACCGGGCGGTGAAGCACCTGAAGAAGCGCGGCTTCGAGATCGATCTGGGCAAGCTGCCGTTCGACGACACCAAGACCTACGAACTGCTGGCCTCGGGCCAGACGGTCGGCGTGTTCCAGCTTGAAAGCCAGGGGATGCGCGACACCCTGCGTAAGATGCGCTGCGGCTCGATCGAGGAGATCACCGCGCTGATCTCGCTGTATCGCCCCGGCCCGATGGACAACATCGACACCTTCGTCGACTGCAAGTTCGGTCGCAAGCCGGTCGACACGCTCCACCCCTCGCTGGAGACGGTGCTGAAGGAGACCTACGGCGTCATCGTCTACCAGGAACAGGTGATGCAGATCGCCCAGATCCTGGCGGGCTATAGTCTGGGCGAAGCCGACCTGCTGCGGCGCGCCATGGGCAAGAAGAAGAAGGAGGAGATGGATCTTCAGAAGATCCGTTTCGTCTCCGGCGCCAAGGAAAAGGGTGTTCCCGAGGAGCAGTCGGGATCGATCTTCGAACTGGTGGCCAAGTTCGCCGGCTACGGTTTCAACAAGTCGCACGCCGCCGCCTATGCGTTCATCTCGTACCAGACGGGCTGGCTGAAGGCGAACACCCCGGTCGAGTTCTTCGCGGCCTCGATGAGCCTCGATTTGTCGAACACCGACAAGCTGGCGGTCTTCCATCAGGACGCGCGCAAATTCGACGTCACCGTGCGCGCACCCGACATCAATCTTTCCGGCGCCGACTTCGAAGTCGAGAACGGCGAGGTGCTCTACGCTCTGGGCGCGATCCGCAATGTGGGTCTCGAGGCGATGAAGCATCTGGTCGCGGTGCGCGAGGAGGGGGGGCCATTCCGCGACATCTTCGACTTCGTCGAGCGGATCGATCCGCGCCAGGTCAACAAGCGCGCGATCGAAAACCTGGCCCGGGCCGGCGCCTTCGATTCGATCCACAAGAACCGCGCCCAGATCGTGGCCTCCGCCGACGTCCTGATCGCTCATGCTCAGAGCTGTCACGCCGATCGCCAGGGCGGGCAGGGGGGATTGTTCGGTTCCGACCCGAGCGCCGGGCGTCCGCGTCTCGCCAAGACCGAGAACTGGAACCAGGTCGACCTGCTGGACGAGGAGTTGTCGGCGGTCGGTTTCTACCTGACGGGTCACCCTCTGGAGGACATGGTCGGGCCGCTGCGTCGCAAGCGCACGGTGATGTTCGCCGAGGCCGTGGCCCAGGCCGAGGCCGGCATGGAGGCCTTCCGCATGTGCGGCGTGGTGCGTCGCCGTCAGGAGCGCGCATCGCAGAGCGGCGAGAAGTTCGCCTTCGTCTCGCTGTCGGATCCCACCGGCGAATATGAGGTGCTGTTCCCGCCGGAGTCCCTGCGCAAATGCCGCGACACGCTGGAGCCGGGCAAGGCCGTGGCCATCAAGGTCCGCGCTAAGGCTCGCGACGGCGAGGTCCGCTTCTTTGGTGACGACGCCGAGCCGATCGAAAAAGCCATCGAGAACGTCGTGGCGGGCCTGCGGGTGCACCTGTCGCCCAGCGCCGCCGAGATCGAGGCCCTCAAGCGGCGGCTCGAACCGGCTCAATCCCAGAAGGGCGGCGAGGTGACCTTCGTCGCCGCGATTGGCGGCGGTCGAGAGATCGAACTGCGCCTTCCGGGCCGCTACGCGCTCGACGCCTCGCTGCGCGGCGCGCTGAAGACCGCGCCGGGCGTCGCCTTACTGGAGGACGTCTAGGAATTTATTCCTACTTTCGCGGGGCGCTGGAGGTCTTTGTCGTGGCGCCGCTTTAACGTCATCAGGGCCGCGGATCTGGAACGTCCAGGGGGCGGGCTTGGGCGAAGGCTCGCATCGCAGCTGGCGATCTCGCTCGGCGCCGCGCGAAGATCGTCAGCCTAGAGCCTTATCCGCTCGAATGGAATCATTCGAGCGGAAAAATAAGGCTCTAAATCAAACATTTAGAGCGTGATAACCGCCGAAACCGCTTACACTTTCGGCTATCACGCTCTAAAGCGAAGAGGCCTGGGAGCGACCGGGCTACGGCGCTACCAAGCCGCCGCGCGTCCGTTCAGCAAGCCCGCGCGGAACAGGCGTCGTTCCGCTGCCTTGCCGCCCTTGACGATCACCGGGCGTTCGGCGCCGCGCAGCAGCGGGAGGTCGTCGAGGCTGTCGGTATAGGCGTAGGTCCAGCGGGCGCCGTGGCCGGCTTCGGCCAGAGCCTGGCATTTGCGTTGATGCCGGCAGTGAACATCCGCGACCCAGCCGCCGCCGCGGCGCTTCAGCGACGTACCCAACACCTCGATGGGATGACCCAGCGGGCCGATCAGGGCCTCCGCCAGAAGCGCGGGGGCGGCGGTGACCACGACGACGCGGTCGCCGCGTGTCAGATGCTCGTTCAAGGTGGCCAGACCGCCCGCGCGCCAGGTGAGCTTGCTCTCGCCGGCCCTGAACGCCTCGCCAAAGCGATTGAGCGAGGCGCGAAGGTCCTTTTCCCGCAGGCCGAAGGTGGCGATCCACAGGAGAACCGAGGCGCCGGCGCGGCGCGTGCGGGGGATGGCGACCATGGGACCCGCGATCGGGGCCGCGGCCAGGGCGAGCAGGGCTCGCAGCGGCGACCGGCGCACGCGCTCCCAAAGCCAAATCCCCGTGGAGTCGCCGTCCAGAAGGGTGCCGTCGAGATCGAAGACCGCAAGCATTGAACCCGTCCTCCAAGCGCCGCCCCTCGCGAGGCTCCGCGATTGAGACACGTCCGTGTGTAAGTCTCGCGAAGGTCTCGTCCACGAACCGTGGAAAGATCGTCGCGCCTTGGACGCCTCGTGAGGAAGACGCCATGCCCGCGCGATCGCCTCATCGGTCATTTCGTCGCCGGGTGAACGCGGCTTCGGGGCTTGCTTTTTCTCCGCCAAGCGACTATCTGCGCGCCCATTCCACACGCGGATGTTCGTCGTCGCCGGGGAGAAATCCCGGCCTCGCCGTTCCGGTCCCGCTCCAGAATGGTCTGGATCGGGGTGTCCGCGGAGGTTCAACCGGAAAAAGGACAAAGGCCCGATGGCTCTTCCCGAATTCTCCATGCGTCAGCTCCTGGAAGCCGGCGCCCACTTCGGCCACCAGACGCACCGCTGGAACCCGAAGATGGACCGCTACATCTTCGGCTCGCGCTCGAACATCCACATCATCGACCTGTCGCAGACGATCCCGCTGCTTCACCAAGCCTTGGTGAAGGTCCGTGAAGTCGCGGCCGCCGGCGGCCGCGTGCTGTTCGTCGGCACCAAGCGTCAGGCCAGCGACCCGGTCGCCACGGCCGCCAAGCGCTGCGCCCAGTACTATGTGAACCACCGCTGGCTCGGCGGCACGCTGACCAACTGGCGCACCGTCTCGGGCTCGATCGCTCGTCTGCGCGAACTGGAAGGCGTCCTGGCCGGCGAAGCTCAAGGTCGTTCCAAGAAGGAACTGCTGCAGCTGACCCGCGAGCGCGACAAGCTGGAACTGTCGCTGGGCGGCATCAAGGACATGGGCGGCATCCCCGACATCATGTTCGTGATCGACACCAACAAGGAAGCGATCGCGATCCTGGAAGCCCGCAAGCTGAACATCCCGGTCGTCGCCATCCTCGACACCAACTGCGATCCGGATGGCATCACCTATCCGATCCCGGGTAACGACGACGCCGCTCGCGCCCTGCAACTGTACTGCGACCTGATCGCCGACGCCGTCCTGGACGGTCTGGCCGCCGGTCAAGCCGCCTCGGGCGTCGACCTGGGCGCTTCGGTCGCCCCGGTCGAGCCGGCCCTGGCTCGCGAATTGGCTCCGGAAGCTCCGGAAGCCGCCGCGGAATCGGCCGAGGCCTGATTTTCCACGTGTTCCGGCCCGGACGTTCGTCCGGGACCGGGACCGTCGCGACCCTGACATGCGACCGGGCTAACAAGCTCGGTCGCATACGCATTGAGACCGCGGCGGGCTGAAGGCCCGATCGCCAACCGTTTGAATCTGGAGATACTCGATGGCTGAGATCACCGCCGCCCTCGTCAAGGAACTGCGCGAAAAGTCCGGCGTCGGCATGATGGACTGCAAGAAGGCGCTGGCCGAGAACAACGGCGACATCGAAGCCTCCATCGACTGGCTGCGCGCCAAGGGCCTGTCCAAGGCCGCCAAGAAGGCCGACCGGGCCGCCGCCGAAGGTCTGGTGGCGATCGCCGTCGCCGATCAGGGCGCGGGTGAAACCGCCGCCGCCGTCGAAGTGAACGCCGAAACCGACTTCGTGTCGCGCAACGACCTGTTCCAGAGCGCGGCCCGTCAGATCGCCGGCGCGGCCCTGGCCACCGACGGTTCGATCGAAGCCATCACGGCCGCGAAGCTCGCCGGCGGCGAGACCGTTCAGGACCACCTGACCAACCTGATCGCCACGATCGGCGAGAATATGATGGCCCGCCGCGCCGCCAAATGGACGGTCGATACGGGCGTCGTCGCCTCGTACATCCACAACGCCACCGCTCCGGACCTGGGCCGCATCGGCGTGCTGGTCGCGCTGGAGTCGGCCGGCGACAAGGCCGCCCTGCGCGAACTGGGCCGCAAGATCGCCATGCACGTCGCCGCGACCGCGCCGCTGTCGCTGTCGCCGGACGATCTGGACCCGGCCGCGATCGAGCGCGAAAAGGCCGTCTTCACCGAACAGGCTCTGGAATCGGGCAAGCCGGCCGCGGTCGTCGAGAAGATGATCGAGGGCCGTATCCGCAAGTTCCTGGAAGAAGTCGTGCTGCTGAAGCAGGCCTTCGTCATGAACCCCGACCAGACCGTCGAGCAACTGGTCGCCGAGACCGCCAAGAGCCTGGGTTCGCCGATCACGGTGAAGGGCTTCACCCGTCTGGCCCTGGGCGAAGGCGTGGAAAAGAAGCAGGACGACTTCGCCGCCGAAGTCGCCTCGATGACCGGCCAAGCCTAAAGCCAAGCGGCGGGAGCCTAGGCTCCCGGCCGAATATCGAGGGCGCGGCGCGTTCTAGACGCGCGCCGCGCCCTTTTTGCGCCCGCCGCGCCGCGACGCCGCGCCGGTTGGCAAAACCCATCCCACTTCTGTAGAACGCACGTAAAGTGCGTGCCGACGACTCAGGAATAGCGGTCCAATGTCCGATACCAGCGCACCTCAGAAATACCGCCGCATCCTGCTGAAAGTGTCGGGCGAGGTCCTGATGGGCGACACGCCCTATGGGATTGACACCAACACCGTTCAGGCCGTGGCCGAGGACGTGGCCGAGATCGTCAAGTCGGGCGTCGAGCTTTGCCTGGTGATCGGCGGCGGCAACATCTTCCGCGGCATGGCCGGCGCGGCCAAGGGCATGGAACGGTCCAGCGCGGACTACATGGGCATGTTGGCCACGGTGATGAACGCCTTGGCCATGCAGGACGCGCTGGAGCGGATCGGCGTTCAGACCCGCGTGCAGTCGGCCATTCCGATGGCCACGGTCTGCGAGCCGTACATCCGCCGCCGCGCTCAGCGTCACCTCGAGAAGGGGCGCGTGGTCATCTTCGCCGCCGGCACGGGCAATCCGTTCTTCACCACCGATACGGCCGCGGCCCTGCGCGCGGCCGAGATGCAATGCGACGCCCTGCTGAAGGGCACCAGCGTCGATGGCGTCTACACGGCCGATCCGAAGAAGGATCCGACCGCCCAGCGCTACGACCGACTGAGCTACATGGATGTCCTGGCCAAGGACCTGCGGGTCATGGACGCCTCGGCCGTCGCCCTCATGCGCGACAGCAACATTCCGATCGTGGTCTTCTCGATCAAGGGACGCGGCAATCTGCTGGGCGTCCTGAGAGGCGAGGGGACCTACACCGTGGTCGCCGCCGACCGCGCCGCCTAAATTCTAGAGCAGTGGCCCGTCCCCGAGGGACGGGCGGCAAAAAGCGAGGAGAGCCTCATGGCCGCCGCCGAAAAACCCGTCCTGTCGCGCTACCGCGATCGCATGGACAAGGCTATCGCCGCCCTGAAGGAGGAGTTCGGGTCCCTGCGCACAGGCCGCGCCTCGGCCAGCCTGCTGGACCAGGTGATGGTCGAGGCCTATGGCTCGACGACGCCGCTGAACGCGGTGGCCTCGATCAGCGTGCCCGAGCCTCGCCAGATCAGCGTCAGCGTCTGGGATCGCGGCGTCGTGGTCTCGGTCGAGAAGGCCATCCGCGCCGCCGGTTTGGGCCTTAATCCGGTTGTCGAAGGCCAGAACCTGCGTATTCCGATCCCGCCGCTCACCGAGGAGCGCCGCAAGGATCTCTCGAAGATCGCCGGCAAGTACGCCGAGCAGCAGAAGATCGCCGTCCGCAACGTTCGCCGCGACGCCAACGACGACCTGAAAAAGGCCGAGAAGGACAACGCGATCGCCGAGGATGAGCGCAAGAAGATGGAAACCGAGGTCCAGAAGATGACCGACGAGGCCATCAAGCGCATCGACGAGGCCTTGAAAATCAAGGAACAAGAGATCATGCAGGTCTAATCGTCCTCCCTGTGGGATTTGGGGGAGAGGACGAGGGAAGGTTGAAGCGAATGCCGCCGACCACGGGCCTGCAGGACGTTTCGGCGCGCGCCGGGGGCGATGCGTCGGAGCCGCGTCTGCACGTGGCCATTATCATGGATGGCAACGGGCGCTGGGCCAAGCGGCGGGGGATGCCGCGCGTTCTGGGGCATCGCGCCGGGGTCAACGCCCTGAAGCGCACCGTCGAGGGCGCTCAGGCCCAGAATGTTGGCGTGCTGACGGTTTTCGGTTTTTCCACGGAGAACTGGCGCCGGCCCGCGCACGAGGTCTCGGAGCTGATGAAGCTGCTGAAGGCCTATGTCGAATCGGATCTGGAGCGTCTGGCGGCGGCGGGCGTGCGCGTGCGCATCATCGGCCGCCGCACCGGCTTGCCGGCCGATATCGCCGAAATCATCGAGCGGGCCGAGCGTCGCACGGCGGGCAATAGCGAATTCGTTCTGCAGGTGGCCTTCAACTATGGAGGCCAGGCCGACATCACCGACGCGGCGCGCGCCTTCGCCGAAATGGTCGAGCGGGGCGAGGCTCGGGCCAGCGACCTGACCGAGGCGACGTTCGAGCGCTTTCTGTCGACGGCCGCCGCGCCGCCGCCGGATCTGATCGTCCGCACCAGCGGCGAGCGCCGAATCTCGAACTTCCTCCTCTGGGATTGCGCCTACGCCGAACTGGTGTTCCAGGATGTGCTGTGGCCGGATTATGGTCCGGACGCCCTGGCCGCGGCCATCGCGGAGTATCGCGGCCGGGATCGACGTTATGGAGGGGTCGCGGCCGATGACGTCGCCGTCGCCGGCTAAGCGCTTCAACTGGGGCAATCTTCGAATGCGCGTGGTGTCTGCCACCGTGCTCGTGCCCATGGTCGTGGCCGCCGTATGGCTGGGCGGCTTCTGGTTCCTGGCCCTGGCGCTGGTCTGCGCGGCGCTGTTGGCGCGCGAGTGGGGCAAGATCAGCGCGCCCAAGTCGCCGAACGCGGTCGGCGCCGTGGTTGGCGTCTTCTGCGCCATCGCCATCGTCGCGGCCTTTCTGCACAACTTCCTGCTGGCCTGGTCCGTCGTTCTGGCCGGCGCCTTTCTAGCGGGGTTGATCGCGCGGGGCGCGGTCGAGCGTCGCGCCGACGCGGCCTATGGCGTGGTCTATATCGCGCCGGCGGTGATCGCCCTGGTCTGGGTGCGGTCGCTGGAGTTCGGACTTTGGTGGACGCTGCTGCTGTTCGTCGTGACCTGGTTCGCCGACATTTTCGCCTATGTGGTGGGCAGCATCCTAAAAGGGCCGAAGCTTTGGCCCCGGATCTCGCCGAACAAGACCTGGTCGGGCTTCGTCGGCGGCCTCGTGGCGGCCACGATCGGCGCGGTCCTGGTGGCTCACTTCGCCCATCTCCGCCTGGTCTGGCCCGCGGCGGCGCTGATCGGCCTGTTGGGCGGCCTGGCCACGATGGCCGGTGATCTCTGGGAATCGATCCTCAAGCGCCGGTTCGGCGTCAAGGACAGCGGGGACATCATCCCTGGCCATGGCGGCCTTCTGGATCGTGTCGATGGCCTGATGTTCGCGGCGATCGTCATCGCCGCCATCCGGCTGGTCGATCATTTGAAATGGAACCACTGACCTTGGCCCGTAAGGTAGTGGTGCTGGGCTCGACCGGATCGATCGGCCTTTCCACGCTCAGCCTGTTCGAACAGTCCGGCGCGCCGGTCGAGATCCTGGCCCTGACGGCCGGGCGCAACGTCGAGCGCCTGATCGAGCAGGCCTGGCGCTGGCGGCCCCAGGTCGCGGTGATCGAGGACGAGGCCAAGCTCGAAGCCCTTCGCGATGGGCTGGCGGGCACGGCGGTGCGCGCCGCCGCCGGCGCGGCCGCGGTCAGCGAGGCCGCCGCCATGGGCGCGGACTGGGTAATGTCGGCCATCGTCGGCGCGGCCGGTCTGGCGCCTACCCTGGCCGCCGCCCGCACCGGGGCGGTGATCGCCTTGGCCAACAAGGAAAGCCTCGTCTGCGCCGGTCCGGCTCTGCTGGCCATCGCCAAGGCCTCGGGCGGCTCGGTGATTCCCGTCGATTCCGAGCACTCGGCCATATTCCAGGTGTTGCAGCCCGACTGCGCCCATCGGGTCGCGCGGCTGATCCTCACGGCGTCTGGCGGACCATTCCGCGCGTGGGACAAGGCCGCCATGCGGGCCGCGACGCCGGAGCAGGCCATCGCCCATCCCAACTGGTCCATGGGCGCCAAGATTTCGGTCGATTCCGCGACGATGATGAACAAGGGGCTCGAGATGATCGAGGCCTCCTACCTGTTCGCAACGCCCGAAGACCGCGTCGATGTCGTGATCCATCCCCAGTCCGTCATCCATAGTCTGGTGGAGTACGCCGACGGTTCGACCCTGGCCCAGCTGGGGCCGCCGGACATGCGCGCGCCGATCGCCTGCGCCTTCGCCTGGCCGGATCGCCTGCCGTGGCCGGCCCCGCGCCTAGACTTGGCCGCCTATGGCCAACTGACCTTCGAATCGCCGGACCTGGACCGGTTCCCGGCGATCGGCATCGCCCGCGAATCCCTGCGTCTGGGCGGCGGCGCGCCCACGGCGATGAACGCCGCCAACGAGGTCGCCGTGGCGGCCTTCCTTGACCGCCGGATTGGCTTTCTCGATATTGCCGCCGCTGTGGCGGGAACCCTCGAGCGTATGAACAGTCTTGGTGACCTGACCGCCGCGAATAATGACGACGCCGTCGAGGCGGCGATGCTGGTGGACGCCAGCGCTCGCCGCATTGCGGCCGAGGTTGTCGCGCAAAAGCATCGACGCTGATCCCCGGGGGCCCATGCTCGACATCCTGACCATCATTCTGTCCACGGTCGTGGTGCTCTCGATCGTGGTGACGATCCACGAGCTTGGCCACTTCTGGGCGGCCAAGGCGTGCGGCGTGGCGATCGATTGCTTCTCGATCGGCTTCGGTCCACCGCTGATGTCATGGCGCGACAAGCACGGCGTCGAGTGGCGCATCGCCTCGATCCCCCTGGGCGGCTATGTGCGGTTCTCGGGCGACGAGAACGCCGCCAGCGTGCCCGACCAGAACGATCTGGAGGCCATGAAGCGCGCGATCGTCTCGCGGGAAGGCGAGGGGGCTCTCAAGCGCTATTTCCATTTCAAGCCGGTGTGGCAACGCGCGATCATCGCCGCCGCGGGCCCCATGGCGAACTTCGTGCTGGCCATCGCGATCACGGCCGTCTTCCTAGTGCTGATCGGCAGCCAGCATGGCGCGGTGACGGTCAAGCGCGTGCTGCCCGCGACGCCCGCCGCCGCGTCGGGCCTGGCCGCCGGCGACCGCATCATCCGCGCCGACAGGACCGAGATCACCAGCGTTGGCGATCTGGTCAACTATGTTTCCCTGCGCGCCAACCTGCCGATCGACCTTACGGTGCTGCGCGCCGGCAAGCCGTTGCACATCGTCGTGACGCCCTCGCTGGTCGAGAACCGCGACGACATCCGCGGCAAGGTCAAGGAAGGCCGGATGGGCGCGGAGCTGGCCAGCATGGCCACGCTGCACAAGTCGACCGTCCTGTCGGCCATTCCCGACGCGACCGTCGAAGTGTGGGGCATGATCAAGACGATCAGCTTCTATCTTGGTCGTCTGGTGACGGGCCAGGTGCCCGCCGATCAGGTCAGCGGCATCATCGGCATCGGTCACACCGCCGGCGCCGTGGCCAAGGCCAGCACCGAGGGCGCGCCGAATTTCGCGATCATGTCGCTGCGCCTGCTGTTTAACTTCATGGTGTTGATCGCCAGCCTGTCGGTCAGCATCGGCTTCATGAACCTGCTGCCCATTCCGGTCCTCGATGGCGGCCATCTGCTGATGTACGCCTACGAAGCCATCGCCAAGCGTCCGCTGCGCGCGGACTTTCAGGCGGCCGGCTTCCGCGCGGGGCTTGCGTTGATCCTGGGTTTCATGCTGTTCGCGGCGTGGAACGACCTCAACCGCTACGACGTGTTCAAATTCATCGGCGGCCTGTTTACGTGAACAGCGCTCGCCCTCCGTCCATGATTGGTCACATGAACAAACTTCGCGCCCAAAGCGCCGCGTTCGCCACGGGTATGGCGCTTCTGCTCGGCTCGACCGCCTTGGTGGCCCCGGTGCAGGCCTTCGCCCAGGCCGCTCAGACCGGCGTGGTTCAGCGCATCGTGGTGCAAGGCAACGAGCGCATCGAGCAGGGGACGGTTCTGTCCTACTTGCCGATCCAGCCGGGCGACACCGTCGATCCCCAGCGCCTCGATCTGGCGCTGAAGACCCTGGCCCGCACCGATCTCTTCGCCGACGTGAAGATCGAGATGCAGGGCGGCGATCTCGTCGTGAAGGTCGTCGAGAACCCGATCATCAACCAGGTGGTCTTCGAGGGGAACTCGTCCCTGAAGGAAGACAAGCTGAAGGACGAGGTCCAGATCCGTCCGCGCGGCATCTTCACCCGCGCCAAGGTGCAGGCCGACGTCCAGCGCATCATCGAACTCTACCGCCGTTCGGGCCGTATCTCTGCGACCGTGACGCCCAAGGTCGTCGAACTGCCGCAAAAGCGCGTCGATCTGGTGTTCGAAATCAACGAAGGCCCCAAGAGCGGCGTGCTGGGGATCAACTTCCTGGGCAACAGCGAGTACTCGGACAACGACCTGCGCGACGTGGTCGTGACCAAGGAAAGCCGCTGGTACAAGTTTCTGACCAGCAACGATAACTACGATCCCGACCGGATCGAGTACGACCGCGAGCAACTGCGCAAGTTCTACCGCAACCGCGGCTATTTCGACTTCCGCGTCGTGTCGTCGGTGGCCGAGCTGGCGCCCGACAAGAACGGCTTCGCCGTCACCTACACCCTGGACGAGGGCCCGAAATACAAGTTCGGCAAGGTGACCGTCGAGACCGAGCTGAAGAAGCTGGACGGCAACCTGCTGGCTCAGATCCTGCCGATCCGCCAGGGGCAGCTCTATGAAGACGAGAAGATCGAGCAGGCCACCGACGCCCTGACCTTCGCGGCGGGCGCGGCCGGCTTCGCCTTTGTCGACGTGCGTCCGCGCTACGTGCCGAACCGCCAGACCAAGACCGTCGACGTGGTGTTCTCGGTGCGTGAAGGTCCGCGCGTCTATGTCGATCGCATCGATATCGTCGGCAACACCCGCACGCTGGACTACGTGGTTCGCCGCGAGCTGGAAGTGGCCGAGGGCGACGCCTACAACCGCGTGCTGGTGGACCGTTCGAAGAACAACATCCGCCGCCTCGGCTTCTTCAAGGACGTGACCATCGAGGACACGCCCGGCTCGGCGCCGGACCGCACCAACCTGCGCGTCAAGCTGGAAGAGCAGCCGACCGGCGAGCTGTCGTTCAGCGCCGGCTATAGCTCGGTCGACAAGCTGGTGCTGGACGTCGGCATCACCGAGCGAAACTTCCGCGGTCGCGGGCAGAACCTGCGGGCCCGCGTTTCCGTCGGTTCGCTGCGCCAGCAGGTCGATTTCGGCTTCAGCGAGCCGCGCTTCCTGGGCCGCAACCTGGTCGCCGGCCTGAACCTCTACACCTTCCGCTACGACCTCTCGAACTATGCGGCCTATGACACCAAGTCGGTGGGCGGCGACGTGCGGCTGGGCTTCCCGCTGACCAACGACTCGTCGATGAACCTGCGCTACACGCTGCGTCGCGACCAGGTCAGCGTCGCCGACAACCTCTGCACCAGCGGCTCGGTCTCGCAGATCCTCTGCTTGCAGCGGGGCGCCTACATCACCTCGCTGGTGGGCTATGGCCTGCGTCTCGACAAGCGGAACGATCCGATCAACCCGACCCGCGGCTGGTTCGCCGACCTGAACCAGGACCTGGCGGGCTTGGCGGGCGACGTTCGCTATCTGAAGACCGAGGCCGACGCCGGCTGGTACTACGGCTTCACCAAGAGCCTCGTGTTCAGCTTCACCGGCTCGTTCGGCTATATCGAGGGCCTGGGCGGCGACAACGTCCGCATCAACGATCGCTTCTATAAGGGCGGCGACTCGTTCCGGGGCTTCGAGATCGCGGGTATCGGCCCGCGCGACATCTCGAGCACGAACAACTCGATGGGCGCGAAGATGTACGCCATCGGCACCGTCTCGCTGGACATTCCGACGTTCCTGCCCGAGCAGTACGGCATCAAGGCCGCCCTGTTCAGCGACTTCGGTACGGCCGGCCTGCTTGATGACGTGGACCGTCAGAAGTCGCCCGGCGTCTTCGACACCAACATCAAGGACAACCTGGGCCTACGTGCTTCAGCGGGTATCTCGATCGACTGGAAATCCCCCATGGGACCCATTCGATTCGATATCAGCCGCATTTTGGCCAAGGAAAGCTACGACCGAACCGAAACCTTCCGGTTCTCCACCTCCACAAGGTTCCAATAATCATGTCCAAGTTCCTGTCCGCGGCCGCTTCGAGCGTCGTCGCCCTCGCCATCGCGACCGCCGCCTCGGCCCAGACGGCTCCGGCGGCGGCCCCGGCCGCTCCGCCCGTGACCCATGGGCCGGCGATCACTGGCGTCTGCATCTTCTCGAGCCAGCGCGCTGTCGCCAGCTCGCTGGTCGGCAAGGCCGTCGACGCGCGTCTGAAGACCATCATCCAGCAGGTCAACGCCGAGCTGAACACCGAACGCACGGGCCTCGACAACGAAGCCAAGGCGCTGGACGCCAAGAAGGGCACGCTGGCCCAGGACGCCCTTGAGCAGCAAGCCGCCGCTCTGCAGGTCAAGGCCAACGCTTGGCAGCGCAAGGGCCAGCTGCGCCAAAAGGAAGTCGAAGCCACCGAGCAGAAGGCGCTGAATCGCGTCTATCAGGAACTCGACACCCCGATCCGCCAAGTCTACCAGTCGCAGAAGTGCAGCCTGCTGCTGGACCGTGAATCGGTGATGCTGGCCAATCCGGCCATGGACATCACGGACGCCGTGGTCGCCGCGCTCGACGCCCGCATCAAGACCCTGACCTTCGATCGCGAGCGTCTGGATCAGGCTCCGGTCGCCGGCGCCCTGCAACCGACCAACAAGTAAGCGAATCGTCTCCTTTAGGATTACCTAGGGGAACTTTCGCCGAGAGGAATCATGCCGGACCCACGTTTCTTTGACAGCCTGGGTCCGGCAGCGCTTTCCGACTTGGCCCGGGCCGGCGCCGCCGAACTGGCGGACGCCGCCTTGGCCGATCGGTCGATCGCCCACGCCGCGCCGTTGGACGCCGCCGACGATCGGGCGATCACCTTCTTTTCCGACGCCAAGCGCAAGGATGCCGCCGCGACCACGCGGGCCGGGGCGTGCTTCGTGCGTCCCGAGCATCGCGATTTCCTGCCGGCGACCTGCGCGGCCCTGATCACCCGGACGCCCCAGGCGGCCTGGGCGGCGGCGGTCAATCGGCTTCACGCGCCGCGTCGTCACGAAGCCGCCGCCGCCGCGATCCATCGGGAGGCGGAGCTGGAAGACGGCGTCCTGCTGTCGCCGGGCGTGACGATCGGCCAGGGCGCGCGGATCGGGCGCGGAACGTGGATCGGACCCGGCGTCGCCATCGGGCCAGGGGTCTTGATCGGACGCGATGGCGTCATCGGTCCCAACGCCGTCATCGGCTTTTCGCTGCTGGGCGATCGCGTGACGATCTCGGCGGGCGCCGTGCTGGGCGAGGCGGGCTTTGGCGCCGCGCCGAGTCCGCGTGGCATGGTCGACCTGCCGCAGCTGGGGCGGGTGGTGATCCAGGACAACGTCACGATCGGCGCCAATAGCTGCGTTGATCGCGGCGCTTTCGCCGATACGACCATTGGCGAGAACACCAAGATCGACAACCTGGTGCATGTCGCGCACAACGTCCGTATCGGGCGTAATTGCGTCCTGGCGGCCTATACCGGGCTGTCAGGCAGCACGGTCGTCGGCGACGGCGTCGCCTTTGGCGGCAAGGCCGGCGTGGCCGACCACTTGAACATCGGCTCGGGCGCGAGCATCGGGGCGGCCGCCTCGGTGTTCAAGGACGTGCCGGAAGGTGAAACTTGGACCGGCTTTCCGGCGCGACCGCTCAAGCGGTGGCTCCGGGAGACGGCATGGCTGTCGCGCATGGCGGGCGGTCGAGGGACGAGGGGCTAGAGCCAATGACCGAGAACGCCGAGCAAACGGTGCGGACCGACATCGATATCGCGGAAATCCTGGCGCGCATCCCGCACCGCTATCCGTTCCTGCTGGTCGATCGCGCCGAGGACTACAAGCCTCACCAGTCGATCGTCGGCATCAAGTGCGTGACCGTGAACGAGCCCTTCTTCCAGGGCCACTTCCCGGGCAATCCGGTGATGCCGGGCGTGCTGATCATCGAGGCGCTGGCGCAGACCGGCGCGGTCCTGATGAGCAAGTCCCTGGAAGTCGACACCGAGGGCAAGACCATCTTCTTCATGTCGGTCGACAACGCCCGGTTCCGCAACCCGGTCCGGCCCGGCGACGTGATCCGTATGGAAGTCGAGGTGCTGCGCGCCCGCTCGTCGATCTTCAAGTTCAAGGGCGTCGCCAAGGTCGGCGACAAGGTGGCGGCCGAGGTCGAATTCGCGGCCATGGTCGTCGAGACGGGTCCGAAGGCATGACCATCCACCCGACCGCCATCGTCGCCCCGGAGGCCAAGATCGCCCCGGACGTCGAGATCGGGCCCTACTGCATCGTCGGCCCTGACGTGACCCTGTGCGCGGGCGTGCGCCTGCTGTCGCACGTGGTGGTGGAAGGCGTCACGACGCTGGGCGAGGGCTGCGTCGTGCATCCGTTCGCCAATCTGGGCGGTCCGCCTCAGCACCTGGGCCACAAGGGCGAGCGCACCGAGCTGCTGATCGGGCCGCGCAACATCATCCGCGAGCACGTGACGATGCATACCGGCACCGCCTCGGGCAAGGGCGTGACCACGATCGGCTCGGACGGTCTCTACATGGTCGGTTCGCACGTGGCGCACGACTGCGCCGTCGGCGACTTCGTGGTGCTGGCCAAGGGCGCGACCCTGGGCGGCCACGTGGCCATCGGCGACTATGTGTTCATGGGCGGTCTGGCCGCCGCGCACCAGTTCTCGCGCATCGGCCGCTACAGCTTCATCGGCGGCCTGGCGGCGGTGACCAAGGATGTCATTCCGTATGGCTCGGTCTGGGGCAACCACGCTCATCTCGAGGGCCTGAACCTGGTCGGCCTCAAGCGCCGGGGCTTCTCGCGCGAGACGATCAACGCCCTGCGCGCGGCCTACCGCCTGATGTTCGCCGACGAAGGCACCTTCCAGGAGCGCCTGGACGACGTGGCCGAAACCCACGCGGCGATTCCTGAGGTGATGGAGATCGTCGACTTCATCCGCGCCGACGCCAACCGTCCGCTCTGCCTGCCCGAGCGCGAGTTCTAGGGGCCCGCGATGCGCAAGCTGGGACTGATCGCGGGCGGCGGGGACCTTCCTGTCGAACTGGCGGCCCGTTGCGAGGCCGCCGGCCGGGCCTTCGCGGTCATGCGGCTGAAGAGCTTCGCCGACCCCGTCTTGGCCCGCTATCCGGGCGTCGAGGTCGGCATCGGCGAGTTTGGCAAGGTGTTCAAGGCGCTGCGGGCCGAGGGCTGCGAGGTCGTGTGTTTCGCGGGCCAGGTCAGTCGCCCGGACTTCTCGGCCATGATGCCCGACGGCCGGGGGCTGAAGGTTCTGCCCAGCCTGATCGTCGCCGCCCGAAAGGGCGATGACGCTCTGCTGCGCCGCGTGCTGGACGAGTTCGAGAAGGAAGGCTTCGAAATCGAGGGGGCCCATGAGGTCAACGGCGAGATGACCCTGCCGCGCGGACGGCTGGGCAAGATCTCGCCCGACGAAGCCCACATGGCCGATATCGACAAAGCGCTGCATGTGGCCCGCGAGAGCGGTCGGCTCGACATCGGCCAGGGCGCCGTGGTCTGCGACGGCTTGGTCCTGGCTGTCGAGGCGCAGGAGGGCACCGACGCCATGTTGCGCCGGGTGGCCGAACTGCCGTTGGCCATTCGAGGCTCGGCCGAACGTCCCAAGGGCGTGCTGGCCAAGGCGCCCAAGCCGATCCAGGAGACCAAGGTCGATCTGCCGACCATCGGCGTCGCCACCCTCCAGCGCGCCGCCCGCGCGGGCTTGGCCGGCGTCGTCGGGGAGGCGGGTCGTCTGTTGGTGGTGGACCGCGCCGCCGTCATCGCCTGCGCCGACGAACTGGGCCTCTTCGTGCTGGGGGTCGACCCGCGAGACCTGCCGTGACCGCCCTGAAGATCATGCTGGTCGCCGCCGAGGCCTCGGGCGACGCCCTTGGCGCTGGCTTGGCCAAGGCCCTGCGCGCGCGCCTGGGCGACCAGGTCAGCTTCGTGGGCGTCGGTGGCGCGCGGATGGCCGCACAGGGCGTGCAAAGCCCGTTCGACATTACCCAGCTGTCCATTCTGGGCTTGCTGGAGGGGCTGAAGGCCTATCCGAGGGTCCTGGCGCGCCTGAAGGACACCGTGGCCCTGGCGGATCGCGAAAAGCCCGATGTGGCGGTGCTGATCGATAGCTGGGGCTTCAACATCCGCCTGGCTCGCGCGCTGAGGAAGCTCGATCCTGGCTTGCCGCTCGTGAAATACGTCGCGCCTCAGGTCTGGGCCTATCGTCCGGGGCGCGCCAAGACCTTGGCCGCGGCGGTCGACCTGCTGCTGTCGATCCAGCCGATGGACAAGCCCTTTTTCGACGCCGTGGACCTGCCCAACGTCTTCGTTGGCAATTCCGCCCTGGCCAAGCGCTTCGACAGCGCCGATCCCGGCCGGTTGCGGGCGGCGATCGGCGCTTCGCCCGACGACCAGATACTCTTGGTTCTGCCCGGCAGCCGTCCATCGGAGATCGAGCGGATCATGCCGGCCTTCGAGGACGCCGTGCGGCGGCTCAAGGCGGATCGGCCGGACCTCTTCGTGGTCATTCCCGCCGCCTACACGGTGGCGGAGGCGGTGAAGGCGCGCGTGGCGGGCTGGCCCTTCCGCGCCCACGTGATCGAGGACGATCGGCTCAAGGACGACGCCTTCGTAGCGGGCGACGTCGCCCTGGCGTGCAGCGGCACGGTGACGACCGAGCTGGCCCTGGCCGGATGTCCCATGGTGGTCGGCTACAAGACCGGCGCGGTGACCTACGCCATTCTCAAGCGCCTGATGAAGCCACGCTGGGTGACTCTGTTCAATATCGCCGCCGAACGGGCGGTCGCGCCGGAGTTCCTGCAGGACGCCTGCGAGGGCGAGGTCTTGGCCAAGGCCATCGCCGAGCGGCTTGATGATCGGGCGCTGCGCGAACGCCAGGCCGCCGAGCAGGACGCCGCCTTGGACAAGATGGGACGCGGGATGCTAGATCCCTCCGAGGCCGCCGCCGACGCGCTGTTGGACTTCCTGAGCGCTCGTCGTCCGTCAGGCCGCCTGAACGGCCCGATCCAGGGCGCGTAACAGGTCGGCGATGTCGATCGGCTTGGCGACGTGGTCGTCCATGCCGGCCTCCAACAGATGATCGACTTGGTGGCGCATGGCGTTGGCCGTCAGGGCGATGACCGGCGTGCGACGCAAGCCGCCCTCGGCCTCCAGACGTCGAATCTCCTTCAACGCCGTCAGGCCGTCCATGACGGGCATGTGGATATCCATCAGCACGACGTCCCACTGGCCATCGCGCCAAGCTTCCAAAGCCTTCGCGCCGTTATCGACCATGACCGGCTCGACCCCCACCTGGCGCAGCACGGCGCTCAGGACCAGCTGGTTGGTCGGATTATCCTCGGCGGCCAGCAAGCGCAGCGGCGGCGGGGCGGGCGGCGGTTCGGCCGCTTCGATCGGCGCCGCTGACGCGATCTTGCGCAGCGGCGCCGAGACGGTGAACGCGCTGCCTTGGCCGGGTCGGCTGAACAGGCTGACCTCGCCGCCCATGCCCCGGGCCAGCTCGCGGCAGATCGCCAAGCCCAGGCCGGCGCCGCCGTGACGGCGGGTGGCGATATCGTCCAGCAGCACGAAGCGGCCAAACAGTCGTTCCTGCTCGCTCTCCGGAACGCCCGGACCGGTGTCGGCGACGGTGAGTTCAAGATGTCCGTCACGCCAGACGGCCGCGATCGACACGCCGCCGACCTCTGTGAACTTCACGGCGTTGGACAGAAGGTTGTGCAGAATCTGCCGCATCCGCCCTGAATCGCCCAGATAGACGCCTTCGGCCTCGGGTTCGATGGACAGGCCGTGAGTCAGCCCCTTGCCCTCGGCCAGGGCGGCGAAGGTCTGGGCGCATCCTTCCAGCAGTTCGCGCAGGTCGAAGGGTTCGGGGCGAAGTTCCAGCTGACCGGACTCGATCCGCGCCAGGTCCAGCACGTCGTTGAGGATCTGAGTCAGCGCCTGACCGGAACGGCGGACCACCGTCAGCCTCTCGCGCTGTTCGGGCGACAGGGCGTCGGCCTCCATCACCTGAGTCATGCCCAGAATGCCGTTTAAGGGGGTGCGGATCTCGTGGCTCATCGTCGCCAGGAAGGCGGTCTTGGCCTGGTTGGCGGCCGCGGCCTCGGCTTCGCGCGCCTGCGCCAGGGCGGTGGCCTTGGCCATGTCCCGCACATCGACCTCTCGTCGCAAGGCGTACTGCAGCACATAGGCGAAGAAGCAGAGAACGGCGATCAACGATAGCGCTTGGAGCAGGGGCGACGTTGTCTCTAGCGTGCCGATGGCCACTAACATTACGTGCAAAATCAACGCGCCCAAGGCTGCTCCGCCGATGCCCCGGGAGATGACGAACTCGGCCGTGCAGCTCAAGGCGATCGCGCCCATCATCGCCGCGCCCGCCAAGATCGACGTGCGCTCGCCATGAGCGATCAGCATCGCGGGCAAGGCGGCGTAGATGAAGGTGTAGACGAAGGTGAAGGCTATCATCGCCACCTCCAGTCCACGGACATTATTTTTCCGTACACGGATAAAGTGGCAAAACGCCTGATTGGCCGCGATCAATATGCTGACCGCGCCGAGCCAGATCAGGCTGGCGCGCGGCCCAAGCCAAGCGGCGGCGCCCGCGGCGGCTAGGAGGGTCATCGGCACGATGGAGAGGAGATCGCGACGGCGATGCTCCACGATGCTGCGCCAGCTCATGTTTCGACGACCTCGCCGGCGGACCGGGAACCACGCTTCCGAGCTTTTCCGAGATTTCTCGGACTAGCTGTAGAGGCCAACTTCGCGCGGGGATGGTTAACTCGCGGTTTACGCTCCGGTTCTAGCCTTGGGTTGGTCGTCCTCGCGGAGTCGTTGTCGTGGCCATAGACCCGACCACGCCCCTGATCCCCATCGTTCCACCCACCCCGGCTGGAACCGCGCCGGATTCTGTCGTTCTGCACGCGGTGGCCCGCCAGGCGCTCGCGAACACGACCGCGCGGCTCGGTGAGATCGCCGGTCGTCCGGCGGCGACGGGCGCCCAGGGCCCCGGCAAAGGCGGCGTGGGGGTCGAGCAGGCTGGGCAGGCTCCGTCCCAAGATGGCGGGCCAGGTCCGGAACAGGCTATCGCCAAACCCCCGCCGCAAGCCCAGCCCATCCAGGCCGCGCGTCCTCCGCAGGAGACCGTGCTGCTCCGCGCCGTCCGCTTGGCGGCCGCCGACGCCGTGCCGCGCCAAGCCGGCCTGGCGCCGCTGATGGCCGATGTGAGCGCCGTGATCGACCGGGCCGACACGCCGCCGGAGGTCCGCGAAGCGGGCAGGGCGTTGATGGCGCAGGCGTCTTCGCCCACCGAGCTCACCACGGCCGAGGGGCTGCGCCGGGCCGTCGAACGATCAGGCGTTCTCCTGGAGGCCCACCTCGCGCGTCCCACGCTGGCGGCGGAACCCCAGGCTGGCGTCAGGTCGATCATCGGCGAACCTGACCTGAAGGCCGCATTGCTCGTGTTTCGAGGCGCGCTATCGGCCTGGCTGGCCAGCGCCATGCCCGAGCCCGATCCCGCGACCCCCGCGCCGCCGGTCGAGCCCCAGGCTCCGACCGCGCTTGAACCAGGCGCGCCTCCGCTCAAGCCAGTTATTTCCGAAACCCTGGAGCGGCGGAGTGGGCCAGCATCACCGCCAACCGCGCCGACGCCGCCCGCGGATGACCCTCCGCCGGGCGCCGTATCGGAGAGGGAACCCGTCCCGACGGCGAAGGCCGCCCCGTCCCAAGGCGCGGCGGCTTCGAGGGTGGCTGCTCCGCCATCGTCGGCGCCGGACGTCGCCATGGAGCCGCGTTTCGCGGGCTTCGTGACCTCGGCTCGATCCCTCCCGGTTCCGTCCTCGCCGGCGCGCCCGGCCTTGCCGGCGCTCGTGCAACTGAGCCTGCTCAATGAGGCCCAAGTCGACGCGGCGCCGGCTTCGGTCGAGCCCGCGCCCCCCGTCGTTCGCGGCTACGCCGCGCCTTCGCTCGAGGCCGAACGCGCCAAGACGCCGCCGCCACCTTACGCCGGCGGCCCGACGGCGGGGCAGAAGCCGGGCGCGCCATCCATTCCGGCCGACACGCCGATCCTGGAGGTCGTCCGCCGCCTGCTGAAACGGACGGGCGGAGCGCTGGCGCGACAGGATCTCCTGCAGATCGCGTCCTTGCCGAGCGGCCATGCCGGCGCGGAGGCGGGAGAGTCGCGCGTCCAGTCCGCCGCCAGGCTCAACTGGGAGACGCCGTTCGTGACGTCGCGGGGCGTCGCGGTCGCGCAGTTCGAGATCAGCCGCGATGGCGGCGGTTCCGGCGGGGGCGCGATCGGTCCGGTCGAACGCACCTACAGGGCTCGCTTCTCGATCGACGTCGAACCGCTGGGGCCGGTCCATGCGCTCATTATCCTCACGGGATCGCGAGCGCGGGTGTCGCTGTGGGCGGAGCGCGCCGAGACCATCGCTTCACTCCGCTCTGGCGAGGAAAGCCTGGCCGCTGGCTTGCGGGAGGCGGCGTTGACGCCCGATGTCGCCGTCCATTCGGGCGCGCCGCCGGCCGCGGGCGACAGTCCGTTGGGACACTTCGTGGATCAGGCCTCATGAGCGGCGTCAGCGGACCGACGTCCAGGCCGCGCATCGCCGTGGCCCTACTGCACGAAGATCCAGGCGCGCCCAGAGTCGTGGCGTCCGGCCAAGGCTGGGTCGGGGAAAAGATCATTGAGGCGGCCCGAGAACACGGCATCCCGATAGAGGAGGATCCTGTTCTGGCTCAGGCGCTCTCGACCCTCGACCTCGACGAGGAGATCCCGGAGGCGCTGTACAGGGCGGTCGCCGAGGTGCTGGGCTTCCTGCTGAAGCGCTGAACGAAAAAGGCCCCGCCGAAGCGGGGCCTGATCCTTGATCCGAAGCCGAAGCGCTTAGCGCTTTTCGACCGGAACGTAGTCGCGTTGCGTGGCGCCCGTGTAGAGCTGACGCGGACGACCGATCTTGCGGGAGGGATCTTCGAACATTTCCTTCCACTGGCTGATCCAGCCGACGGTGCGGGCCAGGGCGAACAGCACGGTGAACATGTTGGTCGGGAAGCCCATCGCCCGCAGGGTGATGCCCGAATAGAAGTCGATGTTCGGGTACAGCTTACGCTCGATGAAGTAAGGATCGCTGAGGGCGACCTTTTCCAGTTCCTGGGCGACTTGCAGCAGCGGGTCGTTGTTGTGGCCCAGTTCCGCCAGAACTTCGTGCGCGGTCTTTTGCATGACCTTCGCGCGCGGATCGAAGTTCTTGTACACGCGGTGGCCGAAGCCCATCAGCTTGTACTTCCGGTCCTTCACGCCTTGGACGTAGTCCTTGATGTTGTCGACCGAACCGATGGTTTCCAGCATCTCCAGCGCTTCCTGGTTGGCGCCGCCGTGCGACGGGCCCCACAGGCAGGCGATGCCGGCGGCGATGCAGGCGAACGGATGCGCGCCCGACGAGCCGGCCAGACGGACGGTCGAGGTCGAGGCGTTCTGCTCGTGGTCGGCGTGCAGGATGAAGATCCGGTCCATGGCGCGGGTCAGCACCGGGTTCGGCTTCCAGTCCTCGGCCGGCACGGCGAAGCACATGCGCAGGAAGTTTTCCGAGTACGACAGGTCGTTGCGCGGCGACACGAACGGCTGGCCGACCGTGTACTTGTAGGCGCGAGCGGCGATCGTCGGCATCTTGGCGATCAGGCGGTGAGCGCTGATTTCGCGCTCGCGGGCGTCGTCGACATTGATGCTGTCGGCGTAGAAGGCCGACAGGGCGCCGACGGCGCCGGTCATGACGGCCATCGGGTGGGCGTCGCGGCGGAAGCCTTGGAAGAACGCGTCGAACTGAGCGTGCAACATCGTGTGGTAGGTGATGTTGTGCTCGAACTTGGCGAATTCCTCCGCCGTCGGCAGTTCGCCGTTCAGCAGCAGGTGGCAGACCTCGAGGAACGAGGAGTGCTCGGCCAGCTGATCGATCGGATAACCGCGGTGCAGCAAAATGCCCGCGTCGCCGTCGATATAGGTGATCTTGCTTTCGCAGGACGCGGTCGAGGTGAAGCCCGGATCGAACGTGAAGTGGTCGCTCTCGGCGTAGACCTTGCGGATGTCGAGGACGTCCGGACCCGTGCTGCCCTTGAGGATCGGCAGTTCGTAGCTCTTGTCGCCGATCGTCAGCGTGGCTTTATCGGTCATACTTAGACCCCTTCATAAGTGGAACGAGCAGTCCAACTTTCGCTTTTCGCGGCTGCGTTATAGCGCCTCATGCGCGCGACGCCAGGGCGTCGTCAAGGCGCCCCAAACTCTCTTCACGGGCGAGCGCGGCCATGGTCTTGTTCAGGTCGGGCGCCGGAGCGCCGCCCGTCAGGATTCCGCGCAGCGCGGGACCGAACTTGCCGAAGCCGACACCTTCGGATTCCGCGAACGTTTTCAACACGGTTTCCAGGGTGGCGGCGTCAAATGACGGCGCGGCGGCCAGTTGGTCGCGCAGGCGACCCAGGCGCGCGACGGTTTCTTCCGTAAGCTGCTTTTGAGTTTTTTCCTCCAGCGCCAACGGACGGGTCTTCAGCGCGAAAGCGCAGTGGTCGACCAGCTCCAGGATGGTCTTGGCGCCTTCCTTCACTTCGGGAACCGTGCGGGCGATGCGTTCGCGGGCGTCGGCGGGCAGGGGCTCTCCGCGCTTTTCAGCCGCCTTCAGGGCCAGGTCCGTCAAGCGAGCGTCGTCGGCCTTGCGCAGATGCTGGGCGTTGATGTGGTTCAGCTTGGCCCAGTCCAGGCGCGCGGGCGCCTTAACCACGTCCTTCACGTCGAACCAGCTGATCGCCTGCTCGTCGTTGAACACCTCGTCGTCGCCGTGGCCCCAGCCCAGACGCGCCAGATAGTTGCGCATCCCCTCGGGGATGTAGCCGAGATCGGCGAACTCGCCGACGGCTTGGGCGCCGTGACGCTTCGAGAGCTTGGCTCCGTCCGGACCGTGGATCAGCGGGATATGGGCGAAGGCTGGCACGTCCCAGCCCAGCGCCTTGTAGATCAGGGTCTGGCGGGCGGCGTTGTTCAGGTGGTCGTCGCCCCGGATGACGTGGGTGACGCCCATGTCGTGGTCATCGACCACCACCGCGAGGTTATAGGTCGGCGCGCCGTCCGCGCGGAGCAGGACAAGATCGTCCAGCTCGATGTTGCGGAAGGTCACGGGACCCTTGACCAGGTCGTCCACCAGGGTTTCGCCATCCAGCGGGCCCTTGAAGCGGATCACGTGCGGCGCCGACAGATCGCCTTCCGGCGCGTCGCGCCAGGGCGAGCGGATGGCCTTGCCCTCGGCGCGGGCCTTCTCGCGGGCGACCTCCAACTCCTCGACCGTCATCCAGCAGCGATAGGCGCGGCCCGCGGCCAGCATCTGGTGAACCGCCTCGACGTGACGCGGGGCGCGGGTGTGCTGGAAGACGACCTCTTCGTCGGATTTCAGGCCCAGCCAGTCCAGGCCCTCGAAGATGGCGGCCACGGCGGCCTCGGTCGAGCGCTCGCGGTCGGTGTCCTCGACGCGAACAAGGAACTTTCCTCCCGTATGTCGTGCATATAACCAGTTGAACAGCGCGGTGCGGGCGCCGCCGATGTGCAGAAAGCCGGTGGGCGAGGGCGCGAAACGCGTGACGACGCCGGTGGGGGAGAGGTTCGACATGGACTTCAAGGCTGCAAGGCTGGGCGCCGTGACGGCGTCGGATTTCGCGGGCCGCGGCGCGGCTTCGGCGTCGCGTCTTAGCACGCCATTTCGGGCGGGGCCTAGCGGTTTCGTGTCCAGTCTCGAACTTGTCCGCGGTGTCAAAAATACAAAGGTTTCCGCGTGTTAGGCTCTGATGTGCTGGCTGGAAATCTGGCGCCGTCGCCGCGCCTTGGCGGCTGGGCGGCTCTTAAGCGTCTGATCCTGGCGGAAGGCCTGGCCAACCTGGATCGCGCGTTTCTCTGGGCGCCGGCCATGTTCGGCCTCGGCGCGGCGGCCTATCTGGAGGCGCCGGCCGAGCCCTTGCTCTGGCCCCTGGCGGCGGCCGCCGCGACCTTGGCAGCCGCCTGGGCTCTGGCGCGTCGTTGGAACGCGCCACGCGGCCTGATCGTCCTGGTCAGCTTGGCGGCGTTCTTCATGGCCGGCGGCCTGGCCGCTAAATTACGCAGCGACCGCGTGGCCGCGCCGCTGATGAGCGGCGAGCGGATCGTGCGCCGGGTCGATGGCTTCGTGGTCGATGTCGCCAGTCCGGGCGCGGGCGGCCAGCGGCTGGTGGTCGCCCCAGTCGCGATCTCCGGCCTTCCGCCGGAGCGGACGCCGCGTCGGATTCGCGTGACGATTGGCCAAAACCCGATCCCGGCGCCGGGCAGCGCTGTCCATCTGAGGGCCATGCTGGGCCAGCCGCCGCCGCCGGCCGCGCCGGGCTCCTATGATTTCGCGCGTGACGCCTGGTTCGATTCGATCGGCGGGGTCGGCTTCGTGATCGGCGATATCGGGGACGTGAGTCTCGACGCGCCGCCCGCGCGCCTGCGGATCGCCATGGCGGTCAACGCCTTCCGCTGGAGTCTGGCCCAACGAATTTTCGCGCGGATGGGGCCGTCCAGCGGCGGCATCGGCGTGGCCATGGTCACCGGTCACGAAGCCTGGATCACCCAGGCCCAGACGGACGCCATGCGCGCCTCGGGCTTGGCGCACATCCTGTCGATCAGCGGCCTGCACATGGCCATCGTCGGCGGCTTCGTCTTCGGCCTGGCGCGCCTGGCGGTCGCCGCCTGGCCTTGGCTGGCCCTGCGCGCGCCTGGCAAGAAGATCGCCGCCATCGCCGGCCTGCTGTCCGTCCTGGCCTATCTGGTGATCTCCGGCGCCCCGCCGCCGGCCGAGCGCTCGGCGATCACCGCCAGCGTCGCCTTCCTCGCCATTCTGTTCGACCGCAGGGCGATCACGCTGCACGGACTGGCGGTGGCGGCTTTGCTGATCCTGGCCTGGAAACCCGAAGCCGCCGGCGAGCCGGGCTTCCAGATGTCGTTCGCCGCCACCGCCGCCCTGGTGGCGCTGGCCGAGGCCTGGCCGCGCCCTCTGAAAGAGATCTCGACGCCCTGGTGGATCCGCTGGCCGCAAGCTGGGCTCGCCTGGCTGGCGATCAGCGTCGCCGCCAGTTTCGTGGCGGGCATGGCCACCGGGCCGTTCGCCATGCAGCACTTCAACCGCGTGGCCATCTGGGGATTGCCGGCCAATCTGGCGGTCGAGCCCCTGTCGTCTTTCGTCATCATGCCGTTCCTGGCTATCGGAACGGCGCTTGAGCCCCTTGGCCTGGGCGGGCCGTTCCTAGCCGTGGCCGGCTGGGGCATCGACGCGATGGTGGCTGTGGCCAACGCCTTCGCGGGCGTCCATGGCGCGCAGAGGATCGTGGCCAGCGCGCCGCCCCAGGTGCTGGTGGTCGCGCTCCTGGGCCTGATGATGCTGTGCCTCTGGCGCGGACGGCTGCGTTGGATCGGCGCGCCGATGGCGCTGTCGATCGCCCTGTGGCCAAGGCCCGAGCCGCCCGACGCCTGGATCGCCGCCGACGGCGCGACGGCGGCCGTTCGGACCGGGGACGCGGCGGTGCTGCTGCGCACCGACGCCAAGCGTTTCGGCGCCGAGCTTTGGGCGCGGCGCCGCGGTTTGGAGCCGACGACCTGGAGCCTCTATGGGTGCGATCGCCGTGTCTGCGTCCCCGCGACGGGCGCGCCGGTGCGGCTGGCGTTGGCCTGGAGTCGCAAGACGCCGGACGCCGAGACCCTGTCGGGATTGTGCGCCGCGGCCGAAGTCGTCGTGATGCGCGGCCCGCGGCCCGAGCGCATTCCGCCGCTGTGCAATGACACCGTGCTGCTGACCGGCGAGGACTTCGCTCAGGGCGGCGCGGCGGAGCTCTACAGGCGTCCGGATGGCTGGAGGATCGCCTGGGCCCAGCCCTTGCGGGGCGATCGCCCCTGGAGCCATCTGCTGACAGCCGATGTCACGGGCGACCGTTAAGGCGGGGCGCGAGGCTAACGCGTCCGAAGGGGTATCAAGGAACACCATGTCTAACGATTTCACCGCCCGCCGCGCCGCTTTCCGGGCGCTCCACGCCGAGGGCTGCTTCGCCCTGCCCAATCCCTGGGACGTCGGAAGCGCTCTTCGGTTGGAGAAGATGGGCTTCAAGGCCCTGGCCTCGACCAGCGCGGGCGCGGCCTGGGCCTTGGGCAAGGACGACGGCCGGCTGAGCCGCGACGATGTGCTGGCGCATCTTCGGACCCTGTGCGCGGCCACGAGTCTACCGGTCAATGCCGACTTCGAGAACGGTTTCTCCGACACCGCCGAAGGGGTCGCGCGAAACGTCGCGTTGGCGATCGAGACCGGCGTCGCGGGGGTCTCGATCGAGGATTGGTCCGGCGAGGCGCTGTACGACCTGCCGACGGCGGTCGAACGCTTGCGAGCCGCGCGGTCGGCCATCGACGCCTCCGGACAGGACGTGATGCTCGTGGGGCGGGCGGAAGGCTATCTGCGAGGTGATCGAGACCTGAACCGGATCCTTGAGCGCCTCAAGGCCTATGCGAAGGCGGGCGCGGACTGTCTCTATGCGCCGGCGGTCGCGGAGGCCGATACGATCCGGGCCATTGTCCAGGCTGTCGCGCCCAAGCCCGTCAACGTCTTGCTTTGGGGACCGGACATGTCGCTCGAGAGCCTGGGCGCCCTGGGCGTGCGTCGCGCCAGCACCGGCGGCGCCTTGGCGGCCGCGGCGTGGGCTGGCTTCGACAGCGCGGCCAAGAGCCTCGCCGAGACCGGGCGGCTGCCGCCGCGGCGATAGGGCGACAGCTTCAGGGTGTCCGGTCATCCCCGCACGCGGGGACGACCGCTCGGGATCAGTGATAGCGACGGATCAGGCCGACCAGCTTGCCCTGCACCTCGACCTGGTCGGGGCCGAAGATGCGCGTTTCGTATTTCGGGTTGGCCGCCTCCAGGGCGATCGAGCCGCCCTTCTTACGGAGGCGCTTGAGGGTGGCTTCCTCGCCGACCAGAGCCACGACGATCTCGCCGGACGTGGCCGTATCGCCCTTCTTGATGATCACATAGTCGCCGTCGAGGATGCCGGCCTCGATCATCGAGTCCCCTTGGACCTCGAGGACGTAGTGCTCGCCATTGCCGAGCATGGTCTCGGGCACCGGCAGGCGCTCACGCTCGTGCTGGATGGCGTCGATCGGCGTGCCAGCGGCGATGCGACCCAGGATCGGCAGATCGCGGCTGTCGCTCGTCGGTCCCGAGGCGGCCGAGGCTGGCGCGGAGGGCGGCGCGCCGCCGCCCTCGAACACCTGCGGACGGAAGGCGCCGCGGCCTTTCGGCGGGGCGGCCGTCGTGGCTTGCTGCGGCAACTTCACCACCTCCAAGGCCCGAGCGCGGTGGGCGAGGCGGCGGATGAAGCCACGCTCTTCCAGGGCGGTGATCAGGCGGTGAATTCCGGACTTGGACGCCAGATCCAGCGCCTCCTTCATCTCGTCGAACGAAGGGGACACGCCGGTCTCCTTGATCCGCTCGTGGATGAACATGAGCAGTTCGTGCTGCTTGCGGGTGAGCATGGCGACCTCGGCTGGAGCGCGGAACAAACCGCAAACCTTGAAGATGTTCTCTAGGCGTTCTTCCTTAATGTCAAGTTGACGCCGTTCGCGCTGTGTTCAGGCCTGAAAAACAAGGCTCAGGGGGCGTTCGACGGCGGCGCGGCCGTCGAATCGGTCAGCTCTTCGAACCGCGTGGCCAGCTCGGGGAACTTGGGCGTGCAGGTCTTATAGAAGCCGGCGATGCGGCGCATGTCGGCCTCGTAGTCGCCGGTCGGATAGAGCGCCGGACCCAGACCGACCCGCTTTCGCCGATAGTCCATCATTCCCAGCACGATCGGCACGCCCGCGCCGACGGCGATGTGGTAGAAGCCGGTCTTCCACTGACGCGCCTTGCCGCGCGTGCCCTCCGGCGCGATCGTCAGCATGAATTGGTCGCGCCGGGCGAATTCCTCGATCATCGCCTTGACCATGTCCTTCGAGCGCTCGCGATCCAGCGGAATGCCGCCGAGGTCGCGCATCATCGTGTCGAAGGGCGGTTTGAACAGCGAGGCCTTGCCGATGAAACTGAGATCGAGCCCCAAGGCGTCGGCCGCGCCGACGAAATAGACGAAGTCCCAGTTGCTGGTGTGCGGGGCGGCGACGATGACGAACTTGCGGGTCGTCGGCGGCTCGCCCTCGATACGCCAGCCCCGAAGCTTGAAGTGAGCCGAGAGCGCCCATTTCACCACGCGGGCGAGCCAGTTCATGCGGTCTTTTCCAGGCCGAGCCGAGGTTGAGCTCAAACTCAGCCTATCAGGGTTTTCGTGGCGGCCGTCACGTCAGCATGTCGCATCAGACTTTCGCCGACCAGCATGGCCTTGGCGCCCGTCGCCTCCATGCGCGTGACGTCGGCGTGGGTGAAGATGCCGCTTTCGGTGACCAAAAGGGCGTCCTTGGGCGCGAGGACGGATAGGCGCTCGGTTACCGCCAGATCGACGACGAAACTTTTAAGGTCGCGGTTGTTGACGCCCACGAGGTCGGCGCCCAGCCTGGCGGCGCGCGCCATCTCGGCCTCGTCGTGAACCTCGACCAGGGCGTCCATGCCCAAGCGCCTGGCTTCGAACATCAGCTCGGCGGCCAGGACGTCGTCGATCATGGCCAGGATCACCAGGACCGCGTCGGCGCCCAGGGCGCGGCTCTCGGCGACCTGCCAGGGATCGACCAGGAAGTCCTTGCGGATGCAGGGCAGGGCGGTTGCCGCGCGCGCGGCCACGAGATAGGCGTCGGCGCCCTGGAAGCTGGGGCCATCGGTCAGGATCGACAGGCAGGCCGCGCCGCCGGCCTCATAGGCCTTGGCCAGGACCGGCGGATCGAAATCCTCGCGGATCAGGCCCTTGGACGGTGAGGCCTTCTTGATCTCGGCGATCAGCGACAGCTTGCCGGGCGCGTGACGAGCCTCCAGCGCCGCCTTGAAGCCGCGCGGCGTCGACGCGACTTTCGCGGCGGCGTCGACGTCGGCTTGCGAGTGCGCGGCCTTGCGGCTGGCGACGTCCTCACGCTTGTAGGCGGCGATCTTGGCGAGGATGTCGGTCACGCGGGGACTTCCGTGGAGTTGGTGGCGGCCACGAGGCCGGCGAGCGCCGCCTTGGCGCGGCCTTTGTCGATGACATCGCCGGCCAAGGCGATGCCTTCGGCCAGGGTCTCGACCTTGTCGGCGACCAGGAACGCGGCGGCGGCGTTCAGCAGGACGATGTCGCGATAGGGACCCTTCTCGCCGTCGAACAGGCGGGTCAGGGCGGCGGCGTTGAAGGCCGGATCGCCCCCGATGAGATCCGAAAGCGCCGCCCGGGGCAGGCCGACGGCTTCGGGCGTGATCCGGAACAGATGCACGCGGCCGTCGCGCCATTCGGCGACCTCTGTCTCGCCCGTGGTGGTCAGCTCGTCCATGCCGGAGCCATGCACCGACCAGGCGCGCTCCGCCCCGAGAGCCCCCAGAGCCTTGGCGATCGGCTCGACGAAGCGCGGCGCCGAGACGCCGACCACCTGGCGCTTGGCGCCCGCCGGATTGGTCAGTGGGCCCAGCAGGTTGAAGATCGTGCGGAAGCCCAGCTGCTGGCGGATCGGCGAGACGTGTTTCATCGCGCCGTGGTGCGCCTGGGCGAACAGGAAGCAGATGCCGGCCTCGTCCAAGGCGCGCCGCTGTTGCTCGCGCGTCGCATCGATATTGACGCCGAGAGCGGTCAGGACGTCCGCCGTGCCGGACTTGGAGGTGATAGCCCGGTTGCCGTGCTTGGCGACCTTGAGGCCGCCGCCGGCGACCACGAAGCCGACGGCTGTGGAGATGTTCAGGGTGTGCAGACCATCGCCGCCGGTGCCGCAGACGTCGATGACGTCGTAGGGATGCTCGAGCTGGACGGCGGCCCGGCGCATGGCGCGGGCGCAGGCGGCGATCTCGCCCACCGTCTCGCCGCGCAGGCGCATGGCGGTCACGGCGGCGGCGACCTGGGCGGGCGTTGGCTCGCCCCGCAGACAGGCGGCGAAGAACACCTCGGCGTCCTCGTCGCCCAGGGTCTGGCCGTCGGCCAGCTTGGCCAGCAGCGGCTTGAAAGCGTCGGACATGATACGGCCCGCTCCTAGACCCAGATCGCCGCGTCGCGCGGCACGCCCGCCAGGTCGATGAAGTTGGCCAGCATCTGGTGACCGCCCTCGGTGGCGATCGATTCCGGATGGAATTGGACGCCGAACACCGGGCGCGTCCTGTGCTGGACGCCCATGATTTCGCCATCGTCGGTCCAGGCCGTGACCTCCAGCTCGGGCGGCAGGTCTTCCTTGCGGACGGCCAGGCTGTGATAGCGCGTGGCGGTGAACGGGTTGGGCAGGCCCTTGAAGATGCCCTTGTCGTTGTGGCGAACCTTGCTGACCTTGCCGTGCATGACCTGCTTGGCGCGGATCACCTCGCCGCCATAGGCCTGACCGATGGCCTGATGGCCCAGGCAGACGCCCAAGATAGGCAGGTCCTCGGGCGCGCCGCGCAGCAGAGGCAGGCAGATGCCGGCCTGGTCCGGGGCCTTGGGGCCAGGAGACAGCAGCACGGCGGCGGGCTTCAGACCGAGCGCCTCCTGCACCGTCAGGGCGTCGTTGCGGTAGACCTCGGTCTCCGCGCCCAGCTCGTTCAGATAGTGGACGAGATTGTAGGTGAAGCTGTCGTAGTTATCGATGACGAGGATCATGACGCCGCCTTTCGGAGTGCGGTTCTAGAGCAAGCCGCGCGATATAGGAATCACGTGGTTCGCTCTGTTTTTTGTTTTCGCATCGCTTTCGCGAAAAACCGGCATCCACTTTTCGCCCGATGCTCCAGCCCGCGATGAAGGTTTGTGTAGCGGCATTTTCGCGCGCGGCTTTCAGGGCCGGTTACAGCGGTCGCGAGCTTGCGCATCATGGCGGCATGGACCCGCGTGATTCCGCCCTGGACCCCGTCGCTCTCGCCTATGTTCGCGCTCTGTTGCGTCCGAAGACGCGGAGCGTGAAGCTCGGCGTGGTGCTGACGGCGGCGGCCTTCGCCGCGCTGTGCGCCATCAGCTTCGCCACGGTGATGGTGCTGGCGCCGCCGGCGGTCACGCAACACCTTCCGGACGATCGCCTCGGTGTCCCATGAGCGCCAAACGACCGCCCCGCCGCGTCCGCCAGCCCTAAGGCTCAGCTGAATCGCCAGGCTTCCTCGGCGGCGCGCTTGAGGGCGCGGGACTTGTGCAGGGTCTCGTCGTACTCGGCGTCGGGATCGCTGTCGGCGACAATGCCGCCGCCGGCCTGCACGTACATCATGCCGTCCTTCACCAGCGCCGTGCGCAGCACGATGCAGGTGTCGACCGAGCCGTCGGCGCCGAAATAGCCCACGGCCCCGGCATAGCCGATGCCGCGCTTCTCGACTTCCAGCTCGTCGATGATCTCCATGGCTCGCACCTTGGGCGCGCCCGACAGGGTGCCGGCGGGGAGGGCCGCCATCAGCACGTCGACCGGATCGACACCCTCGGGCGCGTTGCCCTCGACGTTCGAGACGATGTGCATCACGTGGCTGTAGCGTTCGATCTTGAAGCTCTCGGTCACGCGGACATTGGGCCCCTTGGGGCGTTCGGCCAGTCTTTGCTCGGCGGACGCGTTGCGGCCGTGCTGACGAAGCATGGCCACGCGACCCACGTCGTTGCGGCCCAGGTCCAGCAGCATCAGGTGCTCGGCGCGCTCCTTGGGATCGGCCAGCAGTTCGGCCTCGAGCGCCGCGTCCTCTTCCGGCGTCGCGCCGCGCGGCCGGGTGCCGGCGATCGGCCGGATGGTGATCTTGCCATCGCGCAGCCGGACCAGGATCTCGGGGCTGGAGCCCACCAGATTGAAGCCGTCCAGGTTCAGGAAGAACAGGAACGGCGACGGGTTGGTGCGGCGCAGCGAGCGATAAAGCGCGAACGGCGGCAGGTCGAACGGGCTGCGGAACCGGTGACTGGCCACGACCTGGAAGATGTCGCCGGCGGCGATGTAGTCCTTGGCCTTGGCCACGACCTCGGCGTAGTCGGCGCGGCTGACCGGCGTCGTGAACTCCATCGGGCCGCGCGGCGTGTGGGGACCTTCCTGGGCCAGCGGCTTGCGCAGGTCGGCCATCACGGCCTCGATCCGCGCCTGGGCGGCGGCGTGGGCTTCCTTGGCCGAGACGCCGGCTCGCGGCCGCACGGCCGTGGTCAGCACGATCTCCTGGGCGATGGCGTCGAAGATCGCCACGATCGACGGTCGGGTCATGATCCCGTCCGGCAGGTCCAGGGTGTCGGTATTGACGTCGGGCAGTCGCTCGACCAGGCGCACAAGGTCGTAACCCAGCGCGCCAAAGACCCCGGCCGTCATCGGCGGCAGGCCCTTGGGAATCTCCATCCGCGAACGGGCCACCAGGTCGCGCAAGCTATCGAGCGCGTCGCCAGGCTGGGGCGTATAGCGGCCGGCGGCGATGTCCGCGCCCTCGGCGATCTCGGCCTTCTCGCCCCGGCAGCGCCAGACGAGATCCGGGTTCAGGGTGACGATGGAGTAGCGGCCGCGCCAGGCGCCGCCTTCGACGCTCTCGAACAGAAAGCTGTAGGGACGCGCCTGGGCGATCTTCAGATAGGCCGAGACCGGGGTCTCGAGATCGTCGATCAGGCGGGTCCAGACGACCTGCGGCCGTCCAGCCTCATAGGCTTCCGAGAAGGCGTCGAACGCGGGCTCCAAACTCATTACTCGGCTTTCTTTCCGGCCTTGCCGCTCTGGGCCTTGGCCAGGGCGTCGGTGTCGACGCCGATGGCCTGGCGCGCCAGCGTCAGATTGCTCTTGGTCTTCAACTGGACCTTGGCGGCGTTGCGCGCCGCGTCGCCCAGGTCGCGCACCAGTCCGCTGGCGGCCTGGGTCTGCAGCATGACCGAGGCGCGGGCCACGTCGGCCGCCGGGGCGGCGCGCACCTTGTCCAGCTTTGCCACGACATAGGCCTCGCCCTGCTGGCCGGCGCGCGCGGTGAAGACCTCGCCCGGCTTGGCGTTGAAGGCGGCGACCAGGAACTCGCGGCCGAGGCCCATGTGCTGCTGGACGTTCTCGCGCGACAGGCCGTCGACATGCTGCACCTTCGACTGGGCCGAGGCGGCCACGGCGTCCAGCGTCTCGCCCTTCTTGACCCGGGCCGCCAGTTCGTCGGCCTTGGCCTTCAGGCGTTTGCCCAGCTCCTGGCCCATCCAGACCGCGGTCAATTGCGGCTTGATCTCGGCGAGCGGCGGCATGGCGGCGGGAATGACCTTTTCGACGCGGACGGCGTAGTATTCGCCCTTGCCGGCCTCGATCAGGTCGCTGTCCGCGCCTTGGCCCAGGCCGAAGGCGGTCTTCAGAATCTCCGGCGTCAGGCCGGCGACCGGCTGGCCGGTCTGATCGGCGCCCTGAGCGGTGACCGGGGCGGTCGTGACGACCATGGCGCCGGCCTTGCTGGCGGCGGCGACCAGATTGGCGCCGGCGTCGTGGGCGTCCTGATAGGCCTGGGTCTGATCGTAGGCCTTGCTCTGGGCGGCCTGGGCGCGAACCTCGGCCTCGATTTGCGGACGGACGCTTTCCAGCGTGGCGGCGGCGCCCGGCGTGACCTTGGTCACCTTGATCACCGAGACGCCAAGATCGCCTTGAATCGCGCTGCTGGACTGGCCGGCGGCCAGCGAGAACGCCGCATCGGCGACCTTGCGATCGGGCAGGGCGGTCTTGGGCTTGTCGGCCAGGACGAGGGCGGTCTTGCCATAGGCCTTGGCCACGGCGGCCGGATCCTCGCCCTTCTTCAGGCGATCGGCCATGGCGGCGGCGGTCTTGAGGTCCGGAGCCTGGATTTGGACCAGCGAACGGGTCTCGGGCTTGGCCAGGCTGTCCTTACGGAAGTCGAAGGCCTTCTGCACATCGGCCGGGTTCGGGGTGACGCTGGGCTCGAGCGCCTTGGCGCTGATGCGCACGATCGACAGGACCCGGGTCTCCGGGCGGGTCAGGCGCTCGCGGTTCTCGTTCATGAACGCCGTCAGCTGGGCGTCGGTCGGCGGCGCGGGGCGCGGCACCGAGGCCGGATTGATGGCGAACGCGCCGACGTCACGGGCTTCCAGGCCGTAGGCGCCTTGCAGGGCGGCGTAGATGCGCGGCGCCTTGAAGCCGTCGGCCACGGCCGTGAAGAAGTGCGTCTGGGCGATCTCGTCGCGCAACGAGGCCTCGTAGGCCTGGGGCGTGAGATTGTTCTGGGCCAGCAGGGCGGCGTAGGTCTTAGAGTCGAACTTGCCGGTGATCGGGTCGAACGGACGCTGGGTCGGCGGCAGCTGGCTCATCTGCTCGCGCACCACGTTGCCGACCAGCTTGTCCGAGGGCGCGACGCCCATGTCGTGGATGGCGGCGGCGATCGATTCCTGCAGCGCCAGCTCTTGAAGGATCTGGCGGTCGACGCCTTGCTCGACAGCCTGGTCGGGCGTGATCGTCGTCCCGTTCCGCTGCTCCATCGCCTTGCGATAGTTGTCGAAGCGCAGCTTGAAGTCCTGCGGCGTCATCGTGCGCGATCCCGCGCTGATCACGCCGGAGCCGCGCGGACCCTTGAACACGTCGCTGATGCCGAAGATGGCGAAGCTGACGATCAGCAGGCCAAACAGCAGCACCGCGAACGGGCTTTTGGCGAAAGTGCGGAAACCGGCGAGCATAGGGGCGAAAACCTTCCAGACGGACCGCCGCGCGAACGGGCGCGATGGTCGAGAGCAGCGGGTATAGTAGAGCCGCACGTCAACGGGCAAGCGGCGCGGGCTTGACTTCCCAGGGGAGCGTGTCCCCAAGAAGGCGTTCATGACCCTTTCGAGCACGACGCCCCGGCCGCTGATCGCCGGAAATTGGAAGATGAACGGCCTTTCGGCCGCCCTCGAAGAGGCCCGCGCCGTGGCCGCCGCGCTGGATAGCCAGCCCGCCGCCGCTCGCGTCGCCATCTTTCCGCCCGCCACCCTGCTGCACCGCTTGGCCGACGCCGTGGAGGGCTCGTCCGTCCTCGTCGGCGGCCAGGACTGCCACGCGAACGCCAACGGGGCCCACACCGGCGATATCGCGGCCGAGATGATCGCCGATGCGGGCGGGACCCTGGTGATCTGCGGCCACTCCGAACGCCGGACCGATCATGGCGAGACGTCGGAGCAGGTGGCGCGCAAGGCCCAAGCGGCGATCGCCGCTGGCCTCGAGCCCATCATCTGCGTCGGTGAAAGCCTGAGCCAACGTCAGGCGGGAGAGGCGGTCGCGTTCGTGTTGGGCCAGGTTCGCGAATCCTTGCCGGCCGGTCTGAAGGGGCAGGCCTTCAATGTCGCCTACGAACCGCTTTGGGCCATCGGCACGGGCCATGTGGCGTCCGTCGAGGACATTATCGAAATGCACGCGGCCATCCGCGCCGAACTGGTGGCGTTGTTCGGCGAGCAGGGCGGGGCGACGCCGATCCTCTACGGCGGCTCGGTGAAACCCGACAACGCCGGCGAGATCCTGGCCGCGCCGGAGGTTGGCGGCGCCTTGGTTGGCGGCGCTTCGTTGAAGGCCAAGGATTTCCTGGCCATCGTCGCGGCCGCCTAGGCCGACGCCGCTTTCGGGACGGGTCTCGCGCGCGCAAGATCCGTCCCCAGAATCCTTGACATCGCGGCGCCCACGTGCGCCTTACCGCGCCTTGCAAATCAGCGCGTATTCAAGACTTTCATGACCTCCATGCACGCCTATCGCACCCATACCTGCGGCGCCCTGCGCGCTTCCGACACCGGCGCCGCGGTGCGTCTGTCGGGCTGGATTCATCGCAAGCGCGACCATGGCGGCCTGGTCTTCATCGACCTGCGCGACCACCATGGCCTCACTCAGCTGGTGCTGCACCCCGAGACCCCGGGCTTCGCGACCGTCGAGCGCCTGCGCGCCGAGAGCGTGATCCGGGTCGATGGCGAGGTCATCGCCCGCGACGCCAGCGTGGTGAACCCCAACCTCCCGACCGGCGAGATCGAGATCCGCGTCTCGGCCGTCGAGGTGCTGAGCGAAGCCGCCGAGCTGCCTCTGCCGGTCTTCGGCGAGCCGGACTATCCCGAAGAGATCCGCCTCAAGCACCGCTATCTCGACCTACGTCGCGAGACGCTGCACAAGAATATCGTCCTGCGCTCGCGCGTGATTCAGTCGATCCGCAACCGCATGTTCGCCCAGGGCTTCAACGAGTTCCAGACGCCGATCCTGACGGCCAGCTCGCCCGAAGGCGCGCGGGACTTTCTGGTGCCCTCGCGGATGCACCCGGAGAAGTTCTACGCCCTGCCGCAGGCGCCCCAGCAGTTCAAGCAGCTGCTGATGGTCTCGGGTTTCGATCGCTACTTCCAGATCGCCCCGTGCTTCCGCGACGAAGACCTGCGCGCTGACCGTTCGCTGGAATTCTACCAGCTCGACGTCGAGATGAGCTTCGTCACCCAGGAAGACGTGTTCGCGGCCATCGAGCCGGTGATGCACGGCGTGTTCGAGGAATTCGGCAACGGCCGTCGCGTCTCGCCGATCAGCGAGACCCACACCTTCACCAACGACTTCGGCGCGACGTTCGAGCACAAGGGCTTCGAGCGCCTGACCTATGCCCAGTCGATGGCCTGGTACGGCAGCGACAAGCCGGACCTGCGCAACCCGATCAAGATGGCCAACGTCTCGGAGCACTTCCGTGACGGCGGCTTTGGCCTGTTCGCCAAGATCCTGGGCGCCGACGCCAAGAACCAGGTCTGGGCGATCCCGGCCCCGACCGGTGGTTCGCGCGCCTTCTGTGACCGCATGAACAGCTGGGCCCAGGGCGAGGGCCAGCCGGGCCTGGGCTACGTCTTCTGGTCGGAAGACCAGGGCGGCTGGGGCGGTCCGATCGCCAAGAACCTGGGCGAACCGACCCAGGCGCTGATGGAGTCGCTGGGCCTGGGCGCCGGCGATGCCGCCTTCTTCGTGGCCGGGGACCCGGCCGTGTTCGCCAAGTTCGCGGGCCTGGCTCGCACGCGCGTCGGCACGGAGCTGAAGCTGGTCGACGAGAACCAGTTCAAGTTCTGCTGGATCGTCGACTTCCCGATGTTCGAATGGAACGAGGACGAGAAGAAAGTCGACTTCTCGCACAATCCGTTCTCGATGCCGCAAGGCGGTCTGGAGGCCCTGGAGAACCAGGACCCGCTGACCATCCGCGCCTACCAGTACGACATCGTCTGCAACGGCTATGAGCTGTGCTCGGGCGCGATCCGGAACCACAAGCCCGAGATCATGCTCAAGGCCTTCGAGATCGCCGGCTACGGCCCCGAGGTGGTCGAGGAGCAGTTCGGCGGCATGTTGAACGCCTTCCGCTACGGCGCGCCGCCGCACGGCGGTCTGGCGCCCGGCATCGACCGCATCGTCATGCTGCTGGCCGACCAGGTCGCCATCCGCGAGGTCATCGCCTTCCCGCTGAACCAGCAGGGCCAGGACCTCCTGATGAACGCCCCGGCCAATGTGCTCGACAAGCAGCTGAAGGAACTGCACATCCGCACCGCGCCCCCGATCAAGGTCTAGGATCAGGGTAAGCCCACGAAAAAGCCCTCCGGTCTTACGATCGGAGGGCTTTTTGATTTCGGGCTAGGCTCTACTAAGGCGGCGGCTTTACCACTTCGCCTTGGGCGCTTTCGGCGCGGGCGGCGCAGGTGGGGCCGGTGGAGCGGGCGGCGCCTTGGGCATCTCGCGCAGCAGCAGGAAATGGCTGCTCTTCAGGCCGTTGCAGGGACGCACTGTCAGGCCCGCGGGCAGACGCGCGCCATCGCCGCAGGCGTCGTCCAGCTGTTCCTGTTCCAGACCGCGCGCGCTGGACAGGTCCGCGCCGGTCAGCACCGCCATGGTCAGGTCCGCGTTTCGGAAGTCGGCTCCCGAGAAGATCCCACCCCGCAGGATCGAGCCCGTCATGTCGGCGTTGCGGAAGCTGGCGCTTTCGAAATGGCCGCCGGTCAGATTGGCGTGGTTGATGTCGGCGTTCGAGAAATCGGCGTCGCGGGCGTTCGCGCCTTGCAGGTTCGATCCGGTCAGCTCGGCGTTCGAAAAGCGGGCCTTCTGCAGGTTGGCGCCGACGAATTGCGAGCCATGCATTTCGGACGAGGTGAGATCGACGCGGATGAGCACGGCGGACTGAAGGCTCACCCCGCTGCCCTCGACGCCCGACATCCGAGCGTCGGTGAAGTTGGCGGCGAAGAAATTGGCGCCGCGCATCTCCGCCCCGCGCAGGTCGGCGCGGCTGAGGTCGGCGCTGGCGAAATTGGAGCCGTAGAACATCGCGCCGCGCAGATCGGCGCCGATCAGGATCGCCCTGACGAAATTCGCATTGGCGAACTTGGCGTTCATCAGCTTGCGGCCGGCCAGATCGCAGTTGGCGCACATCCCGCCGAAAGACGTCAGCTTGGCGACATCCCTGTCCTCGACCGAGGCCTGGGCTTGGCCGGAGACGGCCATCAGGCTCAAGGTCAATGCGACGATGGAAGCGCCCCAGCGGGCCATTGATTTCTCCGTGCGGTCAATACGCGACTGTATGAGTTACGGTTTGGACGCGAGACCGTCCAGACGCCACTTAAATCGCGGTAATGACGGGGATTTAACGGCAGCGGGGCAGCGAAAGCCCGCGCGGCAAGGCGGTCGAGCCATCGCCGCAAGCCTGGTTCAACTGGCCCTGGGTCAGACCGATGGCGCGGTCCATTTCAGCGCCCGAGAAGTTGACGCCCGCCAAGCGCGCGCCGGCGAAATTCGCCCCCTGCAGGTAGGCCCCGACAAAGCTGGCGTTGGTCAGGTCGGCGTGGGCGAAGCTGGCGCCGGTCAGCACGGCGCCGTAGGCGTTGACGTCTCGCAGATCGCCGCCGGTGAAGCGGGTGCGGTTCATGATCGCGGCGGAGAAGTCGGCCTGGCGAAGGCGGGCGCCGGACAGGTTCTTATTCTTCAGCTCCAGATTGGCGAGATCGGCCTGGAACAGGTTGCAACGCGGGCAATTAGCGCCGTTTCGCACCGAGGCGATCTGTCCGGCGTTCTGGGCGGCGGCGGCGCTGGCGCAGCCCAAGGCCAATAGAGCGGCGATAAGAGCGATCGGTTTCATTCTGGCGCACGTCCTGCGGCAAGAGAGCGGTTCGCACCCTGGCCTAGCAAGCTTAACGCCAACCGAACGCGGTCACGAAGAGGCGAGGGGGCCGGGCCGGTCCGACTGAGCGCCGCAGGTGTCGCAGACGGTCATGCCGCCGCGTCGAACCAGCGAAAGGTCGCCACAGGCCGGGCACATCTCGCCCTCGACGCCCGGGCGGTCCGCCCCCTCGACCCGGCGGCGACCGAACGAGGCGAACACCAGGTTGTCGGGCGCCGCCCCACGCGAGAAGCCCTTCGAAATGAACTTGCTGGCCAGCACGGGGTCGGGGCCGGCTTCGTCGGCCTCGTCGTCCACGCGTGGCTTGCCCCAGCCCAGGCCGTCGGCGTTGAACTGGCCGCTGTCGCCATTGGCCAGGTCGTCGCGCCCCAGATACGACACGCCCAGTTCGCGGAAGATGTAGTCGAGGATCGAAGTCGCCGACTTGATCGAGTCGTTGCCCGTGACCGGCCCGGCCGGCTCGAACTTGGTGAAGACGAAGGCGTCGACGAACTCGTCCAGCGGCACGCCGTGCTGCAGGCCCAGCGACACGGCGATGGCGAAGTTGTTCATCAGGCTGCGGAAAGCCGCGCCTTCCTTGTGCATGTCGATGAACAGCTCGCCCAGCTCGCCGTCCTCGTACTCGCCGGTGTGCAGATAGACCTTGTGTCCGCCGACCGAGGCCTTCTGGATATAGCCCTTGCGGCGATCGGGAAGGCGTCGGCGGGAGCGGTCGCGTTCGACGATCTTCTCCACGACGCGCTCGGTCACCAGGGGGGCGCTGACCGGCGCCGCGCGCGCGGGTTCAGCGGCTTCCTCGGGCAGATCCAGCTTGAAGTCGGAGGGAGCGTCGGCGCGCATCAAACGCAGGGCGCGGACGCCGGCGCGCGCGGCGGCGGCCTGCGCGCGGACGGCGTCGGCGGGCCGTGCATCGAAAGCGATGGGGATCGTCACGGGAGCCGGCAGGCAGGCGAAGGCCTCAACGGCGGCGATCATCGCCAGGCGATCGCCGAAGGCGGGAGCCTCGACCGACCGGAAGGCCTCGCGCAGCTCCGGATTGAGCGCGTCGCAGTCGCCCAGGGTTCCCGCGCCCAGGGCGTGGCGCTCAGCGGTGGCGATCTCGGTGGGCGAGAAGTCGGCGAAGGCCAGGGTGTCGAAGTCGCGCCGGGCGACGTCCTCCGCCGAGGCGCCGAGCACGTCGCGCAGGAAGCCCGCGCCGACGACGGCCGGCGCGAAGGCGGCGCGCAGCCCGTGGTGTTCGCGAAGGGCGTTCTCGGCCTTCTCGATCTCGTGGGCCGTGAAGCCGCGCGCTTGCAGCATGAGGTGGTCTATGGCCGGACTGTCCAGCAGGGAGCCATGACCCAAGGCGTGCCGACGCGCGGCGTCCAGATCGACGCCCTCGGTCGAGAGGGCCTCGAACGCGGCCGGACTGAAGGCGGGCAGCAGCCAGCCGTCGGCGGTCTGGCTCACCGACACCGGCGACATGGCGCCGGCCGGTCCGACCGGAGCGCCGCCTAGGCGCAGCGTGGCCTCGGCGTCCTGGAACGGGCCGACCAGGGCCGCCGAGCGCAGGCCGTGCTTGCGGGCCAGGGCGTGGGCGGTGGCCAGTGAGGCGGCGGCCTCCGTGGCGAGGTCCGAGCGCAGGGCGGCGGCGCGCACGCGGCGTTCGGCCAGGGTCTTCAGCACGCCCTGTTTTTCCTGGGCGAAGGCCTCGTCCTGACCCAGGACGGCCGCCGCCTCGGCGCTAGCCGACAGGGCAGCGCCGACCGCCAGGGCCCATAGCGCCGCCGCGCCGTCGCGGCCTTCGACGCTGGTCTGGGCCCAGCCCTGGCTCAGCAGGCAGTCGCCGACGCCGGCCAGGCCCAGGCGCGCGGGACGTTCGCCCCGTTCCAGCTCCAGCGCCGTGCCCCAAAGGTGGCAGACATAGGTGAAGCGTTCGATGTCGAAAGCGTCGTCGTCGAGGAAGGCGCTGGCGTCGATCGCGGCGGCCACGCCCACGCCGCGCGACAGGGCCTCGGCGTCGGGCGGCGACAGGGCCAGGGTCAGCGCGCCGGTTTCCCAGCCCACCTGCGCGGCCAGGGCGGCGGCCTCGTCGCCGGCGGCGACGGCCTGGCGCGAGGCCGAGGCGATCAGCGCCATTTCCCGAGCCGGGGCCTCGTCGGTCAGGGGGGGGCGGAAGGCGTCGGCCGTTGCGATGGCGTCGAGGATGACGCGGTCGTCGGCGCCCAGTTCGCGCGCCTTGCGCGCGGCGCGGGCCAGGGCGGGGTTCTTGCGGACGTCGCCGCAGGCGCGAGGATCGCCCGAGCAGCGGCGGACGGCGTCGGCCACCTGCGCGAGAGCGGCGTCGAGCCGCGCGGCGGCCTGGGCGGCAAGAACGCGGCCCCGTCGCTGGGCCAGGGTGGTCTTCACCGCGCTCTGGAACTCGATCTCCGCGATGTCCGGCAGCAGCTCTAGGCCGACCTGTCCCTTCGCGGGGGTGGCGACGCCCGACAGCATGGTGGCCAGCAGCGCCTCGCGGAACGCGGCGGCGTCGGTCTTGTCGCCGAACAGGCCGCGCGCGAGGCCAATCTGGGCGATCCGATCGGCGTATCGGGCGGGGGCGCCGCCGAGCGGCGCCTTCGGCTCGATCTCGCCGGCCCAGTCCAGCCAGGCCTCGACCCGCGCGTCGGACCAAGACGACGGCGCCGACACGACGACCATCTCGTCGGCGCGCTCCAGGTCCCGCCATTCCATGGCGGGGACAATTCCGGCGGCTTTGACAGGCGTGCGCATGGGCGAGTTCCGGTCCGGGCGGCGGTAGTGATATCTTGCCAAATCCCTAACGACTGATTCCAAGCCGACGGGATGCGCTTAAGGTCGCACCTCAAACTAGAACCTCGATCGCCGAGCCTCAATAGATGTTGCGGGCGCCGAGGGTCTAATCCACAAGATGTTGAAGCTTGGCGCGCTTTACCGGCGCTGGACGCTGCGCGTCCGGAACGCTATGTTCCGCCGACTTCAGCCGCGCCCGCCGCGCGGCCCCTGTGAGCCCTTATAATTCCGGGTGCGAACCTAGTGCTGAAAGCGATCTTCACGTGGTGGAACGGCGCGACCATGGGTCAGCGCTTCCATATCGGCCGCCGCGGCGTGTTTGTGGGCCAGGACGACTACGGCAACCGCTATTTCGAAGCGCGCGACAACAGCGACAGCTATGACCAGCGCAAGCGCCGCTGGGTGATCTACAGCGGCTATGCCGAGGCCTCGAAGGTCCCCGCCGAATGGAGCGGCTGGCTGCACTACACTCTGGACGAGCCGCCCACCCGCGAGCCGCTGAAGCGCCGCGCGTGGGAGAAGGATCACCTGCCCAACCTGACGGGCACCGTGCACGCTTGGCGCCCCAAGGGCTCCCTGACCAATGGCGGCGAGCGCGCCGCCGCCACCAGCGACTATCAAGCCTGGAAGCCGGAATAAGGCCGATGACCCGCCGGGCGTCCCTGGTCGGCGTCGTCGCGATCCTGTCCGGCCTGGCCGCGACGGGCGTCGCCGTGGCGCGCCAGAACGCCCAACCGGCCCAGCCGGCGCCGGTCGCGGCGCCGCCGCCCGTCGCCCCAGCGGCGAAGCCCGCGCCGTCGCCGACGCTGCGGCCGTCGTCCAATCCGACGGCGGCGCCCGATCTGCGCGCTGCGCAGCCCGCGCAGGTCACGCCCGCTCAGGCCAATCCAACCCCGACCCCAGCCGTGAAGCCTGGCGCCGCGGACGGCGCGCTGGGCGCGACCACACCCGCCAAGCCCGCCGCGCCCAAGGCGCCGGACCTCCCCGCCAAGCGCGGCCGCTACGCCATCGCGATCATGCAGGCGCTGGACAAGGTCACGACCGAGACAATGCGGTTCGAGGTCCCGGTCGGTCAGCCGATCCGCTACAAGACGCTGATCTTCACCGTCCGCGCTTGCGAGACGGCCGCCGCCGACGAGGTGGCTCCGGAAACCACGGCCTATGTGGTCATCGACACCCAGCCCAAGGCCCAGGCCGGTCGCGCCGCGCCCGCCGGTCGTCAGATCTACAAGGGGTGGATGTACGCCAGCTCCCCGGGTCTGCACCCGCTGGAGCACCCGGTCTATGACGCCTGGCTGATCGCCTGCAAGCAGTCGATCCCCGACGCGCCGCCCGCCAAGCCGTAGAAATCACCCTCGACGGTCAGGGCTTTGGCCAGGCGTCGGCGGTAGTCCGCGCGACTGATCTCGATCGTGCCGAACTGCGTCAGGTGATCGGTGATGAACTGGGTGTCCAGCAACAGGTAGCCGCCGACGATCAGCCGCGCGGCCAGATGCACCAGCGCCACCTTGCTGGCGTCCCGCGCGGTCGAGAACATGCTCTCGCCAAAGAACGCCCCGCCCAGCGACACGCCGTAGAGGCCCCCGACCAGATCCGTCCCCGACCAAGCCTCGACGCTGTGCGCCACGCCCCGCTGGAAGAGCTGGCCGTAGAGGCGTTGGATGGGATGGTTGATCCAGGTCTCCAGCCGCCCTGGCCGAGCGGCGGCGCAATTCTCGACCACCGCGTCGAACGCCGTGTCGATGCGGATCTCGTAGGGCTGATGGCGCACCGTGCGGGCCAGGCGCCGGGGAACGTGCAGCGCGTCGAGCGGCAGGACGCCCCGCCGCTCGGGATCGATCAGGAAGAGGCTCTCGTCCTCGCGGGCGTCGGCCATGGGGAAGACGCCGCGCGCGTAGCAGGCGACCAGGTCGTCGACCGTGAAGGCGTCTTCCATGACGAGGCCCGGACTAGAGCGTGATAGCCGAAAGTGTAAGCGGTTTCGGCGGTTATCACGCTCTAAATGTTTGATTTAGAGCCTTATTTTCCGCTCGAATGATTTCATTCGAGCGGAAAATAAGGCTCTAGGCTTCCTGGGACTTGATCCAGCGCTCCAGCCAGTGGATGTCGTAGTCGCCGGCCAGGATGTCGGGCTGCACCAGGAGGTCCTGGAACAGCGGGATCGTGGTTTCGACGCCGCCAACCACCATTTCGGCCAGGCAGCGCTTCAGGCGCGCGACGCACTCGGCGCGGTCACGACCATGCACGATCAGCTTGCCGATCAGGCTGTCGTAATAGGGCGGGATCGCATAGCCGGTGTAGATCGCCGAATCCAGGCGAACGCCCAGGCCGCCCGGCGCGTGGAAGTCGGTGATCACGCCGGGCGAGGGCGTGAAGGTCCGCGGGCTCTCGGCATTGATCCGGCACTCGATCGCGTGGCCCTCGAACACCACGTCGTCCTGGGTGAACGACAGCGGCAGGCCGGCGGCGATACGGATCTGCTCGCGCACCAGGTCGATGCCGGTGATGGCTTCGGTGACCGGATGCTCGACCTGCAGGCGGGTGTTCATCTCGATGAAGAAGAACTCGTCGTTCTCCCACAGGAACTCGATGGTCCCGACGCCCAGATAGCCGATGGCCTTGACCGCATCGACGACGATCTTGCCGATCTTGGCGCGGCCTTCGGCGGAGAGGGCCGGCGAGGGGGCTTCCTCCAGCACCTTCTGGTGGCGGCGCTGCAGCGAGCAGTCCCGTTCGCCCAGGTGCACCACGTTGCCGTGGCTGTCGGCGATGACCTGCAGCTCGATGTGGCGCGGCTTCTGGAGGTAGCGCTCCATGTAGACCGTGTCGTCGCCGAACGCGGCGCGGGCCTCGGCGCGGGCGGTCGAGACCGCTTCGGCGAGGTCTTCACGCGTCTGGGCGACCTTCATGCCGCGACCACCGCCCCCGGCGGCGGCCTTGATCAGCACGGGGAAGCCGATACGGTCGGCGGCCTCGAAGGCCTCTTCCTCGGTCGAGACGCCGCCGTCCGAGCCCGGAACGACCGGGATGCCGGCGTCCTTCACGGCCTGCTTGGCGGTGATCTTGTCGCCCATCATCCGGATGTGCTCGGGCTTCGGACCGATGAAGGTGAAGCCGTGCGCGCCGACGATCTCGGCGAAGCGGGCGTTCTCGGACAGGAAGCCATAGCCCGGATGGATCGCCTGGGCGCCGGTGATCTCGGCGGCCGCGATGATCGACGGGATGTTCAGGTAGCTCTTTGCGGCCGGAGCCGGACCGATGCAGACGCTTTCGTCGGCCAGGCGCACCCACATGGAGTTGCGGTCGGCCTCGGAGTGCACGGCCACCGTGGCGATGCCCATTTCCTTGCACGCCCGGTGGACCCGGAGCGCGATCTCGCCCCGGTTCGCGATGAGGATCTTGTCGAACATGGCGCGCTTACTCGATGACGACGAGCGGCTCGCCGAACTCGACGGGCTGGGCGTCGGCGACCAGGATCTCGACGACCTTGCCGGCCTTGGGGGCCTGGATCGGATTCATGGTCTTCATGGCTTCGACGATCAGCAGGGTCTGGCCGGCCGAAACGCTGTCGCCGACCTTCACGAACGGATCCGCGCCCGGCTGGGGCGACAGGTAGGCGGTGCCGACCATCGGCGACTTCACGGCGTCGCCGCGCGCGGCGGCCGGGGCCGGCGCGGCGGCTTCGGTCGCCGGCGCCACGGGGGCCGGAGTGGCGACGGGCGCGGGGGCGTAGGCCGGGGCGGCCGCTTGCACGTAGTTGACCGGCGCGGCGGTCAGCTCGCGGGCCACGCGGATCTTCAGGCCGGCGTGCTCGACTTCGATCTCGGACAGGCCCGTGTCCTTCAGGATGTCCGCGATCTTGCGGACCAGACGGGCGTCGATGGCCGGAGCTTCGACCGGATCGGCGGGGGCCTTGGGGTTCGACATGGAAGCTTACCTTATTGTTCTGAAGCGCCTCGGCGACCAAAACCGCCGGGCGATATCGTTGCTAAACGCGGATCAGGCCGAGAGCGGCCTCGATCGCCAGTTCGTAACTCGCCGCGCCGAACCCGGAGACGATCCCCGTGGCCGCCAGCGACACATAGGTGTGGCGGCGGAATTCCTCCCTCGCCGCCGGGTTGGACAAGTGACACTCGATCACCGGGATGCTCAAGGTCTTGAGCGCATCCAAGAGCGCGATCGAGGTGTGGCCGTAGCCGGCCGGATTGAGGACCAGCGCCGAGGCCGACTCACGCGCCTCCTGCACCCAGTCGATCAGCACGCCTTCATGGTTGGACTGGCGGAAGACCACCGAAACGCCACGCGAAGCCGCCCGCGCCTCGCAGCGCGCCCGGACATCGTCGAGGGTGTCCTTGCCGTAAATCTCGGGCTCGCGGGTTCCCAGCAGGTTGAGATTGGGTCCGCTCAGCACGTGGATCGGTTTTACCATGCGGCTCCGCCGTCGATTCCGGGAGGTCTTGTATAGCCGGTTCCTCCGGGTCACAAGCACGGCTCGCTTCGGAGGTGAGATGAGGCTACTGCTGAACGGGGAAGAGCGGGACCTGGCCGACGTGGTCACGATCGCCGATCTGGTGACCGCCCTGGGCCTGGACGCCCGCAAGGTGGCGGTCGAGCGCAACCTGGAGATCGCGCCGCGCTCAACCTATGCCGACACGGTCCTGGCCGACGGCGACCGCATCGAGATCGTCACGTTCATCGGCGGCGGTTGATCATCCGCATTTGAAACGCGGGCTGACGGGGCGTAAACCGGCCCCATGAACGCGCATGTTTCCCCCGACACCGTCACCGCCCCAGAAAATGTTGGTAGCGACGAGACCTGGACCGTCGCCGGCCGCACCTTCCGCTCGCGCCTAATCGTCGGCACGGGCAAGTACAAGGACTACGCGACCAACGCCGCCGCCGCCCGCGCCGCCGGGGCCGAGATCGTCACCGTGGCCGTGCGCCGCGTGAACCTGACCGACCCGAGCCAGCCGCTGCTGGTCGACTACGTCAAGCCCACCGAGTTCACCTATCTGCCCAACACCGCCGGGTGCTTTACCGGCGAGGACGCGGTGCGGACCCTGCGCTTGGCCCGCGAGGCCGGCGGCTGGGATCTGGTCAAGCTCGAGGTCCTCAGCGACCCCAAGACCCTGTTCCCGGACATGGAGGAGACCCTGCGCTCGCTGAAGCTGCTGGTCGCCGACGGCTTCCAGGTGATGGTCTACTGCTCGGACGACCCAGTCTATGCCAAGAAGCTGGAAGAGGCCGGCGCCGTGGCGATCATGCCGCTGGGCGCGCCGATCGGCTCGGGCCTGGGCATCCAGAACCGCGTGAACCTGCGGATCATCGTCGAGAACGCCAAGGTGCCTGTGCTGGTCGACGCCGGCGTCGGCACGGCCTCGGACGCGGCGATCGGCATGGAGCTGGGCTGCGACGCCATCCTGATGAACACCGCCATCGCCGAGGCCAAGGACCCAATCCGGATGGCCAAGGCGATGAAGCACGCCGTCATCGCGGGCCGCGAGGCCTATCTGGCCGGCCGGATGCAGAAGCGGCTCTACGCCGATCCCAGCTCGCCGCTGGCGGGGCTGATCTAAAGGGCCGACACGACATCGGTGCGGGAGAAATCTTCGCCTACGAACAGCAGCGGACATCCGCGTTCGCGAGCCAGCGCGTAGGCGAAGCAGTCTCCGAAGTTCAAGCCGGCGGGGTGGAAGCCCTTGCCCCAACGCCGGTAAGCGGCGGCGACCTTGTCGACATCTTCAAGCGCCACTGGAATGGTGCTGAAGCCGAACCCGTTCAGAAGGCCGTTCATCTCTTCGGCGACATTCTTGCGGTGCGCGACGATCATGGCCTCAACAGCCGTCGCCGCGGAGATTAGAACCTCGGTCTCGGTCGCGAGGGCGCTGTGGCAAGCCGAGGCGAACGCCTCTCCAAGAGCGATCGCCATCAAAGCCGAAGTGTCGACGACGATCACCCTGGGAGACCGTCGTCGTCATACAGGAAGTCCTGACTGCGCGCGGCTGACACGCCGGGAAGAGCTTTGGACCGGCCACTCTCACTGATCGCTTGCAGCCGCCGCAGACGGTCAGCCGGATCGGTCAACGGCGTGCTCGATATCGGGGTCAGCCGCACGGCCGCATGACCGTCCTGTGTGAGGATGATCTCTTCGCCGGCCTCGGCCCGACGGACTAGGTCGGTCAGTTGACCCTCGGCCTCGGCGATGGCGACGCGCACGGCTATGCTCCTGAAGCGTTCACGAAGCGATAGTGGCTCCTTGATCGCGGTCCTTCAAGTCAGCCCGGCTTTGCCTTGCTGGCCCGCGCCTGCTCGATCGCCAGCTTGAGGGCCGCGATGTCGGCGCCCGGCACCAGCGTGTCGCCGACGATGAAGGCCGGGGTCCCTTGCAGGGCCAGGGTCTTGGCCAGGGCCTGCGTGTCCGACAGATGCTGGGTGACGGCCTGGCTCTCACCGACCGTCTTGGCCTTGTTGAGGTCGATGCCGAGGCCTTGGGCGATGCGCAACGCGCTGGCGGCGTCGAGGCTCTTCTCGGCCATCATCGCCTTGTAAAGCTCCAGGCTCTTGCTCTGGTCCTTGGCGCCCAAAGCCAGGCGCGCGGCGGCCTCGCTGTCATGGCCGAAGATCACAAAGTCCTTCAGCACCAGGCGGATGTCGGGGTTCTTGGCGACCAGATCGACGATCTCTGGCGCGGCCGCCTTGCAGTAGCCGCAGCGGTAGTCGAAAAACTCGGTGACGGTCACCGCGCCCGACGGATTGACGACGATGTCGCGCGGATCACGTTCGATGGCCTGGCGGTATTGGCTAATGGCCTTCTGGGCCGTGGCCATCTGCTGGGCGGCCTGCTTTTCTTGGAGTTTCTGGTTGGCCTCCATCAACACCTCGGGGTGTTCGAGCAGGTAGGCGCGGACCTTCTCGCCAAACGCCTTGTCGGGCTTGGCGTTGTCGCAGCCGGCGAGGGCGAGGCCGGCGATGGCCAGCGGGACGGCGAGGGTCGCGGCGCGACGGATCAGGGTCATAGAAATCTCTGACAGGAAAAGAAGGGAAGGGGCTTAAAGGCCGGGACTGGAGACCACCGCGCCTTCCTTGGCCAGGGCCTGGAGGTCCTGCTTGCTCGGGCTGGAGGCCAGGACGATGTCGGTGGCGCGGCGCCAGTCCGGGGTGTTCTTCTGAAGAAGCTCGCGCGCGCGCATGGCGAAGACCTTGGCCTCGCGCGTGGCCCCCAGCGAGAAGTACTGTTCGGCGGTGGCGAGGCGGGCCTCGCCGTCCTTGTGCTGTTTGTCATAGGCGTCGGCCAGCAGGCGCCAAGCCACGGCGTTCTCGGGATCGTTCAACAGCGCGCGCTTCAGTTCCCGCACGCCCTCGTCGACCTTCTTGGGGTCGTTCATCCCGATCAGGGTCTGGCCGAGATTGATGCGCAGCAGAGGCGCGTCGGGCTTCAGCTGCACCGACTTGCGCTGCGGTTCCTCGGCTTGGGCCACGCGATTGAATTCGAACAGGATCTGGCCCTTCAGCTCCCAGAGATAGGGATTGTCGGGGTGGTCGGCGATCAGTGGATCCAGCAGTTGCAGGGCCCGGTCCGGATCCTTCATCTGATAGTAGGCGATGGCCCGAGCGTACCGCGCGGGAAAGCTCGTGTCGGTTTCCTTGTACTTCATCAAGGCGGTCTGAGGGTTGAGGAAGCCCTCGAGCTTGGCCTTCATCACCTCGTGTTCGGCCAGATCCGCCGGCGTATCGACCGCGCCGTAGTGCGGCAGGCGCTCGACCCGGCCGCGCAGGGCCTCGATGCGGTCGGACGACAGGGGGTGGCTGCGGAAATAGGCGAACCGCCGCGACTGGTCGAAGACCTCCTGGTAGCGGAAGTTGTCGAAGAACTCGACCAGCCCGCGACCCGATTGGCCGGTTGCCTCCAGGAAGCCCGCGCCGGCCTGGTCGGCGCGCGATTCCTGCTCACGGCTGTAGCCCAGGGCGCCCAGCGCGCCGGCGAATTGCGAATTGGCGATCAGGGCCGCGCCGCCGTCCGGCGAGCCGGCCAGGGCCGCCAGAATGCCCAGACCCATGGTCAGGATCATCGGCTTGAGGCCGGCCTTCATCATCTCGTCCGAGCGGATCGGGTGCCCGCCCGCCAGGTGCCCGGTTTCGTGGGCGATGACGCCGCGCAGCTGGTTGGGGTTTTCGGTCTGCAGGATCAGTCCTGTGTTGATCCCCATCTGAAGGCCCTGGGTCGCGAAGGCGTTCAGGGTCTTGTCGCCGATGATCAGGATGCGCACCGTCTTGGGATCGATGCCCGCCGCCGCGTAGATCGGGTCGGCGTCGTGGTGGAGGATCTCCTCGATCTCGGTGTCGCGGATCAGCGAGGCCCCGTCGTCCTGGGCATGGGCGACGCGAGGCGTGGCGAGGCTGGACGCCAGGACGGCCAGGACGGAGGCCGCCACACCTAGTCGCTTGCCTGCCTGACGCCTACCAGCGCGCCCACTACGCGAGGTCATCGAATGATCTCCAGATCGCGCCCCCGCGAACCACGACCAATGTAACTTGGAAGGGCGAGGCGAGGGAACAAGGGTTTCCGCCCAGGCCCAAAACGATTTCGGCCCGCGCGTCGGTCAGAACGCGCGGGCCGGGAACCGTTCGCCTTACCGGCGCCACCACCCGCGGCGCGGTTTTTCGGGCGGGGTGGTGATCTCGTTCGGATCAGGTTCGGCCGGGGCGGTCGCCGCGACTTCCACGACGACCTCCGGCTCCGGCGCCGGAGCCGGCTCGGGCGCGGCCTCGACGACCGGTTCCGGCGGCGCGACGCCGACGCTTTCGGTCACGGCTTCGGCCACCGCCTCGGCGGTCTCGGGCGCGGCTTCGGCGACGACGTCAGGGGCCGCCTTCTTGGCGCGCGAGCGCGTGCGCTTGGGCTTCTTCGGCGTCTCCTCGACTTCCGGCAGCTCGACCCAGACATCGGCCGGCGGGGCGGCGATCACCGGCGGCGCCAGGATCGGCGCTTCATAGGGCTCGGCGACCTCGGCAACGGCTTCGACGTTGGCGGCCTCGGCGACGACCGCCTCCTGAGCGGCGGGAGCCTCGTCGCGACCGCGACGACCCCGATCACGGCCGCGGCGGCCGCGTTCGCGGGCGGGACGGTCCTCGCGCTCTGGACGCTCGACGCGTTCCGCGCGCTCGGACTCGGCGGCCTCGCCACGACCTTCGGGCGCGCGGCGTTGCTCACCGCCGCCGACCAGGGCGGCCGGGTCGTGCCAGGTGAAGACGTTCTCGCCGAACGGGACGCGCGGGCGGATCCAGACGAAGGCGTCGGTCGGACGATCACCGTCCTCGCGACCGCCGCGACGACCGCCACGGCGACCGCGACGGCGGCGGCGGCGACGGTCATCGTCATCGTCGCCGAATTCCGCGCGGTCGTCGGCCTCGCCCTCGACTTCTTCCTCTTCGGATTCAACTTCGGCGTCGGCCTCGCGGTCATCGCGACGGCCGCGACCCCGGCCGCGATCACGGCGACCACGGCGGCCCTTGCGGTCGCCGCGATCGTCTTCGCGAGCCTGCTTGCGGCTCGAGGCGTCGTCGTCGTCGGTGTCTTCGCGTTCGAGATCTTCCTCGTCCTCGTCCGGAATGATCTCGTCTTCTTCTTCCTCGTCCTCGTAGGCCGAGGCGTCGAAATCGTCGTCTTCCTCGACATAGGGCGCCGGCGCCACGGCGATGCGCTCGCCAAGCTCGGTGCGCTCGATCTCGCTGTCGCCGGCGTGCAGGCTGTCATCGACCACGACGGTGACGAACAGGCCGTGCGTCGTCAGCAGGCGCTGCAGATAGGCGCGCTTTTCGTTGAGGATATAGAGGCCGACCGCGCGCGAGACCTTCAGGATCACGCTGCCCGAGCCCTTCAGGGCCTCGACCTCGACGGCGCGCAGGGCGGCCAGGGCGCTGGACTCGACCGAGCGGACGCGACCGGTGCCCTCGCAGTGTTCGCAAACGTGGGTCGTGCCTTCCAGCACGCCGGTGCGGCGGCGCTGGCGGCTGATCTCCATCAGGCCAAAGCCCGAGATCTTGCCCATCTGGATGCGGGCGCGGTCGTCCTTGAGCGCGTCCTTCAGGACCTTCTCGACCGTGCGGTTGTTCTTGCCTTCATCCATGTCGATGAAGTCGATGACGATCAGGCCGGCCAGATCGCGCAGGCGCAGCTGGCGGGCGGCTTCCTCGGCCGCCTCGATATTGGTCTTGAGGGCGGTGGCCTCGATGTTGCGCTCGCGCGTGGCCTTGCCCGAGTTGACGTCGATGGCCACCAGGGCCTCGGTCTGGTTGATCACCAGATAGCCGCCCGAGCGCAGCGGCACGACCGGCGAATAGATCTGGGCCAGGTGGTCCTCGATCTTGTTCTTGACGAACAGCGGGGTCGGGTCGCGGTAGTTGAAAACCTTCTTGGCCTGGCTCGGCATCAGCATGCGCATGAAGTCGCGCGCTTCCTTGTAGCCGGCGTCGCCTTCGACCCAGATACCCTCCAGGTCCTTGTCATACATGTCGCGGATGGCCCGCTTGACGAGGTCTTCTTCCTCGTAGATCAGCGCCGGCGCGATCGAGTGCAGCGTGTTTTCGCGGATGTTTTCCCACAGACGCAGCAGATATTCGTAATCGCGCTTGATCTCGGCCTTGGTGCGCTTGGCGCCCGCCGTGCGGACGATCAGGCCCATGCCTTGCGGCACCTCCAGGCTCTGGACCACGCTCTTCAGGCGCTTGCGGTCGGTAACCGCCGTGATCTTTCGGCTGATGCCGCCGCCACGCGCGGTGTTGGGCATGAGCACGCCGTAACGGCCGGCGAGGGAGAGGTACGTGGTCAGGGCCGCGCCCTTGTTGCCGCGCTCTTCCTTGACGACCTGGACCAGCATGATCTGCCGGCGGCGGATCACTTCCTGGATCTTGTACTTGCGCATCAGCCGGCGCTTGCGACGCGCCAGCTCTTCCTCGACGTCGTCTTCCTCGTCGTCGACCGCGTGATCGCCGCCGTTGACGTCGTCCTCATCATCGCTGCCCGAGGCGCGACGCGAGACCGGGATGTCGTCCTCGTCGTCGGCCGAGTCGTCGCGCATCAGCGCTTCACGGTCGGCGACCGGGATCTGGTAGTAGTCGGGGTGGATTTCGTTGAACGCCAGGAACCCGTGACGATTGCCGCCATATTCGACGAACGCGGCCTGCAGGCTGGGTTCGACGCGGGTCACCTTGGCGAGGTAGATATTTCCACGGAGCTGTTTGCGGGTCTGGCTCTCGAAATCGAACTCTTCAACCCGGGTACCGTCCACGACGACCACACGCGTCTCTTCGGCGTGTGCTGCGTCGATCAGCATCTTCTTCGACATTAAGGAAGTCTCCACGGCGCGCGGCGGGCGCTAGGCCCGGGCGCCGATATGAATGAAGGGCGCGCGCGTCGCCGTCCGTCGCCCCGCCAGCGCGGTTGCGAAGGGTCGGATGCCAATGGCGGACGGGTGCGGCGCAGCCCATTGAGGTTTCGTTTTCCCTGGCCACGCCGTGGGGCGTGGTGGAGTTGTTTTGCCTGTCGCGCCGGAATGGCGCGGTCGGGATGGCGCGTCGTCGCCGGGAGGCGTTAGAGCTCGACGCGAGCCCCTCGACACGGCCTGGAGGGGCGTCCAGCCCGCTCCCGCGTCCGCGTCTCGAACACTATCTAGTCTGCCGCTTTCGCGGCGAAAGGGTTCAGGACCACTTCGCTGCTCCAACGGACCGCGCGGTGTCGTGACGATCACGGCCTCCGAGCGCGGAGCGACTGTAGCAACATTGGCGCACAAAAGAAAAGCATTCGACGGAGCATCTCGACTTAACCCTTTCGCTACCGGGGCTGAACGATATTGACGTTCGGTTCACCAGTTCCGGCTACGCGGGCGGGGATGCGCAAGGCTCTTATCAATCTAGCTCGAATGGGATGGGTCCGCGCGGCGTTGATCGTCGGCGGGCTGACCCTGGCGGGCGTCGCGGTCGCGACCGCTCAGGGGCCGGCGGCCCCGGCCGGGGTGCAGAAGGTGCGCTTCGGCGGCGACCGGAATGAGACGCGCATTGTCATCGACCTGGATCGCGCCGCGGCGGGCCGGCTGGTTTCGGACGGCGCCGACGGCCAGCGTCTGGTGATGACGCTGCCCAACGTCATCGTCTCCGGCGATCTGCAGGGGACGGGGCAGGGGCTGGTCAAACGCTGGGTCATCGACGAGGCGGCGGGCGGCGCTCGCCTTCGCCTGGAGCTGTCCGGTCGAGCCGAGGTGCGCCGTCGCTTCCTGCTGCCGCCCGGAGACGGCGCGACCGCCTATCGGTATGTCATCGACCTTAAGGCCGTCGACGGCGCCCCCGTGGTGGCGGCCCCGCCGCGCCTGACGGTCGCCTCGGCGCCGGTCAAGATGACGCCGCTGCGCCTCAAGAAGGTCATCGTCATCGATGCGGGCCATGGCGGCAAGGACCCCGGCTCGCTGGGCGCGGACGTCTATGAAAAGGACGTCACCCTCGCCGCGGCCAAGGCCCTGAAGGCGCGTCTCGAGAAGACGGGGCGCTTCCAGGTGGTGCTGACCCGCGAAACCGACACGTTCGTGCCGCTGGAAGGCCGCGTGCAGATCGCGCGCCGCGCGGACGCCGACCTCTTTATTTCTCTGCACGCCGACTCGGGACCGGACGTGAACACCCGGGGTGCCTCGGTCTACACCCTGTCGGAGAAGGGCACGGATCGCGTCGGCCTCGTGCTGGACAAGAACGACTGGCTGACCAAGGCCAACATGCCGGGGCGCGATCGGGCCGTCAGCCAGATCCTGCTGGACCTGTCGCAGCGCGCCACCAAGAATCGCTCCGCCGCCTTCGCGCAGCTGCTGCTGGCCAAGGTCGGCGAGGAAACGACCCTGCTGCCGCGCAGCCACCGCGACGCCGGCTTCTTCGTGCTGCTGGCGCCGGACGTGCCCGCGGTTTTGCTGGAGATGGGTTTCATCACCAATCCCGAGGACGAGCATTTCCTGACCTCGCGCCACGGCCGCGAGCGTCTGGTCGACGCCGTGGGCGATTCCATCGAGGCCTATTTCAACGCGGAACTTCGGAAGTCGTAAGCCTCACGGCTGTCCTGGCGCTTCCCCTTTGCGCTGTCGCGCTCTAATCACAGGAGCGATCGTTCGCGTGGAGCCGAGCTCGACGCGACCACGACCCTGTTTACGGTTCGGCGGCAAGCGATCTAGTGAAGGGTGTAAGGCGGGCGCCGTGGCTCGTCCGACGGAGGTCGCGTGGATCTGAAACCCACCGAACGATGGATGGCCATCGCGGGCGTGGCCGTGCTGTCGGCCATCGCGGTCGCGGGCTTCGCGATCGCGATCTATGCGGCCTGGCTGTTCCACGACATGCCCGACGCCGGCGAGTTGCAGGACTATCGTCCGCCGACGGCGACTCGCGTCTATGCATGGGACGGCACCCTGATCGGCGAATATTCCAAGGAACGCCGGATCTTCATTCCCTACGACCAGATCCCGCCGCAGCTGGCCCAAGCCTTCCTCGCGGCCGAGGATCGCAACTTCTTCCAGCACGGCGGCGTGGACGTCTCGGGTCTGTCCCGGGCCATGCTGAAGAATGTCGGCAACGCGCTGCGCGGGCGGCGCCTGGAGGGTGGTTCGACCATCACCCAGCAGGTCGCCAAGAACGTTCTGCTGACCAGCGACGCCACCGTCGGCCGCAAGTTCAAGGAAGCCATCCTGGCGCATCGCCTGGAGCAGTCGCTGACCAAGCAGCAGATCCTTGAGCTCTATCTGAACGAGATCTGGCTGGGCTATCGCTCGTTTGGCGTCGGCGCGGCAGCCTATAACTATTTCGGCAAGTCTTTGCCCGAGCTGACCCTGGCGCAGTGCGCCTATCTGGCGTCGCTGCCCAAGGGGCCTGACAACTATCATCCGATCCGCAACAAGGCCAAGGCGATCACCCGCCGCAACTGGGTGCTGGGGCAGATGGTTGAGCAGGGCTGGGTCTCCAAGGAGGACGCGGCCAAGGCCATGGCCGAGGATCTGGTCGTCCAGGCCGCGCCCAAGCGGGCCGCCTATCGCGACGCGGACTATTTCGTCGAGGAGGTGCGCCAGCGCGGCGTCGCCACCCTCGGCCCCCGCCTGAACGAGGGCGGCTACTACATGCGCACCACGCTGGATCCGCGCCTGCAGACGGCGGCCCGGATCTCGCTGATGGATGGCCTGGAGAAGTACGACCGCCGCCATGGCTGGCGCGGGGCCTGGGGGCACGTCGAGCCGACGGACCTTGCCTGGGAAAAGAGCGCGCTGGGCAAGGCGATCCCCTCCGAGCGGACCGGCTGGCGTCCGGCCCTGGTGACCTCGAACGACGGCCACGTGCGTCTCGTCCGCAAGGAGGGCGAGGGCCAGATCGTGGGCGAGGACATGGCCTGGGCCAAGGCCGGCAAGGGCCTGAAGGCAGGCGATCTGGTCTTCGTCGAGAAGTCACCGAACGGCGGCTATCGCCTCCGGCAGATCCCGGCGGTCAATGGCGCGATGGTGGCGATGGAGCCCTATACGGGCCGGATCGTCGCCCTGGTGGGCGGCTACAGCTATTCGCTGTCGAACTTCAACCGCGCCACCCAGGCGATGCGTCAGCCCGGTTCTTCCTTCAAGCCGTTCGTCTACGCCACGGCCCTGGAGAATGGCTACACGCCCGCCAGCGTGGTCGTCGACAGCGCCATTACCCTGAAGGGGGCCAACGGCCAGGACTGGAGCCCGGAGAACTATCACAAGGAATTCTACGGCGCTCAGCCGCTGCGCCGAGGCCTGGAACTGTCGATCAACGCCATGACCGTGCGGCTGGCCCAGAGCATCGGCATGAAGAAGATCGTCGACATGGCCCAGCGCGCCGGCGTGGTGCGCAATATGGACCCGGTGCTGGCCATGGCGCTGGGGGCGGGCGAAACGACGCCGTTCAAGCTGACCGCCGCCTATGCCGCCTTCGTCAACGGTGGACGCCGCGTCGAGCCGCACCTGATCGAACTGGTCCAGGACCGCGAGGGCAAGGTGATCTTCCGCGCCGACAAGCGCGATTGCGAACGCTGCGAAGCCGGCTTCAACGGCGATGAAAGCCCGCGCTTCGCCGCGCCGGGCGAGCAGATCATGGACCCGATCACGGCCTATCAGATCACCTCGATGCTGCAGGGCGTGGTCCAGCGCGGCACGGCCGCCGCCGTCAGCTCGCTAGGCCGTCCGCTGGCGGGCAAGACCGGCACGACCAACGAATATCGCAGCGCCTGGTTCGTCGGCTTCTCGCCGAACCTGGTGGTCGGCGTCTTCGTGGGCTTCGACGACAACCGCTCGCTGGGCGAGGCCGAGACCGGCGCGACCGACGCCGTGCCGGTGTTCATGGATTTCATGAGCGAGGCGTTGAAGGGTCAGCCGATCGTCGATTTCAAGCCGCCGAAGAACGCCAAGTTCGCTCTGGTGCGCGGCATCCGCGAGGCCTTCCGGCCTGGCACCGAGCCGAAGGTCGAGATCGCGCCGACGCCCGGTCCGATCCCGTACCAGCAGGAATTGCCGCCCGGCCTGCCGCCGGTTCCGCAGGCCGCGCCCCAGGCGGGCAAGCCGGCGCAAAAGGTCGATCCGCTCAGCGGTCTCTACTGACGCATTGCGTGGGAGAGCGACGCGCGTTAGAGCCTGCTCGGCTCGGATCGTTCGATCCGCGCCGGATCAGCGGGCTCGGGATTCAAAAGTCTAGAGCGCGCCCGAGCGGGGTGACCGCGCGCACTTAACCCTGGCGCGCTTGATCCCGCGCCCTTCAACACTGTCACGGAGTTACGTGATGCGACCGGATGTCGAGGCCGCCGCGGCCGACATCGAGCAGTCCGTGGGACTGCTCAGGAGGCGTCTTTGACTGGGACGTCGCTCTCCGCAAGCTCGATGAGCTGAACGCCCGGGTCGAGGACCCGACCCTTTGGGACCGCCCGTCCGAGGCCCAGGCCGTGTCGCGCGAGCGCGCCAACCTGGCCGCCAAGGTCGAGGCCGTGCAGTCGATCGAGCGCGACCTGAAGGACGCGCTCGACTATGCCGAGCTGGCCGACATGGAGTCCGACGAGGACTCGCTGAACGACGCCCGCGCGCAGCTCAAGGCCATCAAGGAGCGCGCCGGCCGCGCCGAGCTTGAGGCCCTGCTGTCCGGCGAGGCCGACGGCAACGACTGCTATATCGAAATCAATTCCGGGGCCGGCGGCACCGAGTCCTGCGACTGGGCGGGCATCCTGCTGCGCATGTACACGCGCTGGGCCAACGCCCATGGCATGACGACCGAGCTGATCGAAGAGACCGACGGCGACCAGGCCGGCATCAAGTCGGCGACCCTGCTGGTCAAGGGCCAGAACGCCTATGGCTGGCTGAAGACCGAGGCTGGCGTGCACCGCCTGGTGCGGATCAGCCCCTACGACAGCAGCGCCCGTCGCCACACCTCGTTCGCCTCGGCCTGGGTCTACCCCGTGGTCGACGACAATATCGAGATCGAGATCAACCCGTCCGACGTGCGGACCGACACCTATCGCGCCTCCGGCGCCGGTGGTCAGCACATCAACAAGACGGACTCGGCCGTCCGTCTGACCCACATCCCGACCGGCATCGCCGTGGCCTGCCAGGCCGGCCGCTCGCAGCACCAGAACCGGGAAGAAGCCTGGAAGATGCTGCGCGCCCGCCTCTACGAGGCCGAACTGCAGAAGCGCGAAGCCGCTCAGCAGGCGCTGGAAGACACTAAGACCGATATCGGCTGGGGTCACCAGATCCGGAGCTACGTCCTGCAGCCCTACCAGATGGTCAAGGACCTGCGGACCAATGTCGAAACCTCCGACACGCAAGGCGTGCTGGACGGCGATCTCGACGCCTTCATGGGCGCTTCGTTGGCCCAACGCGTCGGGCATACCCGCGACGGGGGCGAAGCGTAGGCGCCGCTATGACCCCCGCCCTTTGATGGGCGGGGGGAAGGCCGTGAACCGCGACGCCGCGGCGATTTAGCCGACCACCGGCTTGGCCTGGGCGATCGCCAGCGGCTCGGCTTGCGAGGCTGTCGGCGCCGGCTGGGCCTGGGGCGCGGGGCGCTGGAACTTCAGGCTGCGGCCCTGGAAGAAGGCGCCGGTTTCCATGGCCAGCTGTTCGTGGGTGATGTCGCCGTCGACATAGGAGGTGCCGTAGAGGCGGACCTGCTTGGAGGTGATCGAGCCGACCACGCGCCCGCGCACTTCGACGACCTCGGCATAGACGCCGCCCTCGACATGTCCAGTCTCGCCGACGGTGAGCCGGCCGACGCGAACATCGCCCTTGACCACGCCGTCGATCTGCAGCTCGCCCTCGCCGGTGACGCCGCCCTCGATGGTCAGATCGGCCGAAAGCAGGCTGGCCACCTTTGGCGGCGCGCGGCGCTGGGAGTCGACCTGGGCCGCCGCCGTCGGCGCCGGCAGCGGCTCGATGCGAGCGGGGGTCTTGGATCCGGACCTAGCTTGCTTGCTGAACATACTCACCAGCCTTCAAGAAGCGGTTGGGGTTCTGAGCCTTGCCATTGACCCAGACTTCGTAGTGCAGATGCGGGCCGGTCGACCGTCCTGTCGAGCCCATGCCCCCCACGCGCGAACCGATCGCCACGTGTTCGCCCACATGCACCGAGATGGCGGCAAGGTGGGCGTAGCGGGTCTTGAAGCCGCCGCCATGGTCGATTTCGACCGTATTGCCGTAACCCGAGCGGACGCCGGTGAACGACACGACGCCCGGCGCCGTGGCCATGATCGGCGTGTAAAAGGCGCCCGGGAAGTCCAGGCCCGAATGGAAGGCCGGACGGTGCGTGAACGGGTCGAAGCGAACCCCGTAGCTGGACGACAGGGCCGGATTGTTGGTCGGGCGGTAGAACGGCAACCGCTTCGAGGCGGAGGTCAGCGAGCGCATGTCCGACATGTCGTTGGCGGCGTGCTGGATGCGGCCGGCGAAATCCTCGTCCACGTCCAGGACCGCGGCGAGGGCGCGCGGATCCTTGGCCTCGATCAGCGGGCCGCCCAGCGACGCCCCGCGACCGGTGAAGTTGCCCGCGTCTAGGCCGGCCATGCGCATGGCCAGGCGTAGGCGTTCGGCGCGGCTCTTGGCGAAGCTTTCCGCCGCGTCGACCAGGCGCTCCTGGTCCATGCGGGTGGCTTGGATGCGCTGAACCGGGCTGGCGGCCAGCAGGCGCGGCTTGGCGACCTTCAGGGCGTCGGCGGCGCCGGGCACGCCCTTGAAGTCGGAAACCAGCAGGGCCAGGGCCGCGTGGCGCTTCTCGACCGAGGCGGCCAGGTCTTCCAGCGAGCCATTGGTGGCCGACAGCTGGGCCACGGCGCTGTTCAGGCGCGCCTGCCTATCGGCGTTCAGACGCTCGTAATAGGCCCTCTGCTTGATCATCTGCTGGTCGGTGGAGCTGACCGCCAGGGCGTCCACCATCATCGACGCGGTGCAGACGCCCATCCACAGCGCCGCGCCGGCGATCGCCGCGGCGCCCAGCAACTGCTTGTTGGTGGAAAAGACATATCCGCGCATTTCGCCGCCAGAGCGAATGTAGACATGCCGTTCAGGAAATAAACTTTCGAGAGATTGCCGCAGTCGCTTGAAGCGCTCAATCGCCATCGCCCGAGACCCCCGTTTCAGGTCCGGCGATATGCTACGATAAAGCGGAAATGCGCAAGACTGTTCGCGCCCGAAGTGAGCGCGAATCTCAAAAAGCGACTTTGCGCCCTAAGCCTTAACGTTTTCTAAGCGGCGAAGTCACGGCGAATGGTGACAATCACGCGAAATGGACACAGGTAGAGGCGCCGATACAACACATCGTGGACGTGGTCCGTTTCCCCACGCGGCGAAACTACTTGATCGCCTTGGCCGCGTTCATCACGGCCTTGATGTGGCCCGGGACCTTGACCTTCCGCCACACCTCGCGAATGACGCCTTCGCGGTCGATCAGGAAGGTCGAGCGGTCGACGCCCATGTACTTGCGGCCGTACATGGATTTCTCGACCCAGGCGCCATAGGCCTCGACGACGTCGCCGAGGGGGTCGGCGGCCAGTTCGATGGTCAGGTCGTGCTTGGCGCGGAACTTGGCGTGAGAGGCGACGCTATCCTTGGAGACGCCGACGATCACCGCGCCCAGCTTCTGGAATTCCTCGACTTCCGACGAGAACTGCAACGCCTCGGACGTGCAGCCGGCCGTGTCGTCCTTGGGGTAGAAATAGAGGACGATGTTCTTGCCTTTCAGCCCCGAGAGACTGACTCGGCCGGTATCGGTCGGCAGGTCGAAATCGGGAGCCTTGTCGCCGGGCTGCAGCATCGAACGCGTCCTTGATGTCCGTTAGGGAAACCATCGTCCCGGCCCTTGGCTACGCCAGGGCCGGAACGATAATCAACCCCATAACTAAACGGGCTTCACCAAGACGATCTTCTTCTTGCCGGCGGCCAGCTTGACGACCCCTTCGACGAGGTCGGCCGGGGTGATCAGGCGGTTGGCGTCGGCCTCGGCCTTGTCATTGACTTTCAGGCCGCCCCCTTGGGCCAGGCGACGGGCCTCGCCGCGCGAGCCGGCCAGGCCCGCGTCGGCGAACAGGGCGGCCAGCACGATCCCAGCCTCGAGATCGGCGGCTGGCACCTCGAAGGTCGGCAGGTCAGCCGACAGGGCGCCTTGCTCGAAGGCCTTCTCGGCGGCGTCGCGCGCCTTGCGAGCCTCTTCCTCGCCGTGGGCCATGCGGGTGGCCTCGTCGGCCAGCACCTTCTTGGCCTCGTTGATCTGAGCGCCTTCCAGGGCCTCCAGCTCGGCGATGCGCTCCAGCGGCAGGTCGGTGAACAGCTTCAGGAAGCGGCCGACGTCGGCGTCCTCGGTGTTGCGCCAGAACTGCCAGTAGTCGTAGGGGCTCAACTGCTCGGCGTTCAGCCACACCGCGCCGGCCGCCGTCTTGCCCATCTTGGTGCCCGAAGCGGTGGCCAGCAGAGGTGTCGTCAGGCCGAAGGCGCTCTTCTGGTCGACGCGGCGGGTCAACTCGACGCCATTGAGGATGTTGCCCCACTGGTCCGAGCCGCCCATCTGCAGCACGCAGCCGTGCGCCCGGTTCAGCTCCAGGAAGTCCACCGCCTGCATCAGCATGTAATTGAACTCGAGGAACGTCATCGGCTGCTCGCGTTCCAGGCGCAGCTTGACCGAGTCGAAGGCCAGCATCCGGTTGACGGTGAAGTGCACGCCGTACTCGCGCAGGAACTGCACGTAGCCGAACTTCGACAGCCAGGCGTCGTTGTCGACCATGATGGCGTCGGTCGGCCCGTCGCCGAAGGTCAGGAACTTGGCGAAGACCTGTTTGATGCCGGCGATGTTGGCCTGGATGTCGGCGTCGCTCAGCAGCTTGCGGCTTTCGTCCTTGCCGGTCGGATCGCCGACCTTGGTCGTGCCGCCGCCCATCAGAACGATCGGCTTGTGGCCAGCCTGCTGCAGGCGGCGCAGCAGCATGATCTGGATCAGAGAGCCGACATGCAGCGACGGGGCGGTGGCGTCGAAGCCGATGTAGGCGGTGACGATCCCGGCCGAGGCCGCCGCGTCCAGTTCCTCCGGATGGGTGATCTGGTGGATGTAGCCGCGCGCCTCCAGGGTTCGCAGGAACTCCGACTTGAAGGGCGAGGCGGCTGACATGGTTCGACTCTCTGTTTTGAATGGCGGGCCGTCTAACACGGCGGCGTCGGCTTGTGAGGATTTCATTTCACGACTCCGGGGAGGGCCGGAGCGCATGATCGACTGTTGAGAGAGCGACCCCGGCGAGGCGGGGGCTAAGCGACGTGTCTGGTCGGCCTCCCGCTATGGCAGCGGGCGGTAATACGGGCGGGCCAGGACGCGCGGGTCGATCATGGGGCCTAGCTACCGTTGGCGGAGCATGGCAGTCAACGGCTCATGCGTATCCTTGGATTTATGACCGGCACCTCGCTCGACGCCGTCGACATGGCGGTGCTCGAGACGGACGGCCACGACATCCAGGCCTTCGGCCCGGCGGGCGAGCGAAAGCTGCGCGAGGAAACGCGCGATCTCCTGCTAAAGACCACCGACATCGCCCGCGCCTGGCCGCGCGGCGCGCCGGAGCCGGCGATCTTCGACGAGGCGCGCAAGGCCGTCGCCGACGAGCACTTACATGCCGCCAGCGATTTCCTCCGGGAACACGGCCTGACCTGGGACGCCTTCGACCTGCTGGGCGTGCACGGCCAGACGGTGCTGCATGAGCGGCCATCGGCCCAGCGTCCGGGGCGCACGGTCCAGCTTTTGGACGCTCAGCGCCTGGCCCGGGCGACGGGACGACCGGTGGCCTTCGACTTCCGCACGGCCGATGTCGCCGCTGGCGGGGAGGGCGCGCCGCTGGCGCCGATCTACCACGCGGCGCGCGCCCGCGCTTCGGGCCTGGCCGCGCCGGTCGCGGCGCTGAACGTCGGTGGAGTGGCCAACATCACGCTGATCGGCTCGGGCGGCGAACTCCTGGCCTTCGACACCGGTCCCGGCAACGGCATGATCGACCTGATGCTGCAGGGGCGGGGGCTGGGGCGTTTCGACGAGGATGGCCGGCTGGCCGCCGCCGGGCGCGTCGACGAGGCGGCGCTGAAGGCCCTGCTGGCGAGCCCCTATTTCGACGCGCCGGTTCCCAAGTCGCTCGACCGCTACGACTTCTCGCTGGACCCGGTGGCCGATCTGTCGCCGGAGGACGCGGCGGCGACCCTGGTCGCCTTCACGGCCGAGGGCGTGTTCCGCGCCTTCTCGCAGGGCGGCGAGACGCCCAGCGCCTTGATCGTCTGCGGCGGCGGGCGACACAACCCGATGATCATGCGGACCTTGGCCGAGCGGGCGCCGGTCCCGGTCGACACGGCCGAGGCGCACGGCTGGCGCGGCGACAGCATTGAGGCCGAGGCCTTCGCCTATCTGGCCGCTCGGACGGCGAAGGGCTTGCCGATCAGCTTCCCCGGCACCACGGGCGTGAAGGCGCCGATGACGGGCGGGCGGATCGTTCAGCCTTGATGGATCTCCCCCTAGAGCGTGATAGCCGAAAGTGTGAGCGGTTTCGGCGGTTATCACGCTCTAAATATTTGATTTAGAGCCTTATCCGCTCGAATGATTCCATTCGAGCGGATAAGGCTCTAGGAGCTGTGGGCAGTTAGTGCAGCTTCAACCGTCCCGACACGCGCTGCTGCAGCAGCCGCGCGATGGCCAGGGTCGCCGTGCGGCCGACGCCCAGGATCGCCCGGTGGTGGTCGAGGTGCAGCGACATATAGGCCCACTTGGCTAACAGGCCCTCGATGAAGAAGTTCGGCCCGCCCAGACCGCCCATCAGCGCGCCCACGCCCTTGTTATCGCCCAGCGACACCAGAGAGCCGAAGTCGCGATAGACGAACGGCGTCTGGACATGACCTTGGCGCAGTCGCGCGATCAGGACCCGTTCCAGATAGCTGGCCTGCTGGTGCGCCGCCTGGGCGCGGGCGGGAACGGTCTTACCGTCCTTCCAGGGCGCCGCCGCGCAATCGCCCAGGGCCCAGATGTCGGGCGAGGAGGTCTCAAGTCGATCATTGACCACGAACTGGTTGCCGCGATTGGTCTCCAGGCCGAAGCCTCGGTTCGCCTCTGCCGCCTTGACGCCCGCCGCCCAGACGATCAGGTCGGCGAGGACGTCGCCCCGGCTGGTCTCCAGCCGGTCGGCGTGGACGGCGAGCACCTTGGCGTCCGTCTTCACCGCCACGCCCTTGCGCTCAAGCGCGAGCTTGGCTTTGTCGGCGATCTCCGGGGGCAGGCCGCCCAAAATTCGCTCAGCGGCCTCGACCACCGTGATGTCCAGCCGGAAGCGTTGCTCGTCGCCAAGGCTGCCCAATAACTCCCGGTGCGCCTCGATCAGTTCGGCCGAGAGTTCGACGCCCGTGGCGCCGCCGCCGACAATGGCCACGCGCATGATCTTGTCGGCCGAGAACGAAGCCTTGGTGAAGGCGGCCAGCAGCCGCGCGTGGAAAACCTCGGCGTCTTCGGTGCGCTCCAGCAAATAGGCTTGCTCCGCGCCGGGCGTGCCGAACAGGTTCGAACCCGAGCCGATCGCCAGCACGCCATAGGTGAAGGTGATGGTCCGCTCGGGCGCCAGGACCTGGCCGCCCTGGTCGGTGATCGCCTTCAGGGTCAGACGCTTGGCGCCTGGATCGAAGGTCGCGAGTTCGCCGAGCAGGAAGTTGAAGCCGTTCGATCGGCCCAGGATAGAATACGACACGCCCTCCTGGTGGACGTCCAACGTGCCGGCCGCCACCTCGTGCAGGGTCGGCTTCCAGATGTGAAAGCTGGAGCGATCGATCAGGAGCACCCTGCGCTTGCCCCCATGGGACGCGATGCGCCGGCCTCCTAGGCGACGGCCCAGCCGCGACGCCAATTCCAGCCCGCCAGCGCCCCCGCCGACGATGACGATGTCGTAATGCATCACGCGCCCTTGATATTCATCAATTGATGAAAAATAGGTTCGTGACCAGTGTTACGCCAGCGGCGCCGTCACGCCAGTGACGCAACGTCGCACCGCCTCATGGAAAAGGCCTCCCGAAAGGAGGCCTTGCCCAGCTTTCTAGATCGGATTTTCCGCCAAGCGCTTGTCGAGATAGTCGCTGACGCTTTTCTCGACGCTGGGCAGGTGCTCGGCCCAGAAGTGGGTGGCTTTGTCGATGACCTCGTAGTCGATCGTGATGCCCTTCTGGGTGCGCAGCTTGGTGACCACGCGCTCCACCTCGACCGGCGGGGTGATGGTGTCGGCCGAGCCCGTCAGGAAGAGGCCCGAGGCCGGGCAGGGGGCCAGGAAGCTGAAGTCGTACATGTTGGTCGGCGGCGACACCGAGATGAAGCCGTCCGTCTCGGGCCGGCGCATCAGCAGTTGCATCCCGATATAGGCGCCGAAATCGAAGCCGGCGACCCAGGTCTGGCTGGCGGCCGGATTCGAGGTCTGCAGCCAGTCCAGCGCGGTGGCGGCGTCGGCCAGTTCGCCGATGCCGGCGTCGAACTCGCCCTGGCTGCGGCCGACGCCGCGGAAGTTGAAGCGCAGAGTCGCGAAGCCGCGCTTCATGAACAGGTGATACAGCTGAACCGACACCGGGTGGTTCATGTGACCGCCGGCCTTGGGGTGCGGGTGCAGGATCAGCGCGATGGGCGCCGTTTCGGTCTTGCCCGGAGAATAGCGACCCTCGATCCGCCCGGACGCGCCGGTCAAAATCACATCAGGCATGTGGTCCCCTTCCGCTGGCGACGGTCCGCGTCCGGCCTTTTTGAGACTCGGAATACTTGACCGCCGCGCTTGGTCTTCCTAAATCGCCAACGCGTAGCGGGCCGCCGAGCCCGCGCGCGAAGTCGCGGCTTGTAGCACACGCAAAAGCCGATGCGCGCGGAATCTGCAAGGGGTAAGGCGATGCGCCTGAGCACCAAGGGGCGATACGCGGTCATGGCGATGACCGACCTGGCCAAGCGCCAGGACGAAAGCGAGGGCCGCGCCGTGGCCCTGGCCGAGATCGCCGCGCGCCAGCAGATTTCGCTTTCCTATCTCGAACAGCTTTTCGCCCGCCTGCGCCGCAAGGGGCTGGTGATCAGCGCGCGCGGCCCGGGCGGCGGCTACCGACTCGCCAAGGCCTCCGCCGAGACCTTCATCGCCGATATCGTGTTGGCGGTCGACGAGCCGCTGCGCGCCACGCGCTGCAACTTCACCAAGGGCCAGGCCAAGGGCTGCATGGCCGGCGGCGAGCGCTGCATGACGCATAATCTCTGGGAAGAGATGGGCCGGCAGATCCACGGCTACCTGGCCAGCGTCTCGGTGGCCGACGTGCTGGCGGGCGAATTGCGTCCAGCGCGCCCGATGGAGATCGCGGCCGAGTGAACGCCTCCCGCACATCGGTCTATCTCGACTACAACGCCACGGCGCCCCTGCGGCCGGAGGCGAAGGACGCGCTGCTGCGCGCCCTGGAGAGCCCGGCCAATCCCTCGTCGGTCCACGCCGCCGGCCGCGCCGCCCGCGACCTCGTCGAGCGCGCCCGCGCCGAGGTCGCCGCCTTGGTCGGCGTGCCGGCCGGCTCGATCACCTTCGTCAGCGGCGGCACCGAGGCCAACGCCCTGGCGATCGAGAGCGCCAAGGCCGCGGGCGTCGAGCGGATCATCCTCTCCGCGATCGAGCACGACGCGGTGACCGAGACGGCCAAGGTATCGGGCCTGCCGGTCGACATTCTGCCTGTGGATAAGCGCGGCGTCGCCGATCTCGACTGGCTGGCGCAAGCGCTTGAAAAGCCGGGCAAGACCCTTGTCTGCCTGATGCTGGCCAACAACGAGACCGGCGTCATCCAGCCTGTGGATAAGGTTTCGGCCCTGGTCCGCGCCGCCGATGGCTGGTTGCATGTCGACGCCGTCCAGGCCGCTGGCAAGATCGCCGTCGACTTCTCCGGCCTCGGCGCGGACACCATGGCCCTGTCGGCGCACAAGCTGGGCGGACCACAGGGCGTGGGCGCGCTGGTCGCCGGAACCCGCGCCACCGTCACCCGCCGCCTGCACGGCGGCGGTCAGGAGCGCGGCCGCCGGGCCGGCACCGAGAACGTCGCCGGCATCGCCGCCTTCGGCGCGGCGGCCAAGGCGGCGCGGGAAGGCCTTGCCTCGATGGCCGAACAGGCCCAATGGCGCGACGCCTTGGCGCAGCGGCTGAAGGCGGCTGGCGCGGTCGTGCTTGGCGAAGGCGCCGATCGCCTGCCGCAAACCCTGTGTTTCGCCGGCGAGGGCTTCGGCTCCGAGGTCCAGGTCATGAACCTGGACCTGGCTGGGATCATGGTCAGCGCGGGCAGCGCCTGCTCGTCGGGCAAGGTCAAGGCCAGCCGCGTGGTGGAAGCCATGGGGCGCGCCGATCTCGCCCCGTTCGCCCTGCGTGTCAGCGGCGGCTGGGCGAGCACGGAACAGGATTGGATCAAGTGCGGCGACGCCTGGCTCGCCGCCTGGAAGCGTATCGGCGCCCGGCGCCGGGAGGTGGCTTAGTGGCCGCGGTCAAAGAAACTGTCGAAACCGTCGCCGCGCTCGAGAAGTACGAGCACGGCTTTACGACCGAAATCGACCAGGAGTTCGCCCCCAAGGGCCTCTCCGAGGACATCGTGCGCTTCATCTCGGCCAAGAAGGACGAGCCGGAATGGATGCTGGAATGGCGGCTTGACGCCTATCGCCGCTGGCTGGCGATGGACGAGCCCGACTGGGCCAGGGTCAGCTATCCGCCGATCGATTACCAGGATGCGTATTATTACGCCGCGCCCAAGACCATGGAGGGGCCCAAGAGCCTGGACGAGGTCGATCCGGAGCTGCTGGCCGTCTACGAAAAGCTCGGCATCCCCTTGAAGGAGCAGGCGGTTCTGGCCGGAGTCGAGGGCGCGCCCCGCTACGCCGTGGACGCCGTGTTCGACAGCGTCAGCGTCGTGACGACCTTCAAGAAGGAGCTGGCCCAGGCCGGCGTCATCTTCTGCTCGATGAGCGAGGCGATCCGCGAGCACCCTGACCTGGTCCGCCAGTACCTGGGCAGCGTGGTGCCGACCTCGGACAACTATTTCGCCTGCCTCAACAGCGCGGTCTTCTCGGACGGCAGTTTCGTCTACGTCCCGCCGGGCGTGCGCTGCCCGATGGAGCTGTCGACCTATTTCCGGATCAACGCCAAGGATTCCGGCCAGTTCGAGCGCACCCTGATCATCGCCGACAAGGGCGCCTACGTCTCGTACCTGGAAGGCTGCACGGCCCCGATGCGCGACGAGAACCAGCTGCACGCGGCGGTGGTCGAGCTGGTCCTGCTGGACGACGCCGAGATCAAGTACTCGACCGTTCAGAATTGGTACCCGGGCGATCCGGAGACCGGCAAGGGCGGCATCTACAACTTCGTGACCAAGCGCGCCGACTGCCGCGGCGATCGCAGCAAGGTCTCGTGGACCCAGGTCGAGACCGGCTCGGCCATCACCTGGAAATATCCGTCCTGCGTGCTGCGCGGCGAGGGCAGCTCGGGCGAGTTCTATTCAATCGCGGTGACCAACGGCCACCAGCAGGCCGACACCGGCACCAAGATGATCCACCTGGGCGCCAACACCCGCTCGCGGATCGTCGCCAAGGGCATCAGCGCCGGCAAGTCGACCTCGACCTATCGCGGCCTGGTCTCGGCCCACCCCAAGGCCAAGGGCGCGCGCAACTTCACCCAATGCGACAGCCTGCTGATCGGCAAGGACTGCGCGGCCCACACCGTGCCCTATATCGAGGCCCGCAACGGCCAGTCGGTGTTCGAGCACGAGGCTACCACCACGCGGCTGTCGGACGACCAGCTGTTCTACTGCCAGCAGCGCGGCCTGTCGGAAGAGGAGTCGGTGGCCCTGCTGGTCAACGGCTTCGTCAAGGACGTGCTGCAGCAACTGCCCATGGAATTCGCCGTCGAGGCCCAGAAGCTCGTGGCGATTTCGCTGGAAGGGTCTGTGGGATGACGTGTGTCACCCTCTATCGACCTGTTGGCACGGCGGAGCTGAAGCTGATCGAGGATTCCGGTTGGACCGAGTTCCCGCCGCGTTTGCCCGAGCAGCCGATCTTCTATCCCGTGACCAACCAGGATTACGCAGCCCAGATCGATCGCGATTGGAACGCTGTGCATAACGATGACAGGCGCGGCTACGTTACGCGTTTCGACGTCTCGGCAGACTTCTTGAGCGCCTACGACAAGAAGGTCGTGGGCGGGCGAGAGCACGAGGAATACTGGATCCCCGCCGAGGATCTTTCGCTGTTCAACGCCGCCATCGAAGGCCAGATCGAGGTCGTCGAGACATTCGTCGGTGATGACGCGGCCACTCAAAAGACCCGTGAGACCAATGCTTAAGATCCAAAATCTTCACGCCCGCGTCGAGGACAAACCGATCCTGAAGGGCGTCACGCTGGATGTGCCGGCCGGCGAGGTCCACGCGATCATGGGCCCGAACGGCGCTGGCAAGTCGACCCTGTCCTACGTCCTGACCGGCCGCGACGGCTATGAGGTCACGGAAGGGGCGGCGACGCTCAACGGCGAGGACCTGCTGGCGCTGGAGCCGAACGAGCGGGCGGCCAAGGGCCTGTTCCTGTCGTTCCAATATCCGCTGGAAATTCCGGGCGTTCCGGCCCTGACCTTCATCCGCACCGCGCTCAACGCCCAGCGCCGCGCGCGCGGCGAGGACGAGATCGCCGCGCCGGCCTTCCTGAAGCTGGCCAAGGAGAAGGCCGCGGCGCTGAAGATCGACTTCGAGATGCTCAAGCGCGGCCTGAACGTCGGCTTCTCGGGCGGTGAGAAGAAGCGGATGGAAATCTTCCAGATGTCCATGCTTTCGCCGAGGTTCCTCATCCTCGATGAGACCGACAGCGGCCTGGATATCGACGCCCTGAAGATCGTCTCCGAAGGCGTCAACGCCCTGCGCTCGCCCGAGCGTGGGATGCTGGTCATCACCCACTACCAGCGCCTGCTGGACCACATCAAACCCGACAAGGTGCACGTGCTGGCCGCCGGCCGCATCGTGGCCTCGGGCGGTCCGGAGCTGGCCCTGCAACTGGAAGCCGAAGGCTATGATCGCATCGTGGGGGCTGCGGCTTGACCCTTTCGACCGCCCTCAAGACCGGCGATCTCTCGGCGCTGCCGTCGCGGCGTGACGAGGACTGGCGCTGGACCGACCTGCGAGGCCTCCTGAAGGTCCTGCCGCCGGTCGCGCCGGCCCATGACGGTGATGTTCCGGCCGGTCCGTTCGCGGGTCAGGCCGACGCCGAGACCGTGTTCGTCAACGGTCGGCGCGTGGCGGGCTCCGACGCCGCTTCAGGCGTCGTGGCCCTGCGCTTCGTCGCCCTGGCCGACAAGGCCTCGCAGGGCGCCAGCCACGCCCTGGTCGTGAAGCCGGGCGAGAGCCTCGTCCTGCTCGAAAGCCACGAAGGTCGCGCCGCCGGCTACGTCTCCGACGTCGCGCTCGACATTGCCGTGGGCGAGGGCGCTTCGCTGGAGCGGATCGTGCTGGTCGATGACGAGGCCGAGGCGGTCAACGTCGTCACCGCCGAGGTCGCCTTGGCCCCCGGCGCCAAGTTCGCCCAGGCCGTCCTGACCTCCGGCGCCCGCCGCCAGCGGATTGAGACTCGCGTCCGCCATCCCGGCGCCCACGCCGAGGTTCGCCTGGACGGGGCCTATCTGCTGGCCGCCCAGCGCCACGCCGACCTGACCAGCGTCGTCACGCACGGCGGCCTCGACGGCGTGACCAGCCAGCTGACCAAGGGCATGGTCACGGATCAGGCGCGCGGCGTCTTCCAAGGGCGGATCGTCGTCGAGAAGGGCGCCGACCAGACCGACGCGCGGATGGGCCATCACGCGCTCATCCTGTCCGACAAGGCCGAGATCGACGCCAAGCCGGAGCTGCTGATCTTCGCCGACGACGTCTCGTGCGCCCACGGCAACACGATCGGCGCCCTGGACGACGAGGTGCTGTTCTACGCCGAGCAGCGCGGCATCCCCGAGGCCGAGGCCAAGGCCATGCTGACCGTGGCCTTTGTCGGCGAGGTGATCGAGCGCATTGAGCACGAAGCCGCCCGAGAGGTCGCCGCCGCCTGGGTCGCTCGCAAGCTGGGGAGCGAGGCATGACCAGCGCCGCTCTGACACCCCCATCCCCAACCCCTTCCCCGCAAGGGGGAAGGGGCTTGGACGTCGACGCGATCCGCGCCCAGTTCCCGATCCTGGAGCGAGACGTTCACGGCAAGCCGTTGATTTATCTCGATAGCGCCGCGAGCGCCCAGAAGCCGGACGCGGTGCTAGACGCGATGATGGGCTTGGCGCGGACCTCCTACGCCAACGTCCATCGCGGCCTGCACACGCTGGCCAACGAAACGACCGAAGCCTATGAAAAGGCGCGGGAAACGGTCGCGCGCTTCATCAATGCCGACCGCGACGAGGTGGTCTGGACCAAGAGCGCGACGGAGGCGGTGAATCTGGTCGCGTCCTCGTTTGGCCTCAGCCTGAACGCCGGCGACGAGATCGTGCTCTCCGAAATGGAGCACCACGCCAACATCGTGCCGTGGCACTTCCTGCGCGAGCGCAAGGGCGTCGTTCTAAAGTTCATCCCGGTGCTGGATGACGGGCGCCTGGACATGGAAGCCTACAAGGGCCTGCTGTCCGAGAAGACCAAGATGGTCGCGGTCACTCACATGTCGAACGTGCTGGGCACGGTCAACGACGTGGCCGAGATCGTCCGCCTGGCTCACGCGGCCGGCGCGCCTGTGCTGCTGGACGGCTGCCAGGGCGTGGTTCACGCCAAGGTCGACGTCAAAGCCCTAGACGTCGATTTCTACGTCTTCTCAGGCCACAAGCTGTACGGTCCGACCGGCATCGGCGTGCTCTACGGCAAGGCCGAGCGCCTGGCGGCCCTGCCGCCGTACCAGGGCGGCGGCGAGATGATCGGCTCTGTGGCGCTGGATAGGATCACCTATGCCGACCCGCCGCACCGCTTCGAGGCCGGCACGCCCGCGATCCTCGAGGCCGTCGGCCTGGGCGCGGCGATCGACTGGCTGAGCGGCCTGGACCGCGACGCGATCTTCGCCCACGAGCACGCCCTCTACGAACGCGTCGCCGAGCGCCTGCGCGGCGTCAACGGCGTGCGGATCCTGGGCGAGGCGCCCGGCAAGGGCGCTGTGCTGTCCTTCACGGTCGAGGGCGCCCACGCCCACGACATCGCCCAGGTGCTGGACCGCTACGGCGTCGCCGTGCGCGCCGGGACCCACTGCGCCGAGCCCCTGATGCGCCGTTTCGGCGTGACGTCGAGCGCCCGCGCCTCGTTCGCCCTATATAACACCGAGGCAGAGGCCGACGCGTTCGTCGACGCGCTGGCCAAGGCCCGCAGTTTCTTCAGTTGAGCCGCTTCATGACCGACGCCGCCGCCGCTCCCGAACCCGCTTCGGCCCTCTCGCAAGACGAGCTGAACCGGCTGACCGACCAGCTGATCGAGAAGCTGAAGACGGTCTATGACCCGGAAATCCCGGTCGACATCTATGAGCTGGGCTTGATCTACAAGGTCGACGTCTCGGACGACAGGGACGTGGCCATCGAGATGACCCTGACCGCTCCGGGCTGCCCGGTGGCCGGCGAGATGCCCGGCTGGGTCAAGGACGCCGTCATGGAGATCCCGGGCCTGAAGTCCTGCGCGGTCGACCTCGTCTTCGATCCGCCGTGGGACGCCTCGCGCATGAGCGACGAGGCCAAGCTGCAGTTGAATATGTTCTGATCGGTTCGAACGCCATGGAAGCCGCCGTCTCGCCCCGTCCCCGCCGCCCGCGCCCGAAGGTCGTCACCCTGACCGACGCCGCGGCCGCGCGCGTCAAGGAGATCATGGCCAAGGCCGACAAGCCTTACGTGGGCCTGCGCGTGGGCGTGAAGAACGGCGGCTGCGCCGGCCAGGAGTACGTGTTCGAATACGCTGAGGAGAAGGGGCCGATCGACGAGGTCGTCGAGGACAAGGGCGTCACCATCCTGATCGAGCCGAAGGCGGTGCTGTTCCTGATCGGCACCGAGATCGACTACGAGGTGACCAAGCTGTCCTCGAAGTTCGTGTTCCACAATCCCAACGAAACCGACGCCTGCGGCTGCGGCGAGAGCGTGACGATCCAGCCGGCGGCCGAGGTTCAGGACTGATGCTCGCGAGAACCCCCGCCTGCGTCGAATGCGGTCTGCCTTGGGGCGCGCCGAGCTTCAAGCACGAGGACGAGGCGCCGCTCTATTGGTCGGATACCGGCCTGCTGTGCTCCTCGACCTGCGCCCAGACCCACTTCGGCAAGCGGCGGGCCGAGGGGACGTTCGTGGCGATCCCGGCGGAGTGTCCGGTCGAGGTTTGAGCCCGGCGAAACCTTCTCCCTAGGGGATAGGCTTCGCTGTAACGGCCTTCGTTTCTATCGGCACGTTCTTCCGCCCATCCCATTCCACCAGCACCGACACCCGCGCGGGCGCGCCGCGCGCCTCCGCGATCAGCTCGTTGGTGCGTGTCTCGATCACCCGCTCCAGCTCCGCCATGAAGGCGTCCTTCTCCAGTCCCAAGGGCAGGGGCGGCAGGAGCTCGACGGTGGCCACGCCGGGAGTCTTTTGCTTCTCCGTTTGCCGCCAGAAGCAGCCCAGGTTCGTCGCGACCGGCACCACCGGCAGGCCGAAGTCCTTGCTCATGTAATAGACGCCCGTCCGGTAGCGGAACCGCTCGCCGGGCGCGGCCAGGTGGCCTTCGGGATAGATCAGGATGCGCCGACCCTCGGCCGCGACCTGGGCCGCGCTCTTGGACAGGGCTTCGCGCGCCTCCGGACCGCCGCAACTGTCGACGACGATGGCGCCGAACTTCTTCAGGATCGCGCCGACCAGCGGGAATTTCTCCAGGTGGTCGCCGGTGACGAACGAGAGGTTGTCCACGTGAGCGAACATCACGAAGCCGTCGCCCCAGCTATGATGCTTGGCGGCGATGATGCACGGGCCGGCGGGTAGGTTCTCCTGGCCCTTCAGCTGCACCTCCACGCCCGCGAGGCGATCTAGCGCCCAGAGCATCCGGCGACTGTAGAGCCGCAGCGCGAAGGTCACCGCATCGCGTCCCGGCGCCAGCGCGGCGAGGGCGGCTGACAGGCCGTAGAAGATCGACAAGACCCAGTAGTAGGCGTTGAACAGCGCGCTGCGCATTGTGTTCGATCCTAGCGAGCGAAGAGCACGGCCTGGACGGCCGCCGTCATGAGTGAAGCGTGAGCCGAGAGGGCGTCGTCGCCCAGACGGCCATAAACTTTGTTTTGGGCGGTCTGGGTGATCACGCCGATGGCCATGGCGGCCAGCACGCGGGGGTCGCCCGGCGGCAGTTCGGCATTGATCATGGCGCGCTTGATCACGTTTTCGACCAAGGTGACTGGGGCGCGACCATCCTCCTGATAGTAGGGGAGGAAGTGGTTCAGCTGCAAAAGGTGGAACGAGAACAGCAGCCAGTCTTCGTCGGCTACCGCGCAATAGGCCTTCACCAGCGCCATGGCCTTGGCCTTGATCCCGTCGACGGCGGCGGCTTCGTCCTCGATCAGTCGCGAGAGCCGCCGATGGCAGTCCATGAACAGGCCGACCGCCAGCGCGTCCTTGCTCTTCCAGTGGCGATAGATCGCGCCTTCCGAGACCCCGGCGCGGGCGGCGATCGCCTTGGTCGTGGTCGCGTCGACGCCGTCGGCGACGAAGGCTTCGAGGGCGGCGCGTTCGATGCGGGGCTTGGCGCTCATGAGACGAGCATCGCGCTGTCTCCTGGAAATGCAAGTGAGTAATCACTTACATTTCCGTGATCGACATTGACCCGGCGCGGCCGGGCGGCGACACACGGCCATGGTCCAGACGGTTTTGATCTATTCGATGGGCGAGGTGATCGGCGACGGCCTGATCAAGCTGCCCTTCATCGCTGGTCTGCGGGCGGCGTTCCCCGATGCGCGGATCACTTGGTGCGCCGCCAAGGGCGACACCGTCTACACGGGGCCGCTGAAGACCGTGGTCCAGGGCTATATCGACGAGGTGATCTTGGAGGGCGCGAACGGCGCCAGCGTGCTCGACAGCCTGCCTTGGTCCAGGCCGTTTGGCGGTCGTAAGTTCGACCTCGTCATCGACACCCAGGAGAACCTGCGGCGCGGCGGCGTCGCCCGGCGCGGCGCGGCGGGGCGTTTCGTATCGGCGGCGCGGCAGGCGCGGAGCCAAGATTGGCCCGTGGCGGTGACTGACCGCCTGGCGCGACTGCTGACGCTGGCCACGGACGGGCAGGGCGCGCCGAGGCCCCTGGCGCTGACCCATCCCGACGCCCTGAAGGCCGCCGAGATCCTGCTGCCGGCCGGTCAGACCTATGTCGGCCTCGCGCCCGGCGCGGGCGGCCAGGACAAGCGCTGGCCGCTTGAGAACTATCTCGACCTGGCGCGTCGGATCGTCGCCCAGGGCTGGACGCCAGTGTTCTTCTTCGGCCCCGACGAGGCCGAGGACGCGGCGATCGCCGCGCGCGAGATCCCGCGGGCGGTGCAGCCCGAACGCAATCGGACGGACGGCCTGCCGGTTAAGGGGCCGCTACTGGTCATCGCCCTGGCCGGACGTCTCGCGGCGGGCGTCGCCAATGACGCCGGCCCTGGCCACATGCTGGCCGCCGGCGGCGCGCCCTTGCTCTCCTTGCAACAGGACCGCCGCAAAGCCGTGAAGTTCCGTCCCGCCGCCGAGCGGCTTGAGATGCTGATCGCGGAGGACTACGGAAGCGGCATGGGCGCCTTGCCGACCAACGCGGTCTGGGCGGCCGTCGAAAAGTTGGTGTCCGGAGCGTCCTGAATGTCCATCCTCGCGCCGATCTCGGCGGGCGAACTGGTCGACAAAATCACCATCCTGCGGGTGAAGGCCGAGCGGATCGGCGATGCGGCCAAGGAAGCTAATGTCCGCAAGGAGCTGGCCCTGCTGGAGGCCACCGCGCGCGAACATCTGCCCGATACCGCGGAGATCGCGCGCTTGACCGACGAACTGACCGACGTCAACGCCGCGCTCTGGGACATCGAGGACGGCAAGCGCGACTGCGAGCGCCGCCAAGACTTCGGCCCGGACTTCGTGGCCCTGGCGCGCCGCGTCTACATCGACAACGACAAGCGCGCGGCGATCAAGCGCGCGATCAATGAGGCCGCCGGCTCCGAGATCGTCGAGGAGAAGAGCTACAAGCCGTATCTCCAGGCGTCGAAAGACTGATGCAAGTCGTTCGCGGCGCTCGGGAAATGGTCGCCGGCATGACGCCCGAGCTTAAGAACGGAGTCTATGTCTTCTGCGCCGCCGGTGATCGGGATTGGTGGGCTTTGGAGCCGTTGGCGATGTTTCGCGAAGCCGAGGGTGTCAGCCTGATCCTGGAAGCCGAAGCGGCGAGGTCAGCGGGCTTCTCCGTCGACGCGCCGATGGCGATGATCACCCTGAACGTCTATTCCGCCCTCGACGGCGTCGGCCTGACCGCCGCCGTGGCGACGGCGCTGGCCGAGGCCGGGATCGCCTGCAACATGGTCGCGGCGCTGAACCACGACCATGTCTTCGTGCCGGCCGAGCGCGCGGCTGAGGCCCTGGCGGCGCTTAGGGCCTTGCAGGTTTCGGCTACCGCCCCTTGAACGCCGCCGCGCGCTTCTGCAGGAAGGCGGTGACGCCTTCGAGGAAGTCCTCGGTCTTGCCGGCGAACTTCTGAGCCTTGCGTTCGGCGTGCAGCTGGCCGGTCCAGTCGGCGTCCAGGCTGTCCCACACGAGCTTGCGGATCGCGCCTAGCGCCGCCGGGCCCCGCGCCAGCTCCTGGGCGATCGCCGTCGCCGCGCCGATCAGCTCTTCGTCGGGAACGCAGCGATTAACGAGGCCCCATTGCAGAGCGGTGGCGGCGGGAATCTTGTCGCCCAACAGCATCATTTCCATAGCGCGCGCCTTGCCGATCAGGCGCGGCAGCAGATAGGTCGAGCCGCCGTCGGGAACGAGGCCGATGCGGCGGAAGGCCTGCAAGAAATAGGCGCTCTCGGCCGCCACGATCATGTCGCCCATTAGGGCGATCGAGCAGCCGACGCCGGCCGCCGGACCGTTCACCGCCGTCACGATCGGCAACGGGAAGTCCCGCAACAGCGTCATCAGCGGATTATAGGTGTTCTCCAGCGCCGAGCCGGCGTCTGGCTTGCCGTCGACGTCCAGTTCGCGGCCGGCCGCGCCGCCGCCCGACAGGTTCGCGCCGGAGCAGAAGCCGCGGCCCTCGCCGGTCAGGATGACGGCGCGCGCCTCGACCTTGCCGGCGGCGATCGACGAGAAGGCGTGGATCAGCTCGCGAGCGATCTCCAGGCTGGCGGCGTTCAGCGTCGCCGGATCGGCGAGGGTGACCGTGGCGACGCCGCCTTCGGTCGAGACGCGGATCTTTTGATAGTCCCCATGGGCGGTCATGACGCGGGCTCCCTAAGTTCTTTGGGGAGACTCTAGGCGCCTTTGCCGCTTGGGAAGGCTAGCGGAATCTTCAAAAGCAAACGCCGCCGATCCTTCGATCGACGGCGCTCGGCGGTCTTTTGATGAATGGCGTCAGGCGGCGTTCGCCGACGCGGGCGAGGTTTCGGCCGAGGTGACGCGGTTGCGGCCGCCGCGCTTGGAGGCATAGAGCGCCGCGTCGGCGCGTTCCATGATCGAGTGGCCGCTTTCGCCCGGCTTACGCTCGGCGAAGCCCGACGAGATGGTGATCGCGCCCAGGTCCTCGTTGGTCGAGCGACGCTTGAGCATCCGAGAGGAAACCTCGACGCGAATTTCCTCAAGGGTGTTGGAGACGGCCTTGGCGGTCTCGCGCGGGAAGATCATCGCGAACTCCTCGCCGCCGTAGCGGGCCGCGAATCGCGGCGGGGCGGCGACGCGGCCGATGACCGACGCGACGTAGCGAATGACCTGATCGCCGGTCTGGTGGCCCCAGGTGTCGTTGAAGCCCTTGAAATGGTCGATGTCGAGCACGGCCAAACAGATCGTCGTGCCGCTTTCGTCAGCCTCCTGGCAGGCGCGATCTAGTTCTTCGTCGAACGCCTTGCGATTGGCCAGATTGGTCAGGCCGTCGGTCGTGGCGTCGCGGCGGACCTGTTCGAGGTGCTCGCGCAGGCGCTCGACCTCCGAGGTCGATTCGGCCAGGCGCGCTTCGAGCGACCGGTTTTCCTTGGCGACGCGCCGGGTGGCTTCGGCGAGGCCGCCGACCAGGTTCTTGATGGCTTCGACGTCGGTGGTCTTGTCCAGGGTCTTGCTGGCGCCGGCCAATTCCTTGCCGAAAGCCGCGTTGGACTTCTGGGCGTTCTGGATAGCCTTGGAGACGGCTTCCAGTTCCTTGGACAAGATGTCGCCCGCGTCGCGGATCTGCTGGTTCAGTCTGGCCTTGGGCAGATAGGCGGCGGCCAGTTCTTCGGAGACCAGCTCGGTCATCGGTTCGCCGAGGGAAATCAGACGGGTCAGTTCGCGGGCCAGGGCACCTTCGGGATCGGCCACATAGTGCGTCCACAGCTCGAAGTTCAATGCCGTTGGCCAGACCTGATGGCGCTCCATCAGTTCCAAAGCGCGCGAGGCGATCTTGTAGGCTTCTGGACCGCGTAGCGTGGTTTCGACGTCCGACATGTCTTCTTCCTTGGTCGACGCGGCCCCCTGCGGCGACGCCGATCACTTGGAGCGCGAGCATAGGCCCTAGAGTTCTTACGAGCCGTTAAGAACGAACGCCGTTCGCTTGCGCGATGACCTAGTCTCGCGCATGGTGAACGCTGATAAGGTGAGCCTCGCGCCGACAGGGCGGGCCGCGGGAGGAGCGACAGATCATGAACGCACCGGTTAATCTGACTTTGGACGCTCACAAGGCGCTCATGGACGACGTCTTGCGGAGGCAAAAGGCCGCGCACCTGCGCGACGGTCCGCCCAGCGCGGAGAAGCGGATCGACTGGCTGAACCGCTGTATCGACCTCCTTGTCGGGCATCAGGCGGAGATCGCCAAGGCGGTCAACGCTGACTTCGGGGCGCGCTCGGCCGACGCCACGGCCCTGACGGACGTGGCCGGGTCGATCGGCCCGCTGAAGTTCGCCCGCGACAACCTCGCCAAGTGGATGAAGCCCGAGAAGCGCAAGACGACCCCGGCGATCCTGGGCCTGTTCGGCGCGAAGGCTCAAATCCAGTACCAGCCCAAGGGCGTGGTCGGGGTGATCAGTCCGTGGAACTTTCCGGTCAACCTGACCTTCGCGCCACTCGCGGGCGTGTTCGCGGCCGGAAACCGGGCGATGATCAAGCCATCGGAATTCACGCCCGCCACCTCGGACCTGCTCAAGGCGATGTTCGCCAAGGCCTTTTCCGAGGAGGAGGTCGCGGTCTTCGTCGGTGGACCCGAAGTGGGTCAAGCCTTCTCGGGCCTGGCCTTCGATCACCTGGTTTTCACCGGCGCGACCTCCGTGGCCAAGCACGTGATGCGGGCGGCGGCCGAGAACCTGGTGCCGGTGACGCTGGAATTGGGCGGCAAGAGCCCGGTGATCCTGTCGCGCGGCGCCGACATGGCCACGGCCGCGGCGCGGATCATGAACGGCAAGACCCTGAACGCCGGACAGATCTGTTTGGCGCCCGACTATGTGTTCGCGCCCCAGGACCAGGTCGAGACCTTCGTCGAGGAGGCCAAGGCCGCCGTCGGCCGCTATTTCCCGACCATCAAGGACAATCCTGACTACACCGCCGTGGTCGCCCAGCGCCATTACGACCGCGTGAAGGGCTATGTCGATGACGCTCGCGCCAAGGGCGCTCGCATCGTCGAGATCAATCCGGCCGGCGAGGACCTGTCGCAGCAGGAGCACCGCAAGATCGCCCCGACCCTGATCCTGGACCCCACCGACGACATGAAGGTGATGCAGGAGGAGATCTTCGGACCCGTCCTGCCGGTGAAGACCTACAAGTCCGTCGACGAGGCCGTCGACTATGTGAACGCCCGCGAGCGGCCGCTGGCGCTCTACTGGTTCGGGACCGACGAGGCCGAGAAGGATCGGGTGCTGGCGCGCACCACCAGCGGCGGAGTGACGGTCAACGACGTCATCTTCCACGTCGCCCAGGAGGAGCTGCCCTTCGGCGGCATCGGTCCGGCCGGCATGGGCGCCTATCACGGCCACGACGGCTTCCTCGAATTCAGCCACAAGAAGGCGGTGTTCCAGCAACTGAAGAAGGACATCGCGCCGATGCTGGCGCTGCGTCCGCCCTATGGCGAAGGCATCCGCAAGTACTTGGCGGGTCAGATCAAGCGGTAGCGTCGAGGCCTCGGCCCGGCGCGCGCTGGGTGGAACATGAAAAAGGCGCCGGATGATGGTCCGGCGCCTTTGACGTTCTCGGGGCTGGAGAGCCTCAGTTGTCGGTATTGGCCTTCGCGACGCCCGGCGTGGGGCGGGCCAGGAAAGCCGGGATGTCGGCGCCGAAGCCGACCACGCGGCGATCGTCGTCGTCGCGGTCCCGGACCGGCTGGACGCCGCGCACGGGACGTTCGGGGCGCTCGGGACGGCCGGCGCGCGGTTCGGCCTCGATCGGGGCCGGAGCGACCGTTCTCGGCTCGCGCGGCTCCCGGTCGCGGCGCGGCCTGCGTTCGCGGGCCGGACGCTCCTCGGTGGCTTCCGGCGCGTCGGCGGCGACTTCGGCGGGCGTCTCGGCGGCGCCCTCGGAGCGCCCGCGACGGCCGCGGCCGACGCGTTCTTCCCGGTCGCCGCGATCACGGCCGCCGCGCTTGCGATCGCGGTCGCCCTCGCGCTTGACCGTGACGGCGTTCGAGTAGTCGAGATCCAGCTTCTCTTCCTCGGGCGTCGAGCCGATCAGCTTGATGACCTTGTCGAAGCCCTTGTCGTCGGACGGCGTCACCAGCATGTAGGCTTCGCCTGTGCGGCCAGCGCGGCCCGTGCGGCCGATCCGGTGCACATAGTCGTCGGCGTGGTGCGGGACGTCGTAGTTGAAGACGTGGCTGACCGCCGGAATATCCAGGCCGCGCGCGGCGACGTCTGAGGCCACCAGGATTTTCAGCGCGCCCGAACGGAAGTCCGCGAGGGTCTTCATCCGCTGGGTCTGGTCGAGGTCGCCATGGATCGGGGCGGCGTCGAAACCGTGCACCTTCAGCGACTTGGCGACGATGTCGACCTCGGTCTTGCGGTTGCAGAAGACGATGCCGGTCTCGATGCCGGCCTTCTCGATCAACGCCCGCAGAGCTAGTCGCTTGGCCTTGGGATCGGAGGAGGGCACCTTGACCAGGCGCTGGGTGATGTTGGCGTTGGTCGTCGCCGGGCGAGCCACTTCGATCCGGACCGGGTCGCGCAGGAACTGCTTGGTCAGGCGGGTGATTTCCGGCGGCATGGTCGCCGAGAAGAACAGGGTCTGCTTCTTCGGCGGCGTCAGCTTGAAGATGCGCTCGATGTCGGGGATGAAGCCCATGTCGAGCATCCGGTCGGCCTCGTCGACCACCATCATCTGCACGCCGGTCATCAGGAGCTTGCCGCGCTCGAAGTGGTCGAGCAGGCGGCCGGGCGTGGCGATCAGCACGTCGACGCCGCGGTCCAGCTTCTTTTCCTGGTCGCCGAATGAGACGCCGCCGATCAGCAGCGCCCAAGAGAGCTTGGTGCCCTTGGCGTATTTCTCGAAGCTGGCGGCGACCTGGTCGGCCAGTTCGCGGGTCGGGGCGATGACCAGGGCGCGCGGCATCCGGGCCTTGGCGCGGCCCGAGGCGAGGCGATCGACCATCGGAAGGGTGAAGGCGGCGGTCTTGCCGGTGCCCGTCTGGGCGATGCCGAGGACGTCCTGGCCCGCGAGGGCGACCGGAATGGCCTGGGCTTGAATGGGGGTCGCGGTGGTATAGCCGGTGTCGGCGACCGCCTGCAGGGTCGTGGGCGAAAGCCCGAGGTCGGAAAATTCGGTCATTACACGCTGGTCTGATCCGGAGCCGCCCGTGCTTGGGCGAGCGGGCGGCGCGGATTCGCCAGACCTGCTCCGAAGTTGGGGATAAATAGGCCGAAAGTCGGCAAAGTCAATCTCCACAAGGCGATAGGGGGTATTCGGAGCTTTGCTCGGAACAACTGTCCGGGCCTGAAAACGCCGTGGCGCTGGCGCCGCGTCGATGCTCGCTCTATATCCGCCGACACATGAGCATCGACCACGACTCCCGCCTCCGGCGCCTTCGGTTCCGCGCCTGGCATCGCGGTTTCCGGGAAGCGGACCTGATCCTTGGGCCGTTCGCGGACATCCATGGCCCGAGCCTGACGCCAGAGCAGTTCGACACCCTGGAAACGCTGCTGGAACAGTCGGACCGCGAGATCTACGCCTGGATCGTCGGCCAGGAACCCACGCCCGAACGGTTCGAGACGGACGTCATGGCGATGATCCGCGCGTTCAGGTTCCAGGCGCACGCCGCGCGCCCCGCCGGCGACGGCGCCTGACCTTTTAGATCAAGAGACCCGATGGCCTACGACGCCAAACAGATCGCCAAGGCCGCCGGCGGCCTGACTCTCGCCGGCGCGCCGGAAGGCTTCGACGCGCTGGTGATGGCCGACATCGCCCGGGCGCGGGGCGGCCTGACCGCGTTCGTGGCCCGCGACACCGCGCGCGCCAACGCGTTCGTCGACGCCCTGAAGTTTTTCGCGCCCGAGATCGAGGCCGTGCCAATGCCGTCGTGGGACTGCCTTCCCTACGACCGCATTGGCCCGTCGTCGGGCGTCTCGGCCACGCGGATGGCGACCTTGTCGCGCCTGGCCAGGGGCCTGGGCGACGGCAAGCCGGCCATGCTGGTCATCGCCGCGCCGGCGCTGTTGCAGCGCGTGCCGACCAAGGATGTGCTGCTGCGCGCCAGCTATAGCGCCAAGGTTGGCGCCGTGGTCGATATCAAGGACCTTGAGCGCTATTTCGCCGTCAACGGCTACGCCCGCGCCTCCACCGTCTCCGAGCGGGGCGAGTTCGCGATCCGCGGCGGCGTCATCGACGTCTATCCGCCTGCCGCCGAGGAGCCCGTTCGCCTCGACCTGTTCGGTGACACGCTGGAGAGCATCCGCGCCTTCGATCCCGAGACCCAACGCTCGACCAAGCAACTGACGGAGATCAATCTCCTTCCGGTCAGCGAGGCTTTGCTGGACGCCGACGGCATCTCGCGCTTCCGCAAGGGCTATGTCGCCGAGTTCGGCGCGCCCGGCGACGATCCCTTGTACGCCACCGTCAGCGAGGGCGGCCGTCGCGCCGGGTTGGAGCACTGGCTGCCGCTGTTCTACGAGCGGATGGCCAGCCTGTTCGACTATCTGCCGGCCGGCGCCCTGATCGGCGTCGATCACCAGGCGACCGAGGCGCGGGACGAGCGCCTGTCGATGATCCTGGACGCCTATGAGGCGCGGTCGCAGGCCGATCGCAAATCCTCGTACCGACCTCTGCCGCCCGAGGCGCTGTATCTGACGGTGGAGGAGTGGGAGCGGGAGATCGCCGATCGCCCGAACCGTCGCTTCACGCCGTTCCAGCCGCAGGGGCTGGACGTCGTCGACATGGGCGCGAAGCTGGGCCGGGTCTTCGCCGCCGAACGCGCCCAGGACAGCGTCAACCTGTTCGAGGCCACCGCGGCCCACGCCCGCGATCTCGCGGGCAAAGGAAAACGCGTGCTGTTCGCCTCGTGGTCCGAGGGCTCGTCCGAGCGCCTGGGGACCATGCTGGGCGATCATGGTCTGAAGAAGATCCCGTATGCCGGCTACTGGCAGGCGGCCAAGGCCAATGACCCGAAGGTTCCGCAGCGGGTCGTGCTGCCCCTGGACCACGGCTTCGAGACCGAGAGCCTGGCAGTCATTTCAGAGACCGACATCCTGGGCGACCGCCTGGCGCGGCCGCGCAAGAAGCGCCGCGCCGCCAACTTCCTGGCCGAGGCTTCGGCGCTGACGCCGGGCGATCTGGTCGTCCACATCGATCACGGCATCGGCCGCTACGAGGGCCTGAAGACGCTCGACGTGCAGGGCGCGCCACACGACTGCCTGGACCTGCTCTACGGCGGCGAGGCCAAGCTCTATCTGCCGGTCGAGAATATCGACCTCCTGACCCGTTACGGCGCGGCCGACGCAGACAACGTCCAGCTGGACAAGCTGGGCGGCGCGGCCTGGCAGGGGCGCAAGGCCAAGGCGCGCGAGCGTCTGCGGGTCATGGCCGAGGGCCTGATCCAGATCGCCGCCGCGCGCCAACTCAAGCATGTCGAGGAGACCGATCCGCCGTCGGGCGTGTTCGACGAGTTCTGCGCCCGCTTCCCCTACGAGGAGACGGACGACCAGCTGAACGCCATCCACGACGTGCTGGAGGACTTGGCGTCCGGCAAGCCTATGGATCGCCTGATCTGCGGGGACGTCGGCTTTGGCAAGACCGAGGTGGCCCTCCGCGCGGCCTTCGTCGTGGCGATGAGCGGCAAGCAGGTGGCCGTGGTCTGCCCAACGACCCTCTTGGCCCGCCAGCACTACAAGACCTTCAAGGATCGTTTCCAGGGCTGGCCCGTGAAGGTCACGCGTCTGTCGCGCCTGGTCACCGGCAAGGAAGCGGCCGACACCCGCGCCGGCCTGGCCGACGGCAGCCTGGAGATCGTGGTCGGCACCCACGCCATTCTGTCCAAGCAGGTGTCGTTCAAGGACCTGGGCCTGGTCATCGTCGACGAGGAGCAGCACTTCGGCGTCAAGCACAAGGAGAAGCTCAAGGAGCTTCGCGCCGACGTGCATATGCTGACCCTGACCGCCACGCCGATCCCGCGCACCCTGCAAATGGCGCTGTCGGGCATCCGGGAGATGTCGATCATCGCCACGCCGCCGGTCGATCGCCTGGCGGTGCGCACCTACATCAGCCCGTTCGATCCTGTGACGCTGCGCGAGGCGCTGCTGCGCGAAAAATATCGCGGCGGCCAGTCCTACTACGTGGTGCCGCGCATCAAGGACCTGGAGGACATCGAGAAGTTCCTCCGCACCCAGGTGCCGGAGGTGAAGTACGTCGTCGGCCATGGCCAGATGGCGGCCACCCAGCTGGAAGACGTGATGACGGCCTTCTACGAGGGCCAGTACGACGTGCTGCTGGCCACGACGATCGTGGAAAGCGGGCTGGATATTCCCTCGGCCAACACGCTGATCGTCCACCGCGCCGACATGTTCGGCCTGGCCCAGCTCTACCAGATCCGGGGCCGCGTTGGCCGCTCCAAGGCGCGCGCCTACGCCTATCTGACCACGCCGGTCGAGAAGTCCCTGACCCTGTCAGCCGAGAAGCGCCTGCAGGTGCTGCAGTCGCTGGACAGCCTGGGCGCCGGCTTCCAGCTGGCCAGCCACGATCTCGACCAACGCGGCGGCGGCAACCTTCTGGGCGACGAGCAAAGCGGCCATATCAAGGAGATCGGGGTCGAGCTCTATCAGCAGATGCTGGAGGACGCGGTCGCGGAGCTGAAGCAGCGGCAGGGCAAGGAAGCCCTGCTGGAAGACCGGGGCTGGTCGCCGCAGATCAATACCGGCGCCGCCGTGATGATCCCCGACGACTATGTGCCCGACCTGAATGTGCGCCTGTCGCTCTATCGCCGTCTGTCGGAAGCCGAGCAGGCCGCCGACCGCGAAGCCCTGGCCGCCGAGATGATCGACCGCTTCGGCCCGCTGCCGCCCGAAACCGACTCTTTGCTCAAGGTCGTGGCCATCAAGGGGCTGTGCCGCGAGGCTAATGTCGCCAAGATCGACGTCGGTCCCAAGGGCGCGGTCGTGGCCTTCCGCAACGACGAATTCGCTAACCCGCTGGCGCTGGTTCAGTTCGTGGCCAAGAACAGCCTGATCTGGAAGGCCCGACCCGACCAGAAGGTCGTGGTCAAGGGCGAGTGGGACACGCCGGCCCAGCGGCTCGACGCGGCCGAGAAGATCCTGACCGCGCTGTCCAAGCTGGCCAAGGCCTGAGCCCGAACGCCTTCCATCGGTGTCGCGCCGATGGAAGGCTTGGGCCCCTCTAGCGCTTGCGCACGAACACCGTGCCGGCCGAATAGCCCGCGCCGAAGCTGCAGATCAGGCCGGTTTCGCCGGCGGCGAAATCGTCATTGGCCGAATGGAAGGCGATGATCGAGCCGGCCGAGCTGGTATTGGCGTACTCGTCCAGGATGATGACGTTCTCGCCGGGAGCGGGGTCGCGGCCCAGAACCTTGCGACCGATCATCTCGTTCATGTTGATATTGGCCTGGTGCAGCCACAGGCGCTTCAGGCCGGTCGGGTCGACGCCCAGGTCGGCGGCGTGTTCGATGATCATCTCGCTGACCATCGGCACGACCTCGCGGAACACCTTGCGGCCTTCCTGGACGAACAGCTTGTCCTTGGCGCCAACGCCTTCCGGCGCGGCGCGGTTCAGGAAGCCGAAGTTGTTGCGGATATTGTTGGAGAACACGGTCTTCAGGCGCGTGCCGAGGATTTCCCAGCCGCCCTTGGCCAGGTCCGCGTCCTCGACGATCACCGCCGTGGCCACGTCGCCGAAGATGAAGTGGCTGTCGCGGTCCTTGAAGTTCAGGTGGCCCGAGCAGATCTCGGGATTGACCATCAGCACGGCCTTGGCGCTGCCGGTGGCGACGAAGTCGGCGGCGGTCTTGATGCCGAAGGTGGCCGACGAACAGGCCACATTCATGTCGAAGGCGAAGCCGTCGATGCCCAAGGCCTGCTGCACCTCGATGGCCATGGCCGGATAGGGGCGCTGCATGTTCGAGGCCGCGCAGATCACCGCGCCGATCTCGGACACGGGCTTGCCCCAGCGGGCGATGGCGTCCTTGGCCGCCTCGACCGCCATTTCGGCGAGGATGGAAATCTCCTCGTTGGGACGCTCGGGAATGATCGGACGCATGACCTCCGGATCGACGATGCCGTCCTTGTTCATCACGAAGCGCGCCTTGATGCCGGAGGCCTTCTCGATGAACTCGGGCGAGGAGGGGGCCAGGGCGACCACCTCGCCGGCCGCGATGGCCTCGGCGTTGGCGGTGTTGAAGCGCTCGACGAAGGTGTTGAAGGCCTCGACCAGCTCGGCGTTCGAAATGCTGTGAGGCGGGGTGTACAGCCCCGTGGCGGCGATGACGGCTTGCGGCAAGGCGACGGTCCCGATGATGCGCGCGGGCCTAGGAGCCCGCGTTCTGACGTTTGTTTGACCCGTAGATAGCATGGATGGCGGCGCCGTCATCCCCGTGGCTTTGGGGCCACGACACGCAATGGCCTTGAACCCGGCCGTGAACCGCCCCACGCCCGCCGCGTTATCCGCATAGCCCTAGGCTGGCTGAGGGAGCTGAAGAGTACGCGTAGCATAGGAGTTCAACAATGAAGACTCTCATCGCCACTACCCTGGTCGCTGGTTCGGTTCTCGCGGCCCCGCTCATGGCTCAGGCCCAGAATTCGACGGAGGTCTACGGCTCTCTGAATTATGACCAAACTCGGACCAGAGGCGCCGACACCGGCGCTATTCAAGGACGTGTGGGCGCCAAGTTTACGCCTAATTTTGGCATTGAAGCCGAAGCCGCTGGCGGCGTCGATGGCGACACCGTCTACACCCCGGGCGGTCCCGCTCACGTGAAGATGGAGCACCAAGTCGCGGCCTACGCCGTCGGCTACCTGCCGGTGACCCAGAACCTCGATCTTCTGGGCCGCGTCGGCTATGGGTCGACGAAGTTCAGCACCAACAATCCGGCCGCCACCGACTTCGACGGCAGCCATGACAGCTGGAACTATGGCGTCGGCGCCCAGTACAAGATCGACGACAAGAATGGCATCCGCGCCGACTGGACCAAGTCCGAATACACCAAGAGCGACCTGAGCTCGAACACGGTGTCGCTGGGCTACGTTCGCAAGTTCTAGGCGTCGGCTCGAAGTGAAGACGGCGCGCCTCTCGCGGGGCGCGCCGTTTGCTTGGGCGGGATCAGCTGATGATGGTCGGCTGATCCGGCGTCGCGGGCGTGGCCGCGTAATAGTGGTTGTGGATCACCGGGCCGGCGCCGGGCGGACCGGGGCGGCCTTTGGGATCCTCGCCATAGCGGTTCGGGCCAGGCGTGCTGTCCAGAAGCGTGAAGATCAGGATCACGAAGCTGCCGAAGGGGATGAAGCTGATCAGCAGCCACCACCCCGATTTGTCCGTGTCATGCAGGCGCCGGACCGTGACGGCGAGCGCCGGAATGATCAGAGCGATGAAGAAGAGCAGCGCCAACAGGGTGAACAGGCCAATGAGGATAGCCACGGGCCCATCCTGTCGACCGCTCGTCGTCCCATAGGCGACCGAAGCAATGATGAAGAAGCCGGCGGTCACCAGCAGCTGGAAGAGCGCGAACAGCCAGTACTCCGACCGCCTGGCCCGGCCTTCGAACACCGCGAACTTGCGTAGCGGCTCAAGCATCAAGCTCATCACACTTCCCCTTTTGGCGACGCCGAGGCGGCGCGCTCAACCCTAGGGGAGGATAGCCAAGGCCGGTGGTGTTGGTAAGGCCCGGGGCTCGCGCTTGACGCCCGGGCCTGGATCGTCAATCTGAACGGCAATAAGTTATCGGGGGGATGCGTCGGTCTTGGACAAGGCGCTGTTGATTCAGCTGGGCGGCTCCGCGGCCGGTATCGCTGTGCTCGTGGGGTTCACGGCCTGGATGGGCGTGGCGCGGCCGACGCCGCCGCTGGACGCCGAGTCGGCCCGGGCGTTGCTTGCGCTCGAATTTCCCGATCAGCGGCCCGACAGAGTCTGGATTTCCGCCGATGGCGCGGCCGTGATCGCGCGCGACGGCGACGCGGCCTTGGTGCTGTACCGGCGGGGCGACGGTTACGTCGCGCGAGACTTGCCGTGGAGCGCGATCGCCAGCCTGAAGCCAATCAACGGCCGTGTAAGGCCGCGCCTGTCCGACGCCCGTCCCGTCTTCGCCGTCAAGGACGATGTCTGGCCGCCCAGAGAGTTCGCCTGATGCTCAAAGCGCCCTTCGACCCAGTCCAGCTGGCCATCCCGTTTTTCATTCTAGCGATCGTTCTGGAGATCCTGCTGGGCCGCTTCGGCAAGGCCAGGGCCCACTACGAGGTGCGCGATACGGCCACGTCGCTGACCATGGGTCTGGGCAGCACGATCGCCGGCGCGCTGTTCGGCGGCGTGATCTTCGCCACGACGGTCTGGGTCTATCAGCACCGTCTCTTCACGATCCCGATGAACGCGGTCTGGGCCTGGATCGCCGTCTTCCTGCTGGAGGACCTGACCTACTACTGGTTCCATCGCCTGGCGCACGAGCGGCGCGTCTGGTGGGCCAGCCACGTCAACCACCACACCTCGACCCACTACAACCTCTCGACCGCCCTGCGGCAGACCTGGACCGGCGGCGTCGCGGGCACCTGGCTTCTGTGGCTGCCGCTGTCCTTCCTAGGCTTCCCGCCGGCCATGGTGGCGATCCAGAAGGGGATCAGCCTCGTCTACCAGTTCTGGATTCACACCGAGGCGATCAAGCGGATGCCTGGCTGGTTCGAGGCGGTGTTCAACACGCCCTCGCATCACCGCGTGCACCACGCCCGCAACGCCCGCTATCTGGACGCCAACTATGCCGGGATCCTGATCATCTGGGATCGGATGTTCGGGACCTTCATCCCGGAGGTCGACGAGGAGCCCTGCCGCTATGGCACGGTGAAGAACCTGGGCAATTTCAATCTTCTGCACAATGTTTTCCACGAGTGGATCGGCATCGCCAAGGACGTGGCGGGATCGCCGCGTCACGCGCTGGGCTACATCTTCGGCCCGCCCGGCTGGAGCCCGGACGGCTCGCGCGACACCTCGCACACGCTGAAGGCCAAATGGCGGGCGCGGGTGGGGGCGGACTCAACGGATCAGCGGATCTAGGGGCTGAATTTGATTGTTATTCTTGGTTCGGTCGATGTTCAGCCCGAGAGCCTGGACTTGACATTGCGGGTGGCGCTCGAGCATTGCGCGCGCTCGCGTGAAGAGCCCGGGTGTATTTCCCACGAGTGCTTTCAGGCGGTCGCGCGACCAAACCTCCTGCAATTTGTCGAGGTCTGGTCGGACATGACCGCCCTGCGCGCGCACTTCGCGGTCGACGCCTCGAAGCAGTTCGCGGCGCAGATGGGAAAGCTCGCCGTCAAGCCGCCGGTCATGCGCATTCTGCAAGCCGAGGAGCTGGGCTGAACTCGCCGGGCCCCTGACTCTCTAGTCGCGCAATAGCGGCAGCGAGAGACCCGTCGCCTGTCGCGTCGCCAGCATTTCCCTGCGGAAGCGGAACAGCTCGGCCGGGCGGCCGCCGGTCTCGGCGTCCAGGCGTCCCAAGCCCTCGACCAGTTCCTCGCGCTCGACCACGCGACGGAAGTTCTGCTTGTGCAGCGGCACCCCGGCGATGGCCTCGACCGTGCGTTGCAGGGTCGACAGGGTGAATTCCTCCGGCGTCAACTCGAACACCACGGGGCGGTACTTGATCTTGCCGCGCAGGCGCGACAGGCCGGTGGCCAGGATGCGCCGGTGGTCCGAGATCATCGGTTCGCCCAGGGCGGCCGACAGAGCCTTGGGCTCGGCCGGATCATGGCCCTCGGCGCGGGCGGCGTCGCGGGCGGCCTCGGGGGCCAGGCCCGCCTCATAGAGCAGCTCGTAGCGCTCCAGCACCCGCTCCTCGTTCCAAGGGGCGCCGTCCAGGGCGAAGGCGAGGCGGGCGCGCGACCATCGGGCCGCGTCCTCGCCCGCCCAGCGACGCAGCGCCGGCGCGATGGCGTCGTCCAGCAGGGCGGGGCGACCATTGCGCCAGTCCTCCCAAGGGAAGAACCGGCTCCAGGGGGCCCAGGCCGTGTCGGGGGCGTCGGTGTCGACGGCCTTGGGCGTCAGGCCCAGATAGCCGACCGAGACCACGCGGGCCGCGCCGGCCCCGACCTCGGCGCGCGGCGCCTCCCGGCCCTTGTCGCCAAAGGTGTAGAGCTGTTCGACATAGCCCAACTGGAATCGGGTCTGCTGGGTCACGAACGCTCGCAGCCCAAGCTCGAAGGTGCGGTGCGCCTCCGGATCGAAGGGGCCGAACGGCAGGCCCGAGAGCGGGGAGGCGACATCGGTGACGGCGTCGTGCGGTCGCACGGTCAGGACCACGGCCTCGCCGTCGCGGATCGCCACGACCACCGCCGACAAACCGATGACGACGGAGGCGTTCATTCGGTTTCGAACGCCGCGCCAGGGGCGCTCTCGTAACCCGCCGCGCGCGACAGCACGTGGAAGCGTTGGACATATCGCGCCTGGGCCTCGAACGGCGGCAGCGGGGTGATGCGCAGGTCATAGCCGGCCGGCGGCGCGCCGAAGATGGCCAGGGATTCAGCGTGCTCGAAACCCGCCAATTGCGTCGCCTCGAAGAAGGCGCAGGCGCGATCGGCCTGCTTGATCAGCTTCTTGATCGGCGCGGGCGTCTTCACCGGCAGGCCGAAACGAATGTGGATCGCGTCCTCCAACCTAGCCTCGAAGTCCTTGTAGCTCATGCCCAGCGCCGCCTTGAACGGGCTGATCATATCACCGATGACATATTCGCTGGCGTCATGCAGCAGGGCGGCCAGACGCCAGCGCGGCTCCAGGTCCGGCTTGATGTGCGCGGCGATCTCCTCGACCACTAAGCTGTGCTGCGCCACCGAGAAGCCGTGATCGCCGACCGTCTGACCGTTCCAGCGCGCGACGCGGGCCAGGCCATGGGCGATGTCCTCGATCTCGATGTCCATCGGCGACGGATCGAGCAGGTCCAGCCGTCGTCCGGAAAGCATCCTCTGCCATGCGCGGGGCGGCTTGCCCTTGGTATGCAGCCCTTTGGCCACGAGATCGTTCCTTGCGGTGAAGGTGGTTGACTGACCCATGGATTGAGAAAGATCAATGTGGTCGTCGCCGTCATCTGTGGAAATGCCCTCAAAGGGAGTTCGATCATGAGTTGGGCGAGAATCATGGTCCCGCTGGCCGGGACCGCGACCGACAAGGGCGTTCTGAGCTCCGCCGCGGCCCTGGCGGCCGCCTTTCAGGCCGAACTGGCCTGTGTTCATACGCCCGCCGACATGGCCGACCTTATGCCGTGGATGGGCGAGGGGTTCATGGGCGGCGTCCAGGTGACGGCGCTGGAAAGCCTCAAGGAAGCCGCCCAGGAGGGCTCCAGAAGCTGCGGCAAGCTGGTGGCCGAGACCGGCTATTCTCGTTCGCGGCTGATCAGCCTTGAATCGCCCGTGTGGGCGGGGTTGGCCATGGAAGGCCGCCTGTCCGACGTCGTGGTCTTCGATGACGCCGCCGCGCGCGGCAAGGGGCCACTGGCCGAGTCCTTCCAGCAATTGGTCGCTGACGAGCAGCGTCCCACCCTGGTCGCGCGCGAGGGCTTCAAGGTCGACGGGGTCGCGCTAGTCGCCTGGGATGGCGGCAAGGAGGCCAGTCGCGCGATGCGGACGTCGCTGCCCCTGCTTCAGAAGGCCCGTTCGGTGGTTGTCGCGGGCGCGTCTGGCGCGTCATCGCGGGCTTTCGACCTGGACCGTTTGGCTGAGTTTCTGGCTGCGCGCGGCGTCCAGGCGCAGGTCAAGGCCCTGGAAGGCTCCAGCGACGCGGCGGGCCTCCTGCTGGGCGCGGCGCGCGAGGTCGGCGCGAGCCTGCTGGTGGCCGGCGCGTTCGGCCACCCGAGGCTGCAGGAATATATCTTTGGCGGGACCACCCGCTCGCTGCTGAACAGCGACGGCCCCTCGCTTTTCCTGTCGCACTAGCGCAAGCCGCGCGTGGCCTGAGCTAGATTTTGTCTCGCATCGCTTTCGCCGAAAACCCGCATTCACTTTCCGCGCGATGCTCTTAAACCACAAAAAAAGGGAGGCTCCATGTCTCTTTCACGCATCGTCATGCGCTTGGCGCGCAATCCGGGAACGGAGTTCTCCGGCGGCGACGACCATCGCGGCTATGCCCTGACCGCGCCCCTGACCGAGGACGGCCACCTCGACGAAGCCGAATACGCCAAGGTCAAGGATCGCTGCGACGTTCGCCGGTTCGCCCCCGACGAGGACCCGGTGGACGGCCGCCTGAACCGGCGCGGCGCGCGTTGGTTCTTCGATTACGACGACGCGGATGAGACCGACGACGAGCCCCTGTATCGGCTGGGCCAGCATCGCTTCGCGCTCGGCGAATATGTCACCGTCACCGACGAAGGCGGCCAACCGCTGACCTACAAGGTGATGGAGGTCACGCCGGTCTAGCGGGCGTCTCGTTTGGATAGATCAAGCATCAGCCGCCTACGTTGTGGCGAAGCAGGGCCTTCATGTCCTTGAAGATGTCGTGGTCGCCGGTGTCGCGGGTCTTGGCCTTGACGACCGCGACGGCCAGCGGGCCGCCCTTGGGGCCGCGCGCCTCGTAGCCGGCCAGGCGATAGCCCTTGGGCGCCTTGTCGTTGGCCAGGATGAAGGTCGAGCGCACCAGATTGTCGCCGGCCTTGCGGGCCTTGATCTCGGCCCCGCCGTTGCTGGCGTTGATCGACACGTCGCCGTCGCCGTGCTCGTCATCGCTGGCCGCGCCCGCGACAGCGCTCTTACGATCGTCATCGGACAAGTTGACGTTCTTGTTGATCTTCACCTCGGCCGCGCCGCCGTCGCTATTGATGGTCAGGTGACCGATGCGAATGTCCGCGCCGTGCTCGTTGGAGTCGATATTCACGCCCGGCAAGTGAATGCTGGTGTGGCCCTTGCTCTTGGCGTTGGGGGGCTTGGGCGGCGGCGGAGGAGGCGGCATCACGCTCTTCAGCTCGGCCTCGATCGGCGTCAGGGCCGACTCGGCGTCACCGCTGGTCAGCTTGACCAGACGCAGCTCCACGGTCGCCTTATCGGTGGCGTAGGCGCACGACTGGCCGTCCGGCGCGACGCTGATCCGCTTCAGGTAGCCCTGCCTTTCCGGACAATCCAGGCGGTCGATGACGCGAACCGGTTGACGACCCAGCTTGGGCGCGGCCGGCTTGGCTTGATCGCCATGGGTTTCGGCGCGCTGGCAGGCGGACAGGCCAGCCGCGCCGATCAGCAGCGCGGCGGCGAGCCATTTGGAGTGACGCATGGGTTTCCTTGGGATCTTCCCTGGTTTGAGCGGGAAGGTGAGCGTGCAACGTCCGCGCGTCCAGTGAAATCCCGGTAAGGGCTACTGACCGGGGCGGCCGCCGGACCCTTCGCGACGCGCCAGGAAGGCCAGGCGTTCGAAGAGGTGGACGTCCTGCTCGTTCTTCAGCAGAGCGCCATGCAGCGGCGGGATCAGCTTCGTGGGATCCTTCTCGCGCAGGACCTGATCGTCTATGTCCTCAACCAACAACAGCTTCAGCCAGTCCAGCAGCTCCGACGTCGACGGCTTCTTCTTCAAGCCCGGGACCTTGCGCATGTCGTAGAAGATGCGCAGCGCCTCGGCGACCAGCTTCTGCTTGATGCCGGGGAAGTGGACGTCGACGATGGCCTGCATCGTCGCCTCCTCGGGGAAGCGGATGTAGTGGAAGAAGCAGCGGCGCAGGAAGGCGTCCGGCAGTTCCTTCTCGTTGTTCGAGGTGATGATGATGATCGGGCGGACCTTGGCCTTGATCGTCTCGTCGGTCTCGTAGACGTAGAACTCGTTGCGATCGAGTTCCTGCAGCAGGTCGTTGGGAAACTCGATGTCGGCCTTGTCGATCTCGTCGATCAGCAGGACCGGGCGCGTGGGGCTCTCGAAAGCCTCCCAGAGCTTGCCCTTCTTGATGTAGTTACGGACGTCCTTGACGCGCTCCTCGCCCAGCTGGCTGTCGCGCAGGCGAGTGACGGCGTCATATTCGTAGAGGCCCTGCTGGGCCTTGGTCGTCGACTTGATGTGCCAGGTGATCAGCGGCGCGCCCATCGCCTTGGCGACCTCGTAGGCCAGGACGGTCTTGCCCGTGCCGGGTTCGCCCTTGATCAGAAGCGGCCGTTCCAGCGCCACGGCGGCGTTGACCGCGACCTTCAGGTCCTCGGTGGCCACGTAGTCGGAAGTGCCTTCGAAGCGTTGGCTCATGCCCTTCTCCGCCGGAATCGATCCGGTTCGAACAGTTGTTCAAATTGAACGGAGCAAACTACCGGCGCAAACGCGCTTGGCAAGAGCGCTTGGTTTCAGGCGGGTATCTCGTAGCCCTTGGCGCGGAGCTTCGCGGCCATCGCCTCGCGCTTTTCAGCCCAGTCTCGGGCCAGCAGGCCAAGCCCCACGACATCGACCGGCGCGCCGTTCTTGACGACATGTTCGCGAAAGAGCGCTTCGCGCTTGAAGCCATGCGCCTCGTGCAGCCTCCAGACGGCCTCGTTGGAAAGCAGCACCTCGCACCATAGCTTGGTGAGGCCCAGGACGCCGAAGACATGTTGGATCACCCAGAACTCGACATAGGAGCCCACGCCCAGCCCTCGAATGCCGGGATCGGCGAGATAGTAGGCCCAGGCGCAACGCCCGTTGGCCCTGTCGATGTCGCTCAGATTGGCCAGGCCCACGGGGGCGCCATCCGCCTCGATGATCCAATAGCGCCGGTCGCCGCGCGGCCTGATGGAGTCGAACCAGCGGTCATGCTCCTCGCGGCTGATGAGGTGGTCCGAGTACATATAGGCCGAGACGGCGGGGCTATTGCGCCATTCCAGCAGGCGCTCCCGGTCCTCATCGGCGATGTCGCGCATCCGCACGGTCGTGGTCATGAGCGAGGATCTCCGCCTAGGGTCTGGAGGTCGGGTCTCCGCGCGACAAGGGCTCTGATATCGTCCGACGAAAAGTCGGGACGGGCCGCGTAGAGCGCGGCGTAGACGGCTCGAACGAAGTCCAGGTCGTCGGGGCGGTCGACCGTCCACCGCGCATCGCCTTCGTCGCGCGCCTGGGTCCGGGTGACCAGCCTGTAGCGCTCGGGGCGTCGATAGAGGAACGGCGTGACGTGTTCGCGGTCGTAGGGATCGATGGTTTCGGCCTGGGCCTCGCGCAGGGCGCTGGCGCGGAAGATCTCGACGTCGAGGCCCTTGGGAAAGGTGCGCGTGTCGCCCGTGTTCGACGCGTAGTCGGCGCCGGACTGGTGGAAGAGCGCGATCGTGTCATCGATAACGGTCGGATCGGCGAGGGGACAGTCCGCCGTCAGGCGCGCCGCCGCGGGCTCTTCGGGCGCGGCGTCCAGGGCCAGAATGAAGCGCGACAGCACATCGTCGAGGTCGCCTCTGACGACCTCGACGTTGGCGTCCTTCAGGGTTTTTGCCAGCACGTCGTCATCCGGGCGCGTCGATGTGGCGACGATCAAGCGGCTTATCCTCTGGGCGCGTCTGACGCGCTCGATCTGCCGAAGGATCATCGGCGCGCCCGCCAGATCGGCGAGGACCTTGCCCGGCAGGCGGGAGGAAGACATCCGGGCCTGGAGGATGGCCAGCGTCATGGCCTTAACGCTCGGCCGCCAGCGCCGCGAGCGCGCCGCCGACCTCTTGCATCGCGTCGGTCCAGTCGCCGTACTGGCTGGCGATGAAGCAGCGCGTTTGGGGATACCAAGGGTAGCGATCGGTGCCCAAGCGCGTCCAGGCCGCCGCGCCGGTGATCATCCAGATCGCCGCGCCGCACGCCCCGGCCAGGTTGATGGTGGCGTTGGAGAAGCCGATCGTCAGGTCGACCGCCACGCACAGCGCGGCGACGTCGTCCAGGTCCTGCTTGAGGTCGATGCCCGGCGGCTGCCAGATCTCAACGCCGAAGGTCTCCCGAGCATAGGCGATTTCGGCCTCGCAGTCGCCGTACTGCAGATTGATGAAGGTGACCCCGGGCGTTTCGAGCACCGGCCGCCAAGCCTCGAACGGCGAGAACTGTCGACCGCGCTCGGCGTCCAGCTTCAGGCTTTTCCAAAGCAGGCCGACCTTGGGGGCGGGCCCAAGCTTGGCGAGCTCCGCCTTCCAGTGGGCGACGCGCTCGGGATCGGCCGTCAGATAGCGATCGCGGTCGGGGAAGGATGCGACCGTTGGCCGCAGGCTCGGCAGAAAGTCCCCGATCGCGGCCCAGTAGTCGAAGCGGTCCCAATCCTCGATCTCCGGCGCGGAGCGATAGACGCGGCCCTCCAGTGAGACGGTGCGGTGGGCCGTGACCTCGACCGTCGGAAAGGCGCGCTTTAAGAGCGGGATCAGACGGCGCTCGACCGCCAGCGACAGCGAACCGTCCGGCCCCAGCGCATCCAGGATCTCCGGCAGCAGGCCCGCGAACATCACCTCGTCGCCCAGACCTTGCTCGGTGCTGATCATCAGGGTCTTGCCCCTCAGATCCTGCCCCGACCAGCGGGTTCCGGGGATCTGGAACAGCGGAGCGTGGCTCAGGGCCGGCGAGAAGCGGGCCTCGTAGGCTTCCCAGCCTTCGGCGACGCGGCCCAGGGCCAGCAGGATCGTGGCCTGGGCGAAGCGCATCATCGCCAGGTCCTCGGCCGAGTCGGGAAGCTTCATCGCCAGCTCGCAGTCGGCCAGCGATCCCTCGACATCCCCCATGTCCAGCTTGGCGAAGGCGCGGTTGTGGTAGGCCTTGCCGAAGTCCGGCGCCAGCCGCAGCGCCTCGTCAAAAAAGACGATGGAGCCGGCGGCGTCGCCGGTATTGCAAAGCACGGTGCCGAGGGTGTTCCAGAGAATCGCCGCTTCCGGATGGGCGGTGAGCGCGCCTTTCAGAACCTCGATCGCCTCGCTCTCGCGATTCAGCTCCCGAAGCGCGCAGGCGAGATTATTGGCGCCTTCCACATCGTCCGGCCGCGCCAGGCGATAGTGGGCGAAGAACTTCATCGCGATTTCCGGCATGTTCATCCGGAAGGCCAGCCGCCCTAGGTCGCCGGCGACGGGGCCATGGTCCGGCAACAGTCTCAGCGCCGCCTCGTAGGCTCCGAGCGAGGACGCGAAGTCGCCTTGCTTTTCGCGCGTGATGGCCAGGATATGCCAGGCTAGGCCCAGGCGTTCGTCCTTCTCCAGCAGCTTCAGCGCCAGCTTGTCGGCCTTGGGGTAGTCGCGCAGATGAACGGCCTGGACGGCGCGGCTCAGGGCCTTCGCATGTTCGGCGTTCTTGGTCTCCTGGGCGGCGCGTTGCAGGCGCGCCAGGGCCTCGGCGGAAGTCGAATCGCCGACCGCGCTGGCGATCGTGCCGCGGTGGACCGCGACGGCGCCGGCCTCGACCTGATGGGGGAGGGCGCTGGCGGACGTTTCGAGGGCGCTTTTGCGGGCCATGGGCCAACTCCTGGACTGGCGTTAACCATGTTTTGAGGCGTTATGCTTAATCGAGTCCTAAGCTGCGTCCGACCGTCGCAAGGGCGGCCGTCTGGCGGCAAGATGGCGTTAACAGATGTTCGCCTAGCTTGCCGTCGAAGCCGCCGTTCTCGGCGGAATCGGGCTCGCAGCGTTAACGGAAGGGAGCGGCGTCAAGTGCCTCTGAAGCTGTCGCTGAAGCCCGGCGAAAAGTTTGTTCTCAACGGCGCCGTTGTCCAGAACGGAGATCGGCGCGGTGTTCTGGTGCTCCAGAACAAGGCCTCCGTCCTACGAGAGAAGGACATCATGCAACCGGATCAGGTCACGACGCCCGCGCGTCGGATCTACTTCCCGGTGATGATGATGTACCTCGACGAAGGAGGGGCCGAGAAGTTCTACGAAGAATTCGCCGGCCGCCTTAATGAGTTCATGGGGGTGGTCCGGAACCCTACGGTTCTCCAGGACTGTATCGCCATTTCGAAGCACGTGATGGCGCGCGAGTACTACAAGGCTCTAATGCTGAGCCGTAAGTTGATTGAATACGAAGACGAGAGGTTGGGGCATGTCTCTTCGGGCGTATCAGCAGGCGGCGACGCGAGCTGAGAATCCCCGTGAAATGGAGTACCGCCTGTTCGGTCAGGTGACGCGCGCCCTCATGGACGCGTCCAAGGCCTCGGTGGACGACATTGCCACGCGGATCGACGCGCTGGACTGGAACCGCAAGGTCTGGTCCGCGCTCGCGACCGACTGTTCGTTGCCCGAAAACCAGCTGCCGATGGATCTGCGCGCCAGCATCATTTCGCTCAGCCTTTGGGTCAGTCGGCACTCCAGCGCCGTGATGCGCAAGGAGGAGGATTTCGAGCCTCTGATCGAGATCAATCGCATGATCATGCAGGGCTTGTCGGGACGGGTCGACGCGGCCTGATTCTTCTGTCTTCGCAAGACTGAACGTCTTGCCTATCAAAATCCGGAAAAACCTGCCGCCCGGCGAATGCTGCATTCGCCGGGCGGTTTCGTTTTGGGCGGTCATTCAAAAAATTATCAATTAAATCAGTTCCTTAATCGCCCTTTACGCGCGTCGGCCAGTTGGCCCGCCGCTTGCGACGGTTCGCGCGGGCAAAACGCCCGCCCGGCAATAGGCCGGACAAATCCCACCAAAACGGTAGGTATCCAATGCTCAACTCGATCAACACCAACACCAGCGCCATGATCGCGCTGCAAAACCTGAATTCAACTGCTTCGGAGCTCGCTCAGACACAAACGCTGATCAACACCGGCAAGAAGATCTCGAGCGCCAAGGACAACGGCGCGATCTGGTCGATGGCGAAAATGCAAACGTCGAGCGCGGACTCGCTGAATTCGGTCAAGGACTCGCTGCAGCGCGGCCAGTCGACGATCGATGTGGCGTTGGCCGCGGGCGACACCATCACCAGCTTGCTCAGCACGATGAAGGAAAAGGCTCTGGCCGCTTCCGACACCTCGCTGAATACCGCCTCGTTCAACGCGCTGAAGGCCGACTTCGAATCGCTCCGCGACCAGATCACCAAGGCCGCGACGAACGCGAAGTTCAACGGCGTCAGTCTCGCCGACGGCACGACCGCCAAGCTTGCCTTCCTGGCCAATTCGGACGGGGGCACGCTGACGATCAATGCCCAGACCCTGTCTCTCACCGGTCTGGGCCTGACGGCGACCTCGACCTTCACCGATGCTGCTTCCGCGAAGACGATGATCGCGACGATCACTGCCTCGCTGCAAACGGCGACGAACAAGCTGGCCTCGCTCGGCACGGCCTCGACCGGTCTGGATACGCACCTGACCTTCGTGGGCAAGCTGCAGGACAGTCTGAACGCCGGCGTCGGCAACCTGGTGGATGCGGACATGGCGAAGGCAAGCGCCAAGCTGCAGTCGCTGCAAACCAAGCAGCAACTGGGCGTGCAGGCTCTGTCGATCGCCAACCAAAGCCCGCAGTCGATCCTGTCGCTGTTCAAGGGGTGATCCCGATACGCCGGACGGCCTTCAAAAGCCGTCCGGCGCCTCTTTCCCGCTGGGTGCGCATATTGTGCCCGGCAACAATTGCCTATGGCGGCTCGCCATCGGCAGAAAATGCCGGGGGAATTCAGGCTTAATAGAAGTTTAATTCAGATTTTTCAGTAGCTTATAAAATCATATCCGCCCGGCAATATTGGCCCGGCAATTGCTACAGACCTTTTCGAGCAAAACGCTCCCGGCAGCCAAAATGGCGTCGGACACCTTGAAAAGGGAATTAGTCGTATGGGCTTGAACAGCATCAATACGAACGCGAATGCTTTCGCAGCGCTGCAAAATCTGAACTCGACCAACAGCGACCTCGCCATGGTGCAGCAACGCATCAGCACCGGCAAGAAGGTCGGCAGCGCCAAGGACAACGGCGCGATCTGGGCCACTGCCAAGAACCAGCAGGCGAACGCCGATAGCTTGAATTCGGTGAAGGACTCGCTGCAGCGCGGCCAGTCGACCATCGACGTCGCTCTGGCGGCCGGTGACACCATCACCAACCTGCTCAGCCAGATGAAGTCGAAGGCCCTGGCTGCGTCCGACACCTCGCTGAACACGGCCTCGTTCAACGCCCTCAAGGCTGACTTCGAGTCGCTGCGCGATCAGATCACCAAGGCTGCCACCAACGCCAAGTTCAACGGCGTCAGCGTCGCTGACGGCACGACCTCCAAGCTGACCTTCCTGGCCAATTCGGACGGCTCGGGCTTCACCGTCAACGCGCAGACCCTGTCGCTGGCCGGCATCGGCCTTTCCGCCAGCTCCACGATCACCGACGCGGCCTCGGCCAAGACGATGATCACCACGATCACCAACGCCCTGCAGACCGCCACGAACAAACTGGCCTCGCTGGGCACCAGCTCGACCGGTCTCGACACCCACCTGACCTTCGTCGGCAAGCTGCAAGACAGCCTGAGCGCCGGCGTTGGCAACCTGGTGGACGCCGACATGGCCAAGGAAAGCGCCAAGCTGCAGTCGCTGCAAACCAAGCAGCAACTGGGCGTCCAGGCGCTGTCGATCGCCAACCAGTCCACGTCGTCGATCCTGAGCCTGTTCCGCGGCTAAGGATTTGGAAGAGGGGGCGGGTCCTCGGACTCGCCTCCGATCTTCTCGTCGGGGTGAGGCTATGGAGTAGAGCCAAAGGAAAGAGAGGAGGGTCGGCGCTCAACGCCGGCATGAGAGGATGGAACCTAAAGCCGCATTGTCGGCGATCAGAGACTTCATCGCCGTTTCACCGCCCGCTTCGAACGCCCCGGACCTGTCCGCGGGCGCAGCTGTCGTTTCGGGTCAAGCCATTCAAGGGGCAAGCGCGGTCGATCAGGCCGCTCCGCGGGCCAAGCCCGAGCCGCCCGTCGACAAGGGACCCCAGCCAGGAGACCTGCGACTGGTGATCGACCAGGACCCTGGGTCGGGCGACTATGTCTACAAGACCGTCGACCGTCGCACGGGCGAGACGCTCCAGCAGTTCCCGCGCGAGGAGATCCTAAAGCTCCGGGAGGCCGCGCGCTACGAGTCCGGGCACGTCTATAACGGCAAGGCCTGACCGACAGGTCGTTGGAGGCTTTAATATTGGAGTCCTGACCCGGGGCCCCGTGTCGCAGGCCTTAATGATTATGGTTTATAAGCGTTAACCATAATCTTACTTTCTGACCCCAGTCTCGGCGGCGAGGAGATCGCGCGTCGAATCGCGCGCGATCGCAACCACGGCAAAAGCCAGTTGGAGGCCGCGCATGTCGCTGAGTGTCAATACGAACCAGCCGGCGCTGATCGCGCTGCAGAATCTCAATAAAACCAACGACGACATGCAGATGACGCAGACCCATATCAATACGGGTCAGTCCATCTCCACGCCGAAGGACAACGCGGCCGTCTGGTCCATCGCTCAGAGCCAACGCGCCGACCAGAGCGCTCTAGGTTCGGTCAAGATGAGCCTTGATCGGGCCACCTCGATCGCCGACGTGGCCCTCGCCGCCGGCCAGTCGGTCACCGACCTGCTGAGCCAGATGCGCGAGAAGGTGATTTCCGCCAAGGACACCTCGCTGTCGACCTCGTCGCGCCAATCGCTGAACGCCGACTTCCAAGGCTTGCTGGCCAATCTGAGCAAGGTCGTGTCGACGGCCTCGTTCGACGGCTCCAACCTGCTGGACGGCAGCCAGACCGCCAACATGACCTTCCTAGCCGACGCGGACGCGGCTCAGGCGATCACCCTGTCTCTGCAGAACCTGTCGGTCGGCGGCCCGATCAACACGCTGACGACCACCGACGATATCCTGACCCCGGCCAACGCGGCGGGCGTGCTCACCCGCCTGGACGCCACGATGGGCTCGGTGACCCAGGCGCTGGGTAATCTCGGCACACAGGCCAAGCAGATCGACGCCCACAACACCTTCGTGAGCAAGTTGAGCGACGTTCTGGAGACGGGCGTCGGCAACCTTGTCGATGCCGACCTCGCCAAGGAAAGCGCTCGCCTTCAGGCCCTTCAGGTCAAGCAGCAGCTGGGCGCCCAGGCCCTGTCGATCGCCAACAACGCGCCGCAAATCATCCTCTCGCTGTTCAAGGGCGGCTGACATCGCCGTGACGCGCCTAGGTCTGTCACGTTCGCCGGGCTAAACTGCCCGACGGGAAAACGGGGATTCGGCGACGAGCATGATCGAGTTGCGCGACTTGCGGGACGAGGACGAGGCGGTCCTCTTTCAGTGGCGTTCCGAACCCGAGGTCGACCGCTGGATGTCCGACGCCGACCTTCCCAGCCATGCCGCCCACGCCGCGTGGTTCGAGGCGCTGCGGAATGATCCCGACATGCGCGGCTGGATGATCACGCGCGCCGGCGCGTCCATGGGTCTGCTGACCCTGACGGGCCTGAGCAGCCATCACCGTCGCGCCAGCTGGAACTGGTTCCTGGGCTCGGCCGATGCGCGTGGCCGGGGCGTCGGCCGCGCCGCCCAGGTGCTGGGTCTGGACAGGGCTTTTGGCGAGCTCGGCCTGCACAAGGTGTTCGCCGAGGTGATGGCCGACAACGACGCGGCCCTGAAGGCCCAGGCCGCGGCGGGCTTCCGTCGCGAGGGCTATCTGCGGGGGCACGTGCTCAAGGGCGGGCGCCCTCGCGACGTGGTTCTGCTGGGCATCCTGTCGTCGGAATGGGCCGACCTGCGCGAGGCCGCTCGCCGAGGGCTGTCCGACGCCAATCTGATCGCCGCTTAGAGCCTGTCCGCTTCAAAAGGAATCATTTGAAGCGGATAAACAGCCTCTAACTTCAAACACTTAGAGCGAGTTCAAGCGATTTAACCGCTCGCGCTTAAACCTAACGCGCTCTAGGTTCCTTCCGTTAACGAGTCCTAAGTGATCGCCGGGCGAATGTAGGCGCGGGATACTCCGCGTCTCGTCCGGACAGGGCCGTGATCAGCTTCGATACCAGCGCTTTGCTCAGCTACTATCAGGCCAAGGCTGGTCTGACGGGCGCTGGCGCGTCTGGATCTTCCACGCCCACGGCGACGGGGAAGCCGAAGGCCGTGGTGCCGACGGCGCCGTGGCTGGCGGCGAAGACGCCCCTGACCAGCGACCTGGTTCGCCAGGCCTTGAGTGGTCACAAGTTCGTCGATGAAGCCGCCAACACGTCCAGCCTCAAGGGCGCCAGTCCGGACTACGCCAAGCTGTTCGCCACCTATCAGGCGCTGAACACCATGTCGGCCCTGGTCACCCAGGCTGGCGCCAAGGGCGAGACGGCGGGGCAGATCGACGGGCTGCAGAAGGCCCTGACCAGAGGACTCGGCGAGGTCGGCGCCTATGTGCAAGGGCTGTCCTTGGATCAGCTGCGGCTGAGCACCGGGTCGGTGATGACGTCGGACAAGGCCAGCGTCGGCGTGCCCAAGGCCACCTACACCTATCAGACCGATACGCTGTACACCGGCCAGGTGGACGATGAGGTCCCACGTTTCAAGGGCGCGGTAACGTTCAACGTCGCGGTCAAGAGCTTCGGCGTGACGACGAATGTGGCGATGGACCTATCCGAGATGGGGTCCACGCCGCGCACGATGGGCAATGTCGTCGCCTACATGAACAACAAGCTGAAGGACGCCGGTTTCCGGACCTCGTTCTCGGTACAGCGCCAAGCGACCCAGGGTCAGACCATGCAGGTCAACGGCAAGACCGTGACCCTGCCGTCCACCGGCGACGACTTCTCGCTGCGGATCAATGGCGACTCCACCGAACAGTTGACCTTCAGCGCGCCCTCGGCGGCTCCGGCGGTCTATGTCACGACCCAATCGGGCGATCCGGATCCAGACAAGAACCCGCTGACCAAAGACGGGGTCATCGAGAACACCCTGTCCAAGTACAGCGCCGCCGGCGCTGGCGGGGGCGCGGGGGCGGGCGCGCCGGGCGGCAAGGTCTTCACCGAGACCCTGCAGGGCACGATTTCGACGGTCCACAAGTCGGTGACCGGCGCTGACGGCTCGGTCTATTTGCTGGCCGACGTCGCCACGCCGGTGAACGGCCAGACCGACATCAATGGCCAGGTGATCAAGGGAAGCAGCGACACCGCGCTCCTGAAATACGACAGCGCCGGCCATCTGCTTTACGCCCGCACCCTGGGCGCGACCGACAACGCCAGCGGCCTGTCCCTGGCCGTGGCGGATGACGGCAGCGTGGCCGTGGCGGGCTCGGTGACCGGCCGCCTGGACGGCGCGGTCAACGGACCCATCAACAGCAGCGACGCCGGAACGACCAGCGACAGCTTCGTCACGCGTTACGATTCCAGCGGCAACGAACAATGGACCGTGCGCCGGGGCAGCCTGGATGACGACGCGGCCACGGCGGTGGCGTTCGGCTCCGACGGCGTGCTCTATGTGGGCGGTCGCACCAAGGCCGGCCTGCCGGGCGCGACCAGCACCGACCCTAGCGGCGGCTGGGACGCCTATCTCACCGCCTACGCCAACGACGCCAACGGCCAGCCCAAGTCGCTGTTCACCCAGCAGTTCGGCACCACCGAGAACGACTCCGTCTCCGACATTGTCGTCAACGGCTCGCAGGTCATCGTCGGCTCCAAGGAGAACGGCGAGGCCAAGCTACGCAGCTTCGACGTTTCGCCCAACGTGGTGACCGAGAACGTCAATCAGCTTGACCAGTACGGCGCCATGCAGAACGTGGCGGTGACCTATACCAAGTCGGCGACCCTGACAGCCGGCGCGACGCGCGACCTGGGCTCCCTCAAGGGCGGCGACCTTGTCGGCCTGAAGATCGACAATGGCCAGCTCTATGTCGGCGGCTATACGGCCAACAATCTGATGTCGATCGGCGGCGCGACGACCGCGCCGCAAGGCGGGACGGACGCCTTCGTCGGCCGCATGGCGCTGGATCTTGGGGACACCAGCGCGGACGCGCTGACCTATTACGGCGGGACCGGCAATGACACGGTGACTGGTTTCGACGTCTCCAACGGCACGGCCTGGTTGGTCGGCTCGGCGGGCGCGAACCTCGACGGTCAGTCGACGGTCGGCACCAAGGACGGCTATGTCGCCCAGATCAATGTCGGGACGGGCGCGGTCGACTGGAGCCAGCGGCTGACGGGCAAGGACGGCATCGCTACCCCGACCTCCGTCGCGGTCGACAAGTCCGGCGCCTCGGCCCTCGACGTCCTGGGCCTGCCGACGGGGACGATGGATTACAGCCAGTCCGACCGGATCACCTCGGCGACGACCGCCCGGGCCGGGGACACCTTCCAGATCCGGACGCGGGAACGCGGACCGCTGACGACGATCACCATCGACGCCAAGGACACGCTGGAAACGCTGGCCGACAAGATCAAGCAGGCCACCGGCTATCGGGCCAAGGTCGACATCTCGACCAGCGGCTCTAGCAACGTGCTGAAGATCAGCCCGGCCTCGAACAGCTCGACCCTTGAGATCGTGGCGGGGAAGGGCGGCACGGACGTCCTGAAGTCGCTGGGGCTGGCCGGCGGCGTGGTGCGCGCCACCAAGACCGACAGCAATGGCAAGACCGTCTCCGCGGACGGCGGCGGGCCCGCCTATGGCCTGCAATTGACGCCCGAGCTGGACCTAACCACCGACGCGGGCCGCAAGAACGCCACTCTGGTGATCACCCGGGCCATGTCCCAGATCCGCACGGCCTATCGCGACGTTTCGAACACGGCCCTGGGACTGGACAGCAGCGGCAACTCGCCGACGTCGGGCAAGACCGGCGGCACGGTGCCGGCCTATCTGACCAACCAGATCGCCAACTACCAGGCCGCCCTGGATCGCCTGACCGGCGGCGGCTGAACCAGCGGCCCGAGCCGGCTTAGCGGACGCTCGCGCTTGAAAGCGTCATCGACGCGTCGTAGCCAGTGGACATGGATTTTCTCAAAGATCGACGCATCATCCTTGGCGGCGGCGCCGGTCTGGCCTTGTTGGCCGGCCTGGGCATCGCCGTGGCGCTCATGGCGGGTCACGACAAGAAGCCGACCGAGGAGCCGCCGGCCTCGCGCGGCGGCCTGATCGTCGAGACCGGGCGCGCCGACGACACCAAGCTGGACCCGGCCCGGCCGTTGCGCTGCTTCGTGGGCGGCAATTTCGTGGGCGAGATCACGCTGGCCCAATGCGCCAAGAAGAACGGCGTGGCGACTGGCGGTCTCGACGTCGGCGTCGATGAAACCGGGGCTCTGGCCGCCGCCGACCAGGCCGGCACCCTCCTGACGCCGCTTCCGCCGCCGCCCGCCGCGACCCCTTCCGTTCCGGCGACGCCCACGCAGCCCGCCAGCGCGCCCGTCGCGCCGACCAGCGCTTCGGCCAACGCGCCTCTGGGGGGCTGCTGGCGCTACTCCGGCGCGGAGTGGCGACGGCTGCCGGGCGACATCACCTTGAACGCCTGCGCTCAGCAGCTCTTCAACGGTCGCTGCGAGAAGCCCGGCGGCGCCACCTACGGCCGCTGGGGCGAGCAGACGCTACGCCTGGTGCCTGGTCGCGTCGAGATTTCGTCCGATAACCGCAGCTTCCATGCCGCGTTCGAACAATCGACCAACTGCACTATCCCCAACGCCGGATAGGTTTATAAGTGTAATCCATGAAAAAGACCGTCCTCGCCGCCATCGTCCTCGCCGCCTCGGGTTTCGTCCTGGCCGGCTGCCAAAAAGAGACCAAGGCGCCGTTCGAGACCGGCGTCTGCTTCCAGGTGGCGGCGAACAAGGACAAGTCGTTGCGCTTCAACCCGGTCGCCCACAACGTGCCGCAGCTTGAGGAATGCGCCGCGACCCTCGAGGGGATGCGCATCCGCTTCGTGCGCCTGGGGCAGTCGAACAACAAGAGCATGGTCGGCGCCTATCAGGGCTCCTTCATCTTCATCGAGAAGGAAGGCATCTACGTGGGCCAGACCTTTGAAGGTCCGCGCTACATGTCGCTGGTCCGCACCGGCGATGGACGCCTGGCGGTTCCGGGCGCCATCCGTCGCGTTCCCGCCGAGTAGGCGGGCGCCCGAGAAGGGCGGCCTCATCGTCCGTCCACAGCCGTCTTGCTTGCCCACAAGAACGTTACAAGAACAAAACTTGCTTCCGTCTTAGCGTCTCGTTAACGTCATGCTCGGATTCCGGCGCGAGGGTCGCCGGGCGAGAGCAAGGTCAGTCGATGGCGGGCAGCGTCAACAAGGTCATTCTGGTGGGCAATCTCGGGGCCGATCCCGAGATCCGCAGCCTCGGTTCGGGCGACCGCGTCGCCAATCTTCGCATCGCCACCTCGGAAACCTGGCGCGACCGCAACAGCGGCGAGCGCAAGGAAAGGACCGAATGGCACCGGGTCGTGATCTTCAACGACAACCTGGTCAAGGTCGCCGAACAGTACCTGCGCAAGGGCTCGACGGTCTATATCGAGGGCGCGATCCAGACCCGTAAATGGACCGACAATTCGGGCGTCGAGAAGTACTCCACCGAGATCGTCCTGCAAAAATTCCGCGGCGAACTGACCATGCTGGGCGGGCGCGGGGATAGCTCTGGCATGTCGTCGGGCGGCGGCGACGACAGCTATGGCGGCGGTTATTCCGGCGGCGGCGGTGGCGGCTCCAGCTTCGGCGGCGGCCAACGCAGCCAGCCCAGCGGCCCGCGCGAGAGCTTCTCGGCCGATCTGGACGACGAAATCCCGTTCTAGAGACAGTGGACGGCCGGTTGGCGGCTAACGAAAGCCGACATCGGCGCTCCACGGGGGCGAGCGGCGGGTGATCCGGAAACGGTCGCCCGCCGCTTTCGTTTTGGCGCGAACCCGCCCCGCTCGTCAAATTTCATTGACTCAATGTTCAATATAAATAACATTGAGTCAGAGATAATTGACTTGGAGGATCGCCATGGCATGGCGTGAGAAGCAGGCGTGGTTGGCCTTGTCGGTGATGGTAGTCGCCTATGGCGTCTATTTCGCCCTAGTCGCGGGGGAGCGGCGATCCATGCTCGCCATGTTGCTCCTGTTTGGTGGCGTGGCGATCGCGCAGGCGGTTGTAATGATCGTCGGAAGCATCGTTCTCGCCGTGCGGGCCGGCAAGGAAGCCCAAGCCCGAGCCGACGAGCGGGACCGCGCGATCGATCGGCGCAGCGCCCGTATCGCCTATTTCGTGTTGCTGATCGGCATGATCATGGTGGGAGTCGTTATGCCGTTCAGCGAACAGGGATGGCGGATCAGTAATGCGGCCCTGCTCGCGTTGGTCGTCGCCGAGGTTGTCAGGTACGGCGTCGTGGTCGTCAGCTATCGGCGAGGCTGGAATGGTTGAGGGCAAGATCACCAACCAGCTCCGAACGCTTCGCTTCCTCGCCGGCGAGATGACACAGGCGGAATTGGGTGAGCGCATCGGCGTGACGCGCCAGACCATTGCCGCGATCGAACAGGGTAAATATTCCCCGTCCCTCGAAGCGGCTTTTCGGATAGCGAGGGTGCTCGGAAAGTCTCTCGAAGAAGTCTTCCAATGGACCGATTAGGGCTTTCCAAAAGTCGTCGGCGTTTTTCGATGGATTGAAGCGGGCGATATCCCCCTAAAGGAGTGACGCTGGCCGCTCCCACCGGTATCGCACCACGTCCGTCTCGCGTCCGCCGGGGACCGTTTCCCGATAGCGCGCGACCGCGACGCCGCCCTTGCGCTCGTAGAAGCCGAGGGCCGAGGCGTTGGGCGCATAGACCTCCAGGTGCAGCGGCGCGCTGGCATGATCCGCGATCAGCCACCGCGCCACGCCGGCCAGGAGCGCCGAGCCGAGGCCGTCGCCCTTGCGCTCGGGCGCGACGTGCAGGTTGTCCAGCAGGAGGCCGACCGCCGGATTGAGCCGGAACGAGGCGTAGGCCAAGCCGACCGGCGCGCCGTTCTCGATCGCCGCCAGGATCAGGTCGCGAGCGGAGTCGTGGTTCTCGAACCGCGCCCGCCAGGAGGCTCGCGAGACCGCGGCCAGCTCGTGGTCGAGGAACGCGTCGCCATAAAGTCCGCGGTAGGCGATCTGGCGGCTCCGGGTGTGGAGGTCCGCCAAAGCGTCCGCCAGGGTCGGGTCCGCGTCGTTTCGAGACGGTTCGAGTCGGGCGATGACGGGCGACATGGGCTTCAGAAAAGGCCTTCCGCGACGCGGGGACAAGGGGTCTTGATCGTCCGTACCCCTCTCAAGTCGAGGATTCGCGGCGCATTTGACGCGATGCTCGCGAGCCCGGTCGACGGGACAACGTTGTCATTGGAATTATTTGCCGAATTCTCGTCTAATCGCCTGGAACGCCAACCGCCAGTGGACGCGTTCTTGGGCGAGGTGCTAGTGAAACGCCCGGATATTGCACTGCGGGACACGACGAGCAGCGCTTGTTCCAGGGCGAGACGTCTCCAACAGAGAGACGCGGCCTTCTTCACTTATCGCAGGGTGAGATCATATGCCGGTTGAGACGTTGACCAAGGCCCGGTGGGTTTACGCATTTGGGGGAGGCGGCGCCGATGGCGACGCGTCCATGAAAAACCTCCTGGGGGGCAAGGGCGCCAATCTGGCCGAGATGTCCGCCTTGGGCTTGCCTGTGCCGCCGGGGTTCACGATCACGACCGAGGCCTGCGTCCACTATTACGCAAACGGCAAGCAGTATCCGGCCGAGTTGGCCGAACAGGTGAAGACCGGTCTGGCCAAGATCGAGGAGATCACCGGCAAGACGTTCGGCGACGTGACGAACCCGCTGCTGGTGTCGGTGCGCTCGGGCGCGCGGGCCTCGATGCCGGGCATGATGGACACCGTCCTGAACCTGGGCCTTAACGACGAGACCGTCGAAGGCTTGGCCAAGCTGTCCGGCGACCGCCGCTTCGCCTATGACAGCTATCGCCGTTTCATCCAGATGTACTCGAACGTCGTGCTCAATCTCGAGCACCACATGTTCGAGGAAATTCTCGACGACCATAAGGATCGCCTGGACGTCCATGTCGACACCGGCCTGACCGCCGACGACTGGGCCGCGGTGATCAAGGACTACAAGGCCGCCGTCCGCGATCAGTTGGGCAAGCCGTTCCCGCAAGACGCCCAGGAGCAGCTATGGGGCGCTGTCGGCGCCGTGTTTGCGAGCTGGATGAACGATCGCGCCAAGTTCTATCGCCGGATGCACGACATCCCGGAAAGCTGGGGCACGGCGGTGAATGTTCAGTCGATGGTGTTCGGCAACATGGGCGACACCTCGGCCACCGGGGTCGCCTTCACCCGCAACCCGTCGAACGGCGACAACCGCCTGTACGGCGAGTTCCTGATCAACGCCCAGGGCGAGGACGTGGTGGCCGGCATCCGCACGCCGCAGTCCCTGACCAAGGCCGCCCGCGAGGAAATGGGCGACACCGCCCCCTCGATGGAAGAGGCGATGCCCGAGGTGTTCGCCCAATTCAAGTCGGTGGTGGAGACGTTGGAGCGTCACTATCGCGACATGCAGGACATCGAGTTCACGGTGGAGCAGGGCAAGCTCTACATGCTGCAGACCCGCAACGGGAAGCGCACAGCCAAGGCCGCGCTGAAGGTGGCGGTCGACATGGCGGCCGAGGGCGTGATTTCGAAGGAAGAGGCCGTGGGCCGCGTCGAGCCGGCCTCGCTGGACCAACTGCTGCACCCGACCATCGACCCGACCGCGCACCGCGACGTCATCGCCGTCGGCCTGCCGGCCTCGCCCGGCGCGGCGACCGGCAAGATCGTCTTCGACAGCGACGCGGCCGAGAAAGCCGCCGCCGCCGGCGAGGCCGTGATCCTGGTCCGCGAGGAGACCAGCCCCGAGGATATCCACGGCATGCACGCGGCGCGCGGCATCATCACGGCGCGGGGCGGCATGACCAGCCACGCCGCCGTCGTGGCGCGCGGCATGGGCCGGGCTTGCGTCTCGGGCGCTGGCGACGTCGCCATCTTCGAGAAGGAAGGTCTGTTCCGCGTCCGGGGGCGCGAGTTCAAGGCCGGCGAGATCATCACCATCGACGGCTCGACCGGTGAAATCCTGGCCGGCGCGCCGAAGATGATCGAGCCCGAGCTGACCGGCGACTTCGCCACCCTGATGGGCTGGGCCGATCAGGTCCGCCGCCTGAAGGTGCGCGCCAACGCCGAGACGCCGCTCGACGCCAAGACCGCCCGCCAGTTCGGCGCGGAAGGTATCGGCCTCTGCCGCACCGAGCACATGTTCTTCGACGACACCCGGATCGCCGCCGTGCGCGAGATGATCCTGGCCGACGACGAAAAGGGCCGTCGCGCCGCTCTGGCCAAGATCGCCCCGTTCCAGAAGGCCGACTTCGTCGAGCTCTTCACGATCATGGAAGGCCTGCCGGTCACGATCCGCCTGCTGGACCCGCCGCTGCACGAGTTCCTGCCGCACACCGAGGAAGACGTGGAAGCCGTGGCCGCCGCCACCGGCCTCGACGCCGCCAAGCTGCTGCGCCGCGCTAAGGAACTGCACGAGACCAACCCCATGCTGGGCCACCGCGGCTGCCGCCTGGGCGTCTCGTATCCCGAGATCTACGAGATGCAGGTCCGGGCCATCCTCGAGGCCGCGTGCGAGATCGCCAAGTCGGGCAAGGCCGCGCCGGTCCCCGAGATCATGCACCCGCTGGTCGCCAAGGGCGAGGAGATGAAGTACCTGCGCGACCTGACCGACCGCGTCGCCAAGGCGGTGCTGGAAGAGCAGGGCGTGGACCTGAAGTACACCGTCGGTACGATGATCGAACTGCCGCGCGCGGCCCTGCGCGCCGGCGATCTGGCCGCCAACGCCGAGTTCTTCAGCTTCGGCACCAATGACCTGACCCAGACGACGTTCGGCATCAGCCGCGACGACGCCGGCAAGTTCCTGAACGCCTATATCGACAAGGGCATCTTCGAGAAGGACCCCTTCGTCAGCCTCGACCAGGACGGCGTCGGCGACCTGATCCGCATCGCCGCCGATCGCGGTCGGGCCGCGCGCCCGGACGTCAAGCTGGGCATCTGCGGCGAACACGGCGGCGATCCGGCCTCGATCGCCTTCTGCGAGACGGTTGGCCTCGACTACGTGTCGTGCTCGCCCTACCGCGTGCCGATCGCGCGCCTGGCGGCCGCCCAGGCGGCGCTCGCCAACAAGAGCTAAGCGCTCGCAGCAACCCTGAACTCACTGGGAGGGCCTCGGACTAGACAGTCCGGGGCCCTTTCCCTATCCGAGGCAAGGGTTTGGGGGGAACATCATGGCCTATCTGCGCTGGCGCCGGTTCACGGAGCTGCTGTCGTTGGACAATCCCGCGCTGGGCGAACTGTTCATGCGCAAGCGCCACAAGCCGATCGTGGCCGCGCCGGTCGAGAAGTGGGACGCCGAGTACCAGGCCGGGATCTACGACCGCCTCAGCCGTTCCGAACAGCGCCACCATCACCGGCTACTGGCGGCGATGATCGCCGACCGCTGGCCCAATCCGCGCGTGCTGGAGATCGGGGCGGGCGAGGGGGTGTTCTACGAGGCTCTGCGGCCGCACCGACCGGCCCGCTATGTTGGGGTCGACTTTTCCAAACCCGCCATCGCGCGGGCCGAGACGCGCCTGGCGCCCGAGATCGCCATCGGCGAGGTCAAGATGCTGCTGGGCGACGGCCGCGACTTCCAGACGGACGAGACCTTTGACGTCGTGGTCTTTTCCGAATGCATCGAACATCTGGGCGAGGTGGACACGATCGTCGCCCATTACCGACCCAACCTGAAGGCCGGCGGCGCCGTGGGCCTGACAATGTGGCTGGCGCTCAAACCGCTGCGCCTGTGGCATCGGCTGAAGGCGATGGGCGAGGTGCTGGACGAGGCGGTGATCAACACGCCCTGGGGCGGCGGCTGGCTGGTCGCGGTCGTTCGTCCGCCCGCGTGACGCGGTGAAGCGTCGCTTGAAGCTTGACCTACGACAAGGCTAGCCTGCGAGTCTGGCGGGGCGGGGGCGCGTCCGAGCCACGGGGGCGGTGGACATGGCGAACTTCGAGACGGCCGAGCGCGAGCTCGAGGCTCTGGGCTATCGACAGGAGCTGAAGCGTTCGCTGAGCCTGACGGACCTAGTGGTCTATGGTCTGATCTTCATCGGCCCGACAGCGCCGTTCACGGTCTATGGCTTCGTCTACAACGCCAGCCACGGGATGCCCGCGCTGGTTTACGCGGTCGGCTTGGTGGCGATGACCTTCACCGCGCTCAGCTACCTGACCATGTCGCGCGCCTTTCCGCTGTCGGGCTCGGTCTACGCCTATGTCGCGCGAGGAGCGGGCCCCTTCGCCGGGTTCCTGGCGGGTTGGGCTATTCTGCTCGACTACATCCTGCTGCCGACCCTGTCCTACGTGATCGCCGCCACGGTCCTGCACGTGCTGTTCCCGGTGCTGCCGAAGATCCCCCTGATCCTGGGCTTCATCGTCGCCATCACCGCGGTCAATCTGGCTGGCCTGGAGGCGGCGGTCTGGGTCAATCGCCTCCTGCTACTGGCCCAGGTCGCCGTGCTTGTCGCCTTCTTGGGCTTCGGAGGTTGGGCCTTGGCCCATGGCGTGGGCGGCGCCCATCTCAGCCTGGCGCCGCTGGTCCAGCTCGAGGCGATTTCTCCAAGCCTGATCTTCGGGGCGCTGTCGCTGGCGGTGCTCAGCTTTCTGGGCTTCGACGCGGTCTCGACCCTCGCCGAGGAAGCCAAGGGCGGCGCGCGCGCCGTCGGCGTCGCCACCCTGTTGTCGCTGACCTTGGCCGCGGCGCTGTTCATCGGCCAGACCTATCTGGCCAGCCTGTTCGTTCTCGGGCATCCGCGGTTCGCCGACGGTGACGAGGCGGCGACGGCTTTCGTGGTGGTTTCCGAGACCATCGGCGGACCGCGCTTCCGGCTGGCGGTGTCGGTCGGGGGCATGGCGCTGGGCGCCCTGGCCGGGGCGGGCGTCGCCCAGGCCGCCGCGGCGCGGATCCTCTACAGCATGGGGCGGGACGGCCAGATGCCCAGGTTCCTGGCCCATGTCAGCGGCGCGCGGAAAATCCCGGATCGCGGCGTCCTGCTGATCGCCGCGATCACCATCGTCACGGGTCTGTTCTTCAGCGAGCGGCTGGAGCAGCTGACCTCGCTGGTGACCTTCGGCGCGCTCGCCGGGTTCATGGCCCTGCACGTCTCGGTGATCCTGCATTTCCGGGCGGGCGCGAACGGTGGCAGCCTGTGGCGTCATCTGATGGCGCCGGTGCTGGGCGCCGCCATCATCGGCTACGTACTGGTCAACGCCGATCCAATGGCCAAGCTGGGCGGGCTGATCTGGCTCGGGCTTGGGGTCGTGGTCGCGTCGTGGCTGCGCTGGCGCGGTCGCTCGTTGGCGCTGCGGGAGGTTTAATGTCAGTCTGGACTATCCAATTCCGTCGATGTCGAACTTTTGGATAGACCAATTTCGTGGCGTCGGTATATCCAGAGGGGAAGACTTCTGGGAGGAAGCAGCATGTTGGCGATCCTGGCCTTGGCGGCCGGCTTGACGGCGCCGCCGCAGCCGCGCGTGCTCACGCTTCCCACCGCGATCGACCTGGCGCGGGCCGCCATCGACGCCTGCGTGGCTAAGGGCGAGCATGTCTCCGCCGCCGTGGTCGACGCCCAGGGTGTTCCCCTGGTCGTGCTGCGGGATGACATGAGCCCCAAGCCCCCGATCGCCGCGCCCCGAAAGGCCAACACCGCCGTGGTCTTCGGTGAGCCCGGCAGCGTCCTCGAACCGCGTCAGAAGACCGATCCCGACTTCGCCGCCAGACTCGCCGCCGATCCCGAGCGCCTCAATCCGCACGCTGGTTCGTTGCCGTTGCGCGTCGGAACCTTCGTGGTCGGAGGCCTGGCCGTCGCCGACACGAACCATGAGACCGCCGATCGGTGCGCGCGCGCCGCCCTGGCCCAGTTCCCGCAATTCCACTGAGAGCGCGTCCGATGACCAAGACCCTCGTTCTCGCCGCCGTCCTGTCGCTCGGGGTTTCCGCCGCGATCGCGCAGGAGCACGCCGGAGTGTCCGCGACGCTGGAGAAACCCGACGCCGAGGGACAGAAGCCCCGGGCCACGGTCAGCCTCGCGCCGTACCGCTTCAACGACATCCTCTGGGAAAACGACCGCACCGCGCACCGCATCTACGGCAAGGCGCTGGAAGCGAATGAGCCGCCATCGAGCTCGGGCATCGACGCCTGGGGCAAGCAGGTGCGCTGGCCGTTCATGGAGCGCCAGCTGAAGACGGGCGATCAGCACCGCTATCACGGCGAGGGCCTGGACTTCTACGACGTGGGCACGGCGCGCGGCGCCGGCGGCCTGGGGATCTGGTACGACAACAAACTGTGGACCTCGCGCAACTGGACGTCCTGGAAGCTGATCAAGAACGGTCCCGACGTCGCCAAGTTCAGCGTCGACTATGCGCCCTGGCCGGTGGATGTGAACCGCAAGGTCTGGGAGACGCGGACCTTCGCATTGCCCCTGGGCACGAACTTCACGCGCATGGTCTCGACCATCCGTTCCGACAAACCCGGGCCGCTGATCGTCGGCATCGGGATCTCCAAGCACAAGCATCCGGGCGGCCCTGGCGTGTTCCGCAAGGATCTGGCGCCGGGCCGGGTGACCTATTGGGAGGGCGCGGAGCCCGAGAAGGGCTCGATGGGCGTCGCCCTGATGGTCGATCCCAACTCCGTCGTCGACGTGCGCTCGGACTTCGACAACTACCTGGTCCTGGTCAAGGTCATGCCCGGCCAGCCGTTCGTCTACTATATGGGCGCGGCTTGGGACAAAGGGCTGGACATCCACAGCCAGGCCGAGTGGGACGCCTATGTCGCGGCGCAGAAGCCGGACTTCGATCCAAAGCACTAAACCCGCGTGGCTTGGATCTGACCATCCAGACCAGATAAAAGCCGCCCCGAAACCATTCGCGGCTTCGGGGCGGTTACTGGCCGTCCGACCTAAGGGGGGAGGGGTGTCGAACGGCCGCTGGCTAAGGTCTTAGCCGTGCAGCTTAAGGGCGGTCTCGGCGATCTTGCGGCCCTGATAGCGGGCGCCGACCAGCTCGTTCTCGCTAGGCTGACGCGAGCCGTCGCCGCCGGCGATCGTCGTGGCGCCGTAGGGGCTGCCGCCGGTGACTTCGTCCAGGGTCATCTGGCCGGCGTGACCATAGTCCATGCCGACGATCACCATTCCAAAGTGCAGCAGGTTGGTGATGATCGAGAACAGGGTCGTTTCCTGGCCGCCGTGCTGGGTGGCGGTCGAGGTGAAGGCCCCGCCCACCTTGCCGTGCAGAGCGCCACGCGCCCAGAGGCCGCCGGCCTGATCAAAGAAGGCCGCCATTTGCGAGCTCATGCGGCCGAAGCGCGTGCCGGTTCCGACGATGACGGCGTCGTAGTTGGCCAGATCCTCGACCGTGGCCACGGGAGCGTCCTGGTCGAGCTTGAAGTGCGCCTTCTGGGCGACTTCCAGCGGCGCGGTTTCGGGAACCCGCTTTATGTCGACCTGAGCGCCGGCTTCGCGAGCGCCCTCGGCGACCGCCTTGGCCATGGTCTCGATGTGACCGTAGGACGAATAGTAGAGCACCAGAACCTTGGCCATGAGGGCCTCCTTTTTTGATCTCGTAGACGTGAAGAGGGCGGACGCGGGATAGCGGTTCCCGCGTCCGGTTTCTTGAAGGGTTAGGCGGCGTCGACCAGAACCAGCTCGGCGTCTTCCAGGGCCGTGACGGTGATGACGTCCTCGTCCTTGATGGCGGCGCCGTCGCGGCTGTTCAGCTTGACGCCGTTGACCTCGACCACGCCGACGGCCGGCACCAGATAGCCGCTACGGTCCTTGCCCAGGACGTAGGTCGCGGACTCGCCGGCCTTCAGCGTCGCGCCCAGAACGCGCGCGTCGGTGCGGATCGGCAGGGCGTCGTTATCATTCTCGAAGCCCGAGGCCAGGGTCACGAACTTGCCGGAGCGGTCGCCCTTCGGGAAGGGCTTGGCGCCCCAAGACGGCGCGCCGCCGAAGGCCTTGGGCTCGATCCAGATCTGAAAGATCCGGGTGGTTTTCGACTCTAGGTTGTATTCCGAGTGGCGGATGCCCGTGCCCGCGCTCATGACCTGGACGTCGCCGGCCACGGTGCGTCCCTTGTTGCCCAGGCTGTCCTGGTGGGTGATGGCGCCGTCGCGAACATAGGTGATGATCTCCATGTCGCTGTGCGGATGTGGCGGGAAGCCCGTGTTGGGGGCGATCTCGTCGTCGTTCCAGACCCGCAGCGCGCCCCAGTTCATGTTGCGGGGATCGAAGTAGCTGGCGAACGAGAAGTGGTGCTTGGCCTTGAGCCAACCGTGGTCGGCGCCGCCAAGCTTGTCGAACGGTCTGCGCTCGATCATGGCTCTAACCTTTCCTTACCTCTGGGCCTTGGGCCCGGCGGAGCGCCGCGTCGGCGCGTCCTGTTGAGGAGAAGATAGGCCGCTCACCCGCATCATAAATAGAAACTGTTGAAACTCATTGTTTCCAAATATAGCTACACTCCATGTCCAAGCTCCCCGATCTCGAAGGCCTCGCCGTATTCGCCAAGGTGGTGGAGCTGCGCTCGTTCGCGGCGGCCGCGGACGAACTGTCGATGTCCAAGGCCACCGTTTCCAAGGCCGTCACCCGCCTGGAAGAGCGGCTTGGCGCGCGGCTCTTCAACCGCACCTCGCGACGTCTGGCCTTGACCGACGCCGGCCAGTCCCTGGTCGAACGGGCCACCCGGGTGCTGGCCGAGGCCCAGGCCGCGGAGGAGGAGGCGTCCAGCCAGTCCTCGGCCCCGCGCGGCGTTGTGCGCCTGGCCGCGCCGATGTCGCTGGGTATCACGACCCTGGGCCCGGTTTTGCCTGGGTTCCTGGCGGCCTATCCCGAGGTCTCGATCGACCTGCATCTTTCGGACGCCACCGTTGATCTGGTCGGCGCGGGCTTCGACATGGCCCTGCGCGTGGCGTCCTTGCCCGACAGCTCGCTCGTGGCGCGCCGGCTGCGGAGCGTGACCCGATACGTCGTCGCCTCGCCCGGCTATTGGGAGCTTCACGGCCGTCCGCGCCATCCGGCGCACCTGGCCGAGCATCGCGGCGTGACCTACGGCCATCAGAGCGCGCCAGAGACCTGGCGCTTCACCCAAGCGGGCGAGGAGGTCTCGATCCGGCCTCGGGCGGCCATCCGTGCGAACAACGGCGACGTTCTGGTTCCGTCGCTGGTCGCCGGGATCGGGGTGGCGGTGTTGCCCGACTTTATCGTCGGTCCCGCGATCGCCGAGGGCAAGTTGGAGGCGGTGCTGGCCGACTGGACCGCCGCGCCGATCGCTCTGCATCTCGTCATGCCGCCCGGCGGGCCTCGACCGGCCCGGGTCGAGGCGCTCGCAGCCTATCTGGCCAAGGCCCTGTCCGGCAAGAGTTAGGCCCTTTTAGCCGAGGGCCTGGACCTGCGTCGGCGTCAGCGCGGCCACCTGCAGCGGAGTCATGGCGTTAAGATTGGTCTTGGACAAGGCGCCGAGCTGGCTGATGGTCAGGCCCGGGATCTGGGCCGGCAGCAGATAGCCGATCTGGGTGGTGCTGAGGCCGGCGATCACCGTCGTCGAGACCGAACCGAGCTGCGTGCCGCTCAGCGCCTGGACCTGGGTTCCGCTAAGCTGACCGAAGGCGGTCGAGGACAGGCTCCGCACCTGGTAAGCCGACAGTCCCTTCAGGGCGTAGGTCGAGAGCGACGCCATCTGCGTCGACGACAACGCCGCCAGGTCGGTCACGGAGATCGCGCTCAGTTGGTTGGCGGAGAGGGCGGCGACTTGCGTCGTGGCGATCTCGCCGATGTCGGTGGTCGTGAGCGCGCCCAACTGGGTCGCGGTCAGCCCGGCGACTTGGGTCGAGCTCAGGCTCTGGAAGGTGGTGGTGTCCAAACCGGAGATGTTGGTGGTCGACAGACCGCCGATCTGGCTGGCGCTCAGGCTTTGGACCTGCGTACTCGTGAACTCGCCGAAGTCGGTTGTGGTCAGGCCGCCCATCTGGGTCGTCGTCAGTCCGGCCAGCTGGGTCGCGCTCAAGGCTTGGATCTGGGTCGCGCCGAGGCTGCTGATATTGCTGGCCGACAACGCGCCAAGCTGCGACGCCGAGAAGCTCGCCACCTGGGTCGCGGTCAGTTCGGCGAAGTCGGTCGTGCTGAGCGAGCGCAGCACGGTGGTCGAAAGGCCCGAGACCTGGGTCAGGGAGAGGTTCCCGACCTGGGTCGAGTTTAGTCCCGAGAAGCCGGTGGCGCTAAGACCGGCCACCTGGGTCGCGGTCAGCAGCCCGACCTGGGTGCTGGACAGCTGAGCGGTCTGGGTGTCGACCAGGCCCCCCAGCTGTTGAGGCGACAGCAGCCCGATCGCCGTGCTCAGCGACGACAGCTGCGTGGTGTTGAGCGCGCCGATCTGGCTGGCGGTCATCCCTTGATACTGGGTGGTGGTCAGGGCCGCGGACTGCGTCGCGCTCATCTGCGGGATCAGCGCGGCGGGGATCGCCGCGACCTGAGCGGCGGACAAAGCGGCTACCTGGCTGTCGCTGAGTTCGCCGAGATCAGTGGTGGTGAGCGCGCTCAACTGCGTCGCCGTCAGGCTTCGCACATGGGTGGCGTCCAGCGTACCGACCTGCGTGGCGTTCAACGCGGTGAAATGCGTGGCGTCCAGCGCGCCAACCTGCGTGGCGCTGAGCGCGCTCATCCGCGACGTGTCCAGCTGGGCCAGCTGGGTCGAGGTCATGGCGTTCAACTGGGCCCCGCTGAAGGCCGAAAGCTGACCGGCGTCAAAGATCAGATTCTGGGCGAAAGCCGGGATCTGCGTGGCGGTCAGGCCCTTGACCTGCGTCGAGGACAGGGCGCTGAGCTGAGTGGCCGACAGCGCGGCGACCGCGGTGTTGGAGAGGGCGCCGACCTGCGTGCTGGCCAGCCCCTCAAGCTTGGTCGTCGAGAGACTCTGGATCGTGCTCGCCGACAGAGCCGAGATCTGGGCGGCGGAGAGGTACGAGATCGGCACTTGGGCCTCACGGAGCGACGACGCGAATCGATCGTTTGAATGTTAGGCGAAGCTCCCGAGCGGAGCCATGCGACACATGGATTACGATCGCCAAGTATAGATCGCGTTATGCGAACCGGTTAAAAAGACTTTAAATCAGGGGATTAAGGCGTGATCGCGCGGACTTGCTCCTGTTGGCGGGACCCTGATTAAGCTCACCTCGCCGCGCGCATCGTCCACAGATCCAGGTCCTTCTCGCGGCCGATCAGGGCCAGGCCCGAGGCGATGGACTCGAATTCGCCGCCGCTTTCGATCTTCTCGGCTCCAAAGCGACGCAGAAAGATCTCGCGCACGGCCGGAACGAACGAACTGCCGCCGGTGAGGAAGACGCGATCGACGCCCGTTTCCGTAAGTCCCGCCTGGACCAGCGCTTCGCCGACGGCGTTCTCGATCGCGGAGAGCTCCGGAGCGATCCAGCTTTCGAACTCGGTCCGGGCCACGGTCTTTTCGATATGGACCGAGCCGGCTTCGAAGTGGAACCTCGCCTCGGCCTGGCTGGACAGCGCTTCCTTCAGGGACGACACCGAGCGGTACAGGGCGTAGCCGTGATTGCCGTCCAGCACCTCGATCAGGGCGGCGATCTTGTCCGGCTCCAGGGCGGTGCGCTCCAGGGCGCGAATATCGCGCATATCCTTGGATGCGCGCAGCAGAGCCAGCTGGTCCCAGCGGGCGAAGGCGGCGTAATAGCGCTGCGGGATCGGCAGGTTGTTGGAGAACGACCGATAGTCGGAGCCCTTGCCAAGCTCGGGCGAAACCAGCTGATCGATGATCCGATAGTCGAAGGCGTCGCCGGCCAGGCCCACGCCCGAGCGTGACAGCGGCGTCGAGCGCAGGGTCCCGTCGGTGTCGCGCTCGAACCGCACCAGCGAGAAGTCCGACGTGCCGCCGCCGAAATCGGCGACCAGCACCGTGGCGTCGCGCTTGAGCTGCCGGGCGAAGAAGAAGGCGGCCCCGACGGGCTCGTAGGCGTAGCGGATGTCGGAAAAGCCCAGCCGCCGGAAGGCCTCCTCGTAGCGGGTCAGGGCCAGGGCCTCGTTCGGCGCGCCGCCGGCGAAGTTGACGGGGCGGCCGACGATGACGCGCGGCGGCAGGTCGTCCAACTGACCGGCGGCGTGGTCCTTCAGGCGCAGCAGAAACGCGGCCAGCAGGTCCTCGAACTGATAGCGCTTGTTGAGAATGCGCGTCTCTGTGAAGGCCTGCGAGGCGGCGAATGTCTTGAACGACTGGATGAACCGCGTCTCCAACGGATCCTCCAGATAGGCCTCGATCGCCCAAGGGCCGGCCTCGATGACCCGTTCGTCCGGCGCGCCGCCCTGGCCTTGAAGGCTGTGGAAGCTGAGCGCCGAGCGGAACGCGAAGAGCTCGCGATGGTCCAGCGTGAAGCGCACCAGCCGCGCCCCATCATCGCCGTGCGTCAGCGAAATGACGGTGTTGGTGGTGCCAAAGTCGACGCCGATGGTCGGCGCGGGAGCGGCCGTCATGGAAGGCTCGATCGGTTGGGAAGAGGAGGGCGTGCGTCGTAGCGACTTCGCCAGGAAGGTCAAGCGCAAGGCGAGGCCGGCCGGCGATTGACTTCGAAGGCCGGCTCCGGTCGAAGAAGCGGGAGCTGATGATGGGAAGACCTTGGAACATCACGACGTCCTGGTGATCGGCGCGGGCGCGGCCGGCATGATGTGCGCGATCGAGGCCGGCAAGCGCGGGCGCTCGGTGCTGGTCGTCGACCACGCCAAGGCGCCAGGCGAGAAGATCCGCATCAGCGGCGGCGGTCGGTGCAATTTCACCAATCTCGGCGCGACGCACCTGAACTTCCTGTCGGCCAATCCGAAGTTCTGCGTCTCGGCTCTGCGGCGCTATCGGCCGCGCGACTTCATCGCGCTCGTTGAGCGCCACGGCGTCGCCTATCACGAAAAGACCCTGGGCCAGCTCTTCTGCGACGGTTCGGCCCGACAGATCGTCGACCTGCTGCTGGCGGAGATGAGGGCCGCTGGCGTCCAGCTCCGCCTGGAGATCCGCTTCGAGGGCGTGACCAAGACCGAGGGCGGCTTCGAGGTTGCGCTGTCGTCCGGAAAGGTCGCCTGCGCTTCGCTAGTCGTGGCCAGCGGCGGCAAATCGATTCCGAAGATGGGCGCGACGGGCCTAGGCTACGACATCGCCCGGCAGTTTGGCCTCGGTGTCGTGGACACTCGTCCCGCGCTCGTGCCCCTGACCTTCGAGCCCGCGACTCTGACGCGGCTGTCGCCGCTGGCGGGCATCGGGCTAGACGCCGTGGTTTCGCATGGCAAGACCAAGTTCCGCGAAGGCATGTTGTTCACCCATCGCGGGCTGTCCGGCCCCTCGATCCTGCAGATTTCGTCCTATTGGCGCGAGGGCGACGAGATCCGGGTCGACATGGCGCCGGGCGTCGACGCGCTGGCGGCGCTGAAGGCGGCCCGGACCGCGACCCCGCGCCAGGCGGTGGCGACGGTGCTGTCGACCCTGCTGCCCCGCCGCGTCGCCCAGCTGATCGCCGAGGAGGAAGCCCCAGACAAGGGCAATATCGCCGACTGTTCGGACAAGGTGCTTGGCAGGCTGGCCGGGGCGGTGAACGCCTGGGCGGTCAAGCCGGCGGGCTCCGAAGGCTATCGCACGGCCGAGGTGACGCTGGGCGGCGTCGATACCGACGCTTTGGACTCCCGCACCCTGGAGGCCAAGGCCGTTGCGGGGCTCTATTTCATCGGCGAGGTCGTCGACGTCACCGGCTGGCTGGGCGGCTATAACTTTCAGTGGGCCTGGGCCTCGGGCTGGTCGGCGGGGCAGAGCGTGTAAGAAAAAAGCCCCTCCGGCGAAGGAGGGGCTCGTTGTGATCTACTTCTTCTTGAACGGCTTACCGGCCGGCTTGCCGCCGGGCTTGGCGTCGAAGCTCTTCTTGAAGGGCTTGGGGCCCTTGAACGGCTTGGCCGGACCGTCGCCATCGCGCTTGCCGGCATAGGGCTTGGCGTAGGGCTTGGGACCCGCCGCGTTGTCGCCGAAGCCCTTCTTGAACGACTTCTTCGGACGCTCGCCGTCCTCGCGAGGCGCGCGCGGCTTGAACTCGCGCGGCGGCGGAGCGTCGCTGGACGCCTCATGGCGCGGCTTGAACGCGCGCTTGGGGCGATCGTCGCCGTCCCGCGGCGCGTAGGGGCGCGGAGCCTCGTCGCGAGGCGCGCGCGGCTTGAACTCCCGTTGAGGACGATCACCATCCTCGAAGCGCTTCTTGAACGGGCGATCCTCGCCTTCGCCGCGCGGGGGGCGCGGCTTGAACTCACGCGGCGGGGCGTGCGGATCGCGCGGCTCGTAGGTCCTGGGCGGGCGCTCGCCGCGCGGGGCCGGCGCGGTCGTCGGAGTGATGGAGACGTCCTCGCGCACCGTCGCCTGGACCGCCGCGCCGAATTTCGTCGCCGCCTCGGCCGAGATCTCGAACTTGGTGTCGTAGTCGAAGATCCGGATCGCGCCGATGTCCTTCTTGGTGATGTGGCCCAGGCGGCAGATCATCGGGATCAGCCACTTGGGATCGGCGTTGCCGCGACGGCCGACGCTGATCCGGAACCATTCGGAGCCTTCCATGTCGACGCGCGGCTCGCGCGGCGCACGCTCGCCCGGTTCGCCGGTTCGGGCGCGGGGCCCTGGATCGGCGCCGTGGCGCGGATCGTCATAGATGTCCTCAGGCGAGGGCAGCTTGGCGCGACGGGTGCGGATCAGCGCCGCGGCGATCTCGACCGGCGTGCGCTTGGCCAGCATGGCCTCGGCCAGGGCGATGTCTTCCTCGGTCGAGGTTTCGGCGAAGATCGGGTCCTCGAGCAGGCGCTCCTGGTCCTTCTCGCGGATGGCGTCGGCGCTGGGCGCGCCGCCCCATTCGGCGTCGACGCCGGCCGCGTACAAGATCTGCTCGGCCTTGCGGCGGCGGGTGTAGGGCACGACCAGGGCCGAGACGCCCTTCTTGCCGGCCCGGCCCGTGCGGCCAGAGCGGTGCAGCAGGGTCGCCTTGTTGATCGGCAGCTCGGCGTGGATGACGAGGCCAAGGTCGGGCAGGTCCAGGCCGCGCGCGGCGACGTCGGTGGCGACGCAGACGCGGGCGTGGCCGTCGCGCAGCGCCTGCAGGGCGTCGGCGCGCTCGCGCTGGGACAGCTCGCCCGAGAGGCCGACGACCGCGAAGCCGCGCTCGCGCAGCTTGCCGTGCAGCGAGCGGACGCTTTCACGGGTGTTGGCGAACACCAGGGCGCCGGGGGCTTCGAAGAAGCGAAGCAGGTTGACGACCGCGTGCTCGACCTCGTTGGGGGCCACCCGAACGGCGCGGTACTCGATGTCGCGGTGCGGCTCGTCGCGAGCGATGGTGTCGATCCGCAGGGCGTCGGTTTGGTAACGCTTGGCCAGCTCGACGATGTCGCGGGCCAGGGTGGCCGAGAACAGCAGGGTCCGGCGCTCGGGCGGGGCGGCGTCGAGGATGAATTCCAGGTCCTCGCGGAAGCCCATGTCCAGCATCTCGTCGGCTTCGTCGAGCACGGCGACCTTCAGCTTGGAGAGGTCGAGGTGGCCACGTTCGATGTGGTCGCGAAGGCGGCCCGGCGTGCCGACGACGATGTGGGCGCCGTAGTTCAGGGCGCGCTGCTCGCGCCGGGCGTCCATGCCGCCGACGCAGTTGATCACGGCGGCCTTGGCCTCGGCGTAGAGCCAGGCCAGCTCGCGATTGACCTGCATGGCCAGTTCCCGGGTCGGGGCGATCACCAGGGCCAGCGGCTCGGCGGCCTGGCCGAAGGTCTCGGCCTCGCCGAGCAGGGTGGGGGCGGCGGCGAGGCCGAAGGCGACGGTCTTGCCCGAGCCGGTCTGGGCGCTGACCAGGAGGTCGCGATCAGCGGCGTCGGCGGCCAACACGGCGGCCTGGACGGGGGTGGGCTCGGCGTAACCCTGAGCGGCGAGAGCCCGCTCAAGAGCGGGGTGGGAAGCGGGGAAGGGCATCTAGGTCCAGTTCATCTGCGGCCGCGCACACAAACACGCGCGGCTCGCGCCAATGACCAAATCGGGCCCCTCTGAAGCCTTGAACGCTTCCCTCGGACCGCTTCTTGGTCGAATTCCAACGAAAATAGCCCCCTCCGCGACGGAAGGGGGCCCACGAAGGGTCTTATGCGCTTGTTGCGGCGCAAAAAGCAAGGGCCGGGGCAGAAGGCGAACGCCGCGAGCCTAGAGCGTGAGGCTGAAAGTGGGAAGCGGCTTCAGCTTATCTCACGCTCTAAACATTTGATTTAGAGCCTTTTTGACGCCTGAAATCGATTCCGATTTCAGGCTAAAGGCTCTAGGCTGCCAGGGCTTGGTCGATCGCCTCGACGATCCGTTCCGGCGTTTCGGCGCCGACCACGGCGACCTTGCCTGCGAAGATGGCGAAGGGCACGCCGGTGATCCCGCCCTGAACCGCCATGCCGTGCTCACGCGCCACCGCCTCCTTGTCCGCGCCCTCGGATAGCAGTTGCAGCACCACCAGACGCTCCATGCCGGCCGCCTCGGCGATGTCGGCCAACACCATCGGGTCGCCGATATCGAGGCCTTGCTCGAAATAGCCCTTGAACAGCGCCTCCACGACTTGGTCCTGCGCGCCCGCCGTCAGGGCCCAGCGGATCAGGCGATGGGCGGCGTTGGTGTTGGGCGCGATCTCGATGGCTTCGAAGTCGAAGGCGATGCCTTCCTCGGCGCCGCCCTCGACCAGAGCCGCGTGGACGGCCTTCAGCTTATCGGGATCCTTGAACTTGTTCGCCATGTAGGCCTTGCGATCGACGCCCTCCTCGGGAAGCGTCGGATCCAGCTGATAGGGACGCCAGATCAGCTGAGCCTGAACGGTCGGGCGCAGGGCCAGCGCCGATTTCAGGCGTCGCCAGCCCAGATAGCACCAGGGGCAGACGACGTCGGCCACCACGTCAATGGTCATGGTCTGGCTCAAGGCGCGCTCCTCTGGAAATCTTGTCCGCTACAGGACAGGTTTCATATAGGGGCTGCCCCTAGGGCGCCCAAGCGTTGCTTGCGGCGCCGCGGAGAGTCAGCCGACGTCGCGCTTCAGGGCGCTGGCGGCGGCGCGTTCCAACGCCTTCACCGCCCCCTCGCCACGCTCGACCTCGGCCACGCCGATGTCGAACTCGCAGACGAACGGCGCCCGATCCTCGCCGGCGTCAAAGGCCGTGCAGCCGATGACGGCGGCGATTCGCTCGGCTGCGGCGCGGGCGGCGTTCAGATTGGTCGCCGGCAGGGCCAGGGCGAAGACCTCCGTGGCCAGGCGCGCGGCGGTGTCCTCGACCCGCACCAGGCGGCCAACCATCGAGCCGATCTGCGGAATGGCGCGATCCAGCCATCCGTTCTGGCGCGCCCAGACCGTCTCGGGCTTGTCGGCGATGCGCAGGACGCAGATCGACAGCGGCCTGGCCCGCTCGGCCGCCGCCCGCGCGAGCCGCGCCAGGTGGGCGGCGAAGAGGTCGCGGGTGAAGAGGCCCGTCGCCGCGTCCATCAGGCCGGAGCTGCGGGCCTTTTCCAAGGCGCCTCGGATCGCCTCGCCACGCCGGAAGTTTCGGGCCAGCTCGATGATCCGCGTCGCCGTATCGATCTCGGGCGTATCGGGCGAGGCCACGTCGGAGACGCCGCGATGGAACGCCTCTGACATGGTCACATAGCTTTCGGCCTTCAGATAGAGCAGGGCCGGGATATGGAAGAGGCGTGTGTTGCGGCGCATCCCCGCCGCGATCGACAGCGCTTCTTGCTGGCTGTCGCCGGCCCACAGAACGACCGCGTCGAAGGGGCGCTCATGCAGATAGTCGAACGCGGTATAGGCCGTGAACGCCCCGATCACCTCCGCGCCGCTGTTTTGCAGGGCGTTGGAGAGGGCCAGAAACTGCGGCGCCGGTTCGCCGACCGCCAGGACGCGGTAGCGCTCGTCCGGCGTTTCGGGGAGATCCAGACGCCGACCGCGTTCGCCGAACGTCTCCAGGCGCAGCTCGAATTCTTCCTCGGCGATGGCGGTGCGCACCAGGGTTTCCAGGCGCAGCGCGGCCTGGGAGGGATGCAGCGGCGGCGACAGGGTCAGGTCGAACGCCTGGTTGCGATAGTCGCCGTCCGGCTCGCCGATGGCGATGACCGGCAGGCGGCGCGGCGCGACGGCGGCCTTCAGGCGCCGAGCCAGGGTCTGGGTTTCGGGCCCCGCGGTCGCGAGGTCGACGATGACGGCTTCGATCGGAAGATCGCCCAGCGCGGCTAGGGCGGCATAGGGACCGCGCGCGGTGATCGTGCGCCAGCCCAACCGGTCCAGCCCCTCGGCCAGCGGTCCCGCGCGAACATCGTCGCGCGCCACGATCAGGATCCGGGCGTCAACCGCCAAAACCAACCTCCGCCCGAACTCTGGCTTCGCCGATCCCGCAGAGCCGGCAAGGGCTCGTGCTTCAGGAGCGAAGCTCGGTGACGGACCGCCATCAAGCTCTGGAGGCCGCCGAGATTCGACGCCGCAACATAGCAGAGGCGTTGCGTGGTCAAAGGTGCGCAACGTCGCGGGGCGGGGCGAATTCGGCGCCGTTTCCTTCGGGGCTTGCCTGACCGAACGTCATCGCCGCTCTACTGACGCGGCTACGGTCAGAGAACCGCCCCGAAAAGGGGAAGAATGGGAGATCGCGTCATGGGCCAGGGGCCGCTTTCGGGACTGAAGATCGTCGAGTTCGCTGGCATCGGCCCGGGACCCTTCTGCGGCATGTTGCTGTCCGACCTGGGCGCCGACGTGGTCCGAATCGACCGCAAGGGGCAGGGGCGCGGATCGCCCGCCGACGTCACCGCGCGCGGGCGGCGATCGGTGGCGCTGGATCTGAAGAATCCCGCCGCGATCGAGACCTGCCTGAAGCTGCTGGAACAGGCAGACGGCCTGATCGAGGGCTTCCGTCCTGGCGTCATGGAGCGGCTGGGCCTCGGGCCGGACGTCGCCTTGGCCCGTAATCCCAGGCTGGTCTATGGGCGCATGACCGGCTGGGGACAGACCGGGCCCTACGCCAAGGCCGCCGGCCACGACATGAACTACATCGCCATCACCGGCGCCCTGGCGGCGATCGGCACGACCGACAAGCCCGTGCCTCCGCTGAACCTGGTCGGCGACTTCGGCGGCGGGGCGCTCTATCTGGCGTTCGGCCTGCTGGCTGGCGTGATCCATGCGCGTCAGACGGGGCGGGGGCAGGTGATCGACTGCGCCATGAGCGACGGCGCGGCCTCGCTGATGGCCATGTTCTACGGCTTCAAGGCGGGCGGCATGTGGACCGAGGCGCGACGCGCCAACATGCTGGATGGCGGGGCGCATTTCTACGACACCTACGAATGCGCCGACGGCAAATGGATCTCGATCGGCTCGATCGAGCCGCAGTTCTACCTGCTGCTGCTGGAGAAGACGGGAATCACCGACCCGCAATTCCAGCACCAGATGAGTCGAGAGGAATGGCCGGAGCTGCGCGAAAAGCTGGCGGCGGTCATCAAGCGGAAGAGCCGCGACGAATGGTGCGCGATCATGGACGCCACCGACGTCTGTTTCGCGCCGGTCCTGACGATGGACGAGGCGCCCAAGCACCCCCACAATGCCGCCCGGGAGACCTTCGTCGAGGTGGCTGGGGTCATGCAGCCGGCGCCGGCGCCGCGCTTTTCGGCCACGCCCGGGGCGATCCAGGGACCGCCGCCGCCGATCGGCGGACATAACGAGGAAGCGCTCGCCGATTGGGGCTTTTCCGCCGACCAGGTCGCCAGCTTGAAGGCGTCCGGCGCGCTCTGAGGTCATTCAGGCTGGGTTCAGGTGGCGGATCCTAGTTTTCGAACGTCAGCCGGGCGTCGCGCCATCCGTCCCTCGATGCGGCGTTCGGTTTCGGGCAAGGCCCGCGGAGACGCGCCGTCTGTTCCGGGCGGCGCGTCTTTGACTCTGGAAGGCGGCGCCGCCATGGTCCGCCGGATGCAAAATCGGCACCCTATTCGTTGGCGTGACCTGGACCTTGATCCCATTCACTGGGTCCAGGAAGTTCTTCGCGTTCTTGGCCTCGCCCTGTCGCGTCTGTGGGGACGCGACGTGATGCTCTATGTCGGCGGGACCTCGTTCTTCGCTTTGCTGGCCGTGTTTCCGGGTTTGGCCATCCTGATCGGCGCCTATGGCCTCCTGATCACGCCTGAAGCCGCGGCGCGGCAGGCCACGCGTCTGGCCGAGCTCGTGCCGCCGGGGGCGCGTCCGATCTTCCATGACGAGCTGAGCCGCCTGGCCCACACGCCCGAACAGGCCCTTTCGCTTCAAAGCGGCGTCGTTCTGCTCGTCGGCGCCTACGCCGCCCATCGGGGCTTCAAGGCGTTGCTGGCGGGGCTGTCCTTCATCCACGACGAAGAGAATCAACGCGGCTTCTTCGGCTTCAACCTGATGGCCTTACTGGTGCTGATCGCCGCGTTCGGCCTGCTTTTCGTGATGTCCGGCGTGTTTCTGACCCTGCGACTGCTGGGCTCGGCCCTGAACCTCCGGCCGCTTGCGGGGGTTTCCTGGATCCAGTCCGAATGGACCTGGGCCAGCTTCGGCATCGTGGTCGGCATGACCCTCGTCTATCGCTACGCCATGTCGCGCGAGCCCCTCGGCTGGCGGGCCTCGGTGGCGGGCGGCGTGGCGGCGGCCGCGCTCTGCGTGTTCATGTCCTGGGCCAGCGCCTTCTATGTCGAGAAGGTGGTGCACCTCGGCGCGACCTACGGCTCGATCTCGGCCGTCATCATCTTTCTGATCTGGCTCTCCTGGAGCACGAACGCGATCTTCTTCGGCGGAGCCTTGGCCACCGAGGTCGAGATCGCCCTCGACTATCGGCCGACCGCCTTGCTCGGAGGCCCGGCGGCGATCGCGCTTAAGGCGCCTTCCGAATATGAAAGCGGATGACGCCGCCTTCGCGGTCGGCGATCTCAAGGACCGCGGCGCCCACCTGGGCGGCGAAGTGCGGGACGTCGATTCGCGCCATCGGATCGGTGGCCAGCAGGAACAGCTCGTCGCCCGGCGCGGCGGCCTCCAGCGCCTTGCGCAGCTTCAGGGTCGGGACCGGACAGTGATGTCCCCGGGCGTCGACCCGCGTCGGCTCAGACATTGAACGCCGCCTCGGCTTCGGCGGTCGTTAGAATCCGATGCTGACCCGGCTCGAGATCGGGGGGCAGGGTCAAGCCGCCGATTCGTTCGCGGTGCAGGCCGACCACGTGATTGCCGACGGCCGCGAACATTCTGCGGACCTGATGATAGCGGCCCTCGGTGATCGTCAGGCGGGCCGTCCGGGCGTCGATCACATCTAACTTGGCCGGCAGCAGCGGCTTTTCCTCGCCGTCCAGCATCAGGGTCCCGGCGGCGAAGACACCGCCCTCCGAGCCCGTCAGCGGCCTGTCCAACGAGGCCAGATAGGTCTTGGGCACATGGCGCTTGGGCGAGATCACCCGATGCAGAAAATCGCCGTCGTCGGTGATCAGGATCAGGCCGCTGGTGTCCTTGTCCAAGCGTCCCACCGTGGAGAGGCCCGGATCGCGCAGCCGCCAGCGACGCGGCAGCAGATCATAGATCTTTTCGCCCTCTTCCTTGTGCGAACAGACCACGCCCAGAGGCTTGTGCATCATAAGCACAAGCGGGGCGGGCGGATCGAGCGGAAGGCCGCGGATCGTCATGCGCTGGGGAAGGGTCGCGTCGACGGCGATGCGGGCGCCGGCGTCCTTTAGCGCCTTGCCGTCCAGCACGACCTTGCCGGCGGCCACCAGGGCTTGCACATCCTTGCGACTGCCATACCCCAGATTGGCCAGCAGCCGATCCAGGCGCGCCATCAGGGCCTTGCCGCTCACTTTCGGGCCTCGAAGACCTTGTAGCCGCCGCCTTCGCCGACCAGCCGGACCTTGGCGAAGCTTTCGCCAAGGATCGCCTCATAGGGCAGGTGGCGGTTGGCGACGATCCACAGCGAGCCGCCCTTGCGCAAGGCCTCGGAGGCGGCCCGGATAAAGGCCTGTCCAAGCGCCTTGTCCTCGCCGCCGCCCTCGTGGAACGGGGGATTGCTGACGATGAAGTCGAGGTCTTTCAGTCCGCCCTGACGGACGTCGCCCCAGACGAGCTCGGCGCGTGGGTCGGTCACGTTCCGACGGGCGACGTCGACGGCGCGCCGGTCCAATTCGACGAGAGTCAGCTTTGTCACCTTGGGCGACGCCAGGACATTCAAGGCCAGGAGACCGATGCCCGCGCCGAAGTCGGCGCCGACGCCCGCGAACGGCGGCAGGACCTGCAGCAGGGCGTTGGTGCCGGCGTCCAGCCGATCCCAGCTGAACACGCCGGGCTGGGTCCAGAGACCATTCTCGGCGATGCGTCGCGCCGCGCCCGCCGAGATCGCTTCGTCGAAGCCAGCGATCTCGCTCGGACGCACGGCGACGCAGATGCGATGGTGCCGGCGCGCGCTCTCGCCGACGACACAGCCCAGCGCCTCAAGCTCCTTCTTCAGGCGCAGGCCGCCGCGATCCTTGGGCGCGAAGGCGGTCAGGCGTCCTTCCGGCGCGAGGATCCGCAAGGCGTGAGCCAGGACAAAACGCCGCTCCACCGCGCCGGCCGGGGCGCGAACGGTGACGGCCGCGAAGGATTCGTCCGGCAACGACGCGATATCGCTCGATCCTGGAACGAACGGCGAGAGCTGGACCGCGCCCGCCGAGGACGGCGCCAGATCATGATCAGCCTGGCCGTAGAGCGCGGTGCGTATCGCCGACATACTTGTCCTGAAAGGCTTTTTCGCGATTTGAAAAGCTTGGCGGACAGGGTGGGATTCGAACCCACGGTAGGCTTCCACCTACGGCGGTTTTCAAGACCGCTGCCTTAAACCACTCGGCCACCTGTCCGGAGCAGGCGGCTATATCAGCGTGATCCGCCCTTAACCAGACTTCAAAACAAACCAGCGACAGTATGGCGTGGATGGGGCGCGCCCCGGGTCCGTGACGGGCAGATGCACGAAGGTTTGGATCAGATTTGGCGAAACGCGCGCGCCCTTGGCCTTCTGGTCATGGCGGCGATCAGCCTGGCCGCTTGCGCGACGCCCCGCTACGAGACGGGCAAGTCGGGCATGATGGCCTCGGCGATCCACGACACCACGCGGGGCGGCTCGCCCCGTCCGGGTTCGACGATCGGCCGCGACGGCAAGCCGCTGCGCGGCACCGAAAAGCCCTATCAGGTCAACGGCGTCTGGTACTATCCGCGCGAGGACAAGGACTACAACGTCGTCGGGATCGGCTCGTGGTATGGCGAGCAATTCCACAATCGCCGCACGTCCAACGGCGAGCTTTTCGACATGGACGTGCCATCGGCCGCTCACAAGACCCTGCCGCTGCCGTGCCTCGTCGAGGTGACCAACCTCGACAACGGCAAGAAGATGATCGTCCGGGTCAATGATCGAGGGCCCTTCGTCGACGGCCGCGTCATCGACCTGTCCAAGGCGGCGGCCGAGCAACTGGGCTACCAACGCGCCGGCGTCGCCCATGTCCGGGTTCGCTATGTGGGCCCGGCGCCCAAGGCGGCGTTCGACGCGCCGCGCCGCTACGCCTCGATCCAGCGCGATCCGAACGCGCCGCGCAGCTTCGACGACATCAAGGAGCCGCCTCAGCGGGTGCAGGTCCTGCCGCCACGCCGCGAACCTGAGGCCCCGCCGCGGCTGATCGCGGCCGCGCCGCCGGCCGAGGCGTCGGCTCCGCCGATCAACCCGCCGGACGCCGCGCCGCCCCCGATGCGGACTTACCGCATTCAGGCCGCTTCGTTCGCCAATCGCGAGAACGCCGAGAAGGCCGTCCGACAACTTTCGGGCGCCGGACAAACGACGATCGAGGCCATAGAACGTCCGAGCGGCACGCTCTATCGAGTCACCGTCTCGGCCGGACCGGACGAAGGTTCGGCTTCGAGCCTGCGTCAGCGGGTCGAGTCGATGGGCTATTCGGGCGCGACGGTGCTTCGCCCCTAGAGGCTGGACAACACGCCGAAACCGGTCGATGGAGGCCGGGATGCACGCGCCCGCTCACCCTCGCGATGTCTATCGTCTGGACGGCCAGTCCGCCGCCGAGGCCGCGTTCATCGACGCCTTGGAGCGGGGGCGGCTGCACCACGCCTGGCTGCTGACGGGGCCCGAGGGCGTCGGCAAGGCGACCCTGGCCTATAGGATGGCGCGCCGCCTGCTGGGCGCGCGTCCGGATCCCAGCCAAGGGCTGCTCGGCGCGGCGCCGTCGGACGCCGTCAGCCGTCAGGTCGCCGCGCGCTCACATCCCGACCTGATGGTGCTGGAGCGCCTGACCGACGACGGCAAGGCGCGTAAGTCCATTCCGGTCGACGAAGCCCGCCGCCTGCCCGAATTCTTCGCCACGACGCCGGCCGTTTCGCCCTATCGGGTGGCGATCATCGACGCGGCCGACGATCTCAACGTCAACGCCGCCAACGCCGTGCTGAAGACGCTGGAGGAGCCGCCGCCGCGCGGGGTGATCCTTCTGATCAGCCACGCGCCAGGCAAGTTGCTGCCGACCATTCGTTCGCGATGCCGACGCCTGCCCGTACCAGCTCCTGGGGTCGCCGCCGCGGCCGAGATGGTCGAGCGCATGGCCGATGTCGGCGAGCGGGACGCCGAGCGTCTGGCTCGCATGGCTCATGGCGCGCCAGGCAAGGCGCTGCAACTGGCCGCCGCCGGCGCCATCGAGATCGACGACGCGGCCAACGAGATCCTGCTGGCCTTGCCCAAGATCGATGAGGGGGCGCTGCTGGCCATGGCCGACACGTTCCGGGGCGCGGACGGCATGGCGCGGTTCGAGCTTCTGATGGACCGCATGGCAGACCAGGTGCGGATCTTCGCCACCCGGGTGGCGGCCGATGGCGCGAATTCACAGGGCTTGGACCGCTGGGCGCAGGCGTGGGAGCGGCTCTCCAGGCTCCCGGGCGAGGTCGAGGCGGTGAACCTTGATCGCGGGGACGCCTTCTGGAGCGTCATCTCGGACTTGCGCGCGGCGGCCAAGGCGGCGATGTGAGCCGTATGCTCATCGACAGCCACGTGAATCTCCACGCCCCTCAGTTCGCCGAGGACAGGGACGCCGTCATCGCCCGCGCCCGCGATGCCGGCGTCGCCCTGATGGTCACCATCTGCGACAAGGTTTCCGCCTTCGAGGCCGTGCACGCGATCGCCATGGCCGAGCCCGACATCTGGTGCACCGTCGGAACGCACCCGCACGAAGCCAAGGAAGATCCTGGCCTGGTCGCCGCGCGTCTGGTCGAGCTGGCCCAGCGCCCGCGCGTGGTCGGCATCGGCGAGTGCGGGCTGGATTTCCACTACGATCTGTCGCCGCGCGACGTGCAGGCCCAGGTGTTCCGCCAACACTGCGTCGCCGCCCGGCAAAGCGGTCTGCCGCTGGTGGTTCACACCCGTGAAGCCGATGATGTCATGGGCCAGATCCTGGAGGAGGAGCACGCGTCCGGACCCTTCAAGATCCTGATGCATTGCTATACGAGCGGCGCTGAACTGGCCGCCCGCGCGGCTGCCCTTGGCGCCTGGTTCTCGGTCTCGGGCATCGCCACGTTCAAGGCGGCGGAGGAGGTGAGGGCGCTGATCCGCGACATGCCGGCCGACCGCATCATTGTCGAGACGGACTGCCCCTATCTGGCGCCCGTGCCGATGCGCGGCCGGCGTAACGAACCGGCCTATCTGCCGCACATCTACGACAAGCTGGCCGAAATCCGCGGCTGGAGCCGGGCCGATACCGAGGCGCGGACCGAGGACGCGTTCTTCGACCTTTTCGACCGGATCCCCCGACCGTGACCGGGCTTCTGGAGTTCACGATCCTGGGCTCCGGCTCGTCGGGCGGCGTTCCGCGCGCCGATGGCAACTGGGGCGACTGCGACCCGGCCGAACCGCGGAATCACCGCTCTCGCTGTTCGCTGCTGGTGCGCCGGCTCGGCGAGGGCGGTCCGCGTCATCAGACCACCGTCGTGGTCGACACCTCGCCCGACCTGCGCCTGCAGACCGCCCAGGCGGGCGTCCAGCGCGTGGACGCGGCGCTCTACACCCACGACCACGCCGACCAGGCGCACGGAATCGACGATCTGCGGCCGTTCTTCCTCAACCAGCGCGAACGTATCCCGACCTATATGGACCAGGCCACCTGGGACGGCCTGCTGAACCGGTTCTCCTATGTGTTCGAGACGCGGGGCGGCTATCCGGCCATCCTGGATCCGCGCCTGATCCCGCCGTTGGGCGTCGACTTCGCGATCGAAGGACCCAGCGGGGCGATTCCCGTCCACACCTTCGACGTCGATCACGGCGGCGTCCGCGCGGTCGGCTATCGCTTCGGCGGCGTGGCCTATACGCCCGATGTTCGCGCCATTCCCGACGATAGTTGGGCGGACCTGGAGGATCTGGACGTCTGGATCGTCGACGCCCTGCGTTGGACACCCCATCCGACCCATGCGCATGTCGATCTGGCGCTGGAGTGGATCGCCAAGGCGAAGCCCCGAAGGGCGATCCTGACCAATCTGCATATCGACCTCGACTATCACGTCTTGTCGGCGCGTCTGCCGTCCGGCGTCGAGGCGGCCTATGATGGAATGCGCTTTATCCTCTGAACCCGAGGCAACTTTCCCGGTCCTCACGGAGTTCTCCGCCTGACTGGAGAACCGCAATGGCCGCGCCGAATATCCATGCCACCGCCGAGGCCCGTCGTCGCGCCGCAGTTTGGAGCATCGCTTTGGCCGGCGTTCCGGTCGCGATCGCGCTGGCGGTCCTGCTGGATCTTCTCGGGCTGGCGGTGGGGAACATCGTCGCCGATCCGTTCCAGCTGACCCAAGACCGCGTAAATGGGCTGGTGTTCAGCGGCGGCCTCTGGTTCCTGCTCGCCAACGTCCTGGCCCTCGAGGTCGGCGTCTGGATCGCCACGCGAGCGCGCCGGTTTTCCAGTCGTCACCGGGGGGCGTTGCTGGGCCTGACCGTCTGGAGCCTGGCCTTCATGGTCGCCGGGGTTGGAGGGCATCGAGCCGCCGCCGAGACCCTGGCGACGACCAGCGAAGCCACGGCGCTAGCCCTTCAAGGCGACGAGGAGATTTCGCCGCAAGACCTGGAACGCGCCGTGGGCGCGGCGCGGGACGTGGCGAATGAACTGGCCTGGTGGGGCGGAGCCGGGCTGGCGCTTGGCGTCGTTGGCGCCTGTCTGGGGCGAATAAATCGTGCGCGCACGACCCTTCCTTGCCCTGCTCTTGAACAGACCTCGGCGGCCTAAGCGACAGCCAAGGTCAATTTGGGCGCGATTTTGTCGATCTGTTACAATGATGAAATAGCCGCGTTCCACACGGTCGTCATAGGAAAGCGATAGTTTACCCACCTGCTTCTCATCCGTGCCCGTTATCCTCGCGTAGATCCTTCATGGCTGAAACCGTCACCGCCTCTCGTGAGATTTTCCAGCGTTTGCGCGCGCGCTTGCCGGCGATCACGCGCGAGCATCTGTTCGATTGCTATGCGATCAGCGAGACGACCTGGACCAAGCTCCGCGACGGCAAGCCGGTGAAGCGCTCGACGCTGGACCGCATCCTGGCCAAGCTCGAGGCGCTCGACGCCCGCGTGGCCGCCTAGAGCCTTTAGTCTGAAGTCGGAATCGATTTCAGGCGTCAAAAAAGCCTCTAAATCAAATGTTTAGAGCGTTGGGCTGAAGCCGGTTCCACTTTCAGCCTAACGCTCTAGATCCGCCGCGTCCTTCTGATCTTTATGCCGTCTTTATGAGGTGGGCGGGCTTCGATATGGAGCCCTTACGCCCCGACGTGGTCCATGGCTTCCGACATCTAAGGAGGCCGGGATGGCTGATCTTATCTATGGGGCGCTGGCCTTCGGCCTGTTCGCCCTGTTTGGCGCGTTCGTCATAGCGCTGAGGCGCGTCTGACCATGATCGTGAATCTGTTGTGGGCCGCCGGGGCGATCGTCGTCGCCGGCTACATGGTCGCGGCGATGCTGCGGCCCGACAAGTTCTGACGGACCTTAGCAAATGAACTGGCAAGGATGGGCGGAGATCGCCCTGACCCTGAGCCTGGCCGTCGCCATCGGCTGGCCTCTGGGTGTTTTCATGTCGCGCGTCTGGAACGGCGAGCGCACCTTCCTCGATCCAATTCTGCGGCCCGTCGAGGCCGTGTTCTATGCCGCCTGCGGCGTGGATCCCAAGAAGAGCCAAAGCTGGCACGCCTATGCGCTGGCGTTGCTGGCGTTCAACCTGGCGGGTTTCGCCATCACCTACGCCGTCCTGCGTCTGCAAGGCGTGCTGCCGCTGAACCCGCAGGGCTTCCCCGGACTGTCCGAGCACCTGTCGTTCAACACGGCCATCAGCTTCGTGACCAACACCAATTGGCAGAGCTACTCGGGCGAGACGACCATGTCGACGCTCAGCCAGATGATCGTGCTGACGGTGCAGAACTTCGTTTCCGCCGCCACCGGCGCGACCGTGGCGGCCGCGCTCGCGCGGGCCTTCACCGCCAATCGCGGCGAGGGACTGGGAAACTTTTGGGCGGACCTGATCCGCACGACCCTCTACGTTCTGGTCCCGCTGTCCGTGGTCGTCGCTATCGTCCTGGTCGCCCTGGGCGTGCCCCAGACCCTATCCGCCGGCGTCGTCGCGCATACGATGGAGGGCGCCGACCAGAAGATCCCGCTCTACGCGGTGGCCTCTCAGGAGGCGATCAAGATGCTGGGCATCAACGGTGGCGGCGTCTTCAACGCCAATTCGGCCCACCCGTTCGAGAACCCGACCCCGCTGACCAACCTGATCACCGCCGTGTCGCTGAACGTTCTCGGCTGGGCCTCCTTCTTCGCCTTCGGCCGCTCGGCCTTGGTCAAGAAGGACATCCGGGCCCTGGTGATCAGCGCCTTCGTGCTGCTGTTCGCGGGCGCCGCGACGATCTACGCCACCGAGACCCGCGTTCCGCCGGCTCAGATGGCCGCGGGCGCCGAGACCACGGTCAATATGGAGGGCAAGGAGGTCCGCTTCGGCGCGCCCGCCACCGCCGCCTGGGCCGCCGCCACGACCGGCGCCTCCAACGGCTCGGTCAACGGGATGCACTCCAGCCTGATGCCGCTGGGCGGGGCCATGACCATGTTCCTGATGCATCTGGGCGAGATCCTGCCCGGGGGCATCGGTTCCGGCATCGCCGTGATGGTGGTGATGGCTATCCTGGCCGTCTTCGTCGCGGGTCTGATGGTGGGCCGCACGCCGGAGTATCTGGGCAAGAAGATCGAGGCGCGCGAGGTCAAGCTGTCGATCCTGGCCGTGCTGGCCATCCCGGTTTCGACCCTGGGCTTCGCCGCCATCGCCGCGGTTCTACCCGAGGCGCTGAAGGCCCTGATGCACTCAGGACCGCACGGTTTGTCGGAAATCCTCTACGCCTACACCTCGGCGACGGCCAACAATGGCTCCGCCTTCGCCGGCCTCTCGGCCAACGCGCCGTGGTGGGACGCGACCCTGGGCGTCTCCATGGCGCTGGGCCGGTTCCCGCCGATCGTGGCCGTTCTGGCCATTGCCGGCGCTCTGGCGGCCAAGCCCAAGCTGGCGCCATCGGCTGGCACCCTGCCGACCCACGGCGGTCTCTTCGTCGGTCTCCTGATCGGGGTGATCCTGATCCTCGGCGGCCTGCAATTCTTCCCCGCTCTGGCCCTGGGCCCGATCGCCGAGCACTTCCAAGCGCTCGCCTTCGTCGCCGGCCACTGATCCAAGGGCGCGTCTCACATGACCTCAATCGACACCCACGCCGGGGAGGGCCGCCCCAAATCGGGCGCCCTGGCGGCCGGCCTCAACGGGCCGGTCCTGGCCCGCGCGGCCAAGGACAGCTTCATCAAGCTGGACCCCCGCAAACTGACCGGCAATCCGGTGATCTTCGCGACCTGGATCGTGGCGCTGCTATCGACGATCTCGGCGGGCGCGGCCATCGTCAACCATCAGGCCGCCGGCTTCGCCATTCAGGTGGCGCTGTGGCTCTGGGCCACGGTTCTGTTCGCCAACCTTGCCGAAAGCGTCGCGGAAGGGCGCGGAAAGGCGGCGGCCGACAGTCTCCGCGCCGCGCGCGTCACCACCAAGGCCAAGCTGCTGGTCGATGACAAGACCGGAACCTGGATCCCGACTCCCGCCCACAAGCTGGGCGTAGGGGAGGTGATCCTGGTCGAGGCCGGCGACGTCGTCCCCACCGACGGCGAGATCATCGAGGGCATGGCCAGCGTCAACGAAGCGGCCATCACCGGTGAGAGCGCTCCCGTCATCCGCGAGAGCGGCGGCGATCGCTCGGCCGTCACCGGCGGCACCACGGTCGTCTCCGACTGGATCAAGGTCCGAGTCACCGCCGAGGCCGGCTCGACCTTCCTCGACCGCATGATCGCCATGGTCGAGGGCGCCGACCGTCGAAAGACGCCCAACGAGATCGCCCTGGCCGTGCTGCTGGCCGGCCTGACCCTGATCTTCCTGATCGCGGTCGTCACGCTCTTGGGTCTCGGCAAGTTCTCGGGGGTCAACGTCGATCCGCTGGTGCTGGGCGCGCTGTTCATCACGCTGATCCCGACGACCATCGGCGGCCTGCTCAGCGCCGTCGGCATCGCCGGCATGGACCGCTTGCTGAAGGTCAACGTCCTGGCCACCTCGGGCCGCGCCGTGGAAGCGGCCGGCGACGTCGACACCCTGCTGCTCGACAAGACCGGCACCATCACCTTCGGCAACCGCATGGCCACCGAGGTGATCCCGGCGCCGGGCGTGCGCCCCGACATCGCCCTGAAGGCCGCCCTGATGGCCTCCCTGGCCGATGAAACCCCCGAAGGCCGCTCGATCATCGAGCTGGGCCGCAACCAGGGCCTGGTCGTCGAAAGCCCGAACGGCGCCACGGCGATCCCGTTCAGCGCCTCGACCCGTCAGTCGGGCTTGGACGCGGGCGGTCGCAGCTGGCGCAAGGGCGCGGTCGACGCGGTCTATCGCTCTCTGTCCCTCGACCCCAAGACCATACCGGTCGAGATCACCGCCGCCGTCGATCGCATCGCCCGCTCGGGCGGCACGCCGCTAGCCGTGAGCGAGGACGGCGCCCTGGTCGGGGTCATCCACCTGAAGGACGTGGTGAAGCCCGGGGTGAAGGCGCGGTTCGCCGATCTGCGTCGCATGGGCCTGCGCACCGTGATGATCACCGGCGACAACCCGGTGACCGCCGCGGCGATCGCCTCGGAAGCCGGCGTCGACGACTTTCTCGCCGAGGCCACGCCCGAGGACAAGCTGCGCCTGATGCGCGACGAACAGGCCAAGGGCCGCCTGGTGGCCATGTGCGGCGACGGCGCCAACGACGCGCCGGCCCTCGCTCAAGCCGACGTCGGCGTGGCCATGCAGACCGGGGCCCAGGCCGCGCGCGAGGCCGGCAACATGGTCGACCTCGACAGCGACCCGACCAAGGTCATCGAGATCGTCGAGGTGGGCAAGCAGATGCTGATCACCCGCGGCGCTCTGACGACCTTCTCGATCGCCAACGACGTGGCCAAGTACTTCGCCATCATCCCGGCGATGTTCGTCGGCGCTCTGCCGGCCTTGGCCGCGCTGAACGTCATGAAGCTGCACAGCCCGCAGAGCGCCATTCTGTCGGCGGTGATCTTCAATGCCCTGATCATCGTGGCCCTGATCCCGCTGGCCCTCAAGGGCGTGAAGTACCGCGCCATCGGCGCCGGCAAGCTGCTCTCGCGCAACCTGACCCTCTACGGGCTGGGCGGCCTCGTGGCGCCATTCGTCGGCATCAAGCTGATCGACTTGGTGATCTCGGCGCTGGGCCTAGCGTAAACCGTCGCGATCGGAGATTCATACGTCATGCTTTCGCATCTTCGTCCCGCCATCGTCTCGATGGGTCTGTTCACGGTTCTGCTGGGCCTGGGCTATCCGCTGGCCGTGACCGGCGTCGCCCAGGCGGCGTTCCCCGCCCAGGCGGCCGGCAGTCTGGTCCGCGACCCGGGCGGCAAGGTCGTCGGTTCGGTCCTGATCGGCCAGACCTTCGCCAAGGCGGAATACTTCCACGGTCGCCCCTCGGCCGCCGGCAACGGCTATGACCCCACCGCCTCGGGCGGCTCGAACATGGGTCCGCTGTACGACAAGCTGATCGCTCGCGAGAAGACCGACGCCGCCGCCCTGCGCAAGGAGAACCCTGGCGCGACGATCCCGGCCGACGCGGTGACCACCTCGGGATCGGGCCTGGACCCGGACATCTCGCCGGCGAACGCCCGTTTCCAGGCGCCGCGCGTGGCCAAGGCCCGCAACGCGCCCGAGGCCGAGGTTCTGGCCCTGATCGACGCCGCGGTCGCCAAGCCTCTTCTCGGGTTTATCGGCCAGCCGCGCGTCAATGTGCTAGCGCTTAATCGAGCGATCGACGCTCGCTTTCCCATGAACAACGGCAAGGGCGGTTAGTGCCGGTCGACGAACCGAAACGTCCCGATCCAGAGGCGCTCCTCGCCGCGGCCAACAGGGCGCGGCGAGGGCGCCTCAAGGTGTTTCTGGGGATGGCCCCGGGCGTGGGCAAGACCTACGAGATGCTGCGCGCCGCCCGTCGCCGAAAGGCCGAGGGGCAGGACGTCTTGATCGGCGTGGTGGAGACCCACGGCCGGCGCGAGACGGAAAGCCTGCTGCGCGGCATGGACATCCTGCCGCGCAAGCCGATCGAGCATCGCGGCCGAATCCAGATGGAGTTCGATATCGACGCCGCCCTGGAGCGCGCGCCCAAGATCCTCCTGGTCGACGAATACGCCCACTCGAACGCCATCGGCTCCCGTCACCCTAAGCGCTGGCAGGATGTCGAGGAGCTTCTGGACGCCGGCGTCGATGTCTGGACCACGCTGAACGTCCAGCATCTGGAAAGCCTAGTCGATGTCATTCAGCGCATCACCGGGGTTCGCCAACGCGAAACCGTGCCCGACAGCGCCCTGTCGCGCGCCGACGCCATCGAGCTGGTCGACATCACGCCGGAGGAACTGCGCGAGCGGATGGCGGCGGGCAAGGTCTATGTGCCGGAAACCGCGCGACTGGCGTCGGAGAACTTCTTCAAGGTCGAGAACCTGACGGCGCTGCGCGAACTGGCCCTGCGCCGGGCGGCTCAGACGGTCGACGATCAGCTGGTCGCGGCCATGCGGGAAAAGGGCGTCGAAGGGCCCTGGGCGGCGGGCGAACGGATTCTGGTGCTGGTCAGCGGCGACGCCATGGCGGGGTCTTTGGTCCGCGCCGGACGACGGCTCTCGGACATGATGATGGACGCGCCGTGGATCGTCGCTCACGTCGAGCGCACCGATCGTCCGGCGGCCGGGGAGGGCGGCGCGGCGCGGCTGCGCGAAGCCTATCGTCTGGCGGAGCAGTTGGGCGGCGCCACGGTGGCCCTGACCGGTGAAGACATCGTCGGCACGGTGATGGCCTATGCCCGGCGCGGCAACGTCACGCAGATCGTTATCGGCAAGTCGATCGAGAGCCGCTGGCGCGAGATCCTCGGGCGCTCCTTGGCCACGGCGCTACTGCGCGAGGCGCGCGGCGTGGCGGTGCATGTGGTCACCGAGGCCGCGCACGAGACGCCGCCCAAGCGCGCCAAGAAGCTTGGCCTGGGTCCCTGGCAGGGCTACGCCGTCGGCGCGTTGTTCATTGGCGCGGCCACCCTGGCGGCCTGGGGGCTGGACCTGGCGTTCGACCACGCCGACCTGGGCATGATCTATCTGGCCGGCGTGCTGGCCGCCGGCGTTCTCTACGGGCTGAGACCTGCCCTGGCGGCGGCCACGGCGGCCTTTCTGGTCTACAACTATCTGTTCCTGGCGCCGCGCTACAGTTTCCAGATCGGCTCGCCGACCGACTTCATCACCTTGATCGTCTTCTGGGCCGTGGCTCTGGCCTCGGGCGGCTTGGCGGGGCGCGTGCGGGATCAGGCCCTGGGCTCGCAGCGCCGCGCCGCCGCCGTCACGACCCTTTTGGCGGCCAGCCGCACCCTGTCGGCCGCCACTGGACGCGACGCCGTCGCCCGCGCCCTTGCCGAGCAGGTTTCGGCCGCCGCGGGCGGGAGGGCGACCGTGCTGCTGCCCGAGGGGGAAGAACTGGCTCCCATCGCCGGCGCGCCCAGCCTGGAGCCTCTGGACGCCGCCCAGATGGCCGCCGCGCGCTGGGCCTGGGAGAAGGGGGAGGCGGCCGGTTTCGGCACGGGCACCTTGCCTCAGGCCCGCTGGACCTTCTGGCCGCTGGAAGGCGTGCGCGCTCGCGCGGGGGTCGCCGGAATAGAGGCGGGGGCCGCGCCGCCCGGTTCGGATCTCGAACGTCTGGTCCTGGCCCTGCTGGAACAGGGCGCGGTGGCGCTGGAGCGTTCGCAGTTGGCCTCGGAAGCCGTCGAGACCGAAACCCTGCGCCGCGCCGACCGTTTCCGGTCGGCCCTGATGAACTCGGTCAGCCATGACCTGCGCACGCCGCTCTCCACCGTCATGGGCGCCTCCAGCACGTTGCTGGAGTACGGCGATAAGATGAAAAAGGCGGTGCGCGAAGACCTGCTGCTCAGCATTCGCGAGGAGGCCGAGCGCCTAAGTCGCTATGTCGCCAACCTGCTGGACATGACCCGTCTGGAAGGCGGCGCTCTGCGTTTGCGCACCGACTGGACCGACGTGCGCGACGTTCTCAACGCCGCCGCGGAGCGCGTGAGCCGTCGGTTAGGCGGCCGGGTGCTGGCTCGCGACTATCCGCCCAGCCTGACCCTGGTCCAGGCGGATGCGAGCCTTCTCGAACAAGTCGTTGTCAATATTCTGGAAAACGCCATCACCTACAGCGATCCAGGCAGCCGGATCGAGCTGGCCGTCTACGAGGATCGCGCCAATGTGGTGATCAGCGTCGAGGACGAGGGCAGGGGCGTTCCGGCTGCCGAATTGGAGCGGATCTTCGACAAGTTCCGCCGCCTCGAGGAACCCAGCGACCGCAGCCAGGGCGCGGGACTGGGCCTTGCCATCGCCAAGGGATTCGTCGACGCCATGGGCGGTCGCATCGCGGCCGCCAGCCCGATCCACAATGGACGCGGCACGCGGATGCTAATCAGTCTGCCCAAGGCCATCGCCACGTCGCATCATCTGCTATGAAGCATCCATGACCGCCGTGCGCCAGCGCATCCTCGTCATCGACGACGAGCCGCAGATCCATCGCTTCCTCGGCCCCGCGCTCGACGCCGCCGGCTACGAGCCTTTGCGCGCCGACAGTGGCCAGGAAGGCCTTCGAGGCGTAGCCCTGTGGTCGCCCGACGCCGTGGTCCTGGATCTGGGCCTGCCGGACATGGACGGCAAGACGGTGCTTGAAAAGGCGCGGGCGTTCTATGACGGGCCGATCCTGATCCTGTCGGCCAGGGATCGCGAGGTCGAGAAGATCGAGGCCCTGGATCGCGGCGCCAACGACTATGTCGAAAAACCGTTTGGAGTCGGCGAGTTACTGGCGCGTCTTCGCGCCGCGCTCCGTCAGTCCGGCAAAAGCCCCGCGCCACGAGGGCCGATCCGCGCCGGCGACGTCGAGATCGATCTGGAAATGCGCCGCGTCACCCGGGCCGGCGCCTTCGTGAAACTTTCGCCCCGTGAATACGAAGTTCTGACCCGGCTGGCCCTGGGCCATGGCAAGGTGCTGACGCACAAGGATCTGCTGACGGCGGTCTGGGGGCCGGCCCACGCCGACGACACGCAATATCTGAGGGTTTTCATCGGCCAGCTTCGTCAAAAGCTCGAAGCCGACCCATCCGCGCCGACGATGCTGGTGACCGAACCCGGCGTTGGCTATCGCTTCGTGGGCGACGATCCGTAGGTCCAGGCTGACAGGGCTTGACGCGATATCTCGGTCCAGAATGGATATCCGCGCGATACGGTAATTATTTCTGATAATATATCTTAGACGATATTTGTTGTAATTCACCGATAGAGATGTCACCCGCCTCACCGTTAGAGATGACACAGTCGCTTCTTTCGGCCTTGGCGTTGAAGGTGACGGCGGATGACGGTGATCACGATGAGCCGCACAGAGCTCAGCCGGCTGCGTGTCATGATCGATCTGGCGGACGGTCGGACGCGCGTTGAAGACGCCGCAGCGCTAATGGGGTTGCAGCGCCGCCAGGTGTACCGCCTGCTCGACGCCTTCCGCGCCCACGGCCCAGATGCTCTGATTTCTAAGCGCCGTGGCAAGCCGAGCAATCGTGCTCACGGCGCGACCTTTCGCCAGACCTGTTTGGCCATCGTCCGCGAGCGCTACGAGGATTTCGGACCGACTCTAGCGGCCGAGAAGCTGGCCGAGGTGCACGGCCTGCCGATCGGTATCGAGACGCTGCGCCAGTGGATGATCGAAGATGGAATCTGGGTGCGCCGGCGCGACCGGGTCAAGCGCGTCCATCAGCCCCGCCATCGGCGCGATTGCCTGGGCGAACTGGTCCAAGTCGACGGCTGCGAGCACTGGTGGTTTGAGGATCGCGGTCCGCAATGCACGTTGCTGGTCTTTGTCGATGACGCCACCAGTCGGCTGATGCACCTGAGCTTCGTCGCCAGCGAGAGCGCTTTTGCCTACTTCCAGGCCATGCGGGCTTACTTGGAGGATCACGGCAAGCCGATCGCACTCTACAGTGACAAGCACTCGGTTTTCCGGATCAACCGCACCGACGCTGCCAACGGCGGCGACATGACCCAGTTTGGTCGGGCCCTGCACGAGCTCAACATCGATATTCTTTGCGCCAACGCGCCTCAGGCCAAGGGACGCGTCGAGCGCGCTCACAAAACGCTGCAGGACCGCTTGGTGAAGGAGCTGCGCCTGGCCGGCGCGGACGGAATCGAGGCTGGCAACGCCCTGCTCCCGGGATTTATGGCTGACTACAACCGCCGCTTCGCAAAGCCTGCGCGGCTCGACAAGGATCTGCATCGGCCGCTCGCGCCGCAGGACGATCTGGACGGAAGCTTCGCCTGGCGCGTTGAGCGCACAGTCACGCACTCTCTGACGGTCCAGTACGATCGCGTGATGTTCATTCTTGAGCCGAATGAGATCACACGCGCCCTGCCCCGCAAGAAAGTCACGATCTACGACTTCCCAGACGGTCGGATTGAGGTTCGCCATCAGGGTTTGGCCCTGCCCTATCGTACATTCGATAGGATCACCCGCGTCGATCAGGGCGCCATCGTTGAGAACAAGCGGCTCAGCGAAGCTCTGGAACTGTGTCGAAAAATGCAGGCCGAGCTGCCGCCGAAGGTTAGGAGCCGCAAGGCGCCGGCGCGGTCAGCACAGATCGGGCACATGTTCACAACGATCTAGTTCGGAAGGCTCGCACGGAACAGCTGCGGACCTGTGGTGCGCTGGCCGGGCGGTCGTGCGCTGCGCATGTTGAAAGCTGCGCGCCCGCCCTTCGGCCAACCCTAACGCTCCTAGTCTGTGTCATCTCTAATGGTGAGAAAAAGTGTCTTCTCTAACCGGCGTAGACACCCTCGGCGGGGCGTTGTTCCGTGGGGTGACGAATCGATCTCTCGGCGAGTTGCACGACGCCTCCGTAAGAACTGGTCTCGAGGCCCCCGCCCAAACCCTGAAAGTGACAATGGCCATATGGTGGAATGGTTCAGTTTCCGGAAGAGGTCGACCTTAACCCGAGCTAACGGTCCACAGATTATAGCATCCCGCGCGCGACCGGCGCGAGGCGGGACGGTTCGTCAGGCCTCTTCGACCAACTGGCGGACGAGGTCGAGATCGGCGGGCTTGTCGACGTCGATGGCCGCGCGACCATCGCGAGCGCGAACCGCCGCCGCCTGGACGCCGGCCAGCCTGCCCAGGCGCGCCACGGCCTGGTCCAGCGTCAGCACGCCCAGCAGGTAGCGCGCCAGAAAGCCAGGCCCCAGCATGGCGGCGATCTTCCAGGGCTGCTTGCGCAGCGCCTCGACCTTTCGCCACAGCTGGACCACGCCCATGGCGCTCTCGTCGCGCAGCAGGAAGAGGTTGCAGCCCGAATAGCGGCCGTCGCGGAACTTCAGATAGGTCCGCTGGGTCCCGGGCGCGGCGGCGCGGACGCGATCCTCGGGCGCCAGCAGCACGGCGGCGTTGGCGAAGTCGGGGGTGTCCGCCAGGAACTGGCGAATCCAATCCGATCGAAGCAGGGCGTGGTCGACGGTCGTCACCAGCAGCGGAAAACCCAGCTGGCCGGCGGCGTCCTGGACGCTCTGGCTCGGCCCGGCGGCGGTTGGCAGGAGCTTGACGTCCGTCCCGGCCAGGGCCGCCCGGATGGCTTCGTCATTCGCCGACACGCCGATGCTGGCCGCGCCCGCGCCGCGCGCGGCGTCCAGGACACGCGCCAGGAGCGTGCGGCCCTCCAGCACGATCAGGCCCTTGTGGGCGACGCCGGCGTAGGCGGCGACGGGATCAACCTCGCCGCCGCGCGACCCCGCCAGGATCAGGACGTTGAACGGACGCTCAACGCCTTGACTCACAACGCCTTCTCGTAGACGCGGTAGGTCTTGTACTTCACCCCACCCACGGCCTCGGCGATGCGGGTCATCGGGGTGTTGTCCTCCAGCACCCACGAAATCTCGAACCTGTTGTAACCCAGGCCCACCGCCGCGTCGCGACCGGCCTTCATCATCCAGAACGGCAACATGCGGCCCCGCTGGCTGGTGGCGAACTTGCGCTTGACGCCCATCAGCGGAATACGCGCCGACTTCACGCGCTTGACCTTGAGCCGCCACAGAAGCTTGGCCCAGCCGAACGGCAGCAGCTTGCCGTCGAGATCGGCGATGGCCTCGTTGACGTTGGGCAGGAACACCAGGAAGCCGGCCGGTTCGCCATCGATCTCGGCGAACCAGGTCAGCCGCTTGTCGATGACCTGCTTCAGCGCCTTGGCCAGCTGGCGGGTCTCGGCCTCGGTGGTCGGGGTGAAGCCCCAGTTATCCTTCCAGGCGTCATTGAGGATGTCGGTCAGGGTTTCGACTTCCTCGTCATAGCGGCTCATGTCCAGCTGGCGCAGCACCACGCCTTTCGGCAGGCCGCGCTCGACCCGACGTTGGGCGATGGGCGGGATGTCGCCGTTCTCGTCTGCGATATAGGCGAAGACATCCTTGGCCTTGACGTAGCCCTGCTCCTCGACGCGGCCGCCGACATAGGGTTGGTCGTGACCCATCATCACCATGGGCGGGGTGTCGAAGCCCTCGACCAGCAGGCCGACCTCTTCGTTGATCGAAAGGTTGAACGGGCCCAGGGCGTGGGTGCGGCCTCGCGCGCGCAGCCAATCCTCGGCGGCGCGGAACAGCGCCTGGAACACAGCCGGGTCGTCCTCGGCCGCGATCATGCCGAAGTGGCCGTCCAGGCGGCCCGGCGCGGGCTGCGGGGTTAGCTGGTCGATCTGCGCGCTGATCCGCCCAACGTCCCGTCCGCCCCGCGTGGCCAGGAACATCTGGACCTCCGCGTGGTCGAAGAACGGGTTGGTCTTAGGCGACAGGGCCTCCGTCCGTTCCATGATCAGCGGGGTGATCCAGTTGCGGTCCTTGGCGCTCAGCCGCGCGGGCAGCGCGATGAAGCGCTTCAGTTCATCGGGGGTGCCGACCGGGACGATGGTCAGGTCGGCGTTCGCGGAGTCGAAAGGCATCACCCCTCCAGGGCCAAGAAGGTGCGGACGGCGAGGGCGCCGAAGATCGCGGGAGCGGCCCAGACGGCCAGGAACGGGGACAGGGCGCCGGACTCGCCAAGCGCGGTCAACATGCCGTTGGCCACCAGGAACAGCAGGCCCGCCGCCAAACCGCCCGTCAGCAGGATCGCGCCTTGACCGCTTCGGAAATTGGCCAGGGCCACGGGCGCGGACAGCAGCAGCATGACCAGGGCCACGAAGGGGTTGGCGAAGGCCGCCTGCAGGTGGGTGGCGTAGAAGCTTTCCGGCCGATCCGAGCCGCCGTTCTCAAGCGCCCGGCGGGCGGAGGCGGCGGTGGGCAGGGCGTCGCCGCCGAACAGGCCCTGAACATCCTGAGGGTTCAGCCGGTTGGGCCACCGCGCCGAGTCGGCCGTGGAGGTCTGGGCGATCTCGCCGGTGAAGCGGGTCGTCTTGGGCTGCCGCAACATCCAGCCGCCCCCGGGCTGGTATTGGGCGCTCGGGGCCTCCAGCTTCTCGGTCAGCAGACCCTTGGCGTCGCGACGATAGATGGTGATCTGGCTGAGCTCGCGGCCGTCGGCCGAGGCCTGCGCCGCCGTGACGAGGTCGCCGCCGGCGCGGAAGGTGCGCGGAGCGGGCGTTTTGCGTTCGGCGACCGGGGTGGTGTTCTTCCACCAGTCCGCCAGGGCCGGATCGGCGCGCGGGGCCAGGACCTGGGCGCACAGCACGTCCAGCAACATGACCGCCACGGCGGCGGGCACGGCCATGCCGACGATGCGATAGCCCGAGATGCCGCTGGCGCGCATGGCGACGATGGCGCTTTCGCGGGCCAGGCCGGAGAAGGCGAACAGGCCGCCGGCCAGCACGCTGATCGGCGCCACCTGTTCGAACAGGCGCGGCAGCCGCAGAGCGGCGTAGTAGGCCACGCCCGCGACGCCGAGCCCGCGATCGAGGATGTCGGACGTGACGTCCAGAAGATCCAGGATCTGCAGGATGGACATCAGGATCAGCGCCGCGGCGAAAATCTGGATGGCGACGGTCCGCAGGACATAGAGCTGCAGCTTCATGCGGCCTTCCGCTTCTTGGGCTGGGGCAGGGCGCGGACCACGCGCGCGACCAGATTGTTGATGCGCCGGACCAGACGCGAGACCGGGGTGTCGCCGGGACGCGTGCGGCTGCCGACAAAGAGCCAGACCCCCAGGCCCGCGAAGATCGCGAACGGGATCCAGATGGCGGGGAAAGGCGCCAGCTTGCCCGATTTGGCCAGGCCCTGGCCCAAGAGCAGGGCGTGCTGGAAGGCTAGAAGCAGCAGGCCCGCCATGATCAGGCCCGGCGCGCGATTGCCGCGCTTGGCCGCCAGGCCCAGCGGGAACGCCAGCAGGGGCAGGAAGGGCAGGAACGCCGCCCGGGCCAGGCGCCCGTAATATTCTCCCATCAGCGTGCCCTTTGAGACAACGGGATGGGCCGACCTGGCCTGCTGGGAAAGCTCGCCCATGGTCAGTTCGCGTTCGTCGCCGCCCCGATCGCGCAGCAGGGCCGCGGCGGCCGCCAACGGAGTCTGGGTCGTCAGGCTGGTGAAGGCCAGGTTCCTGTAGGCGCCGTTGACGTCGATGCCGATGCGGCGGCCGTTTCTCAGGTCCATGGTCACGGTCTTGCCCGCAGGATCCATCTTCAGGTCGGCGGTGGCGGCCGTGATGATCTCCTCGTGGCCGCGAGGGTCCAGACGGCGGATGAACACGTGGGTCAGCCGTTGACCGCTCATGTCGGCGCTGTCGGCGGTCATCAGCGAGCCCTTGTCGTCGATGAAGGCGCCGCCGGCCAGGCGCCCGTTCCAGCCGGCGTTGACGGCCGCGTGCATCACGGCCCGGAACGTGTAGCGACTGTAGGGCTGCAGGTAGCCGAACACGACGAAGCTGAAGATGCTGAGCGCGACGCCGACCGCCAGAAAGGGCGCGGCGATCCGCTCCAGCGACTGGCCGCTGGCCAGCAGGGCGTCGATCTCCGAGCCGTCGGACAGGCGCGCGATGACGATGAACAGCGCCACAAAGAAGGCCACGGGCAAGGCCAGGCCCAGATAGTGCGGCGTCAGATTGGCGGCCAGTTGGGTCACATAGCCGAAGCGGGCGCTGCTTTGGGACAGCTCGTCTAGGAGCCGCAAGATCCGTTCAAGCAGGAGGGCGACCACGGTGACGCCCAGGCAGCCCAATAGCGGCCATATCAAGAGGCGCAGCAGATAGCGGTCCAGAAGACGGAGACCGAACGACATCTCGGCCGCGCCAGACCTCGCGGCGCTCATGCCGGGCTCCCGATCGGGGAGGCGAAACGGCCATGGTCGCCCCTCCGGCGCGAAAGCGCGTGGCAAAGAGCGTCGTCATCGACCATCATGGACGTCAAGGCGGCGAGACTCATGTTCTGGAGGGCCTGAGCGGCTTCCTGGCACATCGAGACCAAACGCCCAAACATCGGTTGCGCTAGACGAGCGAAAATCGGCTTGCCATGGGTGTCCGCGATCTCGAAACGGGGACGGCCGGACGCCGGTGCGGTGGGATTGGTCATGAGTAAGCCGGAACCGAGGGCCTATGTCGCCCGCGCGTAACAATAGGGACCTGGCGTTTTACATGGAAGCACGATCCGTTCTCGTGGGCGCGATGATCCTGGCGTGGGCGGCGGTTGGGCCGGCGAGGTCGGAGGGCGTCGCTCCGGCGCCGATTACCGTGGCGGACAAGGATTGCGTGGGACGCAAGACCGGAACGCGTCTCGTCGTCCAGGTCGGGGCGCTCCGCTCCGACGCTGGCCAGGTCGTGGTCACGATCTTTCCGTCGAATCCCGACCGGTTCCTGGCCCCTCGCGGCAAGGTGGCGCGGCTGCGCGTGCGAACCGCGGCTCCGATGACCCAAGCCTGCTTCAACCTGCCGGGTCCCGATGTCTACGCGGTGTTCGCCTATCACGACGCCAACAATAACAAGGACTTCGATCGAGGCGCTCAGGGCGTTCCGGTTGAAGGCTATGGGTTCTCGAACGACGCGGTGACCAAGTTCGCGGTGCCCTCGTTCGACGCGGCCCGTTTCACCGTTAAGCCTGGCGACAACGTCATCAGGATCAAGATGCGCTATCCGCGCTGATCCACGTCCGAAAGGCGATAGCGGCCCAGCTCTTCAACGCCGGCGGCGCCCGGCCGAAGTCCTCGGACCACGATCCTGGCCTGGAACCCGCCGCCCGGGCGGCGCTCGATCTCTATCGCGTGCCAGCGCGCCGGCGAATGGCCGCTCGCGGGGGCCGAGGCCGAGGGCGCGCCCAGCACCGGGATCGCCGTTCCCCCGGGCCCAGGGACCGAGCCGACCAGCGCTTCGTGCGCGTGGCCGTGCAGGACGAGGTGGACGCCGCGCCGGCTCAGCACCGCGCGCAGGGCTTCCTGGTCGTCCAACGCCTTGCGCCGCGAAACGGCGCCTCGGGTCGGCGGATGGTGCAGGACGACGATCCGGAACCGGTCGGCGTGGGCCGGATCCGCCAAGGCCGCGTCGAGGCGCGCGAGCTGATCCTCGCCCAGGCGGCCCGTGGCCAGGTGCGGCGCGGTCGGCGTGGCCGAACACAGGTTGAAGAGCGCGACCGGCCCCCTTACCCGAACCTGTGGGAAGGCGGCTTCGCCCGTATCGCCTAACCAGGGCGTCCAGGCCGCGAAGCGCTCGGGGCCGCCTGGGCCCGCGAGAGCGTCGTGATTGCCGGGGCTGACCGTGAAATCGGTCGGCGAGCCCAGCGCGCTTAGCCACTCGCGCGCGGCCCCGATCTCCGTGTACGAAGCAAAGTTGGTGAGATCGCCACTGATCACCACATGGTCGGGAGCGGCGGCCTTGAGGTCGGCGACCAAGGCTTCCAGGATTTCGGGCCGGTGAACCTTGCGCTTACGGCGCCAGGCGATGCGGCTGATCAGGCGCTTTGTGAAAACGTCTCTCCAGCCGAAAGCGCCAGGCGGCGGCGGGAGGTGAGGGTCGGACAGGTGAGCGATGCGGTATGTGGACAAGACTATGCGGGTCGTTCTGGTCGAAGTTCGCGAAGCTGCTTATCAATCGCCGCGAGATTCAAGGGATTTGTGTGTCTTTGCGTAGCGCAGTGCAAATTGGATGGCGATCGAGGCCGCGCGCATCAAGCGCGCGAGCCCTTGTGAGCGCGGGTTTCGCGCTATGCTGGCTGTCGCCATGACGCGCGTCGGGGTCGTTCGCAATCCTAGGAGCCATGGCAATCGGGCCCATCCCCCGGGGCTGCCGCCCGCTGGCGTGCGCCTGGTCGAGCCGCGCGGGCGTGACGCCTTGAAAGGCGCCTTGGACGATTTCGCGCGCGACGGCCTGGATCTGTTGGTCATCGACGGCGGGGATGGCACGGTTCGCGACGTGATCAGCCTCTTGCCCCATACGTTCGGCGAGACCTTGCCGCTGCTGGCCGTACTGCCGTCGGGCAAGACCAATGTGCTGGCCATCGATCTGGGCACGCCCCAAGACTGGGGGCTGGAGGAAGCTCTGGCCGCCGCGCGGCGGGCCGATCCCCGGGTCAAGTCGCGCCCGCCGCTGCGGGTCAGCTGGGCCGACGGTCGGCCCTGTCTGCAAGGCTTCTTCTTTGGCGTCGGCGCGGTGGTGAAGGCCACCAGCCTGGCGCAAAAGGCCCACAAGGTCGGCTTCTTCCACAACATGGCCGTCGGCGTGACCATACTGTCCGCGGCCGCTGGGGCGGTTTTCGGAGGCGCGCGGCACGAGTGGCGCGAAGGCGTGCCCGCCAAGCTGGCCTTGGATGGCGAGGCCCAGCCGGGCGATGAGCGCTTCGCCGTGGTGGCCACGGCGCTGAAACGCCTGCCGTTCGGCCTGAAGCCTTTCGGCGCCCCGCGCGAGGGCCTGAAGATCCTCGACGTCGATGCGCCGCCCCGGCGGCTGCTCAAGGCCTTACCTTTGGTTCTGAGCGGCAAGGCCGAGCCGGAGCTGGAAGACATGGGCTATCGCCGCCGGGACCCCTCGCTGGTCAGCCTCGGCGGCGGCGCGCCTTTCGTGCTGGACGGCGAGGTGTTCGAGGGCGGCGATCTGACGATCGGCCTGGGGCCCTCGCTGAGGTTCCTGGTCGGATGAGCCGCCTGCGTGACCTCGTCGCGGCGGAGCTCGCCACGCCGACGCCGGCGCCGATCGCCGCGTTCGCGCAAGAGCTGGCGGCGCGCTTTCCCGGCGCGCGGGCGGTCCTATTCTATGGCTCGATCCTGCGCACGGGCGATCTTTCCGGCGTCCTGGACTATTACGTGCTGACCGCGCGGCCGCCGGAGGGCTGGCGCGGCGTCTTCTCCCGCATCCTGTGGCCCGACGTCAGCTATCACGAGATCGAGCACGCCGGCGCGACCCTGAGGGCGAAGGTCGCCTCCATGACCGTGGCGCAGTTCCAGGCCGCCGCCACGGGCGCGCGGCTGGACACGACCATCTGGGCGCGCTTCGTCCAGCCCAGCGCCCTGGTCTGGACCGCCGACGGCGCCCGGGACGCGGTGATCGACGCGGTCGCGGACGCGTGCCGCACGGCCGCCGGCTTCGCCCAGGCCCTCGGACCGGTCGGCGGAGCGGCGGGCGCGCTGTGGACGGCGCTGTTTCACGAGACCTATCAGGCCGAGTTGCGCGTCGAGAAGTCGGGTCGCGAGGTGTCGATCCTGGCCTTCGATCCCCCGCGCTATGAGCGCGTCATGGACGCCGCTCTGGCCGATCAGGGCGCGCCGATGAGCGAGGGCGAACGCGCGGCCCGGCGGAAGGCCTGGCGGACGCGCAAACGGATGGGCAAGCCTTTGAACGTGGCGCGGCTGATGAAGGCCGCCTTCACCTTCCAGGGCGCGTCCCGCTACGCCGCCTGGAAGATCCAGCGGCACACCGGCGTCGCGATCGAGATCACCCCCTGGCGCGAGCGCCATCCGATCCTGGCCGCGCCGCGCGTGCTGCTGAAGGTCTGGAACAGCCGCCGAGGCTGACAAGCAAAAACGCCCGGGCGTGAGCCCGGGCGTTTGCGTTTCAACGGACCAAGCGTCCTTAGGCGCGGGCGCGCTTCAGAGGCTCGATGACGCCCAGGGCCGCGCCGATCTCGGCGAAGGTCTTCAGGACCGCGTCGATCTGCTCGTCGGTATGCGCGGCGCTGACGCTGGCGCGCAGCAGCGGGCGGCTGTCCGGCGTGGCGGGCGGCAGGGCCAGGTTCAGATAGACGCCCGCGTGCAGCAGGGCGTTCCACATGGCGATGGCGCGTTCCTGGTCCGGCATGGTCGTGGCGACGACCGGGCTGGCCGTGGGACCGGTATGGAAGCCCATGGCGGTCAGGCCGTCATAGAGGCGCTTGGCGTTGCGGTTCAGCCGGTCGCGCAGCTCGGGCTGCTCGACCATGCGGCGCAGGGCGGTGACGGTCGAGGCGACCACGGCCGGCGGCAGCGACGCGGTGAACATATACGGGCGGCAGACGACGCGCATGACGTCGAAGTCGTCCATGTCCGAGACGCAGAAGCCGCCGATGGCGCCCAGGCTCTTGGAGAAGGTGCCGACGATGAAGTCGACGTCCTCTTCCACGCCGGCCGCTTCGGCCAGGCCGCGGCCCGTGGCGCCCAGCACGCCCATCGAGTGGGCTTCGTCGACCAGCAGGTAGCCGCCCAGCTCGCGCTTCACGGCGGCGATTTCCTTCAGCGGCGCGACGTCGCCGATCATCGAATAGACGCCTTCGACCACGATCAGGCGCTCGCCGGGCGCGTCGCCCAGGCGGCGCAGGCGCTTGGCCAGATCCTCGGGGTCGTTGTGGCGGAAGCGGATGACCTCGGCGTGGCCGAGCCGCGAGCCGTCGTAGATCGAGGCGTGGCTGTCGGCGTCGAGGATCAGGTGGTCGCCGCGACCCACCAGGGTGGACAGTACGCCGAGATTGGCCTGGTAGCCGGTCGTGAAGACCATGGCGTGCTTACGGCCATAGAACTTGGCCAGTTCCTGCTCGAGCTCCACGTGGGCCTCGAAGCTGCCGTTGGCGATGCGCGAGCCGGTCGTGCCGGTGCCGCGCTCCTGGACGGCCTTGACCGAAGCGGCGATCGCCTCTTCGTCGAAGGTCAGGCCCAGATAGTTGTTGGTGCCGAGCAGGATCGTCGGGCGACCCTCGACGACGCCCTCGGTCGGCGAGATCACGGCGTCGAAGCGAACCTTGAAAGGATCGGCGCCCGCTTGCTGGATGGCCTTGTACGCATCGCGATAGGCCAGGTGCTTATCGAATAGCCCCATTAGTTAAGCCCTAGTCCGGAGATCGTTGATCAGTTTGGAAAGGTCGCCCGCGGTCTCGACAGAGGCCAAGCGGTCAAGCGGAATGGAGATGTCGAAGGTGTCTTCGAGCTCCATGATGATGTTCATGAGGGCAAGAGAGTCCACGGCGAGGTCACGGCCGATGTGCGACTCGGCGCGCACCTCGACAGGCCGGCCCAGAACCTTGGCCGCCGCCACCCCGATCTCGCGCAAGCTGAGATCCGTTACCGTTTCCATTCTAAATCAAACCTCCGGGAGCCCCACCCGTGACACTAACTGTAACGGCGAGTCTGTCAGTTTTCCGCCATATTCGAACTAGGCGCCGATATTTTCATTCGAACTAGGCGCCGATATTTTCGGACAACCAGCCTTCCGCCCGGTACCACCCGACGGTGTGAGCGAACCCGTCGACCAGCCCGAAAACGCTGGGTACTCCCTCCGATATCGGAGCGCTAGATAGGGACCAATCGGCGTGAAGCAACTCCCGAGCCTTGCCGGACCCGAAAACAGTCGGGCTTCCAGAGGCCAAGGACCAAGCATCCGCTAGGGTTCCCATCAATATCAAAGCCTTGTCTGGCACTCTTACCAAGCGGGGCTTTGCGCCTATCGCGGTCGCGGCGCCAGTCATAATTTCTGTCCAAGTGTAACCGTCGCGCCGCACATCCGAGACCTCGACCACGCCGACAACCGGGTCGCGACAGAAGGCGACGAGCTTGGCCGCGGCGTCCTGGACGTGAATCAGCGCCACCCGCGTGGCCGGCGAGAGCACGGGCAAGACCGGACTCCTGGCCGCCAGATCGAACAGCGGCAGGGTCGCCGTGTCGCCTGGTCCATAGATCGCGGGGGGGCGAACGATCAGGGCGTCGGGCAGGACCTCGCGCACCGCGTCCTCGCCGGCGCGCTTGCTGGCGGCGTAACGCGACAGGCCCGGCTCGCGCGCCGCCAGGCTCGAAACCAGGATGAAGCGGGCCCCGGCCGCCTTGGCGGCGAGGGCGGCGGCGCGGGCGCCGTCGCGGTTGACTCGGTTGAACCCCTCCAGCGAGGCGGCCTTGATCAGGCCCGCCACATGGATCACCACGGTCGCGTCCTTGCACAGCCGCTCCAGCGCGCCCGGAGTCGAAAGGTCGCCGGTCACCAGTTCGAACTCGACGTCCCGCCAAAGCGGATGGACGGGATCGCGGCGCGCCAGGATTCGGGGCGTCCAGCCGGCCTCGGCCAGGGCGCGGACCAGGTGGCTCCCCAGGAAACCGGTGGCTCCGGTGACGGCGACGATGCTCATGCTAGTCGCCGTAGGTTCCGGCCAGATAGGCGGCCTTGGCCTTGGAACGGCTCAGCTTGCCCGAGGAGGTCTGGGGCAGGGCGTGGGCGCCGACCAGCTTGACCTTGGCGTCCACGCCATGGCGGGTGCGCAGCAGGGTCGTCACCTGCTCGACCAGGGCCGCGCGGCTTTCCGCGTCGCCGCCGCGCGCCTGCACCAGCACCACGATCTGGTCTTCGGGCTCGGCGGGGATGGAGAAGGCGCAGACGTCGCCGCTGCGAAGCGTCTCGATCTCGTTATCGGCCGTCCACTCCAGGTCCTGCGGCCAGATGTTGCGGCCGTTCAGAATGATCAGGTCCTTGGCGCGGCCGGTGATGACGATCTCGCCCTCGATCTTGAAGCCGAGGTCGCCGGTGTCCAGCCAGCCGTCGGCCGAGAGCACGCGAGCGGTTTCCTCCGGATTGGCGAAATAGCCGCTCATCACCGAGGGGCCCTTGGCGAAGATCCGGCCGACGCCGCGCTCGGGCAGGACCTGGCCGTCCTCGCCGCGCACCTCCAGGAAGTGATCGGGCAGGGCGGGGCCGCAGCGGGCGAAGTCGCGGGCGCGTTCGGAGCCTTCCGGCGCGTCGACGGCCAGGGCGTCGCGCTCCAGGCGCTCGACGTCGAGAGTTTCGGCGCGCAGCCCCTTGCCCAGCGGAGCCATCGACAGGGCCAGGGTCGCCTCGGCCATGCCGTAGCTGGCGACGAACGCCTTGTCGGAGAAGCCAGCGGGGGCGAACGCCTCGACGAAGGCCTTCAGCGGCGGCATCCGGATCATGTCGCCGCCCAGGCCAGCCTGACGCCAATGGCGCAGGTCGTAGGCCTCGAGCGACTGGCCCTGGACGCGGCGGGCGCAAAGCTCGTAGCCGAAGGTGGGGCTATAGGCGGTGGTGGCCTTGTTGCGCGAAATCAGGTCGATCCACAGCAGCGGTCGGCGCACGAACGCCCCGGTCGGCAGCAGGTCGACCGACATCTGGCAGGAGAGGGGCGCCAGCAGGAAGCCGATCAGGCCCATGTCGTGATAGAGCGGCAGCCACGAGATGGCGCGGTCGCTGGGCGCGACTTGAAGGCCATCGCGCGTGATCGCCACGCAGTTGGCCATCAGCGCCTTGTGACGGACCAACACCCCGGTCGGCGTGCGGGTGCTTCCCGACGAGAATTGCAGGTAGCAAGGATCTTCGGCCGTGATGGCGGGCAGGGCCGCGCCGCCGTCTTCCGGCAGGTCGGCGAGAACGCCCGCGAAGGCGAGGCCGGCGCCCTCGCCGATCTCGGCGACCCACTCCTTCAGGCTGACGGGGCCGATCAGGATCTTGGCCTGGGCGGAGGTCGCCAGGGTCTTGATCTGCTCGATATAGGCCGCGCGACCGCCCAGCGGGGTCGGCAGGGCCATCGGCGCGGGCAGCAGGCCGGCGTACTGACAGGCGAAGAAGGCGCGGACGAAGTCGCCGTCGGTCTCGGCCAGCAAGGCCACGCTGTCGCCCGGCTTGGCGCCCGTGGCCAGAAGCCGGCGCGCCAGGACCAGGGCGTCCTCGCGCAGCTTGGCGTAAGGCAGCGCCTCGACCAGCTCGCCGCGCAGCGAGTACAGATTGACGCCGGTTTCGCCCGAGGCGGCGAAGTCGAGCGCTTGCGTCAGCGTCGGGAAGTCGGCGAACCGGACGGTGCGTTCAGACGCCGTGGGGGTTATCATCACTTCGGCCTTCATCGTCTTTAGTCAGCAGCGGCGAGACCTTCGTCCGCCGCGAGTCGGGCGAGCCTGAGCCGCGCCATGAAATACATGCCCAGGCCCAGAGCCAAAGCGGACGCAACCAGAGCGGCGCCCGCGCCCGCCAGGCCGAACGTCCGTATCAGGGGGAACAGGGCGGCGAAATAGGCGATCACGACCACCAGCCGGACAATCAGCGCGGCGCCGGCCGCGCGCATGGACACCAGCATCGGCTCCAGAGGCAGCGTCATGACCCCGATGGCCGCGGCGGCGACCTGCCAGTTCATCACGTCGGCGGCCGCGCCGAAGGCCTGGCCCATCACGGTTTCCAGGATCCAGCGGCCGGCGAGCAGGCTGACCATAAGCAGTACGCCGGCGGCCGCGCCGCCGATCAGGGCGATCTGAATGGCGAGCCTGGTCATGGCCCGCTGGCCGCCCGCGGCGCGCAGCTTGGCTAGCTCCGGGTAGAGCGCCGGGACCATCAACCGGGCGGGCTTGGCCATGCCGTCGGCCACCTGCTTGCCGATCCGCCAATAGGCCGCCTGGACTGGACCCAGGATGGCGCCGACGGCCATGGTCAGCACGTGGGTGAAGCCCACCTCCAGCGTGCCGGAAAAGTTGGTCGACAACGCAAAGCGCCAGACACCGGGCAGGCCCCGACTGGTCGGTCCCCATGGTCGAAAGCCAGTCAGGAGGCCGCGCGCGCGGAGGTCTCGAACGGCGACGGCGGCGATGTAGAAGAACGAGGCGAACGCGCCCGCCGCCCAGGCCAGCAGGAAATACTGGATCGGCGCGTGGGCCAGCGCGCAGATCGCGCAACCGATCATCCGCACGAACGAGCTGACCGCCTGCTCGGCGGCCAAGTAGCGGAAGCGGTCAAACAGCCGCAGCAGGCCAACGCCGGTCGCGGGGGTCATGACCCCGATCGACAGGGCATAGAGCGCGCCATAGCCGCTCATGCCGGGCGGCCAGCGCAGCGCCTCCCAGAACAGCCACGCGCCCAGGACGCCCAGGGCGACGCCGACGACGCTGCTGATCAGGTCCAGCAGCAGGGACAGCCGCAGCACCTGCTGAAACCGGGGCAGATCCTTATCGGCCAGCGGCTTGGTCCCGTAGGCGATCACCGTCTGCCAGGACTCGAAATGCGCCACGTCCCCCAGGAACTGGGCGAAGGCGTTGATGATCACCAGCACGCCCATCGTTTCCTTGCCTAGGCTACGGGCGGTCAGGGCGATATAGGCCAGGCCGACGACGGCGTTCACCGCGCGGCCGCTCAGCAGCTGTCCGGCGTTGGCCAGGACGCGCCGGATCGGCGTTTGAGGCGCGGCGGGCGCGGCGGCCGTCATGCCGTCGGCGCCAGGCGCGCGAAGCCGGCCGCCGTCAGGCCCGATCGGACCCGAGAGCGTGACGGAAGGTCGGCGAGGCGGACGTGTTTGGCGGCGGCCACGTCAGCGCTGGCGCTCCAGCCGAGTGTGGACGCGGCCCTTCAGCACGACGCGGTCGCCCTTGTCGGTGACGTTATAGCTGTTGGCGCGCGTGCTGCCCTTCGGGCCCCCGCCCGCGATGCCCGACTGTCCGCTGACCTCGCCGGTGCGCGTGTCGATCAGCGCCTGGGGGGCGTCGAACACATAGCCTTCCGCGCTGGTGATTCTCACCGCGTCGGACAGCAGCAGGGTATGGGCGTCCTCGCGATAGGCGCCGGACTTGGCGGTCGCCTGACTGGCTTCGGGCGAGCCGTATCCCCGGATCAGGACTGGAGACACCAGGTGGACCAGATTTTCGTCCTTGGCGTCGCGCTCGGCGCTGTCGGCGGTGATCAGGAAGGCCCGACCGTCCTTCAGCGTGCCGGAAAAGCGGGGCTTGCCCAGCTGCAGGGCGGGGCCGGTGGCCTGGGTGTCGGTCTTCTGCGCGACGAAGCCTCGCCAGGACGCCTGGCCCACGACCGCGACGCCCACGGCGATCGCGAAGAGCGCCAGGCCCAGGCGCAGGCGACGGACGGGCGTCCGCCGGTGATTGCGGGCCCGTTCAGCGGCGCTGGCGGAGACTGGGAGGGCCGCGGTGCTGTCGGTCTGGGTGAGCATCGGCGAATGGATAGTCCCACGTTGTCATTCGCCCAAGCGCTTTTGAGCAAAAGCCGCTCATCACGGCCCTGCGTCAGCCCCAGGGGCTTCGGCCGGGGGGGAGGATTTCGCGGCGCGCAGGTCGTCTTCCAGCATCCAGAGACGGTCCTGACCCCAGTAGGCCGGGCCGCCGGCGATCCGGAAGCTCGGCGCGCCCCAGAGGCCGGCGTCGAGGAGCGCGGCGCGATTGACCTCGGCGCGCTGGCGCCAGCTTTCGTCGGCCAGGGCGGCGGCGGTTTGCGCGTCGGTCAGACCTGCGGCGCGGGCCACGCCGTAGAGGCCCTTGTCCTCGGCGAGGGCGACGCCGTCGGCGAAAGCGGCCTTCAGGCCCAGTTCGGCGAAGGTCTCGCCCACGCCCAGATCGATCGCGTGGTGCAGCACCGCCAGCGCTCGCGCGGCGCCCGCGCCGACCGGATCGACGATCTTGCCGAACGGCAGGCCCAGACGCTCGGCTTCTCGCTTGCAGTCGAGGGTGATGTAGAGCGTCTTGATGCGCGGCACGGCCAGGCCGCGCATGACCATCGGCAGGATGGGACGCAGCTCCAGCTTCGCCCCCCAGGCCTGGGCCAGGGTTCGCGCGCGCGGCAGGGCCAGCCAGGAATAGGGACTGCGGAACGAGAACCAGAGCTCGACGGTCGGCGCTGGGCGTTCGGGCGGCCCCTCCAGGCGCGGCTCGAAGGCGGGGGCGAGGGCGGGGCGGCCCGGCTCCCGGTCGAGGCCGCGGTTCGCCAGGCGGGATTCCAGATGGCCCATGCGATCGACGCCCCAAAACCATTCGCCCTCGAAATGGAACATGCCGCCCAGATAGTGGCCCAGGCGCTGGCGCTCGTGTTCGCCTCGCTTCAGAAGGTCATCGAGCGAGGCCTTGCTCTGATCCTTTAGAGGGGCCGCGAGACGGTTCAGAGTCTCCTGATCACCGGCCCACATCGCGGTTCCGGCGGCGAGAGCCGCCTCGTCGAAGCGATCGTGGCGCAGCGCCTCGGCCAGCACGGCTTGCAGCTGGCGGACGGTGTCGGGGACGGGCAGGGCGGCGTCGGACGGGAAGTCCAGGCCCCGGGCGCGCGCCAGCCGCTGGGCGTCCCTCAGGCCGTAGGCGCGCAGCCTGGCCCGGTCCGGCGCCGCCGAGTCCTCGGGCGGTGGGACCAGACAGATCTCGATCCGCGCGGCGTAGCGCGCGCGAAGCCGGGGCAGGACCTGGGCCGCGAGATGGGAATAGGGATCGTCGGCCTGATGGAAATAGCGGATCGTCGGGGGCTCGCCGCGAAGACGGGCGCGCAGGGCGGCGAGGTCGCGGGCCATGCGTCGGCGAGCCGGGCTGGTCAGGGCGGCGGTCGCGCTTCGCATGAGGACGGTGCGCAGGGACACGATATGTTGCCTCCGAAATGTCGTGCGGATGACATCTAGCGGCACGATGAATGTCAATATATGCTTCGCGTCGACAACGAGGGAGGCCCCGATGAAGGGTTGGAAAATAGCCTTGGCGGCGGTCGCCGTTCTGGTCGCGGCGGGCGCCGCCCTTTGGCACTTCCGCTTTGACCTGATCATTCTGGCCGCGCGGGCCAAGCAGCCGAAGATCGAGGCCTACCACCCGGTGGCCTGGGCGCAGGGGCCCAGCGAGGCACCGACGGGCGAGCGGCCGCCGAACGTCGTGTTCATCCTGGCCGACGACCTCGGCTACAATGACATCACCCTGAACGGCGGTGGCGTCGCCAATGGCGCCGTGCCCACGCCCAATATCGATTCCATCGCCCATGACGGGGTGACCTTCGCCAACGGCTATGCGGGCAACGCCACCTGCGCGCCGTCGCGGGCGGCGATCATGACCGGCCGCTACGCCACCCGGTTCGGCTTCGAGTTCACCCCCACGCCGGTGGCCTTCTCCCGCGTCGTCGGCGGTCACGCGGGCGATCCGCTGCATCCCTCGCGCTTCAACGCCGCCGAGGTGAAGAACGCGCCCCGGGACGACAGCAGCGAGGCCGTGCCCTCGACCGAGATCACCATCGCCGAGGCGCTGAAGCCGCGCGGCTATCACACCATTCACCTGGGCAAGTGGCACCTGGGCGGGGTCAAGGGCTCGCGGCCCGAGGATCAGGGCTTCGACGAGAGCCTGGGCTTCATGGCGGGCGCCTCGCTGTTCGCCCCGGCCGGCGATCCCTCGGTCGAGGAGTCGCGTCAGGACTTCGATCCGATCGACAAGTTCCTGTGGGGCGCGCTGCCCTATGCGGT